>Ga0179593_1354068_pt1 | contig 19307 bp, 28 predicted proteins | sample CZODoug2_1_08_16_FD_185931 | JGI IMG/M metagenome (GOLD analysis project Ga0179593, IMG submission 185931) | Vadose zone soil fungal communities from Angelo Coast Range Reserve, California, USA - CZODoug2_1_08_16fungal (PacBio error correction) | ecosystem: Environmental > Terrestrial > Soil >...
AGCGATCCCTAAATAACGCACCAGAGAAATTTTTGAGGAGTTACATTCTAGGCTCTCCCGAAGCAGGAAAAAAGAAAAACCTCGGGGTCGAAGAAAAAGCAAAAAAACAGAATGAAATCATCTTTTCAGAGACCTTGATGTGACCAAGAAAGAAACAAGCATTGCGGACGCTGGACCATAAAACAAAAAAAAGAAAGAAAAAAAACAAACGAACTTCTGTCCGAATGGACGAAGGGGCGGTTGAAATAATCAAAAAAGTGGGGAAAAAGGCCAGGAGAATCCAAAAAAAAAAAGCCAGGCCAGGGGCGAACACGGCATCAAACTAAATCAAGGCAAATCCCACACGGTTACACCAGTCGGGCGCGGTTGCAAACGTGAACCTGTGCCCTTCATATTAAGAAACAAACAAAAAAAAAAAAAATCAGACAGGAAAAATGTTTCAAACGCAAGGCAAGAAAGGACCAGGCAAAAAGGGGTGGTTCATGGAAGAAAGCCCTGAAAGAGAGACAAGAGAAGTGGGGAAATCATTCCAACGGAAAGGGGGGGTTGCCGACACCACTCCCGGAGGGAAAAAAAAAACTGGTGGTTGAGGAGAGGGCTCGTTGTGGAAAATCAGGGAAGATTCGACTACGCTTGCAAGATTGCAAGAACTCATAAAAATGAAGCAGAATGTTTAACAGAAAAATTGGTGGGAGCCATTTGGTAAAAAGGTCCAAAGATGTGGAGCCGGAAGGGGGGAAAAAAATGGAATATTTCGGAAGGTGGGGGAGGGGAAGGGGAGTTTAAATGGAAACATGTCGGGATCAGGAAAGAACCTTAATCAAGGGGAAGGAGTGAAACGCAGACCATTCCTCCGCTCACGAGCAACCAAACAGAGAAAAAAAAAAACGGGATTAAAGGGAAATGAAGGAAGAAAACGGCATTGTGCTCTAGACGGGGGTGGAAAAGCAAGATTCTCCAGGAGTAATTGTTAAGCGGAGTAAGGGGAGTGGAGAAACTAGAACAACGAGCGGAAAAAGGGGGAGAGTGTGCTTCGATAACAGCGGTCCAAAGGAAACCAAAAGACCAGGCTTCCAGGAACGGCCGAGGCGAAACAACTCGGGGTAACGTGGGTGGAGTAGGGAAAAAATTCCGGATGGATAGTAGCTAGTGCGGGGAAGATCGCGGAGGGCTGAAAGGGTCGAGGAAAACGTCCTTTTTACAAGGGGGAAAAGGCCGCGCAAGCGCCGAAAGGAAAGTTTTTGAAAGTGGTGGTGGGGCCTAATCAACGGGCCAAGCAGCAGCGATAAAGAAGGGCGGGGCGATAAAAAGCAGAGGGTCACGAAAGAAGAAGGGAAAAAAAAGGCGCCTGGGCGAATCGAAAATGCGGGGGAAGGGGGAAAAAAAACCGCAACCGGCTGGGGGGGTAAAACCTCTCCAGGCTGGGGTAGGAAACAGCCAGCGGACGGGGAGACGCCTCGAAGGAGCATTGCGGACACAATCAATATTGAAGGAAGGATAGAGGGAGCTTAGGTGATCTTGGAAGAGCAAGGACCAAAAGAGGGAGTCGCTTAAAAACAAACTTCGGAAAAACCAAGCTTAAGGGACGTGCTAAATCCGTGTAAAGTTTGCAGAGAAAAAAAAGGGATTAAGCTCACATCGGGGGGAAAACCTTCAAACGTAAAAAATGAAACTATGCATGGGACAAGCTGATTCCTCGTTTCTGCTCAGTCGTTTTGGGGGGTACCCCGCTGGGAAAGACCATGTTCAGCCCGGAGGAAAGGGAAAAAGAAGTGATTAGGACCCACGGAAGCGCCAAAAAGAAGGGAGAAAGAAGCAGTTTGTGAAACCCACTGCGGAGCTTATCTGCCCCAAAGAAAGCAGGGTAAAGACGGCCGTCCACAGGAAAGATTCAAAGGGAAAGAGCGCTAAGGGAAATGAAAGAAAGGAAATAAAAGCAGCTATCGCGACGGGATTGACTCATCATTCTGGCATTGGATCGACGGAACTTATTATTGTGAGGACGCTAGAAGAAGGTTAAGGGACAACTTGGAAAGTCGGGAAAAGAGGGTGGGGGGCGAGAGTGTGTGTAGTTTGGGTCTGCACAGAAAGGCTTGACGGCAAACGTTGTCCGCCAGGAAAAAAGGGGCTGCAGGGGAGCTGCCAGGCCAGGGTTGATTCAGTACGGGGGAAGCGCAGCCAGGGAAGGGAGGACTTTCATGGGGTTCAGTTATGGTGGAACGAAAAGCGCAGCTAACAGCAGTTCGGGGGGAAGAAGCAAACGACAGGGATCGCTATTGGACCAGCCGGCTTTTCGAACCGTTACTAAAGGTGGCGATTTGGGACGAAGGAAGCTCAATCCAAAAAAACGTCCAGCTGGATGAGGGGAAGAAACCTCTGCCTACCGAAGACACGCGACAGAGTGGGTGTCGAAGATTGCAGCAAACGTTGTGCTGGGAAGAAGATTAACAGCGCAATGGAAAAGGAATAAACTTCAAAAGGGGGTAAAAAGAAAGGGGGCGCAGTAGGGACTTGACTGAGGACTGTAATTCCTGACCTTATGGAAAGAGAAGAAAGTAAGTAAATTTGAAGCAAGAAAAAGGAGCTCCCGCTGCGGTGCCTTTCCGGAAAAAAAGAATGTCCCTTCCCCCTGGAACGTGACGGGGGGGGATGACGAAAGAAGGAGAAGGAAAATATGAACAGAAGCAAAATAAACTTAAAGAATTAAAAATGGCTAATAAAGAAGAAGACGGCAGACTTTGGGGCTGAAGGCCAAGACAAACGTTTTTTTTGTGGGGAGCGGGGCCGCGTGGCCTAGAAGCAAAAAACCTGGCTAACCATAAAGCCAAAAAAGGGGGAGGGCGCGCGCGCGCAAGATCCCGAACGAGTTGAACAAGGATTTTCTTAAAAAAAATCTTCGGCAGGGCACTCTGGAAGCGCGGCCAAAAATAAGGGATCGTAAGGAATCCTATGAGAAAGCCAGTACGCAACTCACCCAGGAGGTTAAAAAAGAATCTCGGCAACCTGAAAAAAGGGGGGGGGGAGAAGAAAGCACGATGAACTGAAAGTTTGGGTTGTAAAAAAAGACCAGAATGCAGATCTGAATTTGAAACAGGATACCGCATATGGGGGAGATGGCCAAGACCAAGAAATGAACATTCGACTCCGGGGGAAGCTCAGGAGATGAAAAAAAAAACAACAAAGGAGGCGGAAAGAGATATGAAGAAAAGAAAAACGGCGGAGAAGGTGCCATCGGGCTGGGACCTGGGTCGAGAAAACTCCAAGATTGCAGTCGGGCATCACGAAGAAAAAACTCACAGCTTCAGTGCTGGCCAGAAGCAAAGGCCCAGCGTGGAAGAGAGCAGCAAAGGCCGCACATGCGGAAGGCTGGGAATTGCACCGGCTGAAGAACGAAAAAGGCACATTGGGGGCGGAAAAAAAGACCACAGAAAGTGGCGTGGCCAGAAGAGAGTAGAAGAATCTAAGGGGGAAATGCAGGAACGCTCTCCAAAAAAGGCTATGGCTAGAACTTAGGAGGGAGTATAGTCACGCCTGCCAGAATAAAAAAAGAGAAGGAGGGACAACTTATGGCCAAAAGACCCGGAAAAAAAGAGCCCAATAGCCTTTTCCAGAAAAATGTGAGGTTTATTCCTTTTGACCGCTTATAAGGAGCAGTCGGATAAAATGGACACAGGAATTCCGTGGACCTGTGGGGGGGAAAGAAAGTCACGCAAAACATAGAAAAAAAAGTTGTTCGAGGATGAAAAATTAAGTGGGATGATTAAGACGGGAAACTCTTTTTTTTCCGTAAGAGCCAGCAGCGTCCAGTGAATCCTTGCGTCTCCCATTTCGGGAAAAAAGAGAAGGGGAGGGGAGGAAATTTAGACAGCTTGAGATGGGGGCACATGACAAAAAGAAAACCAAAGGGAGGATCGAAACAAACACTACAACGTATGCGAGAAAGGAGCGTTGGCATTAGGTCTCTCAATAATAAGGGACGGACTGGGTTTCAAGATGCTCTAGAATCAAGTCCCATCGACAGGAAAAGAAAGGCGAAGACGGCCAGGGGAAAATAAAAGAAAATCAGCGGCAGATGGGCCCCGATCAGAAGCGCGAGTAGAAGGGACTACGATGGGACATAGAAGAACAGGAGGTCCGCCGGAATGGCTGAGGTGGACCCTCATAAAAAGAAATGGCATCTCCGCAAAGTAGGGTCTGACAAAGAACGTCGCCAAAAGGAAGGATGGGTCAGCCAAAATGAAGCAACAAAACATCGACAAATAAAACGCATGGATAAAAAGGGAACTAAGAAATCAACTAGGTCTGCTCAGCTGAAACCAATAAACGAATGACCAGAATTAGGAAAAAAAGCAGTCGCGATTCGAGACGAACAACAAATTCCATTTGGGCTTGTCGAGCGAAGGGGACCAAAAAAGTCCCTGATCATCCTGGGGGCAAACGCGGAGAGTTACCACGGGGGATCACCTTGCAAGATTTCATGTCCAGAGCCGCCGTGAGAAGAACTGAGGGGACCGGCTCAAAGGTTGGTGCTGGCAACCCTCTAAACGCTATGGAAGAAACCGGGCTTCATGGTCAAGGGGACAATGGTTGATGCAAAACTGAAATGAAGCAGAAAATAACATAACGGGAGAACATGCAGGACGAGGTCTCCTGACAGGGAGAGACAAAACTAATAAGAGGGGAGATGAAGGGTTGGAGCTGGAAGATGTTCTCCACGGCGGCAGGCTCATAGCAAAAGAGAAATGAAGGCTTACGGAAGATTTGAAGATGAGTCCTCCCGGAAAATAGAGGGAATCTTGGGGTGAATTCGAGCAAATAGAAAAAAAAAATGCCACGAAGTAAAAAAACGGTACATAGCTTGCAAGAACGATAAATGCAGTAGGCGAGCACAAATGGAGGGTACTGCCACGACAGGGACGGTGAAAGCCGTTGCGGTGTCCAGGGCAGGCGACCAGCAGGCGAGGAAAAAAATGAGCAGGGCTCGTCTGGTAAGTGGACGCGCGGGTGGTGTCACCAAGACAAACTGATAGGGAGGTATGCGGGCAAACACCGGGCGCCGGAGTCCAACCCACCACAAGACGGGTCAACGCTCTTACTGGGAGGGAGAAAGTGAGAACGGGGCAAAGAAACTGCGTCAAGAGAAACAAACAGAAAAGAAGATCACGTAAGGAGAAGCCGTCAATGCAACAAGGAGTAACATCCGGGAAGAGGAGGAAAGTACACTTGTCACCAAGTATCCCAGAGTGGGGAGGAAGAGCGTGGATGGCGCGGGAGAGCTGTTGTGAAAACGCCGGTAATCGGAAGCCGCAGAACGAAGAAACGGGTTAAAGCTCAGTCTTGAAAGGGAGTGGGGGAAGAATCGTAAAGTAACCCGGACTTAAAAACTCAGTGGGAGAAGCGAAGAGAAAGCAAAACCCGGGCAAAAAAAGAGAAGAATGCCGTTGTGGGGGAAAATGTTCAAGTCAGCGAGATCCGTTGGTGTTTGGCGCAGGTTGGGGAGAGGATCAGGCAGAATCCCACCAAAAGAAGACTATACGAAGTCCGTGAACATGGTTAAAACATAAAAACCGCCAAAGGCCAAGAAAGAAAAAGTGTAAACTCAGGGTTGACCTTGGCGAAAAAACGGAAAAGAAGAACACAGTCAAGGCCAGGACATAGAGCAACCCACCCGTGAGACACCAGTGGGTAAAACGGGTCTCCAGGAGGAAGGGGATGGGGACTGCTAGAAATTAAAACGAAAAAACCAAAATATAAGGGGGCAAACCGAGAAGGCATGATGGAAAGAGGCAATAGCTGGGGGTTGAAATAAAATGAGTGGGTCCGGAAAAAATCGGGAAGTCATTCTTACCAATTCAGCTTGTGGAATCGAGGGACGCCTGGCAGAATCTCCCGCAAAAAAAATGTGATGAGAAAAGGGGGACAGAGTACATGTTGATTGCACCGACTATAGGATTTTTTTTTTTCAATCTTAGGAGAAACATTCATTCCAGGGAATGCAAAAAGAAAGAACGAGGGAACGTGCCTGGAGGGTAAAAAATGGGTATCTGAAGTTGTGTGAGCCAAGATTGGGGATCCCTGTCGCTGGCACGGGGGAGCGTATGGATGTCAGGACAGACACTTAGTGAAGACGGGGCAAAAAAAAAAGTTCGGACAGGGACGTATTATACGATTGCAGCATGTGGGGGGGGGCAGGATGTGACGAAAAAATCCAGGCGTCTAATGGGGTAAGCAGGAAAGGAAAGTCTCTGCTACATAAAAAGGATTTCAGAGAAGGAGGAAGGAGGGAGCAAAGGAGAAAAATAAAGAAAGTTACGATCGGGAGTGGACGTGGGCTCCTGCTGGGAGCGAAGGGACTCAAACAACAACCAGAGGATGAGAAAAGAGAAAAATAGCGCGCCCAACCGATCAACGACAGATCGAATTTTGCTACTGGGTTGGGAAGGGACAGGCTCTCCAGGAAAAGATAGGGAGAAAAAAGTCGGGGAAGAAAAAAGATATCCGACGACCCCCTGCTTAAAAGTTCCATTCGCGCAAGGGGAGGGTTCCCGTCAGCATCAGAACCCATGCAGAAAAAGACTATAAAATAAAAAAACACGATGACGAATGAGAAAAATTTTTGAACCTCAGAAAAGTGGATGAAAGAGAAAAAAGAACACAACTGCACAAACCACTGATTTCTCAGAAAACAAAAGCAAGAGAAACGACAAGTCCTCATCACTTCAAAAAGAGAAGGCTTTTACGGAGAAAAGGTACTCCTAAAGGAAGGAAATCCGAATAGATGAAACGCTTTGGGAAGAATCGCTGAAGGAGACAACGAATGGGGGGTGGCCGGGATAGGAACGCACTTGGGGATGAATAAGATAAAACAAAAGTGAATTTTTCATCATCAACTTGACAAATGGGGAAGGAAAAAAGAAAAGGAAGTGTCCTGGGAAAAAACTCGAAAAAATCAAATGGAGCAGGTTGTGGACACAGGACAGACGGATTCTAACGAAATACGCAGAGAAAAGGTAATAAATAAGAGAAAATAAACGGAGCAGGAACAGTTTAAATGTCGACACCTTGTTGGGGGGAACCGACAGGGCGGCCGAATGAGGTGAAAGGGAGGTCAGGAAAAAAGTCATGACAGATTCCGGGGAAAGGTTGGCGGGGGGGTGTATGGAAAGAAGGGCCGGGTCTTCCACTTTGAGACGTCTCCTGATTCTGCACGCGAGGGCGGGGAAAGGGAGAATCCTCCGCGCAAAAACAGACAACGGTATTGAGCGGAGGGAATGAAAAAAAGCGGAACAAAATTTCAGATGAGAGGGGGGGGGGCGGCGGTGATAGAGAAGTCTCTCCCCTTGCTTGGGGTGGGGTTTTTTGGAACGCTTGGCTTTGGTGATTGGATGAAGGAGAGGAAAAGACGGCTGACTGCTTTGGGGGCTTCGAACCGCGGGCAAGTTCCACAGCCCAGGACCAGAGGGCCCAGACCACTGACCGAAGAAAAAAATTTGGGAAGGGTGGAGTAGGACGAGATGAGGAGGAGAGAAAGAGGCCTGGAGGACGCGAGATAAAACTGACCAGGGGATTGGAGACGAGTGGAGGCCAAGAGAAAATCCCGGGCCAAATCGACTGAAGTTTTTTCAGTGGTGTTGGGGAGTGGGAAGGAAGGAGCAAAGGTGAAAAAGACATGAACTCCCTTCGAACGAACGCAGCGGGTCACGAAGAAGAGGGTGGAAGAAAGTGGCGAAGAAATGTGAAAGAAAATTGAATCAACGACCGGCTTTGAAAACAGAGAGGGAAGTGCGATAACTCCAGCGCTTGCTCGCCGAAATGAAGTGAGCGAGGCTGGGACCCACGAAATGCATTGCTCAAATTAGTGATCGGAGAGGGGGAAAGAAGGGTGGGGCTTGAAGAAAAAAAAACCATCGTGGGCGATTTATGAAAAATTCGTAAGCAAGGAAGAGGGAAGTCTCTGATCCTGCAATACCGGTGGAGGAAAGGGGGTGCAATAAAAAACTTTTCTGTCACAATCAAAAGATTGTATGGAATTGGAGAGAAGGAGAAAGGGAAAGAGCACTGGAGTCATAGAAATATTGCTGAGGTGAGGGGAGAGATTTGGTTAAAGTAAAAGTGCCCGTACCATTGGTACGAAAAGGAAAGAAAAAGAAGTTGAGTCAGATCAGCAGGCTCTAAAAATGACGGTACAGCATTTCTGGCAAAACAAAGGATAGGCAAAAATAGCAGAAGTTAATAAAAAAAGAAAAAAAAAAGAACAAGAAAAAAAAAAGAAAAAACAGGTAAAGTACTGTGCTCAGATCCTAGAAGGTCACAGTCAGCGGCAAGAAAAAAAAAACCCAAAAGACAGAGGACCGGTCTCAGAAGAGCTCCTTTATTCTCAGAAGAAGCATGGGCCTGCTCTCGTACGTAAAGGGTGTGAGGTAGCGACGAAACCTATGTTGATGACCGTCGTCAAGAAACAGCGCGTTGAGGTGGAGAGGAGGGAGGGATGTTGGGCTAAACGTTTTGTGGCGGACGGTCCTTTTGTACGAAAGGAAGACATGCTTACGACTGCAAAGAGGAGTGGTATAAAGGGCCTCCTAACAGCCGGGGGGGATGGCAGGAGGAGGGAGGAAGACAGGGCATCCTCATCTGTGACATAGGAACCGGGAAGCAGCGTTGGCAAGCGCAAGGCGGGAAACCTTGTTTGTCCTGTACTATGGGACGAGGAGAAAAATCGGCAAATTCCGACCGAAATCTTCAGAAACCGCCTCCCAACAAAAGGAGAAAAAAACGAGGTACGTTTGGAGTGACCTATCAGAAGGTCCAAAAAAAAGGTCTTGGCACTTCGCGCCCAGCGCAAGAACTCGAAGACCTGCAACAGTGAAAAGCATGGGAAGAAAGGGGACGATGACTAGCGTGACTAAAAGAACGCGGAAGAGAAAGGATTAAAGGGAACATTAATGCCACAAAATCGCTTTTCTTCGGGGCGAGAGGTCCAGCCTGTTCGGCACGCAAACTGATTCCCGTCAGCAAAACCAAATGTGGACTGGTGTCGATACATTTCTACGACGAAGAGAAAAAAGCCAAACGGCGAAACCTTGTTACTACGAGACCGACCTTTGGGGAGGGAAGCAGGAGGAAACAAACTTGGGAATAGAGGAGGGCAGAAACAAAAAAAGGCTCTAGACATACCTTTTTTGCAAAGCAAAAACGATAAAAGAAAGTATGCGATGCTTTCTGGAACCGGACTTAGTTGGCAGGCATCTTTAAGGAAGGTAGAAGGGAGTGAGTTAAAAGGATCACGCTCACCGAAGGAGAATGGGAGAACGAGCTGAGCACGCCGGTGCCTTTTCGAAGTAAAATCACAAAAAACTGATCTGGAATATTGGCGCAAAAGGGATGAAACGCCAGGAAGAGAAAATTTCCCAGCTACGCATCGAAAAAAAACCTAGGCACTAAGCAGTGTTTTACATCGAAGGAGGGAAGAGAGAGACACACAACGTAGAGAGAGAAATTTAGAATGAAATTGAACCACGAGTCGAATGTCATCGGGATGGGGCCAAGAGATCGATGCGGTATCTGGAACATTCGAAAAAATGGGAAAGGGCAGCACGGCTCGCAAAGGACGCAAGGGAAAAAAAGTTCTTCCGAGAAAAGGAAATCGAGTCAAACGGGAAAAAGACGGGTTGGAAGACTTAACCTAGAAATGAAATATGGAATATGGAAACTCAGACCTTTAAGGAAGGAAAAGGCGAAAGTAACCAGTCCATAAAGTATAGCATACAGAAGGGGATCGGATCGGCACGAAAAAAAACAAAAGGATGGCCGCACGGAGTCGGGGATTAAAGAGGAAAAAACCCTATAAAACACGAATTAAAAGGGAATCTATTACATGAAAAAAGTCTAACTCGAAAAAAAAAAAAGCCCCAAAAAATCTGATACGGAAAGGGTCCTGTCAAAAGGGGGGGAAAGGTGGAAAGAAAATGGAAAAGAGGTAACCGTCATCAGAAAAAGTCAGGAAGGGACTGGAATGAGTTGCAGCACAGAGAAATAAACAAAGAGAGGGTTGCACGCAAGGGGTTAACCTTAGGAAGGGCGGATGCCGAGAAAGTTTTTCCGCGAAAAAAGTCCAGGTCCAATCCTGCGCTCCAGGAGGGGAAAATGGGGGGGGGAATCGTACAATGGGAACAAATGAAACAGCACCAACCGTTTGGGGATGAAAGGAGCCTACAACTACAATCGTGTGAGGCTAGGACTGCAGAAGAATTGAGAAGCAAAGCCGGAGAGGCTGCTCAACGAAAACGGAAAAATACAAAAAACGAAAGGAATGAGGATCCGTCCCAGAGGCCCGATGTACCACAAACAAGAGGAGAATGGGGAACTGAGGTGGTTAAATACCTGAACACGACTGACGGATTTCTCACAATGCCTGCTGAAAGGAAAGGAGAAACCCTCAATAAGGGAGAGCCAAGAAAGAGGGAAAGGCGTACAGGAATCAAAAAACAAAAGTCTTTTTTCAAAACAAATTACGCAAAGAGCGAGAAAAGAAACGCCTAACCGAGGGCCGTTCAATAACAAGATTTCTCCAGAATTATCGGACGAAAAAGAAGATAACAGAGCGGCACTGCCCAAATAGAAGAAAGGAAGAAAAAAAAGAAAAGGAATATCGCACGAACAAAAAGCACCTTCCAGTGTGGGCTTTGTCGAGAAACAAAAAGGGGAAAACAGAATGATAAACATGTTGTCGCAAAGCCGTCGGTGACGCTGGGGAGTCACCGCAATGTTCATTGGCCCTCTCCGCCTTGGCGTGCAGAAACGCCTGTACTAGGGATGTGGGATGCTGGGAAACGTGGAAGAGGAGAAAATCACGTCTTACCTCCTACTGAAAAATGGGGAAGGGGCAGCATGGGTAGGGAAAAAAACGAAAGCAGAAAAGCAGCACACTTGCGTAAAGGAGACGTGAATATTTCGTCGCCTTGTTTTACGTATACCAAATAAGAAAAGGTGAAGGGAGGATACAAGTCATTGATGAAAAAAATGAAGGAAATAGCCACGGGAAAGGAAAAAAGAAACGTCCGACAACAGCTCCTGGCTTAAGGAAATACCTGGGGGACGTAGAAGAAACAACTATGGGGGGAAGGAGGAGGAGGATTTGTAAAAAAAATCCAAAAAAGAAAAGGAGCACTAAGCGCCACAATGCCGAAGTTGGCACAGAAACGCAGAAATGTTATCGAAAAGCCGGAAGTGTCCTAAAAGGGGAGGGAGGGGGAAAAAAAGGTTCGGTGCTCAAGTGTCTGGAGAAGCATTTCCGAGGAAACAGGGAGATTGTCCAAACTCGTGGTAGGGAAGACATGGTTGTTGCAACAACTTCTGATAAGCATTCTTGGATGGCCAAACGTGGCGACCGTAGGAAAAGACAATAGACGACACGAAGAAACCAACCCGTACCCGCGCGCGGGCGGATTGATGACTGGGCGCAAATGAAACCATCAAAAAAGGATCGTGAAGAAACAGCGTAAAACAAGCAGTCAAGGGCATAGATATCAGAAGCAAAGACTGATCGCTTCCCATGAACTTCAACACGTCAAAATTGGAACGTCCTTTGTATGGAAAGCGGGGGAATGCGTCGGTGGAGGGTTGGACACTTATCGAAGCCAAAAGAAAATGAGGTGGAACAAAACATGAAATGTCTATGGGAGGGGGGGGCAAGCACCATCACCTTAACCGCGAGAAAAACTACGGGAGAAAGGCTTCTCAATGAAAAGAACGAAGAACCTGGACAAAAAAAAAAGGGGAAGGGGGGGTCCGATTTAAAGCATAGCTCAAAACCGTTTTTTTTTGGGGACGGGGGGGAGCGACGAGAAAGAGAAGGAATATAAAGAAATCCCGGATAAGGGAGGGAAAGACAGAGACGCGATTTTGGAATCACCCCCGAAAAAAAGGAAAAAGAAAGCCCACAAATGATCGTGGAATGAAAATTCCGGTAGCCAACTGGGGAAAGAAGAAAGCATGAAAAATTACCTGGCGCAAAAAAAATAAAAAAACTAAAAAAGGGACTGGTAAACAGTGTCAAAAATGAAGGAGGAAGAAAATTCTGCAGAGTAGTAGAATACGGCAATATCCGGGGAAACCGGACGGGACTGTTCTCTTATATCCACAAGAGGGGGGCAAGAATGAATGGGGTGGGCCTTCCACAACAGTGGCAAGAAGGATGGAAAATTAAGAGGGGGGGGGGGGGATCGAAAATCGCGGTCACTATCAACCGTTCAAAAAAAAAGCCTCGAAAGAAAGAAGATGAAACAAGTTTTGCCAGCGTTATGATTGGGGTGGGTTTAAGGCTATTGATTAGCCAGTCATACGCGCCAATCAAAAACGTGGGAACCAGGGGAGGGGGGGAGGGAAGGGAGAGAAGGTAGAGAGAAGTCAAACTTTGAAGGCATTTGTGTCGTTATGGATTGCATCCTGGAAAAGGAAACGGAGTATAGGGGCAACAAGCCGCGACATTAGGTACGGCCGGGAAAGTATAAAGGGCCCAGGGTGGGGGCCTTGTGCGACAAAACTCCAAAAGCGAGAAGGGAAAAGGTACGGATGGTACAAAGGCATGCAAAAAAAATGGGGGAAAGGTCTAAATATGAATTGGGAGAGGAAGAAGAATAAAAAATCGCAAAAAATTGCGATTGGGCTGGGGAAGTTCGAGGCTGGATAGAGACTAAGACCAACCCAGGGAAAAGAAGAAAAGGAGACTCAAAAGAGAAACTGCCAACGGTTGGCAGAAAATGTTTTTAAAGATTGATTATCTCACGGAAAGACATTGTCAGAATCACCCCTTGTGCAAAAAGAGCAGCGGAAACCATCAAACACCACATGAAAGGGAGACCTTAAACCGGAGTTGTTTCAAGGAAGAAGAAAGGGCACAGAAAAAAGATCAATAAACAAAAAACGATGTCCGAATGGCGAAATTGTGCCAGAGATCCGAAGGGTCCTGGAAAAGGAGAAAGAAGAACCAAAACTGCACAGGAAAGGGGGTCGAACCCATATGTAGCAAAGAAAAAAGGCAAGTATCACCGTACACCAAAGCAAGTTCCCTCCAACCAGAAAAAAACGACCCCCAGGCGGCAGGGAGAGGGGGGGAGGATTGACAAACCTAAAGAAGAGGAAAAAACTCCCCATATCTGGCAAAAACAGCTGTGGACTGCCTAACGAGGACAAAACTAGGTTGTGTTCGGAGATCGTAGAACGAAAAACGGGAAAGAGGAGACCACGCTGAAAAGGTGAAAAAAGACCAACGGAACCCTTTTGGTTGCGGAACAAAAAGCCAGTTTCTTGAAACCCTCCAGGTGGGGTAACTCATAAACGAAGGGGAGACCTTTGTTTTGACATAAAGAGGAAGTAGGCGAATACGCTAAATGTCAAAGCATACCCTATCAAGACAAGTTTACATACAAAAAAATGGGGGTGGTCGAAAAGGGGTGGGCGAAGGGCCTTGGCGTGCTGATGCGGGACTTTTGCGAAATGTGAGGAAGAAACGACAAGGTGGCTTATTGAAGAGGTTGTTCTGGGGTGATGGAAAAAAGGGGGCCGGGCTGGACCGGAAGAACGATCAGGTCTTCACTGACGCGGGAGACCTGCTGCAAACGCTCCTCGAGGACAACAAACCAGTACGAAAAAACCAAAAGTTGGGGAAGGACGGTAAATCGGAAAAAAACGGCATTGATAACGAAGAGGGCTGCGGTTATGATACAAAAGAATCACCGGAAAAGAGGGGGAAAGGGACGAGTCGTTATGGGCTCCAAAAGAAACCAGTATAACGACCGGAGAGTCACACTCTTGTCGGATTGGGGGGAGTCGATACCCAGGATTGAAACCGAAGAAGACCGCTTCATACCACGAAGAGAACAAGCTCGGGAGGGGGAAGTCATGGGAAGCTTAACGATGTCTGAGAGCTATATGGAAATGTAAATGTACGCTGGGATGAAGGGAAGGGGCTTGTTCCGAACGTCCGTTGTGGGTTGGGCAGAAAGTGAGGCGTAGAGAAAGAAGAACGAGAGATTACTTGTGTCAGGTTGGGGGGGATTGTCACAGCAGAAAAACGGTTTCACAGGAAAAGCGCGATAAGGTCTGGACAAGAACAAGAGAGTGGAATAGATGGAAAATGAGCATGTGAGGGAGGGCAATGATGTACACAAATGGGGGGGGAGAACCGCAACGGATTGGGTAAAAACAAGGAAGCTGAGGTTCATAGGAAACAAATCCCGGTGGTGGCTAGCAGAAGTGCATTGAGATAAAAAAGCTGGGTCATTGGGGCGGATTGAATGCCTTCATCAGGGTAAAAGGTTTTAAATTGGTGCTGCAGGAAGAAAACTCGATTCCAAGTTTTAAGGCGTATGGGCGCAAACCATAGAGGGGCCACTATGAACTGTAAAGGGTAGAAAGTCATAAGACCTGGGAAGAGACTTTTTTCATCGGAGGCAACCTTGGGCAGTAACAAAAAAGCTCTTTATGTAGTTTGAGGTATATACATATCACTAGGAGAAGAGTACCCGGATGCATGGTCGCAAGACTTGCACTGCTAATTTTAAGAATATTTGGGGTGGGAAATGGAACATCTGTTCAAAGGGAAAATGTGTCATCAAGGCGGACCTGCAAAAAGAGTAAAAAAGGAAGGTCCTCCAAAGCATCAAAGGACGTCCAACATTTGAGGCTGTAAAAGGCACCCAGTAGCGGGATTAAAACTCTGCCACAGGTGAAGCCCACAGGGAAAGACCTCCTGGAACAACATGGAGAAAATGGAAAATCCGCGCGCGCGACAAAGCCCCAATGGACGTTTGGGCAAGCCGGTCGCTTAGAAGAGCGGGCGAAGGTGCAAACAATCATTCGGGGGGGAGGGCACGCAGCCGACTTATGTGATGTCACGAAGAGCTACCGTCGTGGGAGGACCGGCCGGACCGGCTGGAGCAGAGAGGGGAGGGGGGCCTATGTTTCTTTTGCGGAGGGGGGAGGAAACAGATGCGGTTGCAGGGACGTGGAAGGGGTGTCCTCCATAACAGCGGGGAGGAAAAGGAAAATATTGCCAGGGGCGGAGGTAAGGTGCAGCGCGCATGAAGGCGTCATTCGTTCAGGTCTTCGAAAGAAAGGGGGGGCAAACGCAGTAGGGCGCGGTCGCGTGTTAAGGTGCCCCTGAAAGGAAAAGTTTGGGAAGGGCTTGCGGAGATGACATTTTGACTGACTAGCCTCGGTAATCAAACTCTAAAAAAGGACGTCAATGATTTGCGAAAAGAAGATCTCAAGACACCTTGCATACATGTTTTGACTTCAGGATGACGAAAAAGGGGGAGGCAATGCTTGCACTCGCATCAAGACGAGAACCGAAAAGGTGGGGGAAAAAAAAAAAGTGGAGCGATAGGTAAAAGAAGCGGGCAAATCACGGAAAACAAAGGGAGAAGTGCCAGTATAAGGCAGAAAGGAAATAAATTGAAAATGAATGACACAGCTCAGGGCTGGTCTTGGGATGAGCTCAAAAAAATGCCTTTCAGAGCAAACTGTAAACAGTGAAAACGTGACTACTGACTTGTGGAAGAGAAAGGACCACTCCTCCCTGAAAAGAATACCAATCAGGAGGACAATTTACAAAATTTTGCACGAAAAAAGGCTACTTCAAATGTTGGTTCATCATCAAGGCGGGCGAAAGGAAAAAAAAAAGTTTTTTCTTGAGCTTGGCCATCGGGCGGTAGCAAAAGAAGCAGGGCAACATGAAGGGGGGTCGCCGAAACGTGCGACATAACGAAAAGACAGAAGAGAAATGGGGCCAAAATTCTGAATGGAAACGGGAAGCCCGTCGACAACTGAAGGGGATAGGTGTACAGCCGAGGAGAATACAGTGAAAAACTCACCCGCCGCCGAGGAGAAGGTCTTGCAGGATCACGCCTTTGAACGGAAGGACAGGAAAAAACTGACACTCAAGGTTGAAAGAAGGTTAAAACGCAAATCCTGGAAAGTTTTCCACAGAGAAAAGAAGAGGGATCGGGGCCAGCCGAGGGGGCACACGAGCAGTGTTGCCGGAGGAAGAGAGCACACAAAAAAAGAAAAAAAAACAAAGAGAAAAAGATGGCATCTCCAAGACACTTCCGAGTGAAATCGTCTGGACAGCACTAGAGGAGGAGGAGAAAATTCCCAGGGCGGCATCCAGGCCACACTCTTCCAGCAAATTCAAAAGTAGAATATCAAGGCAAAATCAAAACGGGCCGCAAATGCGCGGCTTTGAGGGTCAATACCAGTGTCACTCTAGAAGGAAAAAAGGCCATATTGACGCGAATCCACTTGAACAGGCTTGCAAGAAAGCGGAGAACTACTCGGGAAGGGATCGATCGCGCGCGACAAAAAAAAATGAGTCCCGACTGCGGCTGGGGGAGGGAGTCAACGCCGGACAAGATAAAAAACACTTGGAAAGCCGAAAAAAGGAAAAAAACAAAGGCCCTATGCATCTTGATCCTCCCAAAGGCAAGGGTCCAAAATGGGTGTACGTTCAGGGGGACGAGCGCGGAGAAGTCTAGAAATCGAAAAAAACCACCATCCGGTTCGGGGAAGGGGGAGAGAAAGTTTGCGGAAAGGCACCAGAAAGACAGAAGAAAGACACGAGGCCGTTCAAGTGAATTGGCAAATGGATTGGATTCCGAAACGAAAGGGGCGGACGCCAGCAGCGTAAAAATCAAGGCGCTCCAGGAGTCAAAACGGTTGCTTTTTCAACAGGGAAAAAGAGGGCGGGGTCATAGCATTGAAAAAAAAAACCAAGGGGGGGGCTGCAGTCTAGAAAAAGACAACTACAAAGATGCAAATTTTCTCGGCTAAAGGATAGTCATGATAAAAGTTTCTGGGCTGCTTACCAAATCTGAAAGAGGGAAGGGAAAGGTTCGAAAGCATGAATTGAAAAAATAGCGCTAAAAAGGGAAAGGAAGGTGGTCAAAAAATAGAAAAGGCAGAATGCCTCAGGGGATAGGGGAAAACCTACCTAACCTGGAGCAGGGGGGAATTGCGCGCCAGGGGGAAGGGGAGAACAAGGCAATACTGAAATCAAGAGCCAGGAAGGGAAGCAAACAAAAGGATCCACCAGGAGTTGGCCTCAAAATGAGAGGGAAAAAACATAGCAAATAAAACCGCTGTCTCCAGAAAGGGACGAAACCGCGGGAGCATCGTGCAAAGGAAACGAAGCCGGAAAAAGACGCAAGGCCCAAAGGGGAGGAAAAAAAAGGACCGCGTCGAATAAGCAAAAACAGGCGGAAAGTGAAGGGGGGAGGTGAAGCGCGCGTCCAACTGGTTCCTGAGAAGAAAGGTTGGGGGGGAACCTACGTTACCCTTAGGGAGAAATGTCAATTTCAAGGGAACCGCAAGACCACCGGTGGGCGTGGAAAGAAAAAGGAGGGGCAGCCTAGTATGAAAGGCTGAAAAGGAAAAAAGAAGTGTTTGGTTAAAACATTGCCTCCGGGCACAAATGGAAGGAACAGCATTGTTAGGAAAAAAACCCTTGACAAAAAGCAAATCAGCTCGAAGAAGAAAGGAATATTTCCTTATTGAGCGGTCAAAGAGAAGAGTGAGCGGGTGGCAACAAAGGGGGCCGAATTCAAAGGAGGAACAACCCTTAAGGAGCGAAAGAAACGGATAAGCTCCTGGATAAGAAAGCGTGGGCGCAATCGCCGAAAAATGTGAATATTGAGGGGAGGGGCAAACAAGAAGAAAAACAAAAAGGTAAAAAAAAAAACCTTATTCAACATATATCTCGAAAGAGGGAAAAAGAACGTGGCCAAAACGGAGAAAGAGGAGGCGAGCCAAAAGAGGATGGTTTTCCTGATAAAGGCGTGTTTAACCGTGTGAGAAAAGGGACGTGCTGCCGCAATTTTTCAGGAGGAAGGGGAAAAGGAGCAACATGGGACCAAACTCGTGCGGTAGAAGGGAATAGACTGGTGCTCCCCGCCGGTGGGATCGAGACCTTTAGAAAAAAATGTTACATTCTTCCACTAACCAAAAATGAAAAACTCCCGCGCGACGGGCGAACTTGAGACGGCCGCACTTCGGAAAAGAAATAAGACGTTAAGTAATAATAACGTAAAGGCCTCCGGATGCCAACGATATCGATGAAATCTGGGGACTAAAAAAAAAAAGTCACGGCAACCCAGATCACGGATTTGGAAGCCTCGGCCGTGGGAGGGTACAGGCAATGGAGAGGATGTTGAACCGAGTAGCTAAGAAAAACAGTCGGTTTGGGGGCAGCTACAGCGTTCACGGATGCTTGGTCACAAGAAAAGGAACGAAATTGAAGCGGGAAAAGACTGGTAGAAAAACAAGTTGGACTGTAAATCAAACAACCAGCAAAAGAAGAGGGGATATGAATTTGGGGGGTTCAACATATTGACAAGGGGGAGACTAGAAGTACGTTTTTGGGAGCAAAGTTTTGCGCGGAAGGGAATCGTCCCCGCCAGAGAAAGTCCCGTACGTGCTGGCAAAGTAGAAAAGGAAAATGAAAGTTGAAAGAAACCGAGAAACCTCCAAACTTAAAAACACCAATTTCATTGTAAGAATAACTTGCTAAAGACGAACAAGAAAAGAAGAAGACATGCCTAGTCAAAAGCCCACCTGGGGCAAACCAAGGGGGGGGGGACAGAGGTAAGGTGTCCGTCAAAGAGAGTGTATGAGAGTCGTTTTAAAACTGTAAGGAAAGAAACGAAGTTAAAGTAACACCTGCCTGAGGAAACTGCAAGGGTGAACCCAAAAAACCGTAGAAGTGTAAACTTCGGGGGGGTTTTTGGGGACCGCAACAAAAGTGAGGAGGAAAAAAAAGGGAAAGGTTGTATATTGCAGCCGGGCGGTGAGACAGAACCGCACATAACCTATCCTAAAGAGCGATATGCAGGTTGAACAAATTGGGACCAAGAAGAGGATTTTTTTGTACTTCTATCAGGAAGGAACATTCCAAAAAGCCCGCAAAAAAAAGACCCTCCGTTGACCGTGCTGGTGGGGAGGGGTCGGCAGGTGTAGGAAAAAAAGGTGGATCAAAACTCCGTTTGGGAGGAGCGCCTGGACAGGACCTTTCTGATAAGGCAACAAGCCAGGGAGAATTACGGACTCCCGTCCGCATGTCAGCGATGCACGAAATGTGGGAAGTTCTTAGGGCGAAAACGAAAGGGAGAAATGGAAAAGTCAGGACTGATGGTCGTAAGGCTCAGACGGGAACGTGTTTGGACGAAAGCGCCATGGAGCAAAGTAATGAAACAAAAGAAAAGAAAAAAAGGTGCTAGAAGCTGCTCGGGGCCAGTGCGCAGGCGGAGAGCAGACTA
>Ga0179593_1644301_pt1 | contig 19307 bp, 17 predicted proteins | sample CZODoug2_1_08_16_FD_185931 | JGI IMG/M metagenome (GOLD analysis project Ga0179593, IMG submission 185931) | Vadose zone soil fungal communities from Angelo Coast Range Reserve, California, USA - CZODoug2_1_08_16fungal (PacBio error correction) | ecosystem: Environmental > Terrestrial > Soil >...
CTCCCTCGTCCTTGCCGCCCGATGTTTTCTTAACCCGGCCGTGACACAGGGAATGTGGTAGGAACCCCGCCCCAAGCGGGGCCCGGCTGAAATCGGTTCCCGGATCAGACCCATCGCGCGTCCCTCGGGGCCGCCAGAAAATTCGTAACGTATCCCAGAAAGCCCCGCGCGGCCCACCGCCTGCCAACCTCGTCTTCGTGGGCGGGAACAGCAGCGCACTCCCTGGGCTTGAACTCAGGGTGCACGACCGGGAATCGCCGAACATCGCGTTACCCGTCGCGCGCCCAAGGCGCGCCCCCAGTACGGCACGTTGATGCTCTTTTGGCCCCCCCACCCCCCTTTTTTCTGTCCTTTTGTTTTTTTTTGCTTTGCCGCCCCCCCCCTGGGGCCCCCCCCCCCCCCCCCCCGCCCCCCTTTTTTTTCGAGGTGCACGGGTTGGGCGGGTAGGGTTATATTTTGTATTACCCCCCCCCCCCCCGACATCCCCCCCCCCCCTCTCCCCGCCCCCCCGCCCCCCCACCCCCCCCCCCTTCCCCCCCGCCCCCCCCCCTTTTTTGTTTCCTGTAAAGCCAACACCACATTCCCCGCTCACCCCCGACACGGCCGCCATCACCCGTGCCAACCCAACCTAGAAGACACCAGGACACACACCCCAAACAGGGGCGCCCAACCGACGCACCTCACCAATCCCAATCCACTGTTTTTTTGGTTTTTGTTTTTATCCCACCCCCCCCGCTTTAATCCCCCGTTGTTTTCTCCCCCCCTCTCCTTTGGTTTGTTTTGCAACACCAGGGGGGTTTTCCAACCCCGGGGGGATGGTGTTTCCCCTTTTGTTTTTTGAAATTGTGTGAAGCCCCACCGCCAACAGAAACCCCTTTTCAATCAAGAAAAAAACAAAACAGAAAATTTTCGTTTCTTTTTCCCCCCCCCCCCAAAAATGGGATTGGGGCCCCACCACCCCCCCCCCGCCCCCCCCCCCCCCCCCCCTCCCCCCCCCCCCCCCCCCCCCCCCCCCCCTTATCCGTTTTTTTTTGTAAGTTTTTTCCAACACGTTTGTTTTTACGCAAGGTGTACCCCCCCTGGGAAGAACCCACCACAAGGGTCCCCACCCCCCCCCCCAATGCCCCCCCCCCCCCCCCCCCCTTTTTTTTTGGCCCCCCGGGGGGCCCCCCCCCCGGTTTTTTATTTTTTTTTTTTTGTTTTTTTGCCCCCCCCCCTTTCCCCCCCCACCCCCCCCCCCTGTATTGTTGGTGTTGGGGTGCCCCCCCCCACCTTCTTTGTTCCCCCACCCCTCCCCCTTCGCAACACTGGGGGGACAGCCCGGCCCGGAACAAACCCCGATTTCCGTGTACACCTCCCCCCCCGGCCCCCCCCCCCCCCCCCCCCCCCCCCCCCCTCCCCCCCGACGGCCACCGGTACAAAAACTTTTTGACTTTTTTCCCTCCTGCTCCCCCCCACCCCCACTTTGTTTCCCCCTCTTAGCGTTAACAACCCCAAAAAAACCCTTTTGGCCCTTCCCCCCAACGCCCCCCCGACCCCCCCATTTCAAAATTCAAAAAAAATGTACCCAAAGTTGAAGGTCCAATTGGTTTCCCCCCAGGGTAAAACCTTCCCCCCCTGTGTGACACCCTTTTTTTCCCCAGTATGGACAGGGGTTAACTACTCTCCCGCCACGGTCCCGGTGGTTTTGTTTTTTTTTTTTTTTTTGCCCCCCCCCTGGAAAAAATTTCCGATTGGGAGTAGTGAAGTCCCGCCCAGTTAAATCAAAAAACCCCTTTACAAACCAGAACCCTCCTTTGTTATTTTCGACCCACCCGCCCGCCCGCCCCCGCACCCCCTCAACCCCTCCACCTCCCGGTTCCCCCGGCCCACCCTTCCCCCCCCCCCCCAAATGTGATAGCCACGTTTTTTTTTTTTCCCCCTGGATAAATTGCACCCCGCATTTTGAAACCCTGGGTTTTTTTTTTGCCCCTGGCCCCCCCCTGTTTGTTTTTTGTGGGCCACCCCTTTTTTTTTTTTTTTTTTTTTTTTTGTTTTTTCGTTTTTTGGGGAAAAACCCCCTAACCCCCCCCCGCCCCCCCCCCTGGTGAAAAAAATACCCGGTTCCCCCCCATGTGTTTTCCCCCAGCCCCGAAATCCCCGGGTTGTTTCCTGAGGGAAACCCCCAAGGAACGAAACACCAAAAAACCCCGTGTGGGTGTGGTTTTTCCCCCCCCCGCCCCCCCGGGCCCCCCCCCAGGAGCTAAGGCGCGCCAAATAACCCCCCCCACCGGGCCCCAGGCACAACAAAACAGCCCGGCACACCTTTGGTTTGTTTTTTCTTGGGTGCCCCCGCCCCCCCCGCAGCAAAATTCCCCTTTCTCACCCCCCCCTTTTTTCAAAACAACCACCCAACCCAAACAAAACAAAAACCCCAAACGGAAGGATTGCAGGAAAAGTGGGAATAAAGGACATGAAGAAAATACAATTGTTTTTTTTTTTTTTTCCCCGGTCCCTGCCCCCTGGCCCCCCCCCCCCCCCCCCCCCCACCCCCACCCGGTGGGTGCCCCGGTGTCCCACCCCTGTCCCCCCCCGCCCGCACCCCCCCCCCGAACCCGTTTTTTTTTTCCCTGGTTTTTCCCCCCCCCCCCCCCGCCCCCCGCCCCGCCCCCCCCCCCCCCCCCCCCACTTCCACCTGAAACCCCCGGTAATTTTTTCTCCCCTTTTGTGTGTGTCCCCCCCCCAAAACCCCCTTTTGCGAGGGTCCGCGGTTTTTTATCCCCAAAACCCAAAACAAAATTTGTTTTTTGTTTTTTTTTTTTTTCCCCCCCCCCCGTTGGGTGTCCCCCCCCCCACCACCGCAACCCCCGTCCCCAAAAAAATTTGCCCCCCCGGTTCCCCCCCAATCCCGAAAAGGCCAGCCCCCGGCCCCCCCCCCACCTTGCCTGGGGCGTGGCCGCTGGGTCCCCCCCCCCCCCCCCCCACCGGACAAGCCGGGGTCTAACTTTTGGTGTCCCCGGTTTACCCGGCAATCCGAACCCCGCCCCCCGTTGGTTTTTTTGGTGGGGCCCCCCCCCGGGTCCCCCCCCACTTGGGAAACAAACATTTGTATTGACCCCGGTTTGGCCCCCCCGCCAAAAAGGTTTTTTTTTTTTCCCCCGGGGCCCCCCCCCCCCCCGTCCCCCCCCCGGGGGGGGGGGCCCCCCCCCCGGGGGCCCCCCACCCCCCCCCGGCCCCCCCCGGTGGGCATTTGTGCGGGGTGTGCCGCCCCCTCCCCCCCCCCCCGGTTTTATTTTTTTTCCCCGGCCCCGAAAAAAACCGGAAACCCAAGCCCCCAGGGCCCCAACCTCCCCCCCCCCCCCCCCCCGGGCCCCCAAGGCCCCCTGTTGGGGCCCCCTTTTTTGGGGTTGGTTTTTTTTTTTCCCCCCTTTTTTTCCCCCGCCCCCCCCTGCCCCCCCTTTTTACGTGGAAAACCTAACCAAACCCGACCGGGCCCCCCCCTGGGGCCCCCCCCAAATCCCCGGGGAAACTCGAAAATTCCGTTTGTTGAAAAAAACAGGGGGTTCTTTTCCCCGTTTTTTGTTTTTTGGCCCCCTTCCCCTAACATAATTCCCAGAAAAAAAATCCCCCGGGGTTTTTGGGAAAAAAAAAACCCCTGGGTTGCACAGGGGGGAAAAAACAAGTGTGTGCCCCCCCCCCCCGGTGCACATGCCCCCGAAAGGGCCTTTGAGCCCTCCGGGGGTGGGGAAAAACCCCTTGTTTCGAAAAAAACAAAGATGTGGCCCCCCGTTGGTGGGGGGCCCCCCCCCCCCCCCCGTTGGGGGCCCCCCCCCCCCCCCCCCTTCCACCAAGAAAAGCCATCCCAAAAACCGTGTGTTGGCCCCCGTGGTACTTGTGGGCGCCGCCCCTTTTTGTGGGTGGCGGGTCCCCGCCCACCCACCCCCCCACGGTGGTAAAAACGGGGTGTTTTTTTTTTTTTTTTTTAAAAAACAAACCCGCCCGTGGGTGGGGAAAAAAAATGTTTTGTTTCCTTCCCCCCGTGCCCCTGGGGAAAATATTCCCCCCCCCCCCCCCCCCCCCCCCTTTTTTTCCGTTTTTTTTGCCCCCAACCCTTGTCAATTGTTTTTCAACTCATGGAAAACGTTGCTGTGCGCCCCCCAACCACCGCCCCCGATTGATGCCCATTGCTGAGTTTGTTTTTTATGAGTTGTTCTGTGTTTGTTATTGTGTGTCCTCGCCGCCCCCCCACACGGCCCCGCGGTGGCCACCCGCCCCCCCCCCCCACTCAACCCCGGAACCGGGAGTTGTTTTTTGCATTTCCCGTGTGCCCCGCCCCGCCCGCCCCTGGGCCCCCCCTTTTTTTGTTTTTTTTTTTTTTTCCCCCCCCCCCCTGGTTGGAAAAAATCCCCGGGTTTTTTTTATTTTTTTTCCCCCCCCGAAATTTTTTCGTGGGCCGGCCCCACTTGACACAACCCCCCCCCTGGGACCCCTGCCCCCCCCGTTGGGTGTAATTGTTGCCCCCCCCCAACCCCTACCACCCCCTGCATTTTCCCCCCCCGGGAAACCGGGAAATTTTTTTTTTTTGTTTTTTTTTTTTTTTTTTTTTTCCTCAAGGCCCCCCCCCCCCCCCCCCCCCCCCCCCCCCCCCCCCCCCCCGGGGGCGCCCCCCCCCCGCCCCGTGGGGGGGGGCCCCCCCGGTGGTTTTTTGTTTTCCCCCCCGACCCCAACACAAAAAAACATTTCTGCCCCCTGGGTTTCCCCCCCCCCACGGGGGTCACCCCCCGGGGGGGTTTTTTTTTTTCCCCAAGAAACCCCATCCGGGCCCCCCCCCCCCCCCCCCCCCCCCCCCCACCCCCACCCCCCCCCCCCCCCCCCCCGCAGACCCCCCCCCCCCGAAAAAGGGAAAGGGTGCTTTTGAGAGTTGGGGAAAAAAAACAAAATTTTCCGGAAAACCCCGGGTGGACCCCCCAACCCCCGGCTTTTCCCCGACCACCCCGCTTTGGGTCCCCTTTGCGGCCCCCCACCCCCCTCCGGGGAAACAAAACCCTGGGGGTCCCCCCCCCCCCGGTGGAAAAAGAAGGGGAAAAGAAAAAAGTTTTCACCGCGCCGACACCCCCCCCGGCCCCCCGGTGGGGTGGGAAAAATTGAAAAAATTCCCCCGGGTGGGGCCCCCCCGGGGGGCCCCCCCGGGGTGGGGGGTTGGGGTGGGTTGTTTTGTTTTTTTTTTTTTTTTCCCCCCCGGTTTTTTGTTTTTTTGGGGTGCGTTTTTCCGAGTGTGGGTCCCCCCCGCCCCCCCCTGAAAGCCCCCCCCCCCCCCGAAAAACCCGGGAATTTTTTTTTTTTAATACATCCAAAGCCCCTTCCCCCCCGAATTGCCCCAGCCCCCCCCCCCCCTGGCCCCCCCCCCCCCCCCCCCCCGACCCCCCCGTGGCCCACCCCAATTCCCCCATCCCCAATTCCGAGCCCCCCCCCGTGGTGGTCCCCCCCCCCCCCCCCCCCCCTAGTCGGAGCACCCCCCCTGAAAAAAAAACACCCCCCCGGGGGCCCACCCCCCCGCCCCCCGCGGGCCCCCCACCCCCCCCCACCCCCCCCCCCCCCGGCCCCCCCCCCGTGAACGCCGGTCCCCCGTTGGGGGGCCGCACCCCAAAAACCTTTGGGGCCCCCCGCAACCCCCCCCGCCCCGCCACCCCCCCCTGGTAATTCAACCCCCGCTCCCTGTTTTCCCGGGCCCCCCCCCCCCCCCCCCCCCCACAAAAATGCCCGGGTAAACAAGACCGAAAAACAAAACGAAAAATTTGTTAAAAAAAAAAAAGAAAAGAAAGAACCAAAATTGGGAAAAAGAAACCGCCCCCCCAAACACAAGTTTTTTTGGCCCCCCCCCCCCCCCCTTGCCCCCCCCCCCCCCCATCTACGGGGCGCCCCCCCGGACAAGGTCCCCCCCTGTTTTTTTTTTGGACACCCCCCTGGGGGGGGAAAGGCCCCCCCCCCCCCCTAACCGCCCGCCCCAAAGGCAAAAAGCCCCCCCGGGGGTGGTGGGGGGGTTTGCCGGGAAAAAAAATCCCCCCCCCCCCCTCCCCGCCCACCCCCCCCCCCCCCGCCCCCCCCCCCCCCCCCCCCCCCGCCCCCCCCCCCCCCCGGTTTCCCACCCCCCCCATTCCCGGGACTCCCCACCCCCCCCCCCAGCGCCCCATCCCCCGGTCCACCGCTGTTGTTTTTTTTGTTTGCCCCCCCCCCCCCCACTTTGGTGGGGGTTACCAACACCCCCCCCCCGCCGCCCCCAAAACCCTGTTCCACAAACCCATTTTTTGGGGGAAAGTTCCCCCCCCCTTCCCCCGGGCGGGTAGGGAAAACACCCCGCAAGCCCATGAAAAACACGGTGTTTTGGGGCCTGTCCTTTAATCTCAAAGATTTCCCCCCCCCCCCCAGACATGCCTCCCCCGCAGATTCGAAAAAAAACGCCCCCCCCCCGGTATTTTCCGGGCAGAAAGGGGAACCCCGAAAAAGCCCCCCCATCCCCCCCCGCGCCCGGGGGGTGACAAGCCCCCTCAGACATTTTTTGCCCCTTTTACCGCCCCCCCCCGCCACACCCCACCCCTTTGGGGTTTCCCTGGGTCAACCGGGTGAACCCCCCCCCCCCCCGGGACCCCCCCTGAAGGGCCCCGGCAAAAAAAAACCCCATTGTCACCCCCCCCCCCTTGGAAAGTCCCGAGGTTTTTTCCGAAAGTAACCCCCCCCCCCCCGTGGGCAGCCCCAGGCGGGGGGTCCCTGGCTTTTCCCGAGCCCCCTTGGGGTCCAATTTGTGTGCCCCCAAACTGCCCCCCCTGAAAAGGAAAGTTCCCGGAAGGCCGCATGGGGGGGGTTTGTTTTTTTTTTTAAACCCCGAAAAGGGGTGGGGGGCCAGCCCCCCCTTTGGGTGGTGGGCCCCCCCCCCCCCCCAGGCACCATTTCCCCCCCCGTTTTCCCCCCCCCGGCCCCCGGGAAAAAAAAAACAAATCGGCCCCCCCCCCCCCGGAACACGCCCGAAAGGGAAAAGAAATATCTGGGAAAAAAGGAAGAAAATAAAAGCCGAGAGAAACCCCCCTTTCGGTGCCCCCCTTGTTGTGGTGGTTGCCAGGTTTTCTTTGCCCCGCCCCCCTTTCCCGGGAATTTGTTTTTCCCCCCCCCCCGAACCTTGTGTGGGCCGTGCCCCCCTCCCCAAAATCCCCCCCCCCCGCGGGGTCCCCCCCGGTTTTGGGCCCCGGCCCCCCCAAGGTGGGGGGTGGACACCCCCCCACCCCCCCCCCCCCCCCCCCACTTTTCGGTCCGCCCCCCCGTTGGGGCCCCTTTTTTTTTTTGGCCCCCCCCCCCCCCCCCCCCCCCGGGCCCCCCCCCACGGGGGGCCCCCCCCCACCCCAACATTCGGGATCCCCCCCATTTTCCCCCCCCTAAATTTTTTAACTCCCCCCACCAGCCCCCCCCGGCACCCTCCCCCCGGAAAAAAACCCCCCTTGGTGGGTGCCCCCCCCCCCCGGCCCCCCCCGTGGACCAAATTTTTTTCCCGTGGTGGGTGGGGCCGGTGCCCCGCCCCCGGGCCCCCCCCCCCTCTTTTTGGAAAATTTTGGCGGGGGTGGCCCCCACCCGGAAAAGTGTTTTTCCCCCCCCCCCCCCGCCCCCTTTGTGAAAAAAAGGGCTTTAACAAGAATCAGCCCCCCTACAACCCCCCCAGTCCCCCCCTTTTTTTTGGTTTGTGGGCCCCCCCCCCCCGCCCCCCCCCCCCCCCCCAAACAACCGGGGCCCCTCCCCCCCCCCCCACCCCAAAACCCCCCGGCGTTTTTTTGCGGCCGGGGCCCCCCCCCCCCCCCCCGGACTTTGTGTGAGGCCCCCCGAGTTCCCCCCCCAGAAAAAAATGCCTGCCCCGCCCCCCCCCCGGCGGGTTTGCCCGGTTTTTTTTTCCCCCCCCCCCCACCCCAGGAAAACCCCCCCTAGAAAGGGCGGAACCCCCGGGTGGCCCCCCCCCAGCCCCTTGTTTTGGGGAAAAAAAAAAAAAATTTCCGGCCTTTTTGGGCCCGGATCCCCAAGCCCCCCGCCGGGCCACCTCCAAAACCAATAAAGGGGGGTGGTTTTTGTTTTTTCCCCCCCCCCGGGCCTTTGTTGGCCCGGCGGCCCCCCACCACCCACCCCCCCCCCCCAAAATGCCCGCCCGAAACCCCCCCCGGAATTGCGGGGAAATCGTTTTTTTGTTGGGTTTTTTTTTCGCCGCCCCCCACCCCCCGTTTTTTTTGGTTTTTTTTTCCGCCCCCGCCCCGCACTTTTTGCCCCCGGGAAAAAACCCCCCAGTGGGCCTCTATGGAAAACCCCCCGGCCCCGCCTCGGGCCCCCCGGGGCCCTGGGCCCGGGGGGTTAGGTGGGTTGGGCCCTGGGGTTTTGCCCGTCCAGCCCCCCCCCCCCATTTTTTTTCCCCCCTGCCCCGAACCCGGGAAACAGATTTAAATTTCCCCCCCCCCCCCCCCGCCCACCCCTTCCCCCCCCCCCCCCCCCCCCCCCCACCCCCGGGGTGCCCCAAGGGCCCCCCGGTTCCCCAAGCCCAAATCCCGGGTCAAAAATATTCCGGGCCCCCCCCTTAACCCCCTTGGGACACCACAAAAAAAAAAAAAAACTTCCCCCGGTTCCCCCCCACCCCCCCCCCCTCCCCCCCCCCCCCCCCCCCTTCCCCCCCCCCCCTCCCCGGCGTTGTGCCCCCCCCCCGCGCTTGCCCACCTTTTGTTTTTTTCAAACAATCCCCCCCCCCCCCCCACTGTTGCCCCCCCACTTTTTTTCCTCCCCCCCCCCCTGTATTCCCCTTCCCCGGAATTTTTTTTTGTTTCCCCGGTTCCCCCCCCCCCCCCCGGTCCCCCCCCCCACCAGGGGCCTTTTGGCAAAAAAATTGAAAAACCCTGGCCCCCCCCCCCCGGGTCCAAAACACCCAAGCCCCCACGGGCCCGGACACCCCCCCCTGGTGGAAAAACCCCCCCCCGGGGGGTTGCCCCCCCCCCCCCCCCCCCCTGGCCCCCCCCCCCAAAGCAAGTGCCCCCTGTCAAAATTTTTTTCCTCACGCCTTTTTCCCCCCCCCAAATTTTTCGGTGTGGCCCCGTGGCCCCCCCCCGGGCCCCCCCCCCCCCCCCCGGGTGTCCGGTGGTGTTTTTTTTTTTTTTGGGCCCCCCCCCGTGGGGGCCCCCTTAAAAAAAAAAAGCCCCCCCCCCCCCCCCCCCTCCCCCCCCGAAAAAGCCCCCCCCCCCCCCCCCGTTTTCGGGGAGTGGCCCCCCCAAGTTTTGTTTTTTTGGTTCTCCCCCCCCCCCATTTTCCGAATGGCCCCCCCCCCCCCCCCACCCCCCCCGTTTTTGGCCGTGAATTGGGATTTTCCCCAAAGCCCACCCCCCACCCCCCTTGCCCCCCCCCCCCCAACCCAGAAAAAAAAAAACAAAAAACAAAAAAACAAAATCTTTTTTTGCCCCCCCCCGTTGAAACAAACGATGGGCCCCCCAATTTCCCCGAGGCAAAGCCCCCAAACAAACAGAAAAACAATCCGGGATTGGTCCCCCAAACGAAAACGACCCCCCCCCCCGCCCTGGGCCCGGCCCCCCCGAAAACCCCCTTTTTTTTGGGGGGGGTTTGGTTTTTTTTGGGAATTGGGGGCCCCCAAAGAACCCGGGGGATTTTGGTGGTGGGCCAAACACTTTTCCCCCCCCCGCCTTTCCCCCCCCCAGAAACCCCCACTGGCCCACAGAAACCCGATGCCCCCCCGCTTTTGTGGTAAAAACCCCTGTGTGTGAAAATGGTTTTTCCGGGGCCCCCCCTTTTCCCCCCGAATCCCCCCGGCCTGGGTAGAAGGTGGGGGGTTTTCCCCCCCCCCCCCCGTTTTTTTTTTTGTGTTTTTTTTTTTTTTTTTTTTTTTTTTTTTTTGTTTTTCCCCCCACCCGCCCTGCCCCCCCCCCACACCCCGCTGAACCATTGAAAGGCCCCCTTGTCCCCCCCGAAGCTTAACCCCCCGGGGGTGGGGTTTTGGGGGGGGAAACCAAGTTTTTTTTGTGGTTTTCGTGGCCCCCCCCCCCCGGAAAACCCCCACCAAAAAGCCCCCCCCCCCTTTTGGGGGGCGCGTGCCGCCCCCCCCGCACCCCCCCGGGGCGTGGGGGTTTTATAGGGTTTTTTTCTTTGGCCCCCCCCGGGTTCACCCCAAAAGCCCCCCCCCCCCCCCCCCCCCCCCCTTTGGGGGTTTTTTTTTTCCGAAAAGTCCCCACCCCCCCCCACGTGGGGGCCCGTGGGGCCTAACATTAAGGCACCCCCCCCAGGTGTAGAAAGGACCCCCCCCCACGTGGTGGTTTTTGGGCAACCCCGGGCCCCCCCCCCCAACAAAATAAGCCAAAAAGTTTAGATGGCCCACCACCCCCCCCCCCCGAAAAAAAAAATGTTTTTTTTTTTCCCCCCCCCCCCGGCCCAAAGCCCCCCCGGCCCCCCCCGAAAAATAAGGGGGGGGGGGGGGTTTTTTTGATCCCCCGGGGCCGGTTCCCCCCCCCCCCCCCGAACCCCCCCCGGCCCCAGTGGTTTTTTTTTTTTTGTCCCACCCCCCCCCCCCCCCATGGGGGGGGGGGGGGTGTGAAAGGGTACGGGGGTTTGGGGGGGTGGGAACCACCCAACGGCAAAAAATCGTGTGGCCCCCCCCCCCCCCCCCCCCCTTGGGCCCCCACCCCCCCCAAACCCAAGCTTTTTCGAAAATTTTAAACCGTAAAAAAAAAAAAACCTCCGTTTGGTTTCTTTTTTGTCCGGGGCCCCGGGGCCCCCGGCCCCCCCACCCCCACCCCCCCCCCATTTCCCCCCCGTTTCCCCCCCCCCTCGGGCCCCCCGGTGAGGACCCCCGTTTCGAAGGTTTCGGGCCCCCCCCCCCTTTTTTTTCCCCCCGCGCCCCCCCTTGGGGCCCGGGTTGTCCCCCCTGCTGAAAACGCTCCTAAGGTTCCCCCCCGCCCCCGGGGATTTTTTTGGGGTGTTCAACCCCCCGGGGGGGGGGCCCCCTGGCCCCCCGGCCCCCCCCCCCCCCCCCCCCACCCCCCACCCCCCCCACCCGAACCCCCCCCTTTTATTGGAAAACCGGGTGGGGGGGCCCCCCCCCCCCCCCCCCCCCCCCCCCCCGGCCCCGAAAAAAAAAAAAAATCCCGGGGTCCCCCCCCCCCCCGCGGGAATCCGGGGGGGGGGGGGGGTTTTTTTGTTTTTTCGGCCCCGGGTCAAGTTGGACAAAACCACTTTGTTTTCCCCCCCGAAAAAAAACAGGGGGGGCCCTGTGGAACAATTTTCGGGATTTTAAAACCTGTTATAAAATTTAATTTACCCCAGGTTTTTAATTCCCTTTTGGGTGTGGGGGGCCCCCAACTGGGTGGCCAAACAAGCCCGCCCCCCCCAAAGTTCCCACCCCCCCGCCCCACCCCGCCCCCCCCCCCCCCCCCCCGGCCCCCCCCCTTGGGGCCCCGCCCCCCTTTGGCCCCCCCCCCCCCCCCCCCCACTTGGGAAGCCCCCCCCCGCCCCCCCCCAACAAGCCCCCGGAAAAAAAAAAATTAACAATCCATGGTTTTTTGTGTTTTTTGTTTTGTGTTTTTTTTTTTTCCCCCCGCCCCCCCCCCCCCCCCCCCCCCTGGGTGGGGGAATCCCCCCCAAGTGGTGTTTTTTTTTTTGTTGTTTGTTTGTTTTTTTTTTTTCCCATTCCCCCCGCTGGGGCCCACCTGGACCGGGGTCCCGGCCCCCCCCCCCCGGGGCCCCCCCCCCCAAGAAAAGCCCCCACCGCCCCCCCCCCCCCGTTTTTTTTGACAACTGATTTTTTTTTTTTTTCCCCCCCCCCCCACCAATTCCCTGGTTTTGCCCCCAAAAAACCCCCCCCCCGGCATTCCTCGCAACGCGGGGGGTTGGGCCCCCGTGGCCCCCCCAGCAAAACCCCCGGGGGGAACCCCCCCCGCAACCCCCTTTTTTTTTTTTTTTTTTTGTCCCCGGAAAAAAGCCCCCCCGTGGGGGTTTGGTTGTTTTGGTTTTTTTTTGTTTTTTTGTTTTTTTTTTTTTTTTAAACAATTGTTTTCCCCCCAAAAAGGGGCCCCAACCCGGAAGGACCCCCCCGGGGAAAAACCCAAAAAATTCCCCCCCCCCGGATCCGCCCCCCTTCCCCCCCCCAGGGGATTGTCCCCGAAATTTTTTTTTGGGGGTGGGGTCCCCGGCCCCAACCCCTGGGGGTGCCAGTGGTGGTCCCGGGCCGCCCCCCCGCCCCCCACAGGTGTTGGTGAAAAAAGCCCCCCCCCTGGGAAAAAACAACTTTTGTTGTTTGCCCGGGCCCCCCCCCCCCCCCCCCCCCCCCCCCCCCCGGCCCCCCCCCCCCCCCCCTTGTTTTTTTGTTTTTTTGGTCCCCCCCAAAGGACAAGTTTTTTTTTGGGGCGTTTTGTGTCCCCCCCCCCCCCCGGTGGCCCCCCCGGGCCCCCCCCCCCAAAGGCCCCCCCCCCAGCCAAGGGCCCGGTGGGGGCCCCCTGTTGGGCCGGGGGGCCCCCCCCCCACCCCCCCCACGGGGCCCCAAGGGGAATCCCCCCCCAGGGCCCCCCCCCCCCCAGTAGCGGGGGAGACGGGTTGGGTGGGGTTCCCTGAAATTTTGACTGCCGGGAGGCCCCCCTGGTTTAAATTTCCCCCTTTTCCTTTTTCCCCCTTCCCCCCCCCAAAAAACCAACCAAACAAAACCTGGGGAACAGGTAAGGGGGCGGTGAAAAAAGAAAAAGAAAGATGATTTAAAATCAACAACAGCCGCCCCCCCCCCCCCTCCCCCCCCGCCACCCCGTTTTTTTTTTTTTTTTCATCCACGGGACCCCATCGTGGGTGGTTGTTGGGGGGGTGGGCCCCCTTGGGTATCCCCTGCCCGCCCCCCCCCGCCCCAAACAACAAAAAAGCCCCCCCCCCCCCACAACGGGTGGGGTCCCCCCTCCTTGGTGTCCCCCCACCCCCCCCACCCCCTTGGCCCCTGGCGCCCCCCCCCGCCCCCAAACCAAAAAAAAAAAACACCAATCGGCCCAACAAAAACAAGACGGTTGTTTTCCCCACCCCTTTGTGAAACCCATCCCGCACCCGCCCCCCCCCCCAAAAAAAAAACAGTTCGTTGGCCCCCCCCCGCCCCCCCCCTTCCCCCAAAACTTTGGGCGGCCCTGTGACCCCCGAAACCAACCCACTGGCCTGCTCCCCAAAGTTTGTTGCGACAACCAAACAATCGAAATCCCACCCCCCCCCCCCTTTGAAAAACCCCCCCCCCCCCCTATCACTTCCCCCCCGCGAAAAAAAAATGTTTGGTTTTTTCCCCCCCCGTTTCCCCCCCCCCCCCCCCCTTTCCGTTCCCCCCGGGGGTTGGGCCTTTTTGTGGGATTGTTGTTAAAAAAACCCCAAAAAACAACCCCAAAAGCCCCCAAAAAACTACAAACCTACGCCCCCCCCTTTTTCCACCCCTAAAAAAACAAAGAATTCCCCCCCCTTGCTGTTACCCCCCCCCCCCCGCCCCCCCCCCCCCCCCCCCCCCCCCCCCCCCACCCCCCCCCCCCCCCCTTTCCCCACCCCCCGCCCCCTCCCCCCCGCCCCCCACCGCCCACCGTTGTTTTTTTTTTTTTTTTTTCCCGCCCCGGCAACCCCCCCCACCCACCCCACCCCGGGTCCCCCCCGTGTTTTTTGCCCCCCGGGGGAAAAAGGAAATCCCCGGTTTTGGGGTGCCCAAACCGGGCCAACCACTTTGGGTTTTGGAAAAAAAAAAACCAAAAACTGGGGGGGGGTCCCCCCCCCCACCCCTGCCTTTTTTTTTTTTTTTTTTTTTTTCCCACCCCTTTTGTTTTCCCCCCCCCCTTTTTTGGGTGTGCCTGGGGCACCCCCCCCCGGTGTGGCCCGCCCCGCCCCACCCCCCCCCCCTGCCGGGCCCGACGGCCCGACATTTTGCAAAACATAACCCCCATGGGAAAAAATTTTTTTCGAACCCCCGGGGAAAAAACCCCCCCCCCCCAATGACACATTTTTTTTTTTTGTTTTTTTTTTATTAACAAAAAAAAGGTTTTTTTTTTTTTTTTTTTTTTTTTTTTTTTTTTTTTTTTTTTTTTTTTTTTTTTTTTTTTTTTTGATTTTTTTCCCCGCCCACCTTTGTGTGGGTGGGTCCCCTGTGCCCTTCCCCCCCACAAAAGGGGGGTGGGCCCACCCCCAAAAAAGGGGGGGGGCCCCCCCCCGGGCCCGTTGCCCCCACCCCTGGGGGTTGCCCGGTCCCCGAAAGAACTTTTTTGCTGCCCCCCTTTGGCACGTTTTGCAAGCCCAAACAAAGAAAATACTTAGTAAATTATTTTTTATACAGTTTATCGATCCGCCACCCCCTCTAAATGTTGTCCCCCCAAAACTGTTCTCAAAGGGAGAGCCTCCCCCCCCCCGCCGCCCCCCCCCGACTCCCCCTCACCTTCCCGCGCCCCCCCGAAAAAAAAAACCCCCCCCCCCCGATTTCCGCGTAAAAACACCCGCATCGCGGGCCCCCCCCCCGGCTTTTTTTTTTTGTTTTTCCCAAGGGGGTGTCCGCCCCCCGGGGGCGGCTGGACCCAAAATCGGCCGGGACCTTTCCGCCCGCCCCCCCCCCCCCCTTTTCTTGTTTATTTCAACAAAGCAGACCGCAGCCCCCGGGCCCGAAAGCAAATCCGAAAACCTTCCGAAAAACGTGCCTTTCCGGGGGCCCGAGGGAACGAAATTGGTTTTGCCCCCCCGGCCCCCCCGGGCCCCCCCCCGAACCCCGAAAGGTTGCCCGGGTTTTAAATCGAAAGCCTTTGGTTGGCCCGCCCCAACGATTTCCGTGGTTTTTTTTCCCAAACCCCCCCACACGCTCCCCCCACCCCCCCTTTTTTCCCCAGACCTCTGCCCCGGTGTTTCCCGAACCAAAAACGCAAAAAAAAAAGAAAAAACCTGCCTTTTCGAAAATCCAAACCCCTATTCCTCGGGTGGGCTTTTTTTTTTTTTTTTTGTGGGGCTGGGAAAGAGATAAAAACCCGGGAAAAACATGGGTTTTGCCCATCTACAAACCCTGCCTATTGATCTAAAAACTTTGACCTTTAAAAATGGCATCAAATGACGTCGGTGCCCCCCCGTCCCCAACCCCACGGGGCCCCTTTAAAACCCTTTTTGGGGGCCCTTTGAAAAAAAAAACATCGCCCCCGGGGTGGCCCCCCTTGGGGAACCCTTTATTCCGAACCCCCAAGCCCTTTGAGCACGAACGGCCAGAAGACAACGCCGGGGGCCGGCAAAGAGCTTTTTCTGTTTCCGCCCCGCACAAACCAACTGGGTCCCCCCCCCCAACCCCCCCCGTGGGTTTTATCGGCCCCCCCCCCGGGCCCTTTTTTTTTTCCCCCCCCAAAAACCAAAAATAATCCCGGGGCGCCCCCCCCTGGGGGGCCCCGCGCCGAAAAAAAAAAAAAAAAACCCCACTGACACACGTAACCATCACCGCGACGGAAACCCCCCCCTTTTCACCCCAAAAGCCCGATCGAAGCGCCCCCAAAAAACCTTTCCCCCCCCCCCCCAGGTCCCCCACGCGGGGGCTCCCCGGGGTGCCCTCCGGGGGTTTCCCCCCCCCCCCCCCTTGCCCAGGGGGGTTTTTTTTTTGTTTTTGTTTCCTGGAAGGCGGGAAAGTGCCCACCCATCCCGGGGGTTGCACAAATAAGAGTTAAAACACACCACCCAAGTCCCCCGGGCCAGGGTTTCCCGGTTTTGTCCGGTGACAATCCGAAAAAAAATTTCTGCCCCCCCCCCTTGGCCCTTCGAATTGGCCTTCGGTCCGCAAAATTTCTGGGGCAAGGTTTATTGTTCTGGGTAATCCAAATCGCCAAACGCCCCCTTTCCCGCTGGCCCGAAACCCTGGCCCCGGAAAAAAAACCCGACTCGGACACATAAACAGTCCCTCCGGGAGGGCCCCCGACCCCCCCCCAACTAAACACTCCTGTCCCCGCCGCCCCCCCCCGGGAAAAAAAATTTGTTGGAAGCCCCGAAATTTGGCCCCCCCCGCCCACGCCCCCCGCCCGTTTTGGGCCCGTGGGCCCCGTTTGTGGTCCCCCCGGTCCTTCTCCCCCCCTTGTTGGCAGCCCCCCCCAGGTCACCATTTCTCACTGGACCGAACCGGAACGAATTTCGATCGCAAGCACGGGTGCCCCCTTTTTTTGAAGCGGCGGCGAAAAGCGGGACCCGCCGCGGGGGGGGGGGCGGGCCCCGCCCGTGTGTACGGGGCGGCCCGATTAATAACGAATGCCTGCGCCCTGCCGTTTGCCCGCCTGGAGGTTGCGGGGATCTGTTTTGTCGTCCTTTTTCGTCGAAATTGGCTTGCGCCCCCAACGGCCACCTAACACCCCCAGCGGGGCCGAGCCCCGGGGGTCCCATGGAGCCCCTGTTTTTTCGGCCAAATGCGCGAACGGGCTGGCGCAAAACAAACGATCCGCCAACTTCCGTGTTTTCGCCGCAACTGTAAGCCCGCCCCGGCAAAACGCGGGGACCCTTTTCCAAATGCCGAGCCCCCCCCTTTTGAAATCGCCCCAGGAATTTTCCCCAAGCCCCAAAGATTGGCCCCCCCGGGGTCCCGGGGCCCGCCTTTCGGTTTTTCTGACCGGCCCCTCGCCCGAGCTCTGTGGACGCCCTTTCCCCAGTGTTTTTTCCGGGCCCGCCACCGCACAAGCGCCGGTTTGCGCCCCCAACAGATGGTGTCGCTTGCCCCTCCCTAACCTAAAGCCCCTCCAAGAAACGAAAAATCGCCGCATCATCCCCGCGGGCGCACAAAAACGGAAAGTTTCGGCCGGCAACAGGGTTCCGAGGCCGCGCTTGCCGCCCCCTGGGGCCGAAGTTTTAATTTCTCGATTTGGAAGGTCGATGCCCCCCCCCCGCGGCAAGCGCCCGAGCCCCTTCTCGCCGCAACACGCCCCCCGCGACATGGGCCCGCCAGGGGTCCGAATTTCGAAGCTCCAGGAACAAATGCACGGGGCCCCCGAGGGTTTTTTTTTCCCCTCCCGCGTTTTCCCCCCCTCCTTTTTCCCAAGAATTCCTCCGTTCGGCGATCCCCGCCGAAAAGATGCCTGGGCAGGCGGCTGCCCACTTTGCCAGGGTAAAAACCCCTTGCGCCCCCTTCGATTCCTTTTCAGGCGGAAAACCAAGCCCCCTCCGCCCCATTCCCCGAACCCCCCCCGACCGCTGGCTTCGTGTTTCCCCTTCCCGAACCTTCGATCAGCCCATGGTTCGCCCCCTTCAAGGGTTTTCGTCCCCTTTTCCCCGGGCCAAACCAAAGGCGGGGTGTAAAGGCCCAATCGAGCCCTAAAAAAAAAAGGGAAAAAGATACGCCTGCGGGGATGGCTTTTCGTTCGTCGGTCCCCGCGGAATTACAGCGTTTCCTTTCGATTCTAAGCATTTTCCTCCTGGGAATCTGGATAGCGGCAACCCGGGTACCCTGCCCCCTTCGTCCCCTCCGGAAACAGATCAAGGTGACGTGCGGTGTTCACCACGTGCCCAGCGTGCCGAAAAATGGCGCCCTTTTTTTGTGCTCGATGACGGCGGGCCCCTTGCGAGATCGCCCGCGGCTCTTGCCCCGCCGTTTTTTAGGCCCCTCCAGGTCCCCAAACAGACTTGTCGCGCCGAAGAAATGCAGGCCAACTTTCGTCCCTCCGAATTGTTCCCCCCCCTTCCCCATTTTCGATTTTTTTCCGTACGCGCCCGCCAAGGCGGCACCCATCGTTGATCGGGTTTTGCGCCCAGTTATTTTGGGGCCCCCCCCCGCCGTCCCGGCGGGCCCGGGCCCCCCCCGGTTTTTTTCCCAGCTGGGCCTCGGATGCCTTTTCGTAAAATGGTGGCCCCCCCCTGGTGGGCTTCGAATTGTGAAATGGCCGGGCCAGGCCCCTTGGGCCAATCGGAGCCTGTATCAAATTTCCGTTTTTTTTATCCTGCGGCTCGGGACATGCAACGAAAACAAACCGGCCCCCGGCCCGAAAATTTTTCCAATCGGCCCCCCCCCCCCCGGTGGGTCCCCGCGTTTGTAACTCCCTTTCCTGTTTCACCACGCCCCCCCTCAGGTTTTCCCCCCGCCTCCCCCCGGTGGCCCTGGGGCCCCCCGAAGCAAGTCCCCGGTTTCGACCCGTGGGCACCACCCTTTCGGGTTTTTTTTTTTTTGTTTTTTTTCCGGCATCCAACTTTCCAGCAAACCCCTCCCCTCGGTCCTTGGCGCCCCCCCGAAAAAAAAAAATGTTCTGAACTCCCCCCGGGCCTGAAACATAAACAGGAAATGTTGGTAAGGAAAAACCCGGCCCAGCGGGCCGGGCTGAAAACATCGGGTACCCCGATCAGGCCCCCCATCGGGCCCGATGCTTCCCGGTGGGGGTGGGCCCCGCCCCCAGAAATTATTTCCCCGAACGGATGAGTCCCAGAAAAGAAGCCGCGCCCCCCGCCCCCACCCCCCGCCCGCCCTTTGCCCCCACCTTCGTCCGTCCGTTGGGCCCGTGGGAAACCACAGCGGGCCACAAAAGCCTCCCCCCCTGCCCCTGAACAATCAGGATGCCACGACGGGTGATCCGCCCCGAGCCACAATCCGCGTTACCCGTCGCCCCGCCCCCCCCCCGCCCCAGGGCCCCGCGGCCAGTTTACCGGCCCCACGTTTTGATGCTCCATGAGCCGGCCCCCCCAACCACTGTCCCTTCCCGCAGCCCCCGGCCTCCAGCCCTTTTCGGCCATCCCCCCGCAACACCGCCCCCCTTTCCCCCACCCCCTTGGTTGCCAAACCAATTGTTCCCCGGGAATCTGAAAAAATTGTGGTGATCCAAAGACCTTCCAACAATATTTCGTTTTTCCCGAAAAAAATATGCCCCGGCTTCGTTTTTGTAAGTTCACGTATAAGCAGTTCCCCGAAGACAAGGGGCCCCCCAGCCTTGGTTGTTGGCTTTTTGGCCCGGGCCCGTGGCCGCCCTTGGGTCCTTTCGGTCGACCCTGAAAAGGCCGCCCGAAAAAATCCCCGGCGGCGCCCCCGAACGACCGAAAAACCTTAGACTTTTGCGGCAACCCCCCATATTCATCAGGGACCCCGCCACGCGGTTTTCGAAAAGATCGGACGCGAGTGCCCATTACCCGCTTTTCCTGGACCGGCCCGCCGCCCCGCCTGCCCCGCCCCATGCCCCTTTCCGATTTGCCCGCAAATTGGACGGTTTTTTTTTTGCCCCCGTGGAAAACAACCACCGGAATAATAAACACGGCCATGTCCCCGCCGAAATGCTCGGTTCGAGGGACACAGAACCCGTGTCGCGCCAGGGCCGGCCCCCACGGTGGCGTTCCGA
>Ga0179593_1595375_pt1 | contig 19305 bp, 20 predicted proteins | sample CZODoug2_1_08_16_FD_185931 | JGI IMG/M metagenome (GOLD analysis project Ga0179593, IMG submission 185931) | Vadose zone soil fungal communities from Angelo Coast Range Reserve, California, USA - CZODoug2_1_08_16fungal (PacBio error correction) | ecosystem: Environmental > Terrestrial > Soil >...
AGGGGCAAAATCGGAGCGGCCTATTTAACTTGCCTCAAAAAGGACTACGGGGAAGAGGAAAGTGCGCTGCTGGGGGAGCCCCGGATGGACGTCTTACCTGTAAAAATTAAGAGGAGATGACCGGCTGCGGGACTCTGAGTCGTAGTCGGAGAAGAAAAACTAAAGGGGGGGGCAGAACTAAATACCTCGACAGGAAGGATGGGACATCTCAGGGAATAAAACTCAACCGAACAGAAGGCAGTCCTCCTAAAATAAGGGACAGGGCCAGAAAACAGAGGCCCCGCGCACTGGAGGGAAGGGGGCTGGCTACTTTCCAATTGAATAGGAGGGGGGAAACTCTTGGACTTCGTGCTTTAGACTTCTGCTTTTCGAACGCCGGGAAACGTTGTAAATCGACGCCAAAACCTCAGCTGTACGATGAATTTGTAGGAGGGGAGTGCAGCGCCCAATATTAAAAAATCCAGGAAAGGGGAGGGGCTATAACGGACGCGCTGAGGGAGAAGCAAAAGCTGATCCATGGGAGAAAAAGAGAGGGGAAAATCGTGTCGAAAGCGCTGAAGGTTCCGAAAGGTGAAGGGGGAGACTGAAAAACAGCCCCGACACCGTGCCCGGGGAGCGCAGGACAAAGGTTGTAATAGACGGTCGAAAATGTCAGGAAACGGAAAAGATCGAATCGCCGGAGCAGGGACCGAGAGCATTGTAGTCTGGACTTCCAAAGGGGGGGAAAAAGAGGCTGAACCACTTAAGGCGCCCACACAAGAGTGCAAGAAGGGGGATTTGCGATACCGGCTTTGGGGGGTGGAAAGAGATTCTCGATCTCACTGAAAAGGGGGATTCGAAGAAAGCATCGGGGAAGGTCAACCAGGTGACCTGGAAAAGCGTACCGCAATTGACGTCAGAGAGGGGGGGACAACCGCAGAACGCGGCCTCGTCGAAAAGAGAACCGACGGCGAAGCGGTACTAGGGAAAAGGAGGTGCGAAGGGAAAGGGCGCGCAACTGTTACGTCTGAGTGGCGCGGGCAAAATGCGAAGGCCACGACGGACCAGAGAGAAAGAGAACGCTCGAATCAGGTGCCAAGAAGAGATTCAAAGGGATATTACTGGAGGTCGCCAAGGAGGTTCCGATGGGAGACTATCGCCCGTGGGCGCTGGGGAAATGCAAAGAGAAACGGGACTATTAAGACGACAGGCGGGGGGGAGAAACAACCGGAGGAAGTCGGGCCATGCCGGAAGATGCTGTCGATTACACGGGAGAAGCGAGCAGACGGCGTGATGCGCGGGGGCTTCGCTGAACAAGCCATCAAAGGGGAAGAAAACCCAACAAGTGTTTTCCTACCTGCTATCGGAAAGGGGGGAGAAGGGAATGAAAAATGCTCTACCCAGGAAACTAACGGGGGGGTGCTGGAAAGGGTCAACAAGCTGCGAAGTGAGACTCACCAGGCTCACGAAAATCTTAGCCGAATGAAACGGGAAGAGGGGGTGCGGGGGGGAAGTGGGGGGAGGGAATTAAAGCGAACCGAGCGAAAAAAAAAAAGGACAGACGTAGAGAAGAATTAAGGAAAAACCCAAAGCAATCCGGGGAAGGCGTTCAAAAGGCAGAGCGATCTAATTACCAAGCTTGAGGGAACTGCAACGGGGGGTCGCGGAAAAGAGGATCGAGCCGGATCCAATCCAAAAAAGAATGATAAGCCTGGGTTTACCGGAAAGAAGTCATAAAAGCAAGTCGAAGATATGCTGGCCTGTACCGGGGTTGAAAAAAAGCGACAAGGTCTGCCTAAGCCAAGAGGAAAGGAGTGTTAAGGGTAATACAAGGCGCAGCGGCACTCTTGGGTCGTTAGGGGGGGGCGCGACTTATGTCTCAAACATGCAAGAAGCCAAGGAGAAATAAAGCATTGATTCGAGTGATCTTACAAAAAAGATGAAGAGAAGACCTTGGGAAAGAAACATGTACACTTTCTGGGAACCTTTGAGAAAATCTACCTTTCAAAAAAGAGAAGAAGAATCTGGTGGAAACAGCTTGGACTACAATGTGTAGTGGAACGCGAACTTTGACTTTATACCGTAGGGGTGGTTCAGGATAATGGGTCCGCCCTTTAGACCCCCTTTTCAGATGCGAAAGAGGAGTGGTCGGGTCCGGGAGGGGAAGTGATAGAGCATGAGAAAAAACTATTAGCTGCACTTCTGCCGCCGGATGAGGAATAGCACTCAAGCAAATGAGATGGACAGTTCGCTCCAGTGCGCTGAAACGAACTTGAGCGGCGGGGTAAAATCGATCGGTCGATGCGGGACGGGGCACTATTCCTAACATTGGGCATCGTAAACCTGGATTGCGGAGGATTGGGGGAATCGGGCGAATCTTTCAGCCGTAGAAGGAGCGCAGGAGACCGGGACCGAGTCAAGTCTATATTCTGCTGGGGAAGAGTTGGGTGATCGACCAAGAAATTTCGTGAAATGAGGCATGCAAGATCCATGGAAACATAGGTTCCCGTAGTCAGGGTCCAGTCCTATAACCCGGGAATAGAAGAGCCGAAGAGGGGGGAGAGAAGAGCTTAGGGGAAGAACGGATCAATTGGAGAGAAGTTCAAGGGGTCAAAACCCCGGCTATTCGAATCTCCTACGGGAGCGGCGGACTCACTTTAGGCCGCACTGGAAAGGGGAAGGGAATGGACGAGAATCTAAAGATCTCAAACACGAGGAGGATTAAAAGGAATAGATATTCGTAGGGATTCATCCCAAGGGGAAAACGTTATACATAAGAGGGCCCGCTCCAGGAGCCTCGAGAAACCTCATGGAGCAAATTCACGGACGGGCGCGGGGATCACCTGCCGTGGGGTCGTGCTATCGAGAAGATAAGCAAAAAAACGTCCTACATCGAAATTCCAGGGAGGCAAAACTAGAATGCCTCTATCAAGCGTACATTCTTCAGAAAGGCGCGCAAAAAACGCCCCACGGGAAGGTACCCCATCGCAATAGATCGGAAGGAGAGGGGCAAGAAAATCATCTATGAAGGCATCATATTCGCCAACTTCTTTCTACCAGAATAAGAAAGGAGAGTGAACAAAAAGAGATGGTGTAACAAGGTCGGCGTTGTGAGGGCAACGCCTGCCAAAACAACCCTCTTATAAGCCGCTTCAGAAAGGAAATAGATAAACTAAGACCGAATGGCAGAAAGGGGGGCTTCTTTCGCTGGCCGCGAATTGCCTTACTTGCAACGCAAAAGACAGGCATATACCTCGACCGAAAAAGAAAAAAAGTCAGAAAAGGAAAGGTCAAAAAGTCCAGGGGAGGACTGCGTCTCCAGGATACGGTTTTGTGTTAGCCACCTTAAGGGCACGTCACAGGCACGGAACGAAAAAAGTTTGTCGCCCCCGGACAGACGGGCAGGGGGCCACGCTGCTCGGGAAGATGGGTTCGCGGGGCGTCACGGTAACCGCCCGAAAAAAAGGGGCAAGGATCGCAACGGGACGGCCACGGGTCCGACCTAACTCTTGCAACCCTGAGGAAGGACAATGTAGGCAGGAGAAAGAGATGACGTCGCGACGATAACAAACAAATTAATCCTTGATAAAAAAACCAAGGTATACAGGCCTCCGATGGAGTACAGGAAGATCAGGGGGCAGCACTCCGGGAGCCAGCAGCACGTCAGATCGAATGCCCTTCTTGAACGGAAACCCAGGAACTGCAGCAAGTCCAACAGGGAGGGATTGGGATTTAAAAAAACGCACCGAAAAAAGGCCTATGGAATTACGCGAAAAAAAGTGCGGCGACGAACTCGTACGAGCAGGCCTTGGACGGAAGGGACCGCCAGCGAAGGCGGGAGAAAATGTCCTTCCGCTTCGCGGGCGAGGTCAGCGCGTAAAAATTTTGCAGCACTTCCCCCCCCTCCTGAAAATCGATTACGCCGGATGTTACGAAAGGCGAATAAAGAAAGGGTTGGAAGGTTGCTCACTTTGGTGACGTGTTAGCAACCTCCCTTCCTTAGCTAGGGACAAGGAACCGAACGGGAAGGGAACAGGTTCGGCAAGGGGGGGCCAGTCTCGCATTCATAGGAACAACCGGGGTCGGGAGGAAGGAAGGGGACCACGCGCACCCGCGCAAGAAAGACGACCTCTTCGCTGAAAGTTGGGTCACATAGAGAATCTCCACTATGGAGAAAACAGATGTCGGGTGGCGAAACAAAAAAATCGGCGAGGGGGCCTTGGCGCTCGGTTAGGATCAAAAAGCGGAAAGTTAGCGAAAAGTCGAAGGTCGAATCCGAATAAAAAGAAACGGAGAAATAGGCGGTGTTGGGGACTCGGATCAAGGACGAGCAACTCGAACAAAGGTTGCTCCGCTGGTCGGGAATGTGCCTAGGAAAGAAATCAACTTCAGTCGGCGCCCGGGCAAACGAGACGGGAAAAGGGGGAAAGTCCGAGGTAAAGTCTTCTCAGCGGGGATATTGAGCCAAGGGAATAAGATCGGAAAAGGGGGGGCGTCGAAAAAGAATAACCAGGGAAATTAAGGAAAGAGGGCCAGCCGACGCTGTTGGACGGCAGGGGCTAAGGAAAAGTAAGGAACGTCCAGTTTCCGGCGAGGACAGAGAAAGCAACCGAGACACATCGACTTAAGGGTCCTTTCTCGTGTGGGGGTAGCCCACGAAGAAAGAAAAGGGTGGCAGGGATAAACTTTGTGAAGCGCCAGAGAAAAATCCGGGGGGACTCCTAGGCTAGTCCAGCTTCAGTCTCCGAAAGCCTGCAAAAAAGAAGGTCGAGCTCTCTCGCAAGATTGGCCATAAGTTCGCGACGTGAGGTCGAACACTCAAAGCGAGGCGGGCCGGAAGCAGGACAAAATCGTTCTCTTCTCTGGGAGTCGCGAAAAAATTACAAACTTTATCTAGCCAGCGCTGAAGGGTAACAGAGAGGAAAAGCACACAAGAGTGAGGAGCGAGCTCCCAAAGGAAAAGGCTCGGACAAGTGTCGATGCGGTGAGTCAGAGAAGATAACGCCAGCCGTCGACGAAAATGGGCGGAATAAGCTCCAGAACTGCAGTCAAAAATCGGGGACACAGGTCTATCATGCGCCCGCTGCCGGCTGCAGAAGAAAGGAAAGGCTCCTCATCGTCCAGGCGAGGGAGGAAAGGCCCAGAGGGGGAGGTCCTCAGGGGATGCTCGATCTAGAAATTGCCAGACGCTTGACATAGGAAAAACTAGTCTGCTGAGGAGGAATAACCAGAGGCCCAAATAAGTCGCAGACGCCGAGTGCCCCGAAGGATTGAAAACCCAACCGCGTCAGAAACGGCGCGATAAATCGGAAGAACATCACCTGAGGCCTGCAAATCAACAAGGGACAGGGGCAGGGGAAAAAAAAAATGGGGGTATGGGTAAGTTGTCGGCCGGAAACCGAAAACGCATTTCACTCCTCCCAACAACCAAAGGAAGGACTTCCCCGCCTCGATCGCCGTACACACTAGAATATCTGGGTACCGTCCCCCCCGACCGCCCTCCGTTTCTCGAAAGAATTGATTCTAGAGGCTGATGGGACGCTTTACCTGGCCGGCAAGTTGGCCAGGGCTGAGGCTGCTGAAAAAGAAGGGGGGAATGAACGAGCGTGCGTCTGGAGCAAATCAATTTGCAGGCCGGGGGCCCGCCGGCCGAAACAAAAAAGCTGTTCAGCGCATGGCAGCGAAAAAAAATTCAAAAGAAACTCTTTCACTGGCATGCCGCCTCCGCAGCTGCGCGTGCCAATCGGATCATCTTCTGGGGGGGGGGCGAGAGGGGACTAAGAATTTATCGTAGGGAAAAGAGTTGGAGGCGTTCGAATTACTGAGAAACCAAGTCGAAGCTTGCGCATCGCGATGAAGGGTCACCGCAGAAGCCGAGGTTGACTTCGTCGGTGGGGAGGAAAACGAATGGGTCCATAAATGTCGGGTGCGAAGGGGGACTAAGGAGTGCCGGCTATCCAGCGGCAATCGGGCCAGAATGATCAGCGACGATTCGAAGGGGACCCAAGGCAGCCCTTTGACGATGGAGGAGGAAGCTGGAAAGACGCAAGGGGAAGATGAAAGATCGAGGACTCGACCGGATGTGCGCGAGAGCGAAGCCGATCGACTGAAGAGATCAAAAAAGAGCCTGGACCGAAGGAGTGTAAGGGCGCGCCAAAGAGAGCCTGGAACTACTTTCGGCTGGTCTCCCCAAAAGGGGACAGAACTTGCTTATGTCGGGGGGGTCCGGCTCAGTTGCAAAGATCGAGTCTCAAGACGAACTACACTTCGACTGCGGTTCACGGGAAAAAAAACTGTTGGATGGGCAATAGGGCAGGGGGGGAAAACACGGGCGCGTTCGTCGACGGAATAACCGCTTCCTCCAGAAAAAAGTAGGACCAAAAAAGGATAAAAAAAGTACCAAGGACAGGCAGCAGAGTCACGAGGGTACGGAGGAACTGTGTCTTCTTAATGGAGCGGGGGAGGGATGGGAAGAATTCCCTCGAAAGCGCGTCGCCGGAACGCGCAGTGGACGCAAAAAACGCCGAATAGGGGCAAAAACACATTAAGTCAAAAATTGAGGGAGCGCGAAAAGGAAGTGCTAATTCAGAGGCTTGAAACTAGGAAAATTCAACTGTATTCTAAAAAGAACCCACTCGGGACACCGTACTAGAGGGCATTTTTTTGCGGCTGGCGCTCTGATGGCCGGCCGGACAAGGCAAGTCCCGAGCTGTCCGGAAAAACGGAGAGGGGCGATTCGAGGGGAGCGGGTGGCTCTCGCAACAAGGAAAACTTCCAGAAACCCCGTTGGTTGCCTATGCAGGGACTTAAGTTCGAAGGGCCTGGTGAACCGGCTACAGAAGGGGGCTTAACCTGCGGGGACCTGTATGGGTTTGGGAAAAAGTAAAAAAGAATGTGAGACCCTATCACATCTACCCTGTCCCATTCAGGGGCGAAGTGAATGAGGGTACACTGTGCGGGTGTTAAGCTGTTAAGCGGAAAAAAAAGTTTCTCTCCTAACCCGCCAACAGGCGCGACATCGGCGGAGGTTCAAGAATTCCACAGAAAAAGGGCGGCCGCGGTCGAGAAGGGCGAAGACCACACAACGCGCGGGCAGGGACACGGGGCTCTTACTGATCTGCGAGCTGTGGCTGGGGGAAGATCCGGTAAAATCAGCCCCCTGGTGGGGGTGAACATGCCCTGGGGGGGGGGGGGCCTTGATATGGCCAACGTCGAATATCGACGGGAAAAGGACCATTTTAACAAGCGGGCGCCAATCTTCTAAGACATCGGAGGAGTGTGAACCGATGTACGATTAAAAGAAGGCTAAGGGGGGAGTGAAGACGTCGCGCGCCGCGCAGGGAGAAGTTGAACAAAAATCCCGCATGAGCTTACGCAAGGTTGGACGTCGAGATACTAGGAGTCAAAAGTAAAAAAAACGTTGCTCGGAAGGGGCACAGGTCAACTGTGAAAAGTGACGAAAGAAAAAACTGAAAGAGCATAAGTTCCCGCCGATTTCCGGCGGAAAGGTGGTAGGGCGCCGGTTTAGGGATCAGAAGCGTTGATCCTAGCGCCTTCCCCCGGGAACCCCGGAAAGATGGGGGGGCAGACAATCCGGGCCCGGGTGTGCGGTAGCCGGCTTCTCGATCATGATGCGGCGCTTAAACCGGAAACGGGAGGCAAGCGTCCAGCAACAATGAAAGGGTTTCGCTAGCTCATCGCGACAGTTTCTCGCGCTGGTCGGCTTTGAAGGACTGGGCCTCCGGGGAAACCATGGAAAAAACTCGATCCTGCGGCCCTGGATCTGCTCTTGATTGGGTAGAATCCGCCGGGGTAATTCTTCAATCTAGAGGCGAAAACGATACCTTTGAGGAAAGATGAAGGTGGCTCCGGACTTGGGGAATCGACAAACTGGAGGGGGCTTCGCACTATCAGGGGGTACCGGGGACAGAGGGCGTCGCCTGCCGAGGTTTCCGACCTGGGTTTTCCATTCGGGGGGAGGGGGAAATCGACGAGAAAGCGGAAAAGGTGATGCATCGCTGAGGGCAGCATGCAAGGGGTCTCGAAGAGGGGAGGGTGACGAAGGCCCCTACCCCAGTTGCCAAGCAACTGAAGGGAGTGGAGGAAGGCTTCCTGCAATACTGGAATCTGGGAAGAAACAACAAACCGAACGGAGGAGGAGGGGAAAGAGAGTAAAGCGACCGAGAAAGGGTGGACCCGGGGTACGAATGGAGGGCTAATAAACCTCCAAAAACGGGCCTTCGAACCCGATGACGAAAACCCGGGGCGTCAGGAGGGTGCGAGATCACCTGCCGTGTGCGCTCGTAGAACGGATCGGACTGGAAAAAGGCGACTCGTGCACCAAGCAGAGAGAAGGCGCCGGAGGAGGGTGCTCCGCCAGCGACCTGCGCGGTCGATTCCCCCGTGCCGATACAAAAAGGAAGAAGGGAGGGGGGTCGATCCTGCTCGTTGCGCGCTGCTAGGGGGGCCTGCAGCATTCGCCGCGGATGAACCCCCGAATAAAACATCAGACCTATAGGCTTTCCCGGGCGGCCCTGGGGTCCGGGACCGAAAATCTGAAGGGACCATCCGCCGAAAAACCTCGAGTGCACATCTAAAAAAATCTACAGCGAATGCAGAATATGATTCGGGAGGGTCAAATCTAGCTCCGGTGAAGAGAAGGAAGGGAAAAACGGAGGGAAACTCTCTACTGCCGACCCGCACGGCAGGGGTCATTGCGAGGTTTCGAGGGGGAAAAGAAAGCTTCCAGGATCACTTAACACATCCGATAGTTGGGGGGGGCACTACCAGTGGGTCGCCACGTCGATGAATGATCCTCTCGTTTGGGGGGGCGCGAAAGTCACTCCCCCGACCGGACCCGGGCGGCCGAAGTTGAGGAGAAGTTCAGAATTTCCAACACCTGAGGCGGGGCCCAGTGGGAAGGGTTGTAGCAATAGGAAAGGGGCGGCGCGAAAATACGAACCCATTCACTCTGCGCCTTGAAGCGAATCAGGGTAAAGGGGAGAGTTTCTTCGTTGGGGCACGCCTCTCAAAGTGCCAGGGGGAACATAGAAAAAACTTCGATTCCTTCGAGTGGGCCCGCTGGATCATCCCAAGCCAAGAACAATTTGCTTTTCCCTCCGCACCAGCCCATCACGCGATATCTATGGCAGCGCCTGGGAGGGGGTCGCGCATTCGGGGCTGCCGCAGGCCGCAAGCGCGGCGCGAAAATTCAAATGCCGATGTCGCGCTGTGCGCGGTTCACTCTCAAGGGAGGGACATCAGCAAACTCCCCAAGCAGCCTAAGAATAAAGGCAAGCGTTCCTGGTCAGGCGAGCTATGCTGTGGATAAGGGGCCAAGTTGGGGGGTGAAGGATACCAACCTCGCAAGACGGGGGTAAAACCAAAAAAACGTTCAGGTAAGACAGGTTCCGGAAGGAATCTAACTTCAAAAAAACAGGAATAGGGAACCACACCGGGCAGGAACCTGGGACGAAAAAAGAAAAAAAGAGACAGAGTGCCGACCGCGTCGGCCTCGCTGAACCCGGTTCAAAGGGGAGCATGTCTCAAACGCGACGGCAGGAGGGAGAGGCCGAAGCCAGGGTCGGCGGGAAGAAGGGGAAGTGGGAGGAACCGTGGTGTAGCCCTCGGGGGCCCGGGGCGCTAACCAAAAAGATGCTATCGAATGAAGAGGCGGGGGGGGTGTAGGGGACCCAGCACGTGATAGGGTGACCAGAGGGGATAGAAGTAAAACGCAACTGCTTCGGGAGGGTGCATCTTGTACGTTAGGCATCCAAGGACCCCCGCGCCTCCATCAAAGAAGTAACAGTCGCTCAAATGGATCGTCCCCTGCGCTGTAAAAGAGAACTCTTGCTGAAAGATGGCAGAGAAAACGAATGGAATCAAAAAGAGAGGCGTGGGTCGTCACTATAGCTCGGAGGGGCAAAGGGGAAGGACCGGGGGCCCAGACGACAAAGGGGTAGGAAACCCACAGTGGGGCCTCACGAACCATGGAGGGGGAGAATAAAGCAACAGCTCCGGCTGCCTCCATCAAAAAAAGGCGGCCTTAGGTTTTGGGCTCCCAGCGCAAAGTGAGGAAAGGGTAAGATTCCCTTAACGACGCACCGCGCTCAGTTCGCCAATTTAAAAAACAGGGGAAAGGGACATAAAAATCCGACGTAGGGAAGCGGTCTAAGCCTTTAAACGGAAGCGCACAAGCGGTCAGAGTCGACTGAGGGGGGAGGGGACGCCGTCAAACGTTCCGCAAGGGCGGCCTTGCGTCTGGGGGGAAGAAAAAACGTTCGATCTGCATGTGACCGCTGAGAACGGGGGTCCGGGGACAAGGATCGCGGCCACGCGGAAAACAAGGAGGCCCACTGCGGTTAGGAGAGCGTCCAAAGAACAGACCTGGCATAGGGAAAGGGGCGAGCAGGGAGGATTAACGCAAACGTCGACCGGAGGGCGCAGGAAGAAAGGGTCCCACATCGGGGGGTAAAAAGCCTACTCAGTACAGCGGCGCAAGCTGCGATTCGCCGCCAAAGGCGGGGGGGGCCCCGGCCGCAAAGGAGAAAAACATTTCTGGCCGAAGTTGAGCTCGATCCGAAATTCCGGGGCTGGGGAAATGCCGAGTGTCGTGAAGGGGGACAGTCAAAGGAAGCTCATGCCGACGGGCCAGGGATTTCAAAAAAAAAACAAACGGCGGCAGCAGCCTGCGCTCTACAAGGGAGAGGGGAGGTCCCTTCCCCACCGACCGGCAGAGCACACGGCAAGGCAGCACTACAGGGTCGTCAGTTGCGGCGTAACAAAAAGAATGAATGCCAGTTTCACAGCACGGCGATTCGCATCAACAACAACGAGGGAGGGTCCGGAAACTGGCGGGCTGCGGATGCGTCCTGGGGCTCCTCCAGAACGACCCTAAAAGTGACCGAACGGAAAATGTGCTCTGCTGCTTGCAGGAACTTTCTGCCGCGGACCTGGCAAGGATAAAAGCGAAAATTGCGAAGGCGAGGAACTGGCTTTGTCGGAGAGTGAAGTCTCCTGGTGGGGGGACGGCCGCTAGAAAGCCGAGGGAAAGCGCCATGGCAAGCGGATTCACTGCAGTAAATGAAAAAAATTCTGCGCCCACACGGGTCAAGGGGGTCATTCCTAAAGGGCATTTCCCCTGCTTATGAGGCTGTGGGGGACCTCTCATTCGCATCTGTCTACGCGCGGCTAGAGCCAATGAAGGGAGATGCGTGCTGGGATCGGTGCACCACTCGACGCGTTGAGGTTCACAGCGGATGCATGCCGCGAACCAGCAAGCACGGGGCCAGGAATTTTCGTGAAAAGTAGTGTGGGACGCGCGCGCGGTCCAGACAGAAGTTTCGGCTATACACGGAAACTTGCCGAGGAAAAATGGAAATCGCTCCAGTGCTCGCGAAGAGCAATCGAACGAGTGTAACGGCGCCTAAGAGGCGCCTGGAGAGAGGGGAAAGGAACTAAATCGCGCCTGTACGCCGAGGCGCAGGACCATTCGGCGCGCGGTTCGAGACGTGAAGTTACTTAAGCAGGGGATAAGACCGGAACTTAGCCTGGAAGAATTCGGGGAACGAGGGGAACAAGGGATCGCAAAGCTTTCCGATTGCTCGTGGCGCAGAAAAACAAAAGAGGTCCACCGTCATGTGTCTAAGGGGGGGGAACGTTGCTAGAGTGAGAAGAGGAATTGGAACAGGCTCCTGGAAGTTGAAGTACAATATGGTTCGTCAGGTTAGCTCGGCCGCATTTAACGCGAAAAAAGTAGAAAGACAAACTCAGCGCGTCGAGCCACCAAGCCAGCGAAAAAAGATAAGTAGAGACAAGATTTGCTGGCACTCGGTAACCGGAACGCAGAAATAACTCTGCTCGGCGTAAAAAGGGGGAAAACAGTCCCCTACCAGCGCGAGCGAAGGAAAATGCGGGAAAAAGATCTGCGTCCCATACAACGGATATACGGTTCGGCGAAAGGGTCTCTCCGGATGCCGGATTAGGAGGAAAAGGGTTGAAAACTGGCAGGCCCTGTACAATACCCGGAGCTCGACGAAGAATTGTAGCCCCGACAGTGCAAGGGACCGGCGGAGCAAACGCTTAAGAAAGCGGGAAAACCATGCCGTGCCGATGCTGAGGCTGACACGGGACGAAGGCAGGTCAGAAGGGGAAACTTGTTCGGAGGTCCCAGGCCGGCAAGAAACCTTGGCCTGGCCTGCTAGGAAGTCTATTGGGAGGAGGGGACAGAATGAACGGGGTGTGACCCTTGAAAAAATTCGAAGGCCTGGTGGAATAGTCACCCCCAATTGCGCTAGCGCCCCACATAAGCTATGCATACACACCCTGTAAGAGTCAGGGGGGGTTAAAGGTTACATTGGAGGAAGGTGGACGAGAAGGGGGCAGAAACCGCTCACAGCGTACGCGGCGAAGGAATCAGTCAATCCCCTAGAAAGACCTCGGTAGGAATGCTCATCTCTATGTCGATTGTAAGACGCGGGCGTTGAGGGACTGCATGGGCGAAAGGATGGTCGGTGCCGCCTGAGAGGGGGGGCCAAAGAAAAAAGTCTGGGGGGGGGGGGACTGCCTGAACCCAGGTACCGGTAAATCGAAGAGCGGCCACCGTCGAGGGAATCTAATGAAGGAAGTTTAACTTCGTTCCGTCGGATCTGCGTTGGACATAGTGAAAAAAAGGGTGGGAATCTATTACATCAGGCGCAAAAGGCACATTGGGTTGACTCGCCGCAGAATTGCGCGGCGCACAAATTCCCAAAAACCAGAAAAAATGTTTTAACGAGTGGCAGGAAAGGGAACGCCCGAGAATCCAAAGTGGATGCGCCCTGGCCCCGGGGCGGGGGGGAGGGGTGACGAACCGACTAAACAACAGATAAAAGGAACGGGGCACAAAAAGTGGTCGTGCCCCGTGCCTTGTCAAAGAGGGGTTGTTCATCGGAGAATGGACCGCCGGGACGACTCCGTTCCGAATGCCGAACGCGGCAAAAAAAGGTAACGTCGCGCGTTCTCGCCAGGAGGCTGGCGGGGCACGGGCTGCCTATAGGGGGACCCAGGCCAAGCAGGCGCTGCTGCTTTGGGAAAAGAAAAAATGGCTGACCTCTAAGTTCGGGGCGAGAGCTGGGGGGGTAATCAGCTGGGGGGGGGTTTTGAAGAAGGGGGAAAGCACAACCGGCCGACCTGTGTTCCACCTAAAAATAGCCTGAGGGCCTATCGAGTGGAGAAAACGGAAACTGCTGCCGCAATCGAGAGTCGGAAAAAAAGCCAAGAAGGGTCATCTATGCGCTGAGGGGACGCAAGGGGGGAAGACGACAGGCAGGGAGGGAGGAAAAATCGGAAGCAAGACGCGCCTGCCTACGCGAAAAGCAAAAAAGCAAAGAGTGCCAGAGTCGGGCCCGTGGGGGAAAATTCGAAGCCAGGGAAACCCCCGCACACGCAGGTGGATCGGAACGAGACCGGAGTGATTGGAACGGGCGGGGTCTAAGGATACCGGGCGAGCTCCGGGAGAGAAAAATGAGTACTGCACGGAACAGGCGGGCTGCGAACTATCACTACTCAAAAAAGGGGAAAAGAAAGGAGATTCTATCGCGTCGCATCAAGGAAAAAGGTACTACGTGCGGCCGTCAGAGGTATCCTCGGGTTCGAACCCGGGCTGATTCGGATAACAAAAAGGGACTCCGCCTCCGAGACTGTCTATACTGGGGTCCTGCTTGGAGAGGCGGATCAGGTTTTTCCACAAGTTCCTACCTCGGGCAACTGCGATACGGCGAGGCAGGAAAAAAAAAGGATAAAGGGAGCGGTCCATGCGGGGGAAGATGGCCAGGTGGCTCGGCTTCCAGGGGGACAAAGCGCATAGATGGTGCTATCCAGGCTCGTGGGGCCAAGGGTAGAGTTCCTGCAGCCCAATTCGAAACTTTCTCCAAGAGACCCGCCATGGGACAAGTCGGGGTGGAACAGGGCGCCGCGCCGAAACAAGGTCCCTATCGACCAGAGGAAAAAAGAACTCTTCGCAAGCCCCTGGGCAAGCGGACGGCTAAGATGTGAAAGCCGCCTGCTTGCTGCGCGAGAAAAAGAAGAGAGCCTACTGCTCATAGATGACAGCCGACCCGCAAAACCGGGCATCGGGTCGGGGTCCCAAAAAAAAAAAAAAAGATTTTGCGCCCAGGGAGGACGGGACGCCATAAGAAACCAAGGGAGAGCAAACCGTCACGGACGCACGGCCAAGGGGAAAAAAGATAGAGGCGGGCCACTTCCAGGGGGGGGGGAACAGGTTGTAACGACACGATACAAAAAAGGGGGATTCAGGCGCCACGTGGCGGCTGAAAATCTGAACCATGCCCACTAAACGCATAGGAAAGAGCCTTCTTCACGATCCGGGGGAAGAACAAAGCTCGAAGCGCGACGAAAACCAAAGTGCACCTGGCGCCTGACGGAGAAGTGTAGACCACGGTCGATTTCAGTAACGGCAGTGCGGCATCGCCGGGTAAAAGTCCGGGAACAATCCATCATACCTGCAAGAACGTGGACCCAAGGATACGTACCAAGGGGCCGGAAAACATTCCAACAGTTCGATTGGCTTTCCGCGCCGGGAAATAAAAGGGATATCATCAAGGGAAAAAAAAAGGATTCGCCGGAAAAAAGAGCGAAATGATCTTTCGCATGCCGAAGCGGCGGGTTTCGGGTGGGAAATGAAAAACTGGGAGGGAAGGGGGGGAAGTGCGCGGTTCACAGCTCAGTCGCAAAGGAAACTCCCCCGCACAAGGATTACCGCGGCCACGCTCAGGAAATGGGCTGTCGTGAAAAAAAAATTGTGGGGGTGAGGCGTAGACCAAAGAATCGGGCCCAAAGGGGTTGAGAAAGACCCGGTCATGTTACGCAGGTTAATGCAGCAATCAACGGAATAGAAGGGAATAGAACAAACTTTTGACTCTGTAAGCCTTGTCAGGTGAGAATCCTCTAAAACCTCTTATGCCGCTCAGCAAGTTTGTTAAGCGAAGCACAAACAATGTCATTGCACCACGAAAAGATAGGCGGTACGAACCTCAATGGGGAGGCCGTGCGAGCTCGGGTATTGAAAAGAGAAAAGAAATTTGAAAGCGAGAGAATGAGGCAGGATCAGAGGAGGCAAGGAATAGGCGTTTTGGGAGAGAGAGGCCCCACTGCTTCGGTTTTTTCGCCGCGTTCAGGGAAAAGATGAAAAACCGCCGCCGAGGGGCGCTCACGGTTAAGACGGGCGGCAAGGGCCCGGATCGAGGACAAAAGAGCATGAAAGTAAAGCTTAAAGGCGCTGGCTTCGATGGCAGAGGGGAAAGACGGAATCGAAGCAATGGGGTTCGATAAGAAAGGTGCTGCGCCGAGCTTATTGGGGGAAAGCGAGGTTGGGGGTTAAAACCCGCTGCAGGGGCAGGTCGCACGAAATTACGGGGGAGACTCTATAAATCAAAAAGACCACCAAAAACGGGTCCGGGCCTGGGGGGTGTCCTCATCACGGAATCAAGAAGGCGATCAACTTGGCCTCACTAACAAGGGGAGTTTCCAGGCTACTGAGTCCGATAAATATGGGGAAAAAAAAAAAATCACGTAGAGCGCGGGGGGAACCGCTCGGTCCAATAACTCAAGCGCACGAATCGAAAGGCCGCGACGGTCTTTCTGGGGTCGAATGAAAGGAAAAAGCGCAATGGGGCCTTGGCAAACGAGGACACGAAGAGTCGCTAATTCTCTTAAAAAACAGGAGAAAGGGAGGGCGCCAGCTGGATCGCCCCTGACAGCGGAGGGGAAAAAAAGATACGAGAACCCGTTGGGTGGACCCAATGCTGTGCCTCAGTCCCACACGGACGAAGACCGGCATCAGGGCATAAGGGCGTAAAAAAATTCGAGGAAGCAACGCCGTGGAACAGTTTGACGGGAAAGCAGCCAAAGCAGCAACATCGGGGGACGAGAGAAATCCAAAAAGGGGGGAAGGCCGGCTTGAAAGAAAGTGCTCGGGCTCCTCCTGGACGCCGCAAGAAAACTAAAAAAAAAATAAGGGAATCCCGGCCCGAGGGACAACAGTGAGGCCGATCAAGGGCTCTGATTGGGAGGGGGCGCTTGCCCCCTGAGGGGGAGAAAGTGACCCTGACTAGCCCAGGAGCCCCGAGAAACTCCCAGAAGCAATCGCCCATCACCTAGACTGAGTAAATGCCGGCAGGTACCAGTCAGGGGGGAAAAAAACGAAATAACATCAGCGCAATTTGACATATGCGGAAGTTGGGGGGGGCGGAGGAGGCCGAACTAGGCAGAATCGAGACCATAAAAAGGGGATCTAGAGAAACCAAATTAGAGTGGATTAAAATATATAGAGAAGGGGGGCGATGCGGAGGAGCCTAGTTAACACTTCCGAAAAGTAACTGAAGAGGTCACCGAACTGCAAGTGAGCGCTGCTGTATTCCAAGCCGGGCCAACCTGGCCGGCAATTCAGGAGGCAAGAGGAAAAGGCGAGGAACTCGTGGCGGAGTCGGAGAGTCTCTCCGGGGGGGGGGGGGGGGGGGGCCGTAGAAGCAATCGGGAAGCTGAAAAGATGCATGCACGCAGGAGAGGCCTGAAAACAGCGCCCGAACGGGCCTTCATTAGGGAAGCGGGGTCCGCTGCGACCGGCCATGCGCGCCAGAGAAGGTAAGCTTCTACGGCCGAATGGATCGAGGAACGAGTTGTTGCTCGATAGTCTTGGGGGGGGCCGGTAGATCGGGGGAAGTAGCTCCGGATGCCAAGATCAGGCACGGGGGGGGGGGGGGGGGACCGAAAGGTTTTCCCTGAGGAGTGACTAACCAGTGGTCCCAGAGCGTCATATTAAAAGCGCCGCCGCGATACACTTTCCAAGCGAGACCAGGGGAAGAAGGACTATCGGGGAGACGGCGAAAAAGGCCGGTCAAGATTCTTGGAGGAAAAAACCGCGCGAAGGGCCGCGGCGCGCGAAACGAAGAGGGTGAGGCACGGGAAATCGGAATCGTACTGAGCGATCATTCATAGGAGAAGCGGGTAGCTGGCACGGGCAAAGGGATCGCATTAAAGTTCAATTGCCTCTGGGCGCCCCCACAAACGGAGTTGGCTCTTGAAGGGGGGAGAAAGATGGAGACGCTCGAACTGGAGCCGCGACTTGCGGCACCGAAATAGCAATTTCGGCTGGGGGGCTAATGCAGCCGCGCATAGTTGAACAAGCTTATAGGAAATCGATCAAAGCCAGGGAAAATCGAAGTCGGTGGAGCCATCGAAAAGAGGGGGGGGGGCCCGCGTCTTACGAAGCGGCATGCATGGGCGGGCCAGTACGGCGGTCGAAAACCGGGCGGCGAGAAGGAGGGAGCTCAGGAGATGGTACACGATACCTGACCAGACGCGCGCGAAAAACGATGGAAAAAAAAATGGGGGGGGGTTTTTTGTTTTTTTGGTTGGGTGGTGTTTTGGGGGGGGGGGGGGGGTTGGGGGGGGGGTTATTGGGTATGTTGTTGAGGCGAAACGAAGGGTCTTGAAAAAAACAAAAACCGCGCAGGATACGGTGAGGTAGAGGAAAAGCGATCCGGTATTCCTGAGGAGCGCCTGAAGCGACAACGGGGCAGGGCCTGCTGGAGCCGGAGAGAAAAACGCAAACAAAACGAAACAATTGACGAGCGGAGCACACACACTCGGTGAAGAGGGGTAGGGGGGAAAAGCTTTCGGAAGGGGGGTCCTTGATCTTAACGGATCTAGCAGGTGAGGCGAAAGAATTGCGAAAAAAGTGTCGAGCTGCTTCGACAAGGAAGACAGGAACCCTGTTGCTAGCCATGCAGGGGAGATGCTGTCCGTGAACGCTCATAGAGCCTGAAGTCGTGTGGGAGAGTGCCAATCTCATGGGGGAGAAGATCGGGAAAAATCAACCCAACGGTGCGCCGATCCTAACAGGCAAGAAACGACGGAGAAAGTTGAACTAGCTGCGGGTTCGGTATTGATAGTGGGCGGAGAGAGTGTGGAAAATCGCGACATTTTAGGGAAGGGAGGAGAATCATGGGCGATGCATTAGCGGCGAGATAGTAAGGAAAAAAAAAAATCCCAAAGCAGCGGGGGGCGGAGGAGAATCCCAACCACAGTCTCATAGGAGAAGGTAAGGCGCTAATGGGAAGCTTCAAGGGGCTAAATTTGGAAAAACAGTGGGTTAGGCCGGAAGGCCGGAGAGGACTTATGGCGCCAAAGAAACAACCTAAAGTTAATGGGGGAAAAAGGGGTATCGCCCCCCCGGTATCAGAAGTAGCGGGCCACGGTTTCAGGAACTGGGGATTGTTACTTCGGCGTGCCGCGAGCGGAAAACTGTACTACCAAAACAGAGGGGTCGAGCGTTCGATGGCAAAGGGCCGCAGCGTGCAACGGGGAAGGAGATAAAAAAGGCGGCGGCTGCGCAAGGGCAAATCAAAAAGCCAGGTAGGGGGCGTCTACTGAACGCCGGTGTTGACGAGGGAAGATCGCAAGGCGCACTGAAGCGGTTCGAGCAGGTGAAAGGCGTGGACAAAAACTTTCCGGGGTGACGAACGCGAACTAGACAACATAGCTAGGGAATGAAGGGCCCGCCGAGGGGAGGGGGTATTTAGGGGAAATTAGTTTTTGGGTGCGGTACAGGTGCAGGGGGCAAAAGGTGGTCGCTTGAAAAGGAACGGAAGCACGCGCAAGGGACGCCCAACCAGTTTCCGAGAAACGCTGGAAATTTCCGGTGGCGGTCGGGGCCTGCGTTTGTAAAGGCGAGGCTATTGTTTGGGCCTGCGCTGCCTCAAGGCAGAAGTTCCAAAGGGCCGCGCAAAGGCAGTCGTTATGGCGTTAAAAGGCGATTAGGGCAACAGGTGTCGGGGGAGTCTTAGGGGGGACATGGGGAGAGCCTGGTGAAAGTTGCAGAAGGTGGTGGTATGCGTTGGATCTGTTCTAAAACTGGCCCGGCCTGGTCCCCGAATATATTAAGATCAGTTAATTCCTATTTCTTTGGGACTGGAGGATGTGGGTATAAGGCTCTAATCAGACTTGAGGCAACTCTTCAAAACGTCATCGCTGGATCGTATTTCCATACTATGTCTCCATGGGTATAGGAAGGGGTTAAGCGTAACGGCCGCTGGGGCGCACAGGCGTGATGTTATCTCGGCTGGGAATACGAGGCCGGAGGGTCTCGACTGCTTCGAGAAAACTCCGATGGGCGGCCTCGTTGTTCCCAGGGAAGGCCGGGGAGCGTAGCCGCACATAATCCAGGGATCGAAAGACGCTTCGAATGCAAAAGTGAGAAGAGGGTTCGGAAGCCGGCTAGAAGACTGAGCGCCGGAACGTTGATGCAACTTTAGGCAAAGGGAGAAA
>Ga0179593_1259123_pt1 | contig 19304 bp, 25 predicted proteins | sample CZODoug2_1_08_16_FD_185931 | JGI IMG/M metagenome (GOLD analysis project Ga0179593, IMG submission 185931) | Vadose zone soil fungal communities from Angelo Coast Range Reserve, California, USA - CZODoug2_1_08_16fungal (PacBio error correction) | ecosystem: Environmental > Terrestrial > Soil >...
GGGAAAATCACTTGGCACCAGGAGGAGGGGAGAGAGGATAAAAGAAAAGAGAGACGGGGCCAGGAGATAGGGGTACACCGATTCGGGTCGGTTGAGGGACGATGCAATCTTGACGTGAACCGGATGTCTTCAAAAAATTGACGTTGAGGTGTCGGAAAAGGGACAGAGGACGGTCAAAAGAGGAGCAGGAGAAGATACGTCCTCCTGTAAGCAAAGGAACGTGAAAAAGAAGGTTCTAACTAGCGAGGCGGCGCACACAGCCGAAGAAGATCACCCAAAAGGGGCGTAGCGCCCCGCTGTGAAGCGTCAGGCGGTTTCAGGGAAGTCGGAACGGATCGCGGAAGAAGAAGGATAGGAGGGCACTCGCGCAGGGAAGAGGGCAAGCGTTAGAGTCTCGTTCTAGTCACGTGCAAATAAAAGGCCCTCGTGGAAAAACGGAAACCGAGGGAGAGGAGAGAAAAGCCTTATGCACAAATGCGTGGGGAAGGAGGGGGCGAGGAAAAAATAAAGCCAACGTATCGCAAATCAAGAAAACTGCAAAGCGGGTTTGTCAAGGGGACTCCCGCTGTGGGAAACGGGCAAAACGTGGTAATGGCCTGAGAGCTGGGGGAAAAGAAAAACTGGGCCTACAACAACAAAGAAAGATCAAACTAATGAACCTTGCGACGTGTAAAATGTCTCGAGGAAAGGAAGTACAGGAACAAACTTCTCTAACGTTAGTACGCTAAAAATATCCCATCTACCGGGTCGGGAAAGGGGTCAACCACTTTCTACGTTCCTGACCAGCCGTAGAGGAAGTCAAAGAAGTAAAGACGGAGAGCCCGCCCAGTAGTATCTGCAGGGGGTTAAAAATAGAAAAGTGAAAGGAAGACGACGGCCAGCTCAAGTAAAAATTCTACAGTGCCTTGTAGAGCAGAAGATGCGTCGAAGAAGAAGTCCGCGCGCAAGACGCGGCCTTCAACGGACTACGTCGACAAAGCAGGCCTGCCCTCGGACTTAAGGGGAGGATCACGTCACCAAAACGCCGGGGTCATGAGTGAGGGCAATCAAAAGGTCGAGAAAAATTTCTGGGTTGTAACCAGGAATAACAGTGAAGGTAAAAGTTGGTGCAGACGAGAGGAAAGGGAGTAAGAAAATTACGAAAAGCCTGCCATAAACCAGCACAGAACGGCGGTTGAAGAAAGTCATGGGGTGTGGTGAGGAGGAATCAACAAAAAAACTCCGCAAAAAGCGGGAGGATAAAAACAGACATTCAGCAGTTGAAACTACGAAACCACAACATGGCCGTAACAGCTCGGAGTCTGGTAACTTACCAACCGCTCGGAAAGGAAAAAGGGGCGCAGGATGTACACAATAAATGGTCGTGAAGGAGAGGGGCCAAGGGAAACGATGAATAACGGAATTCGCCTTTCCTGCGGGCGGAATCATTCGCCATAAGAGGCCTGATAAGAGAAAAGCAGGTGGGGGAAGGGGTGAAAATCGGGGAGGCGAAATCAGGGAGGTCATCATCAAAGCGCTCCCGCCGGGCTGCTTGCTAAAATAGTGGGTTTTGTGTCAAACGGAAGACAGCGCCTTAAATGGAAAAAGGAGAAAGAAGTCTGGGGGGGAGACCGCCAAACAGATGCAGTCAAAAAAAGGACTTGGGGCGCAACTGACCATCGATGAACTAAGGCAGACCAGTTGGAAGGCAGAGGGGGAAGAGTCGGTGCGCTTCCGGTCAGGAGTGCGGAAAGGGGCCCGCCGGACATCATGCGAAGGGCTACTTGGAAGGGGGGGTGGAGGGCTGTGAAAGGAGAGCAACGCTCGGCATAGAGCATCGGAAAGGTACCGGGCGTTCGAACTTTCTCAGATGTCTCGGCCCTTTAGACATAATCATCGGAAAGGAGGGAAGAGGTCGACAAAACCGTCCCCCCGGGGGGGAATCGGGAAGAAAAAGAAACCATGTATGAACCCGTCGGATGCAGGGTCTCTATAGCGCGATTGCGCAGCTCCGAAAATTAGGTCTTTCGAGGCGCCGTTATCAGGAGGGCTGGAGGGCTCTCTGGAAAAGGACTGCAGAAAGCAAGGGCACCTGCGCCAAGTTGACGTCAGCGCAGCGCAGCAGTAGTTACGGGGAGCAAAAAGCAGAGAGGGACAACAAAGAAGAATGGCGAGGCAGGGAAAGCTGAGGCTTACTCCGGGAGGGACCGATAGATGCGCCGGAAAGGGGAATCTTGTTGGAGGGTCGATTCTCAAGAATCGCCATGCACACTTCTCGCCAGGAGAGAGTCGCCCGAGAGTAAAAAGGGCGAAGGAAAGATGGAAGAGAGCTGACCGCAAGTGCTAACGCGGAGAGCGCGAGCACGCCGAAACAGGGAACCTCGGTGCAATAGCTAGTTCTGGGTTGAAAAGGAAGCTCGACATTAAATGGGCGAAGGAAAGTCCAAGAAGATTTTACAAGGCAAAGCAAAAAAAGGGCGGGAAATTAAAACGAGCGCCAACAGGTCATTGTGATCAATAAATCACCGCAATCTAAACGTTCACATCGGGGAACGTCAAACAAAAGCCTGAAAAATGATGTCCGGGAGATTGAGAAACGCGGGCAAAAGTGTCAAGGGACACACTGTTTTCGGGTTGACGATACACAGCTGCGTCATGTTACGTGAATTAACCAAAACCTAAGAGGGGAGAAGATAGAAAGAACACAGGCGCATATGAGGGACGGAGCTGTAAGGTCCGGAGGTTTGATTCGCCAATTTCGCCATTCATGAAAACCGAAGTACCAAAGCATCCCAGGGGCTACACTCGGTAAACAGGGGGGGGGGAGAGATGAAGGAAGAAGCTCTTTGCAGGGAATGGTAGCCAAAGTGAGGGGAGAGATGCACCGCTTCCAGCTGAGCCCTCATCCTTCAAAGTTAAGGAAAAATCCTCGAGAAGTAGGGGCACTTCGGAGAAGGGGAAAACATCCGTGCCCAGAAGCGGAAAGGAATGTCTTCGGAAGATATGTGCGCGTCAAGTATCTCCGGGGCGTGATTACCCAAATCATGAGAAATGTCCTCAAGGAACGTCATAAGGGGTAAGTGGGGGAAAAGGGTAAGTACGCCCCCGTTGAAGAGAGTGGCGGGGTAAGCCACGGGGCCTCAAGTTAAAACGCGGGGTAAGTTGGCGATGAACCAACATCTAAAAGGAGGATCCCTTGATTGAAAAAACAGGCCGGGTGGACAAGGATCTGTCCTGTAGCATGGCAGGACGGGGCGCATAAAAATAAAGGACGGTCAACACAGGTGGTCGCAAAGAAGATGGACGAAGAGAACAACAACAACTGTATGAGAAAATAGATGAAGGATTCTGGGGAAAAAGAAACTTCTGTGGGACGTCACAGTAAGAGAGGAGGCCAGGTTCTAATCCTCCGGGGTCTGAAAAAGGCAGGGGGACAAGAAGAGAAACCGCAAAGACTAGGTTGGGGGGACATCGCCCTTAAAACCAGGAGGGGAGTTTCGTGAGGAGCCTAGTACCCAAACCATAGTTGGGCTAGTCGACCGTTTTCACCAAGTAACGGGTGGACGTCCGGGAGGAGTGGGAATTATGCGATTCGGTGGCCAAACGAAAAAGAGGAGAAAGAGAGAGAAAAAAATCTGCAAGATCGAGAAAGACGGACCGGAGGAAGGGACTGCGGTTGTGCCTGCCCAGAAAATCACACTCGACTAGAAGAGGAGGGAACGAGATAAGATCGAGTGGTCGGGAGAAAAAGGGCTCAGGGGTTTTGGGGGGTGTTTTGGGGGGGGTTGGGGGGGGGGGTTTGTTGGGGGGGTTGTTAAATGGAATATCACTCACGTTGGCGGCGACCTTCCAAAGCTCGAAGGACTCGGGAAAAAACCAAAGAGAGTGGTACGAGCGGGGAGCAGTAGGCTGGGCAAAGAGGGGGGAAGAAAAGCCTGCACGTGGCGATAAACGAAGGCCAGAAAGGATCAGGGCACCGTCAGCTGCGCCTGTGGGGCCGTCGTGCTGATATGAGCGGGTGCAGGCAGGTCAAAAGTACAAAGTCACTTGTTTTGAGGGCGACAAAGAGAGGGAGCAAAAATTGGCCGCTGCCGAGTTTCAGCGCCAAAAGACATCCGTAGTCCCGTGAGAAACATCGGAAACGGAGCTGTGGAGGTAGATTGGAAAATAAAAAAGAAGACGGGAGGCAGAGAGGGAAGTGCGACGACGTGGAATGTACGAGAGCAGGAGTGGGCGCGAATAGAAATTCTTCAGGGCACGAAGTCCTGACGGACAAGCATACGATCTTGCAAATCGGTCACAAGATTGGAGGGCGTGTCTCAAGAGAAGAGTTAAAGCCCGTGGGAGGTCGCAGAAGGCCCGGTAGCCATTGTGTAGCGGATAAGGGCGGATATCCGATCACTTAAAAACTGTGTATTCTCAGAGGAGAGAGAAAAACTCCATGAGGGAAATAGCGAGCAGCATAGAAGCGTTAGCCCAGCGAGTACGCCTCCGGAGGCCCGGCAGTGCCGACTGAGTTGGCGAATGCTAAAGGCGGGTGCTAAACCAAGCAACAGGATTAGAATGAGCTAACGGTTCCACAGGTCAATGGCCGGCGGGGGACGAAGGAAAGGAGCGATGCCCCTCCGAAAGGACAGAGACGGAGATGGCGAAAAAGGAAAGCATTGCGGCGAGCGCAAGAAGCCTGAGCCGGGCGAAACTTAGCGCATTTTGTGAACTTACGGAACGGGAGAACATGGGCGACGCAGGGGAATTAAAGTGAAAAACGTGGCTTAAGAAACGGGAAACGAAGACGCAAGTGAAAAACAGTTTGCGAACGAAAAAAGCCCGAGGACCGCGCGGGCCAATCAGGCGCAAGCTGCTAACGAGTCAAACAAAAATCTCCAGCTTCTCCATCAACTGGGGGGGGAAATGGGAGAAGAGAGGGATCATACCGAAAGGGGAGACTTCACGAAGAAGGCCGATACAAGCGGCCACAGGGTCGCCGTGGGGTCCACTGAGGCTATGTCGAGAAAAGGGAGTGAAGGCACGAGGTTTGCTGTCTTCAAACCAAAAGGGACAAGAAGGGGATCAGTGATCGCCGGTATGGGGGGGGTGACAAGGGGGGGACGGTAAAAAAAAAAACTGAAACGAAAGTCGTCTACGGGTATTATTAAAGAAAGAAAAAAGTTGAAATTTAACCACTTATAAAGATGAGAAGAGCAGAAGGCTGAAGGGGGACGAACATCAAAAGGGGGGACGAATGCGTTATTCATAGTCGGAAATGGCCGGACAGCACAAATCAAACTTACCTGGGGGGGGGAAAAAAGCCTGAAGGAAGTGACAGATATTGTAGAAGGTCCCGCGCAACAAGCCGAGGGGTCGGCAAGGGACTTTGCGGAGATAGCTAAACACCGGATAAGGGTCTAGGGTGGAGAACGACCATCTTGTAGGAGGGGTTGGGTGATGAGACCACACCTCCCAGGACTTAAAAGCCTCTTCTTCTCCTTGAAAAAGCTGGAAGGGGGAAGAAGGTCAATGAAAGGAACTACCTGGGAACTGCGGCGTCTGGAGAAGAGGTACGCACGCCGGGATTCGGGTACAACAAAAGGTGTCCGACGGGCTGCGTCCCAAAGCATGACATGCTTTGGCTTAGAGAGAGTCGGCCTAGAGAAATTCCAGTAAAGGAGGAAGTGTGAGAAAGGGGATTGAAGGAGGGGACTCCTGGGAGCGCAGAGGCGGCCTCAAGCCCGAAATGCTGCGGGAAACTAGGCAGCGGGTTGTCTCGGTCAGGGAGGGTCGTGGTCACCCTAAATCGATCAGGGGAGGGCGATCCAGAAAGTGCAGTATCGGAACTGACGAGAGAGGACGGGGAAGGAAAGAAAGAATGGCACCCCGGGAAGCGCAACGGGACAAGCGCGTCCTCACTTTCAGGCCTTTGATGAAGGGGGGGGGGGGGAAGGAAGAACCAAAGAAGTCGAAGGGGCAGATTTTCCTACTGTTGGCAGGTGGGGGGTAGAAAGGGTAAGCACCGCTCAACGGCATTAAAGGTGGAGACAACGTGCAAGCTCAGAGGGGAGTAATAACAACGCGGTGGCTTTAGCGGATCTGAGCGTTGGGCTGGTTAAAGCTAAAACCACATTCCATCTGTTCCCTAGACTAGCAGGGACTAAATTCTACCGGGCAAGGCAAAAAAAGAAGAAGGAGGAAAAAACACCCCCGAGAAAAATGGGGGATACTCTACGAACGAGCGGCACGGAAGAAAAGCTGCAGAAAGTAACTTCTGAAAAGTTCTCAAAGGGAGAGTAACAAAACATACTTATAAAAGGGGGGAAAAAGTGTGGGCTACACAGAAAGAGGTGATTCTGCGTCCGCGATGGAACGAAGCCGAGCAGATAGGTCTCCATTAGTGGCACGAAGAGGGGAGCGAGGAGACGAATGACCGCCATGCCAATCGTTACGAATCTACTGAAAGGGAACGAGAAAAACAGCACGAACCTGAAGGAAAAACAACGAAAAGGAGACGCAGGGGGAACTATCTGACTGCACTAAGATCGCGGGGAGAAAGAGGTGACCTTCTCCATGCAAGTGGGAGGACTCGATCTAAGCAAAAACAAACAACGGGAGGAGAAAGAAACAAACATGCACCTGAAAATGGGGAAGGGGATCAAGCCCTCATGAGAATTTGCAGGCAGATAGGTGAAACCTGAGGAGGGGAGGGGCTGGGGAAGAGTCATCCTTTCGTGAAGGTTTCTAAAGCAGGGCATTGCGCGCTTTCTGTTTCGTATTGCAGAGGCGGGTCTGACATCAGAAAAAAAGAAAGAGTAAATCAGGGAAGGGAGAGAACGCAAATCGTGCAACGATAGAAATATATGATAGGGAGAGAGCGCCCCCCGCAACGTTATCCAAACCCAGAGGGGAAAATGCAGTCTGGTTCGAGAAATTGCAGAAAAAAAGGAAGTCGAGGAGAAAATAATATAGTACTGCAGAAGCTCAGGTCAAACAGCCATCACGGAGTTCTCGGTCACCGAATGCCTCAGGGGAAGAAAAAAAAAGAGGTACATGTCTTCCCAAAAGTCAGTAAGGGGGGGGACGAAGGGTGCAGGCGCATGCAGGTGGGAACGAGGGGAAAGGAAAAACCGCCAAAACGTATTCAAAAATACGAGAGCCATCCGCGGGGACCTTAACCCGCGGAAGGGCCTTAAAAACAAGGGTTGAGGGGTGGGGCGGCGGGTCTGGGTGGCGGGGGGGTGGAGTGGGGGGAAGGGGGGGAGGGCTAACAAACCGACCCGGCACGAAGAGGGCGAAAAATGTCCTTTCGAGACCAGGAACTCTAAACCGATGTACGACTTAAAAAGGATTAGGAGGAGCTACCGGGGGGGGCGATTCCCCGGGTGCAACTGCACAGAGGGGACCCCGGCCAAAGATACGTCATGCATGCATAACTTCGGCTCGAAAAAACCTCAAAAGAGAGAGGAAAAAGTGACTTGGGAAAAACAGAAAAGCGATGACAAGAAGAGGAAGAGATCCTGCGAAGAATTCGCCAGTGCAGGGAGAAGGAATATAAAAAAATTCCAGGTAACCGACGTCAATCCCTGACTGAAAAGTCTACTGATACCTGGAAAAGACGTAAACATCGAAACTTACTGCGCGAAAGAAAGCAGAAGGAAAATTAGGTCTTCCTCGGAAAACCAGGTCAGACTCACCAAGGGACGGGTTGGGGAAAGAAAGAAAAAGAGGGCAGTAACAAGATTTTGATGAATAACGAAGAAGTCAACGTAATCTCAAAAAACTTCACCCTTAAGGGAGAACACGTCGACGACGAAGCTGGACCGCAATTCCTGGGGGGGTGGAGAACTCAACCACGCCTCCAAAGCGTGAGAAAAAGCACAATACCTAAATTAACCGGTGGGCAAATCTACGGCGAAAAGTCAGGGCAGCGGGGACCGAGGAGGGGCGGGTTGAAAAAGTCGGACATTAAAGAAAACGTCACATTACAATTACTCAGGATGGAAAAAAGGGTAATCCGGGAAGCTAAAGAGGGGGAGGGGGCCAGGTGCAAAAGATGAAGAACGCATTCGCCGGGGATCAAGTTCGGACATGCTCAAGCAAAGGGGGCTGATCATATCTTCTTAAAGTAGCTTGTTAAGGGGAAAAATCGGGGAGCAGACAAGAGGAAAGACATAACAGCGCTCCAAACGATAGGGCGGGGGGGCAGCGTGTGGATGTGGTTGCAACCGGCACCAAGAGCTGGGACGTACACACCGAGCTCATTAGTGGGGTGGCTAAAAAAAGCAACAAAGTTAGAAAATGGTCATAAGCTTGGGCAAGGGGGAAGAAGGCTAAGGGAGGATCGTAGCCCGTGGCAGCGGGCGATCTAGGCAGGATCAGGGAGCGTACCTTCCGTCCGGGATGTATGTACACAACCTCTACAGTAAAGATCCATACGGGGAATTGCATTCCGGAGTGCGGGCAGGTGCCTGGGGAGGTCGGTGAGCAGGAACAGCACCAAGAGAACTGCAACGGAACCGCTCTTTAAAAAGCTTTCTGCCAGGCTGTCTCAACTTTCATCGAAAAAAGTGGGGTCGGTCGTGAAGGTTGTAGGAAGCATCGTGAATCGCAGGAAAGGTCGAATCGCAACTGTCAAATGTCAGAGGATAACCCCCATCCTGCAGGAAAAGGAGTTCTAATAAAGGGACTCTCGGAAGACGTGGGGCAGCAGCGCATCACTGCTGGAGGGATAACATCGCCAGTTCTACAGTAAGTAGGCATCCGGAGCATTACTAAAGGCGTAAAAGCAAAGAAACATTCTTCAAAAGGGACCGTCGAGAAGGCGCAGCCTCGGGAAGGTGTCGAAAAAAAGCGAGGACTACAACTCCCTGAATGGCACGGGAAGAAGTGTCGACTAGAGGGGCGCAGAGATATTCTCAGGTCAGCGGTATCTTAAGGATTTAGCGATAAGGAGAATCAGGGAAAGGATCTGAGAGCAGAGTATGGGAGCCCTAAAATCTCGAATCAACAAATTCACAACATGGCAAAGCTGCGGGGAAAAACCGCACTGTCTAACGGCGGCTTCGAGCAGCAGACCACAGCGAAAGCAGCTTCAGCGGTGATGCGGTTCACGGAAGGGAAAGGAGACATGAAAATTAACGGTCGGGGGGGGAGCAAAGAGGCTATCAGTCAGAACAAAAAAAGAAGGAACGACGAGAGCGCATCGGGGAGTCAATGGAAGGCAAGAGAATCACCAAAGGGTCCCTTCATAAGAACAGGGGGGACACCACCAAAACATCTTACACGAAGGTCTGGGCGATGAGAAACGCGGGCAGGCGTCCAAGGGGAGAGCTGGGTGGCCGGGTCCGACAAACAAAAAGAGCGCGTCCTGAGGTGAAGGGCTCAAAACCTACTGAGAGAAAATATCAGGAAAAGGGAAACAAGAAACTTAATTTGGACCCAGGGAGGTCCTGGAAGGAGGTTTATCGCCAAAGGGCAGGATTCAAGCAAAAGGAAGAAACCGCCGAAAGTAGTCACTCTCGGTACACTCTCTGTGTAACTCTGCCAGGGGGTCTGGGCATTGCAAGAAAGTGAGCAGAGTGCGGGAGAGAGGAGGAAAACGGGGAAGAAAGACTGAAGCGTGGCAGACGACAAACAAATGTCTGCGGAATCCGTAAGAGGGCTCAGGGAGAACTTGTAGGGCCTTAACAGCGCCTGTTAATGAGAAAGGGGGACAAGCGTGACGCAGAGAAAGCGGGGCGAGTCGGAAACTCAAATCGTAGTGAGGTTAACAAGGGGAGTATCATCAGCCCGCCTAATAAGGCATCGGAGGTGAACAGGGTAAGAAACGAAAAAATTTTCACAAAGTGAAGGTTACGAAGATGCGTAACGAATGAAAAGCATCAGGGGTAAGGGCGATGAAAACAAGGGGGCTCAACTGGGACTTAGAGGGAATGCCACAGCCGGGAATAGATTCTTTCGTTCTCAAGGGGGATAAAGGGAGAAGACACGAGAAGGCACGTTCCCACCGCATTGGTCTAAAAAGAAACGGAAATCACGACTCTCAAACACAACGGAGGAATCTTGAACTAGAATAAGAAAGGACGGCTGGGCGGTTTTCGACCACGCGTGGTGAAAGTCCGGTATAGGTGAGGCGCGCGGCAAGGGAGACAAACCGCCGAAGCAGGAAAACCTGTGAAAGACGGATCCAAAAGGTAAAAAAACAACTGAAATGTTGGGTCAGAGCCAGGACCCAGAACGGGCGTTGGGGGGCAGTGAGGCAGAAGTAGTACCCAGAAAATACGCTGCAGCGGGGGCGAGTGGGGACTGGGCACACTTACGAAAAGTCCACGGAAACGGTCGATGGGCGATCGTGGCCATACGAAAGTAGAAAGAAGCTAAGATGACATCCCCATAATCGAAATACACGATTAAAAGGGCTGCCCATGGCAACTGGGTAGGCCGACGACCGGCGCCACTAAGCGACCGCGGCTTTCGAAGATCAAAGGGGCGGCGGTGCAAGCGCAGGAGGGATGGAATCTGTGGCAGAATAGAACCTCATTGGCCGAACGCTCTCAAGGAGCTCTCAAATTTATCCCTCTAAGGGGGGTAACGATAAAACAAACGGAGGAGGGGGGTCCCAACAAGGAAGAGAAGAACGGGGGCGAGAACCGCCGGAAAACGCACGAACAGAGATGCGCCGCGCAGGATGATTGAAGAAGCGGTAGTTTTTTTGCGATCAAAGAAAAAAAAAAAGCCAATTGTGTGTATCGGGTGAACTAACTCGAGAATTGAAGAGAAAAACAGGGACAAGCGGCAAAGGACATCCGAGGTGATGGGTGCACGGTGAGCAGGAACGAGAAAGGGAGTACATGGATCACTAAGGAAGATAGGGATCGACTTTCTAAGACTGGGGGGGAAGAGCTATCCAAAGCAGAAAAAAAGGAGCATTACATGAATGTTCTACGTCAACGGGAAAAAAAAGGCGCGCTCGGGACCAGCGTTTGGCAAACGCGGCGTTCTGGGGGCTACATGGAGAAGGAAGGGGGAGCCCTTGCAGCATCATATGCGCAGAAGGAAAAGAGACAGGGGATAGAAGGCGACTCTATGGAATCGGCGAGAAAGAGGGACCTCGATGAGGAGCAAGATGAAAATACCTAATAACCAGGACGCTCTCCTCATAGAAAAAAGACAAAACCCGGAGGGAAAAGGGAAGTACAGGAGGAGTTGGACGCCGCGCGATGGCTAAAGTCCAAGACCGGATGAAGCAGGCGCGACTGTCAACATCTTCTCTGAAAAGCTATGAGGAAAAGAAAAAGCCCTAGAAAAAAAACGAGAACGAGAGAACGCACATCAGGGCGGCTATGACATCAGCGGCGAGAGAAAGGGGAAGAAAAGACTGGTTTCGAGGAATGGGGGTACTCCGAAAGAAGGTGCGACATCGCGAATTACTTTCGATTAAACAAGAGGGAAACAAAGGTACCTAAAAATGGAGATTGAAACCCGGACGCCTATGACCGCATCGGAAGAGAGGAGCGTTGTACGGAGCCGAAAATACCATCCCATCACCAGAAGGGGGTTCTCCATCCTATTGCATGGGAGAGGTCAAAGAGGGAAGTACTGAATCGGCAAGAAACGGCAGAGGCGACCTCGAAAGGGTAGAAGTTCATCGGCAAGCGCGAAAACTGACGAACATGGCAGTTTTTCTTTCTCAACCACCATGAACATAAAGTCTCCTGGGTTCTGAAAACGGAAGAAGGAGGGGGGAATGTGGCAAACAACATCCACACGATGAAGGAAACAGAGCGGCGGGAGCGCGTGGAGGATGAAGAAAGGATCGCTCAAAATTGGAAAATGAAACCACTATCACAGGGAATCAACTTGTCTCCAGTCATGCCTACAGGACATACCTTCTAAGCTTTATTCAGAGCTGAAAGGGACGACAGCACTAAACTTCTTAAATGGGGGACAGAAGGCGCCGGTCAAGGACGTCATGGGTGGCCAAAAGCAACAGCGCAAAATTAGATAAAGGGGGTTGAAGGGAATGATGGAGACACATGCTTATTCGGATTGTTGATACGACTCGTTGGAGCGTGGGGTGAGAGAGAAAAAGAAAAAATAATTGCGTCACAGCAAAGGCGTCTTCGTGTTATCAGAACTAGTCACTTGAACAAGACTTATCGAAAAGGGGACTGAAGACAAGCATCACAAATCGGGTACTGAAGCCGGGCTTAACGGGTAAACCAGAAAGGTGGAAACTGCTGAAAATGCAGCAATGACAAGGGCGTCTGGGGTGTTCAAAAGCGAGTCAGGAAGGCCTATTAAGGAGAGGGTGCCGGGAGGAGGAGGAGTAGCAAGGGAGTTCGCTGATGCGACTTTATGCATCAGGGGAGCTCAAAGCAACATGAGGGGGGCGGACGGCAGGAGATGTCAGACGAACGTAGTGGAGGGACAAGGTAAGTAGGGTCCAAGTAACCTAAAAGAGGATAGGGCGGGAGAAAAGTGCAAATCTAACTGTAAGATAGAGTGGAAAACATTAAGGGGAAGGCTCACCTGTTATTCTGAAAAATTCATACTAGGACAGCATGGATTGGACGGGGCTGAACGAGACCGGCACTGAGGACCGGACTGCGCCGATGGTGAAGGTGTTTTGGGAAAAAGTTGATACCCGAAAAGGGATTCCAACTTTGTACAAAATTGAAAACCCCTCGAAAGGGGTATTCACCAAACTTATTTTCTTAGAAAAGTTGCGAAGCGGGGAGTGTCCTCGAAAAACGCGTTCAACCTGCAGCCGCACGTGCATATTAATCTGTCCCGAAGAGGAAAGAGGGGAGAGGAGAAAAAACGAGCATGCGAACAGGGGGTGAGCAAAGAACGAACACCGATAAACAAAAGACGAAAACAAAGGGGGGCTAATGACTTACGCTATCTCAAGCGAAGCGGAAGATACGCGAAGGAAAGTTCACGAAGTGCTTCTCGAAAAAAATTAACGAGGAAAACGGGGTGAAGAAGCCGAGGGGGGAGGAGGCGACAGAGGGCAAAAATATTCTAATAGGTTTCACTCGCGCGCAGACCTTAGGGGGGAAAAGAAAGAGAGGAAAGATGACCTCCTCTCCATCTGACGAAGAAAGGCTCAGGACAGGAAGTGAAGAAAAAGGCACGAACGCGATTGCAGGAGAAATGCAACGAAAAGAAGACGGGGTAAAGATCGGACTGGCCCAGTAGAAGAGAGGAGAGACTTCCGAAAGACTAAAGTGGCCATTTCTCGATCGCAGAAAAACATTTATTGAAATGGGAAGAACATCAACTTTGACCTTTATCATTTCAAGAGTCTGCACGAGGGGGATTGAAGACGGCCAGGCATATAGTGACCCGGAGGTTCCGTGTCGGTTGCTGTGGAGCTGCCATCGAGTTCGTCCGGGATTCAAATTGAAACAGCGGGTGCGGCGTAATGAAGAAAGGTGTCATCTTCTGACATGATAAATCTGTTACAGAGGGAAAAAGCTCGTGCCCACGATGCAAATAATGCGCGGCGGAGCACGGCACGGCATAAACCAAAGATCTTTCTTAAGCTCAACCTAGGGGGGAAAAAGGGGAAGGGCTGGGTTTCAATTCGAAAGAAGAAGGGGGATGAACGCTGCCGCTAGAGCGCATCTCGCCGCCAGTCGGGGGATTTCAAAGGAAGCGCCCGCAGGAAAAAATCCTGGTGCAAGCATGTACTCAGAGTTCCTTCAAAAAAAGTCGGAAGAGCCTGAGGAAAAAGAGCCCGGGGAGAGGACACAAAAAAATATTAGCAAAAAGCAGGAGAAAGCCATCCGGGGGTAATGAACCACTCAGGAGAAAAGACCAAAGGAATTTTACGAGAGAAACAACGGGGGAGGCAGAAAAGAAACCGGTCAAGACAAACAACAACCGCAACAAGAGACCAAAAGGAACGGAGACGGCGGGCTTCGCGAGACAAACGCACCGGCAGGACTACTTGGAGAAATTCTAAGAAAAGAAAGGGCTCTGTCCCGTTAAGGTCAGACGTTCACTAAAGTCCCGAAGAGATCGTCCATTCAGAGAAAAGAAAAACGCGGCGAGAAGAACAGATCGAGGCTGCAGTAAAGGAAAAGAGCTGGACCGATAACTTCCAATAACTCCGGACGAGCTCCTCCGGGGCAAGATTAAGGGTACCTCATTCAAACTCTAATCCAGATAAGAGACACAACCGCTTCTGAACTGAGAAGTCGAAAGGAAAGCTCAGGAAATCGAGCAGAGGCGCGAATCAACCAACACCCTAGGCACTTGACGGGAAAAGAATCTCTGAGAGAATTATGGTTGGACCGAGAAGCACCCGAGGGGGGGGGAGAAAAAATCCTAGAATTCCAAGAGACTAAAACTCTCATTTATGCGAAACCTGAAAGATTCACCCGGGAGATAAAAAGAAAAGACCGTCGTGCCTCAGTCCTGATTTGGAGGCCTCAAAACCACCACATACTCCATCTTCTTACTACATAACGACATACCATTGGGGGGGGGGGGTTGGTTAATCTACCGAAAAAAAGAGGGAAGCAGCGCAGGCGGCGTGTCATACAAAAGAACCGTCGCTATGTCACGAAAAAAAAATGGGGTCAGGGCTGCACGGCCATGTGCAAACAAGAAACAAATGAGCACGTCGAAAGTTTCGGGGGAAGTCTGCATCCCAAGAGGATATTAAGGTAGGCGGGGGGAAGTTGCAATCGTGGAGGAATCTCGAAGACAGACCCGAGCTACCCCAAGCCGCTCTTAGGGCAAGAGGGGGGGATGTTGTTTTGAAAACCCGGCAGCCACTCTGGCAGTAAAAGGCGCGAACCGTAGCAAGGGGAAAGCAATTGTTTTGCACCAAAAAGGAAAAGCTGTGCTCTTCCTAATCTTTGGGGCACTGAGCGCCTAAGAGAGCGCCCAACCGGTGGCCGTCGGAGACTCAGAGGGGGAAAAGGATTCGTAAGAGGACAGAAGGTTGTAGGACCGTCTCTCGGCCATTATCATCGGGAGGGAGCCGATGGATCGCGGCCGGGGGAGGGACGGGTTGAGAAACTCCGCGGCCCGTAGTAATCTTCAAGGACTTTCCTGTGAAAAAACAAGGAGAAAGCGGGTCTGCGTGTCCCGTTGTCGTCAAGCGTAGAGAAAGGGTACGGTGAGAGGAAAAAAACAAACCGGAACCCTGTATCGAGAAAAAAACCTGGGCAGGGGGAATAAAACAGGCTGAGCCCGGCTAAACAAAGCCGCGGGAGTGCCATAGGAAAAACTAGGGGCGGCGCCAAGAAGCCGTTCAAAACGGATGTCGTAGGTCATCATTGCAATTAAACGGGCAGAACAAGTCATCCCACGGCGAAAGTGGACCGTCAGAGCAGGAGCAGAGGTAAGTGACGGGGGGCGACAGGGAACGCGAAAGACAACTCCGCAGTACTGCAAGAATCTAAATGGATTCATATCTCGGGATTCGCTAGAGTGCGACGGCGTAAGAGGGGGTGATAGGAAGGATTGGAGGGGAAGATAAGCGGCGCTAAAAAGAAGGCCGGAAGCGGAGAGACGTAGAGAATCCAAGAATCTCTAGTAACAAATTTTACCAGAGGAACCGAATCTAAACTTAAACGGACCGGGAAAGGGCTAAAGATCAGTGCGAGGAACAGAAACGCGCTGACTGTAAAAGAGATAGTAGTGGAAAACCGGAAGGACGGTCTACATTCGGGAAAAACTAGAAGGAAAGAAGGGGGCTAGAGGAGGCCAACGAGGAGAAAGTAGAGCGCCAGAAAGTGGTGGAGGTTTCAAGAGAATAAAAACCTCGAAGGGGGAAGCTGCAGACAAAACACAAGGAAGGGGGAAGGTACGGGGGGGGGGAAAAGAGCAAGAGGGCGAGGAAAGGGGAGAAGACGGGTGGTCCACGAGAAAAACCACAATCTTCTTCACTTTACTTGAAAGGGGGGGGTAAGAAAGACGAGCGACAATCATCACGGGACAATGCGAGGGGAGTGAAGGGTGGATTTCAGGGCAGTTTTGGTTATCGAACCTGTGCAGAGGACTTAGGGAACCAGGACAGTTTACCATACCTTGAACCAAGGAGCTTGACAAAAGGAATCTGGAGCCCTGGATGTAAAAGAGAGAAACTCGTTCGGTCGCTTTCCTCAAACGGGGCGGTTAGATATGTCCCAGATGAATCAAGAATCAAATACATCTCTAAAAATTGCTCGGAGAAACCAAAAAAGCGGGGGGGAACTAGGGAGGGGCGACTTTCGGACCCGCTTCAAGAGGCCTGTCAAGATTGGGGACGCGATGGCGATGTGACTGTCAGACCTTGTAAAATTGATGGCCCCAAAAACTCATCAGAAGTAAAAGTTAGGCTCGGTAAGGGGAAAGGTCCGAATCCAGGTGCATCGTAGTCTGGGTTGAAACATGCTGCCTCACTTCCCCAAAAGCAGTGAGGGGGCAAAAAACGATAAACCAATACTAAATGGCGGGAGCCGTTCGGTCCAAAGTTACTGATAGGTGGACGGCTGTAGCATGAAAGGGTGCGGAATCAAGGATACAACTGGGACACCAAAGCCGTGGATCAGAAAAGTAATCTAAAAATCAAAAAAAGAGATATTAAAAGAATAGGAGAAATTCTTTTGTATAAAACACGGACGGGGGGCGACAAATGACTCGGGCAGACAATGAGAAAAAGAAGATCGCAACTGGGGGGAAAAAAAGAAAGGATCAAACAGTGGAGCTATTTTTGGATAAAAAAAACAGGACCCGAAGGGCGTGGGGAAGGGGACCAGACGGGGGGGAGAAACAACTCAGAGGAAACGGAGTTCGATTTTCCAGGAAGGGGGTGGCTTACGGCAGACGGAGAAGATGCAGATCGGTGGCACAAGAAAGAAAGATGGAGGATCAGGAATCGCCAGTCGGTCGAGAATGCGTGACCGGGGAGAAAAAAAGTTAAAACTCTTTGGGGGGAAAAACGTAAACACAGGAAAACGAGGGAGCGACATGTAGAATATATAAAGAGGGCTGAATCAGAAATAGGGTGGAAACAGCTTTTAGCGGAAAGCACGGGAAAGCGCCCAGGCAAGATCCAAGAATCGGGGAGAACCTCGATTTGTAAGGGAGGCTTGAAGAGGCTGGTCCACTAAGTGTCCCCGAAAAAGAAGAAAGGTTTAATATAAACATCCGACAGGAAGACTCCGGCACAGGGAATAACTGAGAATGTTGCCGGATGGTATGGAGCCGCAGGTTGGTGTAACTTGGGGGAAAGACATAGTAAATAACATCTTTGGTGTGAAGGGAAAAAAAAAAACATCTCGAAAGTGAGCTGAAGAGTGAGGAGCGAACCACGCACTAGTAACCTCTGGGGGACGGGGAATCTTACAGGAGGTGTATGGAACGAAAAAAGGGTCCTAAAGTTACCTAAAGGCGCTCGAAGGGTCGAAGGAGTGGAATTGACGAACCAGGATGTGCTATCTCCATTAGTCAAGTTGCGGAGGAAGTACGACAAAATCATCGATCTGAACATGGGACAGCGCGTGGCGGGGTCCAGTGAGAGCAGCAGACGCGTTGAGCAATAAGAATATCGACTACCTGACCGTGGTGAGGTAAAGAGGCGCCGCTATATCAGGAAAAAGCGCCGCGACGGGACGGCTCCTATAGAAAAAAAAATATACCCCTCCACCTTAAATAACCGCTGAAGCAAAAAGATCGGCACCGAGAAACTCCATTCGTCCCGGAGTTAAATAAAGAGGTTTGGTCTACTAGATGAGGGACCCAAGGCGACCGTCGGCGGCCTGATAGAAGGGGGTACAAGGGAGAAGGGAGAAGGGGCGCGTGAAAATGATCGAGTTAAATCGACAAACTATGAACGGGAAAGATCAAGAAAGAAGAAGCGATTCGTCAATCAAAAAGGACAAGGGGGACACGACGGGTTCATTCAGGGGTTCTAACGATGACAGGGGGGAAGTGCACATCGAGAAAAGGAGGCGATGAAAAAAAAGATGCAGAAAAGACGAAACCATCTTTGCTACAACTAACTAAAAGTACTACCGATGACCAGCAAAAAAAGGGGGAAGCGGCAGCGGGCAGGCTAAAACGCACTCCACAGAATCAAAAGAGAAATCGGAAAAAAAGGAACGATGGCGAAAGAGGGGAAGAAATACCCTGCGCGCACTAGAACTTCATCTCTCTAAGCGAAACCTTTTCGCAGATTTCATCGGAGAAAGAAAAGCAAAAGCTTTATGACGACAGCGGGGGAAGTCGAACAAATGAAATGAAACCGGGGACTACTTTCGGAATGAGGTGTTGGGAAGGGTGCAACACCCAAACAAAACGAAAAAAGCAGAAAGAGGGGGGAAAGCGAGGGGAGGGGACGAAAAGAGAGGAGAACACTGATGGTTGTATACAAGAGACCTGAGGGGACCTGCAAGACTCACGCATAAAAGGTCAATGAAGTGATTAAGCTGACTGAAACGGGACAATAAGAACAAAAAGGCTGACAAGGGGGTAAACTGAGAAGTTAATGTGAACTTGGTAGATGTCCTGTCAACAAGAGAAGAAAAGGAAGGTCAAAATCAATTCGTGTTCAATAAGTAGGAAAAAAAACAAGCTGCATGTGTAGGTTAGAAGAAGAGGGTGGAGGATTGGGGGGGGGTGGGAACTCCACCCTCAAAACATTCTTGTCTAAACGTCCTGAGGAGAGAATTATCTGCAAGGTTCAAGCAAGGAGAGGAAAAGAAAGGTTAGGGCGGTCGTCTGCATCACAAAGACTGGTGAACAGGAGGCGGTCAAAAAGTGGGAGCGACAGATGCCCGCAAGAAAATAACACCCTGGGGTGTGGACCCAAGTAAGGGGGAGGATGCGCTTTTTTAACTGATACGGCTAAAAGGGTGAAGCAGGATTACCGCGGAGACTGGATTAAAAAGCATAAGAAAAAGCACGAAGCGAAAGGGACGCGGCTAGAGTCGGGGGAACGTAGTGTTCCTTTCATTAGGTCAAAGTACAGGGCAGAGCCCGATACGGGGGGCGGGCCGAAGTTAAGGAGGAAGGGGCGAGAAGGGAAGGAAAGAGAAAAGTGACTACAGGCGAGAAAAGGTAGCTGCTCGCTACAATCAAACGGGATCCAAAGGGGGCAAATCCAGGGGGGGGGGGACTAACGTTCTAAAAAAATATTACATCACGCAACGCCTGCGTGCCGAGGGGGGAAAAGTGTTGTTGTAGGACAGGTGGATCACACTCCACGGCATTAAGGTCGACCAGCAGTGCAACTGAAGACGGGGAGTGAAAAAAGATGCGTTATATCTTTGGGCTACGACGTTTTGGTGTGTCGAATCACTAGGCAAAAATTCCGCCGCACGGAAACAATG
>Ga0179593_1307187_pt1 | contig 19303 bp, 14 predicted proteins | sample CZODoug2_1_08_16_FD_185931 | JGI IMG/M metagenome (GOLD analysis project Ga0179593, IMG submission 185931) | Vadose zone soil fungal communities from Angelo Coast Range Reserve, California, USA - CZODoug2_1_08_16fungal (PacBio error correction) | ecosystem: Environmental > Terrestrial > Soil >...
CAGGGGAAGAGACTTACGGGGGTCATAGAAGAGAGGAGGGCGAAATTATTTCGGCATGCTAGGCTTTTTGCCATGCGACGATCATAAAAGGAGGGCGGTCCGTGTTCTTCAGGAGACACCTCTTGGGTAGTTGTTTTTGGCAGTGAGAAAGGAGTGAGCTGAAGCAGTATTCTACCGGACCAAAAACCTTCGGTAAGGGGATTGCATGAAGTCTTGTGGGCCCAGTAAATGTGGGGTCACTGAAGAGCCCGAAGAAATATCTGTAAAAATTGATTGGGACGGGTGCTCTGGTCAGGGGGGCAAAAAAAAAAATGCGCTAAGCGGAATTCCGATAAGGGGGGCATCAGGCGAGAGAGGGTAAGACCGACGGAAGATCACCGGGGGAAGGCATCAGGGGAAACTTGAAAATTGTGGTGTGCTGTCAAACCGTCTATAAAGTACGATTCTGAACCTACGCACGGCACTTGGGTTTTCAATCTAAAAATTCCTCTCAACGGCTCTGGATGGACTTACAGACACAGCGACAGGGTAAAAAGGTCAGCTTCCTGCAACTCTGACTCCAAGCGTCGGTCAAGTTATGTAACACAGTCGGTGCGAAGGGGGTTAAACAAAACTTAGGAGGCGTGCTGGAGTTGCTGACCTGGAGAGATGGGTAGAATCGGGCAGGAGACAGACCATTCTAAACAGCAGGATACGGATAGAGGAGGACGGGGAAAAATACAGCAGTCCGGAAACTTGATAGGTTGAAATACGATAGTCGCGAAAAAGAATTCAAGAAAAAACTACTCAGGGGGGGGGGGTTGGCTACCTTCTACGGGCCATATCTGATTCCATCGCAGGCCGAGCTGGTGCGAGCGTAGGATACTTCGGTTGTGAAATTTCTGGGACTCTCAGTGGAATTCAACTTGGCTCGTATAGAATCTCTACCATTAGACCCTAGGCATTTCAGAAGACTCGCTGCGCAAAGCAAAATCGAATACGGATCTGTGGGTGAAAAACGTCCCGTTGTCCAGATAATTGTCAGAAGTGGCAGACGTCTCAAAAAATCGGAAAGAGCTGGGTCGTCATCGCAACGAGGGCCACGCATATGACTTCCATGGGGTCCAACAAACAGGAAATAAGCGAAATGTAAGAACCGTAACTCGCACAACGGATGTGGGGTCTTGACAAAGGTTGGTTTAGAGCACCAGTTTTCGATGGGTATCATATATCCAACAACACGGAAACTTAGATAAGCAGAGAGAATCCACCTGGCACCCGGTTTATCTTCCCAAACATGTGAATCAAAACGAAAAAAAATTATCATGAAAAGATACCGGTTAGGCTGACTCCCATGAAGTCCATGTAGGGGTCAATGCAACCATCGCTTCCTTACGAAAAAGCGAAGGGCGGCGCTCATGCTGAACCGTGCGATACCTCCTCGGACGGGATATGTGCCACCAAACACATTGACGTAGGGAGATGCGAGGGAATAGGGATGTGAGCGATCGTCAAATCGGCTTCGGAATACAGGGGCGAAATGGGACGAACTCTCTCTAGGCATAGTATAGAGCCTTTGGGACAATCCTGATCTTCAGTTGCTCACGGGCTGGTACTATGAGCAGCATAAATGACGGAACAGCCGGAGAAAAGCCGGCTAGGAACTCAGTACTTGAAATAGAGGTCCCAAAGAGGCAGAGGGGTCAGGAATTGGGGAGCTGCGGATCGGAGCACGCGCAGACTCTACGATTTATTACTTGAGGAGAAGGTCTGTAATGGTCCTATACCAATTCGAAACAAGGTACCACTCACGAGGTACGCGACTACCCTGGCGGGGGACTATAAGTAACATTGGGAACAGATTTCCGTACGATGGACCTTGAAATCAGATCGAGCTGAAAGAGACTCCTGTGCATGGCGGACTGGGTACGAAAACTTAACCCCAATTAAGATTACGAGAAAAATGTATAACAAGAACTCTGGACTCCGGTGAGTCAGAAAGGTGCCAAGGGACAATTGATTACAGTATCGGCGGTGACAAAACAACTTGGCAGTGGTTAAAACCGAGGCATTCAAAGAAGGTGGATAAGGGCGTATTCGGGGCCGCTGAGAAAACGGAGTAGGAGGCCCGTTTTTACAAAGAAAAAGCTGAAGAGGAATCCAGAGAATCGTCAGAGTTAATCCTCGAAAAAACGATGGCACTGGGGGGGGGCCCCTCAGGAAATTATTTGGGCGAATTCAAGGCTGGGGGTATGGTGAAAGCCATGGGGGCCATTTGGTGGACACGATTCCCGCCTCGACGCCATGGGGTTGCGCCTCTTGTATGGGTACTTTTGAAAAAAAAAGAAAACGGGTGGGGGGGGAGGCAAGCACCAACGCCAATACATATTGTGGAAAGAATAGCTGAATGAGAAAAAAGCAAAGATAACGGAACGAACCAGGGAAAGGAAACTAAAGAGGTCATTGGAGTCGGAGAAGGATGGAGGATCAGGTTGATGGCGGTAAGAAACTGGGGGAAATTCCGGAGTACTGCTTTCTAACTGTACGAGAGGGCGGAAGGGAGAGAACGTGCCAAAGCAGTAAGGGAAGGATGGGGGTCAGGGGAAAGATCTTGGTGAGAGTGAGAGACATTTGTCTTAAGTTTGGAAAAAAAGAAACTTCAACTAACGACTTGTGAGAACGGGAAAGTGCTGGTTTGTCGGTCAAAATATAAACGTATTGGGCAAGCTATTACAAAAAATTGGATGGGTATTAGTGAAAAGATAGACGAACAATGAGTGGAGAGTGAGAGGTGCTAAATCAGAGAAATAGTAATTATTTCATGATGAGAGAAGTACAAACTAAATACCACCGTCCAAGTGGAGGGTACTGGGAAGGGGGTTAATCCAGCCAGATCCTCAAACGAATCGTAAACAGAGACATGGTGGAGGGGTGCGCGCGATTTGGATGGCCACTGGTCGAGAGTAAAAATGGTCGGTCCATGTGGAATTGACGATGCGAGGAGGGAAATATCGATAGCGGTAGACTATTTAACGAAATATTTGAGATCACGAAAAGCTTAAACTTCAATATCGGGTAGAAATCTACGGGAAGGTCGGGGCAAAAAATCTGGGACGAGAATTGCAGGGGGGGGGAGGGCAATCGGGGCCATGGGGAGGGAAAGATTTGATGAGACGGAGGCTCAACAAGGAATCAGGGAAGCTAACGTTGGGCGCGAAGGGCCACCAGGGGGGGGGACGGAAGGGGATGGGTTTGGCGACACAAAGGTTGAGCTAAAAAAAACAACGAGAGAACGGCTCTTCCGGGGGGTGGGGGAAACGAGAAAAGCAGGTTCGGAGGGGGTGGATCTTGAGGAAGAAATCTGAATGCCATGAAAAGTGGGGGAGGACAAGGTAGGGGGAAGAGTAGATCAAAGCCTGCTACACTAAAACATCCAAGACCTGTAAAACGGCCTATCTCAAAAAGAAGAAAAAGGGGGGAGGAAAGGGAAAGAAAAAGGCGTGATCAAGGGGAAAGTTCGGATGGTGGGGTGTAGAAGAAAGAGACACGGTCATAAAGAACGTATTAATGGAATAGAAAAGATCAGAATCCGCGAGAAGAAATAATATACCCCAGCACTGCTACTTGAGTAAAAAAAGGTTGAGGGGGGGGGAAAGAGAATACGGCAGAAATGATGTATGCGTCGTCGTTCGGGAGGCGAAAAAGGATGAGAGGTGATAATAAATTTAAAGGCGATGGAAACTGAAAGTGTAATACAGCTGTCGTAAACCCTATACTGAAACCTAATTCCACACCGGAAGTTAACAGGGGGCCAAAAGGTTGGGAGGGAGCTATTTCTTTGGAGACAAAAGTTATAATGGAAAGATTAATCTAGTACATGCGCATGTGGAGGGAGGGGTAGACATGAACAAAAACTGGTAAAAGTGGTAACACCCAGGGGGCGAAGAGGCGCATAGGCGAGCGCGCGACCGAGATGATAGATGGGGGGGGGGGAATCACACCTAGAAAGAACAGTCGCTGACGTCGGTCGGTCGTGAAAGAGGACGAGGGGGAAAGGGAAAGGGCATAGGCTGCCTTGTGAAGGGGAGACGGTTGGTGAAATTCAAAAGGGTTAAAGAGGGGCAAAATCACCACGAGAGAAAGGGGGGATGAGTGGGGGGGGTGGTAGTGGGAAGTCCTCGGCCGGACTGAGAGGCAACATGGAGAGAAGCAAATTACGCCGCCGATAAACTCTCCAACGAAGGTCTATCCAGGACATGCAAAGAGCACCATTCTGTGACATCGAATGGTACATAGGGGCTAAGGGGTTGCAAAATTCTTCTCCTACGGAAAGGAGTGTAAAACACCGCTTTGATCAAAATTCAAAAAAAAAAGGGGGAAGATCAACTCCTCCAGTTACCACCGGTCATTCAATACGGAGACGGGAACCTATAATCTAGAAGGGGAAAACACAACATAAGGGAAATCTATCCATTTGGGGGCTACTGAAACGCGAGACCGCAAAAAACAGGAGGGGTGTGATGAAGAAACGTTTCACATCACAAGACTTTCACTAGTGATGCAACTCCTTATTGGGGGATTCGGAAGACTCGAACAAAGGTCAGCAAGCCTAGGATCCTCAACTACTATGTCATAAAAAAAAACTCTAGGGGGACAAAAAAGTAGGGGGAAGGGGGAAGGTCAGGAGACTCAACAAGAGGAATGTCTAAAATGCTAAAGCCACAGACTCCAAAACTGACTCGCTCTACGGAAGGGAGTCAAAACAAGGGGCATTTGTCGAAAAAGGTGCAGTTCAAGTCGACACTATTACAAAATTGCCAATCAGTACGCGTCAGGGATGATAGAAGGGAAGCACAGAAGATGAATGAGGAAAGGCGGAAACTTTTTCACGATACCAAGTAGGGGAAGCGAGGGCTCTACGACAGCGTGATAACCAGGGGGGCACATCAGGACGAACAAAGGAAGTAGCAAATTATCAGGGCAACGAGAGAAGACAATTCTCTTAGGGACACATGTTACAAGGTAAATGTTAGGTCGAAGTCGGGGAGGTTCTTCATCCGAGGGACAAGGGAGACTTGATCAGCGGGAGGACTTCGAGGTGACACAAGACGCTGAGGGGATGATGAGAAAAGTGAGAAAAGGGGTTGACGAGCTCTAAGCGCCTCCACATCTGTGAGACGGAGTATTCCTCGTCACATAAAGCGCGCGGGGGGAGGATATGATGCACATCTGTCTCTTCCATTTTCAGGGATTACCCGAGGGGGGGCGAGGGGGAAGAGGAGCAGTAACTCAGTGGTGCGGCGGGGAAACTGCCTACTAGTTAGAATTCAAGGGTACCGGGAGTATGGTGATCGAATGCGGGCGGGGCTTTACCGCAAGTAGGTGTCGGGGAAAGCTCGAACAAAAACACAAGTAGGATTAAAGAAAGGGGTGTGTTTTCCATACAAACGGCTTAAAATAACCAAGAAGGGAAGAGAAAAAACATCGGTTACGAGGATACCTAGGGGTAGATTTATGTAACAGGGGCATTGGCGAGTAAAAAAGGGGGTGTCCAGAGAGGAACCCGAGAAGCCAATCTGGGTAATCAAAGCTGGAGGAAAAAGCTAGGGACTCACAAGGAAAAGCGAGGCTGATAAACGCAGCCTCGGGTGCTGCTGTAAACAAGGGAAATGTGGGGGGGGGAGGGGACGAGATAGAAATGGATATGGCTACGAAGGAGTGAAAAGAAGAATCGAAAGGGGAGAAACGGATGAGAGTTTCGAGTACTTAACTAACTCCGACGTATAGAAAGTTAACTAATATCGATGTAAGACCTCCAGGAACGTGAGGGTGGAGCGGGACTAAATTGGGCTTCCGCTGAGGGGTGTGCCCTGGGTATGAAGGGGGACTGGGAGCCTTAGTTAGTTCACAGGCTAAAGTTGCGTGAAAACGTTCCTGCCTGGTTCGCATCAGTTGGGGGGAAGGGGAAAACGAGAGGAAACTCGAGGGAGGACCGGGTGGACCATCTTTTGGGAATAGAGAACTGAACGACGTGGGAGGAGGTAGTAATGAGACGAGAGAGAGAGGTTTGGGTAGGGGGCTAGGACGGAACAGGGGAAATGTTTTTCAAAAAACCGCGGGAGTAGTCTGTGTGAGACTCGAGCAAGAGACAGGCGATGCTTGAAGGACATAACTTGTTCAGGTGAAGGGAAGGTTGGAAGAGCTTGGGACTGGGAAAAGGGTACATCCAAACAAACGAAGGTGTACCTTACGTCGGTAGCAGTAGCACGTAGAGAGAGTCATGAATGGGATAGTCTGGCACGGTTAAGGGGAAAGTCCGGATTGCAGTGGGCCCGGTATGGGAAATGAACCCTTGTTTGGGACGCGGCTGATCAAGAGGGGGAAAGGTAAGCTGAAAAGAAATTTGGGGGGACAATAAGAAGGATCAGTTTACGACGCGTGGGAGCGTGGGCTCCGGTCCAAACTCAGAGGGCGCTTGAGAGGACCTGCGGTAAGGCTGAGTCTGGGGCCCTCTTTCTCTGGAAGGCCGCAGCAAGGCAGACAAAACTCAAATTATGTGCAGGTTAAATACTTGTGAATGGCAACAACGAAAAAGGAGAGATATCAGATCCTCCTCAAGTGGAATCTTTACGAAAAATCTGGAAATCTACGCTGTGTTGCGCATAGGTGATGAGAGACGAGGTATAATCTCTAGCGATATCGACGATGAGAAGCATGTCTAAATTGTGGGTAGTGTAAAGTGGCAGGAGAGGTAACATGAACGAAAGGGAAAATCGATAGAATTAAGACGGTGGTAGACCACCCGAGGAAAGACAAATAAGGGGGAGGTGCATCTGGTGTAATCATTTAGGGGGTGGGGGAACAGAGCGTTGTGGGAAGGGTAACACATGGGCAAAAAGGACCTCTTCAATTTACACCTGGAATCAACTATCTTGACGAAACGACTAGCGCAGAATTGCCCGGATTGACGGGTCAAGCGGATATCGACCAGGGCATCTCATGTGGGGGAGGGGTAAAGGGGGGGGGAAAAAAGACAGCAGCTAGGGAAAGAAGATCTGGGGGAGGAGGCAGGCGACGAACTCGACGTGCTATTCGGTAGTACACACCTCAAAGAAATTGAACCGATACGGGTTGACTGGAACGGCGGTCATCGGCGCTGAGAAAGGACAGGGCCCGGAAGTTGTATGTACTGGTGTAGGAGGAGGGAGTCGGCTCTCTTCCAAGGACGGCGCAGAAAAAAGTTGTAGGGGGGAAAAGGAGGAGGGGAACCGGCATACAACAACGAAGAATATTCGGAAGTTGGCACCAAACCCCAGGGATGCTGTAATAGCTGGGTGGGTGACACCCGCATTTTAAAAGGGGCGCAAGTTTCAACATACCAACGGAAGACCCAGGTCGGTGTATGAGCGCCCAATGAGAGCCCTGCCAGACAGCAGGCGTGTTACAGCGTCAAAATCTATCGCCTACTCGTTGACACTCCATCAGAGGGGGACAAAGGCTGCTAAGGACAGGTGAAGGACCTCGACGAAAGCTTTTACTCTAGGTAATAGGATTGGAAAGAAAAACAGAGTCGATGTCAATGGACTCTTCGACAGAACCCTCTTATAAGCCGAATTGGGGGATATAGGAGTCTGAAGAAAACTGACTGGACCCCTCCAAGGGTACTGGGCTAGCGTTGGGAGGAGGGCGGCTACAGTGGGAAGACACTCAACGTTCATGGTCTTAAAGTAGAAAGCACAATCTGGCTAGGAATCGGAAATCAGGAAAGCCTGAGCTCTCTTCTAGAAACGTACCAGTCGCTTGCCTCCCAATATCAATTAGGGAAAACTCCACAAAAGCATTGGACAAGGAAAAATGAGGGGATCGCCCTTGTATGGGATGGGTGGACCACAGAATCACAGTCGCATGCAAAGAAAAAGGTTGAAAATGCCAATGCACAGACGAAGAGCTCTTGTTTGTTCGTCGGGAAAGACCGCCTCGAGAACTGAAGTAGGGGGGAAGACTTAGTCAAAACTCGAACGAAAGAAATAGGAATAAGTGATCCGCAGACATTATAGTGGGGTCGAAATTATGTTTAGAAAAGTGCTTCTGCGGGTGAAGAACTGGGGGGACTCATTGGGAGGTCTTCTCTTGGGGGTGTTTCGGGATGGAAAGAAGGGGGGAATTTGTTGGAAGTACAACTAACAAGCAAGAATCGAAGGAGGGGACGTTCGTTCCCTAACTGCCATTGCTACGCTACGACACAGGATCTCAGGGGAAGGGGACAGTCCGCGGGTGTCGGCTTGCATCTGAACGCTCATGAGCAAGTCGGAATAATAGGATAGACGAGGAGGCGACCTAGTAGTCCAAAGTTCTCTCATCCGAGACACTGGTTGTGCGGGGCCGAGGAGTAGACGTCGGCACCTTTAAAGGGGCAGCACGTGAGAATGCTGGGGAGGCTTGCGAAATTTGGACTTTCAACAACCGACTTGCCGCGGGATGCTTCCGAGGTATGGAGAAGTGCAAAAAAGGAATCGTTCTTCCGTAAGGGCAACTGTAGGCTGAATGGAGGGACGTCATGGAAAATGGGGGAATAGTAAATATAAAGTCTAAAAAAGCCACCAATTAATCCAGCCTCCATAGTTATAGGAGGGCGAGGAGGATAACTCCTGAATAACTTCTGCCGAGGGTACTACGAGACTAAAATCTTCTTCCCACTTATTTGCTGACCGGCTGCGTGAGTCAGAGAAGCAAAAGTGCGAAAGTGAAGAGAGAAAAGTTGGCCAATCAGTACTCAGCTTGAAAGAAACGCGCGAGATTCTGACCAGGAAATAAATAAAAGTCGAACAACTATTCACGAGCAGCTAAAGAAAAGAGAGGGTGGGTAAAATCCGCGCCGGTCCGAGGAAGGGAAAAGAAAGGTGTAGAGCAGGAAGGAAGGGATCCAGGGCATTTCGTCATCGGGGCGAGCCCACGCATTGCTTCAAGTTCTTCATCCGAACCGGGGAGAGAAGTCAACCGTCGGGAAACATGATGCGTTTGACAAGGTGGGGGGCCCATTGGAGCTGGTTACTAATCTCTCACACGGGAGGAGAGATAACAGTCAACCTGTGATCACATTGTCAGAAGAAAAAGAGAGGGGGGAACCGGGTCTATCGGTTTCGAAACTGAACGAATGGAGTAAATGAGTGTCCTAGCAAATTGACGTAGTCTCAAGGATGCTCAAGAAAGGGGGATCGGACAACTTGATACCTTCCGGCGTGAACGGGCCGTTTGCCAACAAAAAGAGGGAAAGGGAATCGACGTGTGAAGAATCGTAAATAGGGAAGGTCAGGGTCAAGATCTCTCTCCGGTGAAATAAGCCATTTCCATGACCGAGGTAAGTTATAATGGAAAAGAAAGGAGGGAATCAAGAGAGGAACAACTCAGGAGCCAATAAGAGAGGAGGGGAAAGAAATTAAGCGCGAAGCGGACCAATCAGGTTATCTTAAGTGGAGCTCTCTAAAACTGGAGGAGGGGGTGATGGGGGAGACGGACGCACGCCAGTTCAACAATGAAGAAGAACAGGAGCAAGACTTGTAAAGCAATTGAGAGTGCCTGGCAACATAAAAATGGGCCACGTGAGGGCATCCTGGGCAATAGAGGGGGGCAACGTTCGCATAACGCGCAAGATACCCATTCGCTGCGTGCAAGGGGGCAAAGGACGGAACAAGTATCGCGGGGGGAAAAGAAAATGGGGCTGACCGTATATCTACTACAAAAGGTGGATACTTACGGGGCCGAGACTCTTCGACTCAGTTCTAAAAGCTGGAATCGCGAGCAAGGCAATCCTCGAAACGAAGAAGGGACCCGCACGGCCAAATAGCTTGAAATGTGGCACTGATATCAAATTGCATTGGGGGAACGAATTCCAGCGGTTTTGGTCGGACGGTGGGGCTGTATTAAAACCAAAAGGGTTAGCGAAAGCAAAGAAAAAAAAGATGTGGGTGAGTTGGGGGGGGGGGCGGGTGGGGGGGCAAAACGTGACGGCAAAAAAAATAAGCCTCACCGAACGTAGCAACTAATTGACAGGGGGGGAGGGGGGTCACGGCTCTTCAGTGGAGGTTATGTCTGGCCGCCGAGAGGCCTTCAGTTGGCTAAAGTCGCGGGAGGGATGCACGGGGAAAAAGCGTACAGTGGAGGGGCGGGGGATTGACAGTGGGAGCGATCGAACGAAATTGTCTTTCCTTTTGACAACCCAAAACATAAACGGAGGACAAGGACCGTTAACATGGTGCAGTGCTGGGGAGGATCAGAACTTTATTTTACGTATACGACAAAAAGCCTCCGAATCCGAGAAAGAGGGAAAATGGGCGGATTCGGGGAGGGTCTAAAGCCCGAATCGTAAGATTGGCCTGGGAACCGTGAACCCAAACGGGGACGGGGGAGGTATTGTGAAAGAAACATCAGTACATCGCCCATACTACCCATGGGGTTTGAGTGGGCAAGACTAGGGAGTCCTGGTAGAGAGTAACAAGGGAGCGGAAAAAATGGGGGGGATAGTGTCTGCGAATCAATCTCACGGCTAGGGGAAAATATGGGGCTATGAGTATGTTACACGAGGAAACCGAACTTACAAGTAGGGTCAGAGGGAATCTGGACGGGGTGAAGGTCACGAACTGGCACTAGTGGGGACTCGAATGCCAAGGTAGGAGATTAAAAGGAAAGGGTCCACAGAAAACGAAAAAAGTGGGGGCTATGTGGCGGAGTGAAATGCAGCACCTAGGGTGATGTCGGGATGAACAGTTTAAAACGCTGAAGCAAGAAACAGCACTTTCAGGGGGGGAGTGCAGACTTGAATGAAAAAAGAATTTCATATGGTTCCTGGAGTATACAAGGGAAAGGAACCTAACACACTGGGTAGGGCGGGCTTTGGGTGGTAGAGCGATAAACTCGGGGGAAACACTCCCATAATAAGCCTGCATTAGGGACCTATCTTAAAACGACTAAAAAAAAAAAAAGATCAATGACACCTAGGTAACGGGGGTGGAGGTGGGTTGTAAGAAGGGGAAAAAAACAAATCCGCTGAAGGTACAGCAATCACCACTCGGAAATACGCAACAGTACAACCACTATCCCTCAATGCGACTGGAAAATATACAATGAAAAAACTTGGGGGGGAGGAGAAAAATGAAACGCTCAAGGAGGCTTTTAGGGGGTAAGGGAGCAGGGGGGGAAAAAAGTTTAGAGCCTTTAAAATGGGTCCCGCAGCGAAAAAAAAAAGGTACAAAAAAAAAGGGGGAAAATGGTCGAATGAGTCATGTGAGGGGTGGGTAGACCGTAATAATGCCTTAGCGGGGAGCTCTCACCAGAGTTACACAGCGAAAAAAAAGGAGGGAAGAGATGCGAATGAAAGATTGGGGGGAACATAAGACGAGAATGTCTCCCGAGGAAAAATCATGGGAGCGGAGTGATATCAGCGCCTGCCAGGGGGAAAGGGGAGGGGTTGGGAGTAAAAAAGTGGAATGGAAAGCCACGATCTATCTGGGGGACGAGGGGGGTTGGTTCGTTGGCCGGGCTTGGCATAGAGGAAAGGGGAAGAAAAAAAAATCCGGGACGAAGAAACCGACTCAAGCCGCCGACCGGGCGAGCGGAAACGCGCAACATTAAGAGGTTAACAGGAGAAAATGGGTTCAATTATCACAAAGGGAATGATGCAAAAACTCTGTTCACACGACAAATTGGGATCCCTCTGTAAAAATTTCAACATGTCGGGGAAGCACCAGGGTCACCGGAAAGAAAAAGTTACCCGATCCGAAAAGCCAAAATTGATGGAAACAGGCCAAGAGAGTGTGAAATGAAAAGGAAGGGCAAGCCCTCCATCTGCTGCAAAAAAAGGACAAAGTCCCAGGTTATTCGGCTAAGGGGAGGGGGCACAGTAAACAGGCGCGGTAGAAAGAAAAAGCCGACTATTATTCGAATTACGTTCTACGCACCACAGTAGACTTTCGGTAGCGCATGAAACTCGAAAATCTCTGCTGCCGACCAAACGAAGCGCGGAGGGGGGGGACTGGAGCGTAAAGTCACCACTGTCGACCACGGCTTCCAAGTCGTGATCTATTTCAAAGAGGCCAAATCTGAAGAGACAGGGATGCTCGGGGAAATAACCACTGAACAGGAACGTCACGATACCAAATCAGAGAGGAAAGGGACCAAAGTCGGGAGAAAAAGGGAACCAAAGAACGCGGCCAAAACAAAAAGGAACAAAAGGGCGGCAACGTAGCTCAAAAGGGGAGCGTCCGCATGGGTCGGAAATGGATTCGAGTCGGAATCAGACGAAAAGGAAAATGGAGGACCGGCAAGGGGGGAGTGAGCACAAGGAGGGAAGGGGAAGTGAAAGGTGAGGATCGAAGGGACATATTGTTAAAATGCACCCTTTCGCTGCATCATCACGGCTGGTTGATCACTGGTAAATGACTACCTAGTGTACCCAAAGGGGATGAAGGGAGAAAGGGGACCCAGCACCATGGTGCGACGCAACATAACGCGTGCACACATACCCAAGGAGGTGGAGATATCGGGTCTTTCGCAAGAGGGGGGAGGGGAAAAAGATCTCTCAAACGGAGGGAGGGGGAAAAAGAGATAAGGGCAAATACACCTAGGGCTGCAGTCATTCAATTAAAGGAAAAACCTAGTGGGGGTAAGTGAAGTATAGTGCTGGGGGAAGGGGAAGCACCAGGCTGGGAGGGGGTCGCAGACATGAACATCCCATCGGGGTTAAAGAAATCACCTGTGGACTACTAGAAAGGAAGCGGGCGAGGGAGAAAGGAAAGCTAGGGTGGTCAACTGAAAGATTAGAACGAGCATAAAAAAATGGAGCTCAAGGAAATGTGAACGGGCAAGCCGAGGCACACTAGAAAGGTAGAGCTGAAGACCCGGATCCCATTTTGCCGGTAAAGGATCCGCCCTGAGCTGGTACGCATGGATGACAGTTGGAGTGGACGGTGGGTTCCTTGATAATGCCCGTAGAAAAAGGAGATGAAGGGGTATCGGGCAAAGTGTTAGCATACATCGGTGGGGGGAAGGAAAGAAAAGGCAGCATACAGGGAGAGACGGGTTGGGTGGCATCTTTTAAGAGTACTTGAACTAAACGGTAGACAAGTCAGGTGCGGAGGAACTACTTCGATAAGCGCGTCCGCGTTTGGCGGCCATGTCATAATGAATTGGGGAAGAAAAGTTCCTTACGTGGGGGCTCAGCGGTAATAGGTCAATGGCGGTTAGAACTCGAAAGGTCTTAAAGGGGGGGCGCTTGAGGGAAGTCGGATTGGCAAAGGGCCTCCTTTCTGGCAAAAACGGATGAAAGGAGTCTTCCACCGAGGCGGGGACCGTCGGGCGGGGAAAAGAAATAGCTTCAGGGGAACGGGGGGGGGAAACACGGTGGAGAGGGGAGTCCTGGGTACTGGCTGCCGCCATTCCAGGTGGACGAAGGACCTTTTGAACTGCTTGATAGAAGGGTGACGCAGGTCGCTGAGAATCCGTGAAAACCAGTCGCAGATGTAAATCTTCTAGGTCGCCGTGGGACCGCGCGTGTGCTGTGAAAAAAAGGCAGGGCGTAAAACGGAGGTTAACGGGACTGGAAGTCCTGGGGAAGGGGAGCGAATGGTCCGGCGCAACTAAAGAACAAAATCAAGATATATCGGGAGGCAACGGGGGGGTGAATTTTCAAACCAGCACAAAAGGGAGCGCGAATGAAGCCACAAGAAAAAAGCGTGGGCGGGGTTAGAAAATAGACATGCAGGCGAAATTGGTGGATCATAGGTGAGAAAAAGCCGCTGGGAGATGAGAGTCGCGACGCCGATGAAAGGAAAACAGGGGGCGGGGGGGTGACCGTGGTGAGGAGGGGGTTGATTCGAACAATCCTCAATTGCGAAGGATTCCAGACTTAAGAAGTTTTGTAACAACCGATAGCACCTTGGCGGTGAAGTAGGGGGAATGGGGGGGCAAGAGCAGGAGATGAAAGGGTCAGGTGAAAACGCTTGGTGGGAGGATCAAACGGGGCCAAAAAACGACGAAGGGAGCAGAACTTCTCGGCAAAGACACGAAATGGGCATATCGCCGCTTTAATTAGGAGGGAGGGGTAGTTAGTGTCCTCGAGGCGGATAAAAAGTCGAGGTGGTAAAATAGGTTCCGTAAGAAGATACCTGGTGCTCTTCCGAAAAAAAAGAGGTGACATCGCCGGGTGGATTGGGGAGCAGAGTTAGATGGCCAGTTCAGAAAAGGCTGTATGTCTGGGGAGTTACAAGGGGAGTACGCTTTCAAGAACGTCGATCCCCCGTAGTTGGGCAGGGGAAGCGGGGACCAAAAGGAAAACAAGGACGATGGGAATGAGGACAATGACGGCCTCCACAAGCTTTTCGCGGGCTATACAACTCGGGGGTAGAGCCAACCTGGGAGAAAAGACCCGAACAACAAACTTTAGGGTGTATCATACGAGAACACAGAGAGCACAACTAAACAGCAGTGCGGTTGGACCTTCCGTCTAAGTGAAATGGCTACAATTGCCCGCGGCAGAGAGTGACCAGGGGAGCGGGAACAGCAAACCGTGAGTTCTCGAATCCATGTGTCGTGGGGGAAAATAGGGCGTTTTGCGCAGAAACGGAGGGGATCGGGAAGGAATGGAAGGAGGGAAACGCACTGCCAGGCGCATGTTACTTAAGGAGAAGACCCAGCCAACAAACCATGGAGGGGATCGGGGGGGGTGGGGGGGGGAAGAAGTTGGCGGGCATCCCATTTCCCTGGGGATCCCTTCGCGCCAATTCAGGGGGTGGAGGCGAGGAAGGAGGCAGCACGTGACGAATACCCCGCCGGGTACGCGTAGAGGATACGAAAGATCGTAAGGGTTGACCTCAGCCCCACAAAAAAACGTATACGGGGACCAACACTTGGCCCATGTGGCAGAGGGGAGCCCGTTAGGGGGGGAAGGGGAAAAGCAAAAGCGAGCTAGGGGGAGAACGCGGGCAATTGGTCCACGATCCCTTCCTTAAAATGGCACTCTCGGAAAGGACCTCGAGGACAGCTGACTCCGGAGGATCATCCTAGTCACGGCAAGAGGAGAAACCGGATCCGTCGAATCGTAAGGGCGATTAGGTTGGCGCGGGCCGTGAGCTTCTGTTGGACGTACTACTCAATTGATGCTTGGGGGCAAGGGGGGGGGGGGGGGGGAAAGTGTGTGGTTCAGAAGAAAGCCGCCACCATCGCAGGTTATATCGTTCACGAAAATTCTCCGGGCTACAGAGTGAATGTCTCGGGCGGTGCATGTGGAATCGTTTCGAAGAGTGGCGTCGCGGATCTTCAGCCGTGGCAGAAATAGGACGGACAGAGGTAGGAGAGGAATAAACAAAGTTTTCGACCATCGGTAACGCAAAGCTTTCGGTCAGAGGTCAGAACGGGGGCAAAAAAGGGAACGCGAACGTTGGGTGGTGCCTGCGTCGGGACTGGAAGCCCCGAAGATGCCACAGGAAGACGAAGTAACGAGAGGATCTGGGAAAAATACGAAGGCATGGAGGGACATTATTAACGGGTTGGCGAGATGACTCACTTGCAACGAGGCATGGGGATGGGAACGGTTGGGGTGGGCAGGAAGAGGTACACATAGAAGACAATTACTCCAGCCTCCCACCCCCGAGGCGCTTCGTAATGAAATACAAATGGGGGCAGATGAATTATCGGAGGCCGTGCTAAAAGACGGATTGAGACGTCTGAAGGGACAGATGTCATCGAACCTAAGGCGCACTGAGATCGTCGGGGAAGGGCCCTCGCAGGGTGATGCAGGCGCGAGAGTCTGACTTCGAACACTATAGCCAAGGACAAGTAGGGACGTCATCTGGGAATCCTCCGTTCCGAGGAAGGGGAGAATTGGTCGGGAAAGAAGAAAGAGAGAGCAGCTTGAGGAAAGATTAGCGAGGCCCAACTCATTGACTCAAAAAACATGTAGTAAGCCACAGCGAGGCGGCGGCAATGATCTCCAGGGGGGGGGGGACAGGGGGGGAATCACAAAAGGGGGACGCTTGTATCTCAACACCATTAAGATAACTCACCGCACCGTTTATCTCACCACAATAAAAAGAAGCTCAGGAACCCGTTCAAGACTCCTTGCAAAATGCGGGGCAATCGCTCAATAGGCGGAAAGCAAAAGGAGTAGATTCGGCAGGCTCGACAACTTTCCTTGCCGGGGACGGCACACATATTCGTCAGATGCAGACGAATTAGTGTAGCGCGGCTCAATAGTAGAGGGAATGGTCAAGGAGGATGAATGCTAGCACTTGTCCACCGCCTTTAAGTGACGCGAGGCGATGGCAATACACAGCGGAGACAATAAGAGGGCGAGGAAAAAGCAAGTCCGCGATAGCTTGCCATCTGCAGTTCCGAATCTGCTATGAAAAAGGGGAAGAGATTGCCTAGCAGAAGTGGATGCTAGAGATAGATAGAACGCGATGACTACATTACCGTCCCACCACTTAGCGCCCGAGGACGACAAAACAACACGTTTGAAATGGGACCAGTGACCGTGAAAGCATCATCGGGAGGAAAGATCCTGGGCAAGGCGGCGCGGAAAAGTGCATAGGGAAAAGCAGTAATGATACAAAGCGGGGTCCCGGACGGCGACCGTGAGGCGGGGCTTGGAGTTTTAAAACAGGGTAGACGGTTGGAGTACATTACGAAGGAGGCGAGACTAAAGCTCCGAAGAAGGGAACCGCAACCTGAATATCCGCGAGCGCAGACATCGAAACTAGCCTACGCCATCAGTTTCATTAGGGGCGGCAGCAAAGTGCAGGTGGGGGGACGAGGCGGAGAGGGTAGGGCGTTGGGGGGATTACTGTATGAAAAAACGATTTAGCAGCCAAACGCTGTAGTTAATGAGAGTAAGGATACAACACAGCAGATCGAGAAGGGGGGAGAAAACAGAAATGTCTTCGATCTCTTCCTGACTGTGGGATGACTTAGAACCGGATTGAAAGTAGATGGGGAGAGTCAGTCAGCATCTAATTACAACAGCGCAGTTCAGTCATCTTACACTGTTATGCGGGGGGGTTCGGGGGAAACCCAGAACAAACTACAAAGGGGACGCTAAATCTTGACAGAAGAAAAATGGGTGGCTGATAAATCAAATTGCGGGGAAAAGGATGGGTGATTGCTTAAAACAAGGAGAGGAGAAAGGGGGCGGAAAAGAGGGGCTGTATAATCTAGAGCATGCGCTCACGGACCCCCGGAGAACGGATCGGCTTGGTTCATCACGCAACGGTCACCAAACAGACGTCCCAAGGCCCCTGGGTGGGCGCCCTCAAGGTTGAAAAGTAAAGTTCTGATGAGAATGATGAGGAAGATGGCAGGGGCATCTAGATAGCTGTGAGCGAGAAAGCCTGATCTATATTTAGCCAAAGGTACCAGTCCACTGGAAGGAGTCTCGTGGTTGCACAATCACTCGACTGGGTGCAAGGAAAGGGGGATTCTGGGGACGAAAAAGAATCTGGACGGGGAGGGGGTTTCTCTTTGGGGGGGGAGCGAAAGCAACCCGAAGGTGATGAGAATGGGGGCGACAAGGGGTAGGGAGAAAAAGGGGAGTTGGAATAAAACGCGAGCACGATGGACCTGTGTGGCAGAACTTCAACTAAGGTAGGTCGGTGAAGAAAACTCATTCCTGAAAAAGGTGGGAGGGATAAGTTCTTTTAGGAAGGAACTCCATCACTCGAAACTCACAAGACAAGACCTGCAGGGGTTTGACTGCACCTATCTGCACAGGGACGAACAGGATTATCCACGGACGGCAAGTTCGGAGGGGGGGTCTACCGGGGAGACCACGTCGAAGAGATGACGGACGAGCGCTCCGGCGGGGGAGGAAAATACCCTATCAACGAGAGTCTCCACATTAAAGAAGGCGCCTGCGTGATTCATCTACCGCGGCAATTGAAACTCTGTCGGGGAAAGTCACAGCATGGAGATGTGATCATGTAAGGGGGAGGGGGGGAACCGGGAAAATTTCAGAGTCTAGGAAGGCCACTACCTATTACCACCATCAAGATGTCCGCTAGGTCGGTGGGTAGGACACCGTCATAGGCTATGGAAGGAACATTCCTTCGATTGGGAGGATGGGGAGGGACCACTCGTAAAACCACCAATGCCACGAAACAGAGGGCGAATGGAATAGATGAAGAGGGGGGGGGGGAGATCCATATGAGCACAAAGTCGACGCTCTAGGTTTCCGGGATAAAAAGACTAAGGAAAGGTTTCCGGTGAATGGCTGGTGGACAAATTAAAGGCAGTGCCGCCCAACGAACTTCCTGTGTTTATATGTTTGGGGTCGGGGTGTCAGCCGGGCCGGACTTCAGCGCACAGGCAAAGAAGCACGGCTACGAGCAAGTAGACGATAAAAGAATACGCCTTCCGGAAGACAAAGCTCACTCTTCCGCAGTCGAAGTTTACATCTGCGGGGGTTGGAAAAGGGATTCCGACGATGCACTCAGGTCAAGAAGGAAAGGTGATCACTACCGAAGGGAAACCGGGCATGTAGCAGCCGTAAAACGAGACCCAGAATTTTCACCACCCATAAAGGATAGGAGACCGGATTCTGTAACTCAAGGTCCACCCAAGGCGAGGGGGTGGGTGTCAACAGCTCTGTGTCAACTAAATTCTTAACCAGTGGCTGAAATAAGCCAGAGCACAATTGAGTTAGCCTACACAGCCGCTATTACATAGAACGAGTACACATTAGAAAGATGACGCGCAGAGAACGAAGGACTTCAGTAACCTGGCAGACCAAACGCGGCGCGCTTTCTCGCGAGGTACGGCAAGGACATTGTACACGGCGTTTCAGACGGATGTTGAATGAACGGTACAAAGATAATGATGCTTTTCGTACCTTCCAAATATGCGACGTTTACAAGATACCCAATAATACGGAAAAGGAAAAAGTCAGGAAAATAAGAACAAAAACCTCACGGGCGGGGAAAAAGGCTGACATTGCGTCAACCGCTCCGCTATTCGCGGATCTCATGGTAAGATGGGATTTCCGCAGCCTGAAACTCGGAAGAAGGACCCAAAAGGGATGCTTCGGCGTCACCCGTCATCTAGGGAAAAACCATATTAAGATCTTCGGGTGGTCGGGCACAGCGTGGCTACAACACTTGAGGCCTGGGATAGCGCAGTATGTCTGGCTGGAACCGATAAAATATAAAAAGACACAGAGTGGGGGCAGACGGGGTTCCAGCGCTGGAAGACGCAATAAGTGCGGCCAAGACTCGTGTCAAGCCGGGACAGGGTAATCGGTAAAAGGGGGTTGACTCGGAAGGGCCGGGGGGTCTTCGCCAGG
>Ga0179593_1351990_pt1 | contig 19302 bp, 23 predicted proteins | sample CZODoug2_1_08_16_FD_185931 | JGI IMG/M metagenome (GOLD analysis project Ga0179593, IMG submission 185931) | Vadose zone soil fungal communities from Angelo Coast Range Reserve, California, USA - CZODoug2_1_08_16fungal (PacBio error correction) | ecosystem: Environmental > Terrestrial > Soil >...
TTGGCCCCCTTGAAGAAGACAGCTGTTTGAAAAAGGGGAGGTGGTAACGTGGAAGAAAAAACACACATGTAAACATAAGCTGGAGTAGTCCTAAGCACGGCATGGGAAAAACATTAAACCAAAACACCGAGCGTGGCCGAAAGAACTCAATCCCCCAGGGTTTGACGTGATACATGGTGAAAAGATTACTTCAAAACCCGGACTATACGAAAAAGGAATGGGGGACCAACTATCAGAATCGCTGTAGGGAAATCTCGGGGCACAACTTAGAAGGAACGTTATCAGTTCCTAGGCAAAGCACCAAGTCAAACGCCAGGGGCTCTAAGAACGCTTAGGGTTGTACCAGTTTATAAGCACAGGTGAGAGGGAAGAAAAGCTGAAGTGAATGGGTGTGGACAAGGGATCACCAAAAAAGCTGGGGGAATGAGCTCGGTGGGTTGAGAGGGAGGAAAAAAGGCAAGCTCAAAGATTATTCCAACTCGGGCAGAGGCATCAACGACTCAAAAACATACCTAAGAAGGGCTTCCTTTTTAAGGAAAAAATAGTAATAATAGAGTAACTTAAGGCATGGTGGGGAGCGGGGTACAAGGGGGGTGCCACAAGGGGGGTCGAAGAATCGGGGAAAAAAGAGAAAGGGATACAGGCAAAGTACCAAGTGGGACGGGATTTGAGGATCTGCAAAAGGAATGGAAAGTTGCGGACGTCAAAAGAGTTCGGGGATGGGGGTCAGGACAACCTGAAAAAAAAGGAGCGGTAGGAGCACAGGAAAGATCCTTGGAAAAAAAAAGGACAGTGAGGGACACCACCGTGAAAATGATAAGTGGTTTCTTGGCTTCCAGGGGGACCCGAGATGAGGAAAGAAGAAAATTCGGAAACGCCTAGGTCGGTCGGGAACTGCCAAAAGGCCTCGAACATCCAGAAAGCACGATGGTGGGCCAACCCCCTGCCCTAGAAAGTACGTGAGTGGGGGTAAAAAGCCTTCAAGGAAAGAGATGTAATTGCCCCCCCCTAAAAGAAAAACGGAATCCCGAAACGGAAGATTTGGTCCAGGACTACGAGCCCACCAGCCCAGAAACCAACGGGTCACCCATAGAATAAAAACAGGAAAGAGAAGTCAAAGAAAAGAAGAGAAGATCGGATGGGTGCGAGCGTTTCGAAGGGAGGGGGTACGCCCGAAAATTGAAAAAGAGGAAGAAGGGATCAGAAAAAGAAAGCAAGAATTTCTAATGACGGGGACGGTCCGAGAAGATGTTTGTGGGGGCCCAAGAGGCTAACAGTGGCAGAATCTCCACAGTCCCGTTTGAGGGTTGTTTAGAAGGGAAGGAGCTAACAAAAGGTAGTCCTTCCAAAAGGACGTTGAAAACCCTTTGAGAAAAAGTAGGGTGGCTAAGGGAGGATAACATCTAAACTGCGTGTGGCAGAAGACAGACCAACATTGAAAAAGACTACAAAAAGCAGGACGCGAAATACCATAAGAAGATTCATTTCAAGGGGGAGTGCAGGTCAAGAAAGGACAAGAACTTAGAAAGGGGCACAAATCCTTCCTAAGACATGAGTTACCCGGCGTAGACGGCAAAATTGCGCTGGGTAAAAAATGAGCCACGACAACGAGTGGTCTAAGTGCGGCGGGACAGATTCAATGGGGGGTCGGGTGAGCCTGAACTTGCTTGGTCGAGAGAAAACAAGTCCGGGAAGCAGAAGGTGACCAGGTTCAATGGTAGAAACAGTCAAAGAACAGGTGTGAACTGGAAAAGATCGAGAGGGGTTCAGTGAAAAGGCCGCGCAGGGGAGAAAAAGAGAAGGGACCCTACTGGTAGAGCCGTATGGACCCCCAAGATTTACCCCAGGTGGGGAAATCCTTTTAAAAAAAAAAAAAGATAGTTGCCTTTGACACATACAGGGAGATGCCAGAAGTACAGCTGGGAGGTGGCCAGGGACGTGCGCTTGGGGGCAGAATACAACTCGAACGCTTTGTCACAAGAAAAGTTTCCTGGGGAGGCAGGGGGATGAGGGGGCGCTGGGGGGGGACGATGGACAATTTTCTCCTGAACAAGGAAGAAGGGGTGTTATGAGAAAGGGGTGCCGAAAAGAAGGAATACAAGATTTTGAGAAGCGAGTGGCTGGGCAGGGGAAGGAACATTGGTATCGAATCCTAGTGTAGACGGATAACGGGATCGGGTGTCTGGTTTTTTTAGAGAGATTTTTTAAAGGGGGGCAGGTGGTTCTAAGGGACCAAAGGCTCGAGTGGGAGGAGAGAAGACTCCGCCGTCCAGAAAGGGAGAAAAATGGAAAACACACTGAATAACCGAGACAAAGAGGTCGGTAACTCTAATAACAACAAAGGTGGGGGTGAGCCAAAATAGGGACCGATGGAAAGACAGGATAGAGGTTTTCACGGGAAATAAGCCTTTCAAAGGAAATGAAGAAATCCGACTGATGTGGCTCAAGGGAGGGTTGCCCAGAGGGAAAAGATGAATCGCGGCCGCATCGACCCTCTCCCAGGGAGAAACTGTCTACAACGCTAATAAGGAGAGGGCTTCAATCAACCTATCCAAATCGGCACTTTGATGTACTACATTATGGCCGGCGTGTTTCTAAACTTGCATAGACACTGACCTTACAAGCATACAACTGTCGTCGGGTGACAGCAACTGTCACCTATCAAAGAACCAAATTTGGAGAAGAGGGAAGGTTGAGAGAAAAAGACCAGGTCGGAGTGAAGGAAGCAATGTTTGAAGGCAAGGTGAGAGACATGGAAAAAATATGGAGGATTTTCACTAAAAGTTAAAAACTATTGAAGAGAGCCCCGCCCAGGGGGACACCTGGGGGGAAATGTGCATTGGACCCTGAAGGGATACAGGGAGGACTACCACAACCTGAAGGGAACAATAGGGATGATTCCATCAAAACGATCGAAAATGCCCGCCCGGAAAGGGGGAACCTAATTTGTGCACAGGTGGAATGGAGACCTCCACAAAAAAAAAAAACAAAACCAAAAAAAAAAAAAAAAAAAAAAAAAAAAAAAAAAAAAAAAACCAAAAAATAAAAAAAACAAACAAAAAAAAAAAAAAAAAAAAAAAAACAAGCAAACCAAACCCAAAAAAAAAAAAAAACCAACCACCACCAAAAAAAAAACCCAAAAAAAAAAAAAAAGAACCCCCAAAAAAAAAAAAAAGCGCGCAAAACCAAACCACAAAAAAACCCCAGAAGGACAACCCCTCCCAAAAAAAACACACCCCACCCCTCAAACAAAAAAAAAAACAAAAGACAAAAAAAAAACACCCACCACCAAAAAAACCGGCCCAACACCCCCCCAAAAAAACCCCAAACCCCCCAACCAAAAAACCACAAAAAAAACAACAACCACCAAAAAAACACAGCCCAAAACAAAAAAACCAAACCCACAAACAAAAACCAAGTTCCCCAGGTAGTGGGGAACTTTGTGAAGCAGGGTCCTTTTGGGAAAGGACGATTCCTGGGTTATTAGGAAGTCCAGGAGAACGTCGTGAAAGAAAGAGGGAAAAGTGAAAAAGGGAAACCACCGGTGTATCTGAGGGGGACGGCAACTGTCTACGACAGTTTTAGCACCAAAAAAAAAAAAAGGGGTGCTACAAAAAAAGTCGCAATAACGAACGGAAGCAAAAGGTAGGGGAAGGCACAAAACAGGAGAAAAGCAGGGAAAAGGCTGATCAGAAGCCAGGTAGACATTCGTGCCTAAAAAAGAAAATGTTGGCAGGGGGGGGGGGGGAAAAGAGACACGAGCAGGAAAAAAAAATGGGGAAAAAGTAGTAAAAACTGGGGGGCCAGGATATTCACCAAAAAAACTGAACCACGATTTAATGACAATATCGGCCACGTGAAGGAGAATAATTCTTCCAAAAGGGGCCAAAAACTGAAGAAAGATTGAACAGGCTATTTGGGGAAGAGGGTCGTTTGAAATTCCCGAAAGAGCCTGCTGCAACAAGGTCGGAAGGGGGGGGGACACTGAGGGAATAAGCACAGGTAAAAGGTTATTGAAAACGACAAAAAAAAGAAAGTACGAAAGAGGGGACAAAGTTTTTAAAAAAGGAAAACCCGCAGTCGGTAGCGGAGGAACGGCGTCCACCCTGACAGGAAGCTCTCTACCAAAAAAAACAACGTAGGGAAAGGGAGTAAAATATCTAGATAATTAATCCGAAGTCATCCTCACTAACATCCACAATCAGGAAAAAAGCACGGCTTCCTGCTTTCCCAACGGGGTAAAAGGAGGGTTGAGGGGCAGGCGGTTCGTATGGATGAAGAAGAACAGAGTATGAAAATTGTACTGCGTTCCGAGGGGAGTAAACAGAGGTCAGAGGAATCAAGCGGAAAAGAAAAGAAAGCAGGAACGGGAAAGGAGTCCAGAGGGAAATTCTCATCCTCCAAGTATTTGTCTAAATGGAATCGAAAAAAAGGGACAATTTTTTCTAACCATAATTAAAAAGAAAGGGGGGAAGGGGGTTTGTGTGAAGACCCGCCCGCAAGTGGAGTTGGCTGTGGAAAAAAGGGATAAAGGAAGACATCTAGTTTAAACGATTGGGAAGGAAAACAAGCACCACGGGGGAGCGAAGACGCCGAAGAAAACGGATAGACCGGGCGAGGGAAAGAGAAGGTTGGAAGGCGGGGGGCACGGAAATTGTGGTCGAAATATGGGTTTTTAGTTTAAGGGGTTGGGGGGGGGTTTGTGTGGTCAACTCCCAACTCTATGACTGGTAGAAACAGCCAAGCCCGCCAATACAGACCTGACCCCAGTGACGAAAAAAAGATTCAGTAAAAAAAAGAAAGGAACTTCTAAGCTAAAAGCGGGGACGAAAAAAAAAGAGGAAAAAATTGACCACCCAAAAAAGAAAAACCAACTAACCTGGAAAGGGAAAACCGGTAATGGGTGAGGAATCTCAAACTGAACAAACACAATCACCAGTCGTCAAAAGATTGAAGGAATTAGGACTGTTTTATTAAAAGAAATAGGACAGGAAGGGTTGAAGTTAATAAGAAACATGGGAAAGAAGGGGGCAACATGATTTTCTTAACAAGAAGTGGGTCTCCAGAAAGGGTAGCCAGGAGAAAAGGGGAATTTCCTGGGAGGACAAAGAGCATTTGGCCGCATAATATTCAGGCAACCTGTGAATAGTAGAATGAAAGCCGTAAGAGTGCGGAGGGATTTGCCGCCAAGCACCCTCGACCACTCTTCAGGGGGGGGGGAGTAAATATGAAAGGTTAAGGAACCGAGAAGGGGAAGAGCTACCTCTGAGAAAAAAGCATGTACTAGGACCCGCGCATCTGGTCTCAAACACTGCCCCGCACAATTTCCTGTAGGACACACGCAAGGGGGCCGAAAGAGGGGAACGTCTGCATGTGTGGTAATGAACCAGATCCCTCATCTAAGCTTGTGGTCGGCCCTTTAAAATACGAGCATGTCCCAACGGGGCGCTAAGAATCTAGAAAGAGGCAATCAAGCACTGACAGCCAGGACCGTAGACTGAGAAGGGGAAAAGAGGAAATGCGAAAAGACGAGACTGCATCCGTAAGAAGTGACCAACAAGACAGTGTCCCCATTGGGGAGGGCGGGTCCGTCCAAGGGGGCAAGGGGGAGAGAAAAGAAACGGGGGGGGGGCCAGATGAACCGGGGGAACGGCCCGGCGAGGAAATCGAAACAGTAATTTAATCGGTCCCAGGGGGGGGAGAAGGCCGAACCAAAAAAAAAGCGCTACGTCAATCGTGAAACAAATGGGGCGCAACCAAAAGAAACACGCACACCCCATATATGGTGAAGTAAAGGCTACATGCAAGTGACCAAGGAACGCATGCAAGAAAAAAGAGGAGATTCCTTACGGAAGAGCAAATAGTCGAGAAGACGGGCGTAAAAGGAAAAAAAAAAGGGTTCAAGGGGAAATTTAAAGCAAGGCATAACAAAGAGACATAAGCGAAAGATTGCAGTGAGAAGAAAAAAAGGTTTTAGCCATATTGGGATAGTCACAGGAAAAAAACAGGAAGGTACGGGAAAACGGTCAGGGGGTACCAATAACTACAGGGGGTACATTCAGAGTTTGAAGGCAAAAAAAAAAAAATTAACTGATGGAAAACAACATAAAGGGGGGGGGGTACAGATTACTTCAAAAGTCCGAATTCGGGCTAAAACCGCCTTTTTAAACCGAAAAACTCGCCGCCGAACAGACGGTGCGTACATCCGCTTGGGCTTGCAGAGGACTAGCAATAGTAGGAGATCTACCAGGGAGCTGTGGAGTTTATCTAAACACGCAAGCACACCAGCTAACCAAAGCAAGAAGAAGAGTGACGGGATCCTTATCACGATCGGGGAGGAGGGGGCACAGTACTCTAAGAAGGAAGGATGAAAGAAGGGGCTGTTAGTATAACCGGATAGCTTTTCCGGGAGGATAGTCTTTTTGTCCGTCGGATGCGGGTGAAGGAGGTAAGGTTAACATCACATTTCCCAAGAACCAAAGTAAGAAATCTCGGCATGGGTAGAAGCGGGTGGGAGAACTCCCTGAAAGCAAAAAGAGGGATCTCGCAAACGGGCGGCAAACCCAGATAAAAGGTGAGGGGTTACACGGTGCCCGTAAAGGTGTGGAAATAAAAGAAAATGGTGAAGACAGGGGGAAAAGATTCGAAGAAAAGGAACCTGGAACACTCCCCGGGGGGCCAAACCGATGGGCAAGGGGAAAAAAAAACTCCTCTTCTATAAAAATACGAAAAGGAACATCATAGGGGACCATGTGAGTTGTTAGAAAAATCTGAAGGGTAGTCTTACAGGTAGGCGAAAAAACCGCGAGAGACAACAGAAAAAGTTAAAAACGACAACTCGTTCATGCTCGTTATTTATTCAAGTGAAAAGTCTGTCAAAGATTGGTTTGGGGGGGGGGGGGGGGATTAAAAAGAAGATGACCATTTCTAGAATAATGTAGTTCTGTTGCGGGTCATTGTCGACAGGGGAACAAAATGGGGACGCACGTCAGGAAGGGACGTTCGGTACCAGAAAAAGATTGGAAAGAAACGGGGGTACCTCCTCACGGAAAATATTTGTCCGTCCATTTCTGGACACAAAAGCTGTTCGGGTGACCGGCCGGAAATGAGGGGGGAAATATGAAGAAAGTTGTGTCCCTAGTCCAGGGAAGAAAAACGAGGCATCTGTTCCTTTCAATCTGAACTCTCAAGAGAAATGAGAAAAGACCTTTGTTCGAAGACCCCTCATCCTGCCCCCGCAGGGCGCTAGTTTCGCGTTTGTTCCTCCGCCCTCACGGCCAGGGGGTTGTGTCGAACACATAAAAAAAACCGCCTAAAGGGGGGGGAGGTGTAAAGGAATGACCAGGTGGAAAGAAAAGTGAGAAAAAAACCGGGCAAAAAGGGGAAGGCCTTTAACAAAGAGATACAGGAACGGGGAGTAGGGGAAGACAAGGGGGGGGGGGAAGATGGACAGATGAAAAAAAGGAAATTCAAAGAGAAAAAAGAACGGACGAGTTAAGGAAAAAAGAAAGTACACCGACCCTTACGAAACCAGTGGACGTTCTGATTACGAAATTTCGAAAGAGTCCAGTTGAACTTGGAGGGTGGGGGAATATTTGCGCCTGGGGGGAAACTTTGCAAAGTGAACGAAGCAACCAATTACCTTTCCAGTTTTTGTGGAGGGACCCCACAGAAAAGAAAAAAGAATTTTACCATTACCCAGTTGATTACAATCCCCCCGGTCTCTACCTCCAACATCACGCTGCCGTCAAAAAGAGGGTAGGTTTCCATATCCGAAAGCGTACTGGGGTGAGCTCATTAGGAAGGATAGTTAAGAATTAGAGGGGTTCAAGAAGCTGCAGAAAAAAAGTAAAAAAAGAAAAGACGGGTCTGACCTCTAGGGAAGTTCAACATATAAAAACACAATTCAATTTAAAAGTTAGATGGAGCCCAAGGTAGAAGTTGCTCAAAACAAGGCGTGGAAAGACATCGTCATTGCGGGGTAGGAGAGAGGGGTTTTTTTTTGGGAAGGAGCTGGCAAGAAGCCAAGGTTAGCCCCGAGAAGTGACTATTGTACCTTTTTAGAGGAACCCCCCAAAAGCCAAGAAACCTACAAATGAAGGGGAAAGAGTGACAAGGGTCCCAAGTCATGGGAACAACAAGGAAAAGGAGGGGGAAAGGGAAGAGTAGATACCTTTGGAAAACGTCCTCTCCAAACGAAAAGCAACAGTTCGGGGAGTCCACGGGTGGGACGTACCCACTTGTACCGAAATAGTCAACGGGAACTACCGCCGGACCAGGAATTTCTACCAGTAAACCCCCAACCACTAGATCCTCCAGGATGCCTGAAAAAGATCGGGTTTCTACCATTTGAGACGGGGGGGTAATCAAAAAAAAGTTAAATGAATGATGGTTCAATTTCACAATCGCTAAAAAAGGGCCAGACAACTTCATGTAGTCGTTGGCACGGAAAAAAAATATCTCAGCCAAATGCCGACAGAGGGGAAAAGGGGGGAAAAAAAGAATAGGGCAGGACGACTATAATAAAGCTGGGCCGAAGGGGGGGGGGGGCACAGTAAACAGTTTTGAGGTGGAGCTGACGGGGGGGGTGTGAAAGGGGGATCACAAAAGGCTGGAGATTTCGACCCTTTGAAGGGGTGTATGAAAAAGATCAAAGTAGGGAAAAACAAGGGAAGATCGTGTAAAAGAAAGATAACCTTCCCGTAATCGAAAGCAGAGATGGACTGAGGCCTCAGAAACCCTAGTATCTGGAGGAGAGGGAAACTGCTTAAGGGGGGTAAAGGATTCTTTGACAGGAAAACCCTTTCTCCAGAGAGGGAAGTCGAAAAACCGGATCGAAATCCGGACAAGGAAAGGGTTGTTAAAAATTTAGCAAGTGGGAAAATGAAGGGGGGTCTGACGAAAAAGGGAGGGGAGGTTTCTGGGGACCGAAAAAGCCAAAGTAGGGAAAACTAGGAGGGGGAAAAAGAGTCGGGGGGGGCCTTGAATGCCCGTCCACAAAAAAAAACAAGGTATCCTCATGGAAATGATTCGTGAATCGATTAGACATAAGAAGAAGGAGACAGATTTTGGAGGCAAGGAAGCAGGGAAAAACCAATTCTTTGTAACACCCTGATTTGGAGAAATCACTAGAGTTGTTCACTCCGAACCTGAAAAATGTTTCAATTTGAAAAGGGACGAAAAACGAACTTTTCTTGAAAAAGAGAAAATAGTATATAACACCTGGACAACTTGATGAAAAGTTGTTAAGTCTAGACAGAAGCAAAAGGAAAAGAACATAACCCATAGAGACCCGGCCAAGACAATGGGGGGGTCATAATAACACAAAGTTAAAACCGGGTCCTAATAACACTAAAATCTGGACGTAGGGGGGTGCTCACTCTGTCACTGAGGGGGCTGTGAAAACAGGAATAAGAAAGGGTGGGGAATAAAAAAACCACCCCAAACCACATTAAAAAAAAAAAAACACACCTTTGCCCCCCCCCACCCGCCCAAGGGCCCCGCTACCCCCCCACAACAAAGCGCCCAACACCCCCCCAAATATTGGGGGGGAAATGGGGGTTACTCGAGTGGTCTATGATGGGGGGAAAGTACTGGACAGTGTTCTTTTCAAAACACGTGGGAGGGCACAGCGAAAGGGCCACACAGTTCATGGCAGAAGAAGGTCTAAGTCAAGTTCCATCAAAAGGGAGGCTTACCAGGGACACCTTTTATCACAGAAAGTCTGGGACACAGGGGGCGGGGGGGGACAACGATGAGTGGTGAGGGTTAGACTTCCATAAAATCCAGGGGTCGACCAGAAGAAAGGTCCATGCTAGGGGGTCCTTGGGGGAAAGGGATGACCTCACGACAAAGGCAATATGCGAAAGGGGAAAACACTACCGAAAGGAAGAGAGTGACAATAAAAAGCACTAATCGAACTAAATGAGTTACCCGAGTAAACGACGAACCCCAAAAAAGAGAACTTAGTTACTCGAACTGGGCAAAAACTAACGTTTCCTGAAAAGGGAGGGGGGGGTGAATCTTGGCAGTTTTCAGGGGGAGATACGACATACCGGGAAAAAAAAAAGAAGGGGAAAATGTTAACCCTCTGGAGTAGAGAGTGAAAGAATATCTTGGCCTAACAACGTATAGGGCGGGGTGAGGTCTATTAAAAGTGAGTCTGATAGAGTGATCTTGAAAAGATGAAAAATATTAGGGGGAAAAAGAATATGGGTGTTTTTCAAGGAACAAATCTCCAGGGGGAAAACCGTGGGTTTTGTCGGCCACGGACCAACCCTCGGGAGGGGGGGGAATTAACGGGGGGAGATTGCGGAAGAAAAAAGATGACCCAAAAAATTCTGCAAATAATCCTTAGAGGGAGGGCCTGTCTTGAAGAAATGAAATTGGTAAGGAAGGAAAGCCTGGACTAATAGTAGATTAAAGAAAAAAGGGGGGGTTTTTAGCATCTTATTCGGTGTAAGGCTGGAAGAAGGAAAAAGTGTACGATGAAAAATCCGGTTTCTCTGAATAAACACAGAATGGCTGCGGGGGTCGCATGAACAGGAGGGAATTATAGATCGGGAAAAAGTGGTAGAGATGGGGACAAAGGCTCGATTGGGGATGTAGATTAACTCTCCTAACTTCCCGCACTAGGGAAGGATTTCCCCAAAATAAAGGAAGCTCCGAAAATGAAATGGATCAAAAAAAGAAAGAATTGTAGGAAATTTGGGGGGGGTTGAAAATTGAACAGAGTCACCTATATATTTTCCTCAAATAATTCCCATTTACAGGAAAAAGAAAGGGAGGATAAGAGGGGCCACTGGAGGTGGGAACATGTGAAAGTCTAAATTTCAAGCCTAAGGGGAAACGAGCGGGAGGGGCTAATTCCAAAGAACAAACAACGATAAGAAGCAGACAATAGGGCATGGGACAAACCAAGCACACAAGCAATAGCAATTTGGCGGATGGGGTAACTAAAAAAAAGGGAGTTGCCTGTCGTGTGTAGACCACTCTAAAAAAAACAGGAACTCGACCTGGGAGGTCGCTTAATTGCCTGTAACTACAGGAGAGGGAGAAAAAACCTAATTAGAGGAAGAAAAACGCAATATGGGGGGGGGAACTAGGGGGGTAGGAAAAAAAGAGTCTTATGACAAAGTCTATGTGACAAAGAAAGATGAAGAGAATGCAGGATGGTAGATAACGAGTGTGACCTAGTCCCGAGGTGGAGTTGAAAAAAAAAGGGGCTGATTGAGGCGAAAAGGAAAACCGAAGGGTGGGTCCTCTGGATTCATGCCTCCACAGCTCGAAAAAAGGCACTCGAGGGGAAGGAAAAGGGGGTGCGAAGGGAGAAGAAAATACTGGGGAAGGGGGGGGGGGGACTAAGTTCCGGGGGAGGGGGTTTGCGGGGACCAGAGTTGTTGCTCTGGGGGCAACATGGGACGATCGCTAATACTAAGAGGGGGGAGTAACTTTCCGATGTTGGAATTCTGAGGCAGAAAAGCTACCTAAGGGGGAAAAAAAGGGACAACCAAGATTTTTCGGGAAAAACTCTTTACCTACAAGAAAAAATGGGGAGAAAGACGGAAAGGGGGGACTAGAAGGAGCTGGAGCATGGGCAAAGGGCTGGAGTGCTTTCCAAAAAAAGTACATTTTTCCAGTGTGGACGGGAACTGAGAGTTGTACAGGGGTCACGTGAGGGACGGGGATTGCTGGTACAGAAACAACAAGAAGGGTTCATGAAACGATGAAAATGGACGTTCAATCAAATGGACGGCAAAAACGGGATTCACTAAGGATCAGGGAAAGGGCCCGCGGGGGGGGGGGCCCCAGGCATTTAAATGTGTCCCTGTAAGTTGTATCGGCTGGAAACTGCCGAGTTGCCGGGAAAAAAAAGCCTTCAGGTCCCTCCTCGGGAGTGAATGCTCAAGAAAACTGACCCAAACCAACGGGAAAGGTCAATGGGTGGTCCTTCCTCCTTCCAATGGGTTGAAGGTGGCAACAAGGCACGTCAGAGAAAGGGCAGTCTAATAAAACAGATAGTTATAAAATGGGAGAGAATAATCATATAAATCAGCAAGACACACTAATCGAAGAGAGGGAAGGGTCTTTGGGAAACCGTTACGCGATGACGAAAGGGGATGCTGGCAAGGGCCAGGGGGATGAGTTTACTTCAAAACTCCCAGCAGGAAGTCATTTCAGGAGGTCAACTACTACCGATTGAATAGCTAAAAGAAAAAAGCGCAACTTTTAAGAAAAGACGGGGAAAGGCAATGATCAAGCGTATGGCAACGTTTGGCCGAACGGAAAGGCTGAAACTAGGTGAGGAAAGTAATGGGGGGGGGAGTGGGGGTGTTAATACCTCCCAAAACGGGACCAGTGAGTTAATTGGGCCCAGGGGTTGCAAATTTCACTCGTCTGAGGTTGCTCTTGACCCAAAAAAGATTGGTGGTTTTAGAAGAACACCGGAAAAGATCTAACTCAGACAGGAAATCGCATGGGAGGTGTCCGAAGACCTGTTCTGACTTGGGGGGAGGAACGTTAAGAATCGTGTGAGGGAGTGGTATGGAAATAGGGGGACGAGGGGTGTCGAACACCCTACCAGATAACAATCCACTGTGGGAACAAAGAAAGGGGAAACAGACAGTGTTCGAGGCGACATCCGGCGTACCAACGACTGCCTAAACAGAGCCCAAACGTCACACCTTTGGGGCCGGGAAACCTAGAGGGGGGGAAAAAACGGACGTTCTGTGGTTGGGGGGATCAACGGGACCAGGAAAAAATACCAGCAGGTAAATAAGACAGGGAAGAAATTTTCAGATGAGGGGGGGACGACCAGAGTGTAACAAATTCACCTTCAGGGGGAAGACTGTAGGGCAAACAAAGGGAAAGGGGCCCAGAAGAAAAAAAAAACACGCGGAAGATACCAGGTAGGGTGAGTCCCCTTGCGAAAACAATAACGAGGGAGTTTCCTTCAAAAAAAAAATGGTGGGAATGGGAAACGTAAAGGACAACCTTGTTTATATGAAGGGAAAAGTGGCCGACGTACGGGGGGGGCAGGGGAAGTTGGGTCGGAGACCTCGACGTGAAGGTATGGGGGGGGGTGCCTTCCCCCCAGTAAAGAGGGGCTAAATCGACGCAAAGTGTACAGATAAGGATCAATTGAACAGGTTTACTCGAAAGACCAGGATTTGTTACAGCACAGGTCCCATGCCATTGGGGAGGACCAGCCGAAATGCCTAAAAATGAGCGGGTCCATGTTTTGAAAGCCATCAGGACAACACAGACAGAGAGATCTTCGAAGAATCTGGTTGGGTCGGGGATGGTTGGACACGACAGAAAGAGGTCGTGCGCAAGGGGGATACTATCAGAGGGGGAAGCCGATCCTGGAAAAGCACGGGAATCCCTTCCCATATTGGCAACTGGGAGAATGAAGAAGGAGGAACTTAAAAGGGGAGAGAGAAACTGGGAGAACAAAATGCCGGGAAACGGACTTTGTTTGGTGCCTTCAGGGAAAGGCGAAGTGGCGGCGCAGGGCCCGTACCACGGTTTTGGAAAGATCTGGACCAAGCGCGGACGGCCCTGAGAGGTAAAGCAAAAGCGAAGGGAAAGGGCACCCAAATCAGATAACAAAATCCCTCATTGTCAATCACGAAAAGATCTTAAAAAAACCCGAAAGAACCAAGAGGAGGGGGAATCGTAGCCCAGCTGGGAAAGCAACGGACCCGTCATGTAAGCTAGAGACGGAAGGATGGTCGTAAAGGGAGGGCTCAACCCGGTTAAAAAAAAGAACACGGGGGGTTGGGTTCCTGGAAAATACAAGGGAAGCTCCAGCAAAGGGGACTATCCAAGACACATAATCGAAAAAGCTTGCATGAGCAAAGAAAAGGGTAGGGGACATGTTGGGCAGCACAAAAGAGAGACGAAGGAAAGCAAGCAGCCAATGAGTCGAATTAAAAAAAGGGGGAGGCGCGGGAAAGAGAGTGAAAAAACGAGGGGGACAACGTGAAGAGGGACTTTGTTTGGGGGGAAAAAGTACGACTCCACACGACAATACTTGTGACAGATTCACAAGACCTATCAGAACTCTCCGTAGCCGGGGGACCCTTGTAATAGAAACGGAAACTCGCCGACACTTAAGCCAAGACGGGGGGGACCGCAAATCGAAGGTCTTGTCATAGGTCCTAAGCCAACAGGTTACAGCACGATTCAGGAGCGGTGATAGCAACGGGGCAACAAACCAAACAAACAGAATTGACCAGAGGAAGGGAAAAGGGGCACACGTAAGCCAGTGCGTCGGAGCCGAGACGGGCACGGTCCTTAGGAAGAAGTTGGGGATGTATAGAAAAGGTCGGATTCTAAGGTGGAGGCATCTTCTGTGGTACCGGTTTCGACTTCCGGGGGGAGGTTTCAGTCCCAACAAAGGGGGGCCATAGGGGGGGGTGGAATAGACGATTATTGTGTTTAAGAGCATATTTTTCAGGGGAAAAGCAAAGAAAATCCTGTGGGATGCATAATACACAGGAGTATAAAAAAAAGAAAATTGATTTTTTTTAGAACCAGGGTGGGTTCCGCCTGGCGTTTTCTATACAAGGTGAAATCGGAAAATCATAAAAGAGTCGAAGACAAAAAAGGACTCTAGGGTCATGACAGGGGTGGAACCTAACCACTGAAATAAAAGCCAATGAGTCTAATCCACTCAAACGTAGAATTGACAAGGGAAAAGAAGGAAAAAACAGGGGGGTTTAGAGGAAGGCGTTCGAGGTTTGAAAAGCATCTACAAGAGAAGAACCCTCTCAAACTAACCGGATCAACAACTAGGGAAAGGTTTTGGAGAAGGTAGAAATGTTTCGTGGTAAGGTAGGAACATCTTCTTGTCGGGATATAAGGGGGGGGGGGACTTGCCAATTTGGAGAGTAGAGAAATGACAAAGGGGCCGGAAAGTAAGTGCGGACAGTTTACTTTGGGGATTAGTATTTAAAAGGATCCACGTTCACGTCAAGGAAGTTGGGCAAAACCCTGGCACGGGAAATCAGTCCTAAAGGGGATTCCAAACAAGACTGGCTTGGCCCAAAAGGGACTCCAAGAGGGGGGTGACACAACGGAAAGGTTTGGAACTAAGGCTGGTTGGCGGGCGCATAGAGGACTTAGTCTTAACAAGCGAGGAGGCGAACAGAGAAACAAATCAAAAATAGTAATCATCCTTTTGGAAACAGGCATCCAGGCCCAGTTGGCGTAGGATCCCTTTTAAGGAGAACGTTCAGGGGGGGGGAAAAGCCATCCTCAACCAGAAATGGGGGGGGGAGCAAAATGAAAAAAAGGCAAGTTGCATCAAGGTGGAGAAATGAGAAACGGGGAAGGAGGTAAAACAAAATGAGGAGGGGAAGTAACGGGTCTGGAAACCGACGGCGACAAGGTGTGGGTGTCAACAGGACAATAGTATTAAAGCTTTCAACAAACGCGAGAATCGGAAGGAGTTTCGCAAGGAATGGGAACCTAAAGGAATGAAGAAAAAGTGCGTAAATTACGAAAGGCATCCTGGAAGAAAAAAGGTCTGACCGAGGACGGAGGAGTGGCTGATTGGTGGAATGAAAGTCCCAGCCCAGGGCAGCTATAACAGAAATTTGGGGGGGGACACAGGGGAAAACACACAACCAACTTTCCAGTATTCCTCAAGACAGAAGAAAAAAAACCTGCTCTAAAAGGGAATAACGCAGGGGAAAGAAAACTGTTACGTCAGTGGTCAAAACAGAAGAAAGGTTTAAAACCTTGCGGTGGCATGTTCTGGGGATAGGCTGGGGGGGAAGGCTTTTGACAAGAAGAAGGGGTGCAAGCATTTTACCATTAAAAAGGGTGCCCGTTTAATAGTACCAGTTATCAGAGAAACAAGGGCGGGAAAGAGTCCTGAGGGGGTTTGTTTCCAACACGCTCTGTTGGGGACGTGTTTAGGGCATCCGAGGGGGAAGAAAAGGCAAATTTGAAAGTAATGTTACAATGGGGATAGGCCGTTTAATCCAAAGCACGGTCAAAAGGGGTAAAAGGTAACAGTTTAAAAAGAGATCGATCCAAGGAAAAAAACCAAAAACTCGGGGGGGAAAGTAAAAAGAAAGGAAAAAAGATTATGTCGATTACTCCAATAAGGGGTGGGTAAAACTTGGAGGGGGACACGGCAAAGTACCAAAATGGAAAATCATCTGGCTTGCTGGGAGCACCAAAGGGGGCCCAAGGCCAAGGGCGTCCAACCAAAATTTAAAAACAGGAGGATGGCAAAGAAATGTCGTTCTAAATTTTTCTCGAATGGGTCACCTTTCTACTTCAAAAACGGAGAAGGTCCAGGAATGAAATAGTCAATTCACATCTAAGTACCTACCATTTTTGAATAAAAAAACCCAACAACGACCTGTGAGAAAGTCAGAACAGCAGAGAATGCCGGGGGGGAAACCAGGTAAACCTTTGGGCTGTTCAGACGAAAAAGAACTACCATCTTGTCAGTCAAAGGGGGGAATTCCCCGGGCATTTCTAGGGGGGGAAAGAGAATTGGAGGATGGGTGTGCAAAGTGATCACACAAGGAGGGGGGAAGCTACGAACGTTCCACTTGGGTGGGGATCTGCATGCCAGGGGGGAAAGCTGCAATCTAAAAAAAAAAAGACCTAAGTCTTACACAAGATCCGAATCAAGAAGCAGACCTGTTTCTTAACCCTGGGAAGAAGGGGCAACGATCAAAATATCTGGAAAGGAACCTGAGGGTACGGTTGAAGGTGACGCAAACACAATGGGTGAGCCGTGATAGGGGGAAGTAGAAAAAATTATAGAGGGAAATCCTCCCGTTTTTGGCGTGCTTGATCAAGCAGGTGAACGCCAAGTTTTTCAGGGAGAGGGTCAGGAACCTGGCAATCGAGTAACTGAAATAGAGGAACAGGTGGATGCGGTTCCGGGGCGCGTATGATAAGAGGGAGTGAAAGCCGAACAGAACGTCGTAAGGACCCTACTAGGAAGAAAAAAAAGGACTAAAACTCTTTTGCACATGGGACGGGTTGGGCGTTGCAAAAGAGGGACAATAATGAGGGGCTCAAGAAAAACACATCTTTGGCAACAGACCGGAACTGAATATTTCACGGTGAAAAGGAGTACCACGAAAGTGGGGAAGTGGTGATGGGTCCCTCAACAAAAATTGGAGGCAAGTCCAGCTACTAGAAAAAATGACGCACCCCCTGCAGTGAAGACCACAGGTCGGGGTTGCAATTGAAAACAGTACAACAACGACTCAGGAACACGGACTAAAGATAGAGGCCTGATCTTGTATATCTTGGAAAAAAAAAAAGAACTAAACTCCGGGAAGAGAACCAAAGGGAAATGAATGGGTGGTGGTGGCCTACCGGTTTTTCGTGGTAAATCCGCGCGGGGGGGCGTGGGCACTTCAGAACAAAAGGGGGGAGACATGGCTAAGGCCATTTTTGCGAAAGATAATGAAATGCCAGGCAAGGGGGAGTGTTCACCAACAGACGGGGACAGGGGGTGGAAAAAATAAAAAGCCCTTTACATTGGGGAGAATCCCTGTTTCGAGTATCCCAAAATCGTTGGGAATCTAACGACCATCTGGATCTGCCACGCAAAAGCAGAATAAACAGCATTAGAATGGGGGGCTGTCAAAGGATTGGCACACATACCTCAGGTCACCAAGCAGAAATGAAAACTCCAAGCGGCAACACGAATGGCAGGGGCTTCGAATAAAGCACAACCTACCTAGAAAGCCAGGACGCGTTAAAACAGCGACGGAAAAGCCCGCCAAGGGAGTTGGGCTCAAGGCGCTTTGGAAGTGCAGGATGCTCTGGGGGGGAGGTGTGGGCGGGGTAACAGAATCATACAGATCCAGGGAATCGACTGACAAACAGTTGGGGCTTAATCTTGCAACAGAAAAGGGGGAAAAAAAGACCCAGGGTAGTAGTGCGGTCTAATGCACAAGGCTCTAGAGCGGAAAAAAAACGTCTTTGGGGGGGGAAAGTGCCAATATTTAGGGGTGGCCAAAACCGGGTAGGGGGGGGTTGACCGAAACACTCAGATGGAATAATTACGTGGCGAGTAACAAAGCCCGAGAAGGGGTACTGCCTGGGACGCATAAGGAAAAAAGGGGAGTCCCGCAAAAAAAAGCTCCTGACAAAAAGAGTGAGGTCATTCTAGGGTTCGAAAAAAGAAAAGATGACCTTTTATCCCGAACTACAGGGGGAAGTCGGAGGAGTGAAAGCACATGTTTGAAGACTATGCCAGAGAATAGGGGGGGCGGATTGAGGGGTGTGCGTTAAACGCCAAAGGAGCAGGAGGTAACTCTAGGATAAAAGAGATTTGTCGCGGCGGGTTGGGTTGGGCCGCGAATCTTTTAAATGCGGGCCTTGTCCGGCCGAGAAGGGGGGGAACACAAGCAAGATCTGGTCCTTTCTGGGGGAGGTAGACGGCAGAAGGACCGGAAAACTAAAAAATATGGGACCACCACATGATTGAAAGAACAAGGCGCAAGCCAAAGGGAGGAACGCGAAAAGGAACACAAAAGTCCCGCAGGGGGGGCAGGGGGGGGGGGGGGGGGACTCGGCTGATGGTTGAGACGGGGAGAGAGTTGACACCAATAACATTACTATACAAAATCCAAGACATGAATGATGAAAAACGTCGGACAGCATGGCATTCTGAGGGAGTAGAGTCTCCACAGCCCAAAAAACGAGTCGGCCCGAAAAAAAAAGGAAACACCAAGCACAAATGGAGCGGGAAAAAAAAGCGAGTGGGCCCGGGCAACCATTCCCAGTGAAGCTAGGGGGGGGGAGGATTTTCCTAAAAAGGAGGAGTTTTTATAAAAACGAAGGCTTGGCAAGAAGTCGGGCAAGGGAATTTTAAAGGGAGCTGAAACTGTTCGGAAGGGAAGGTAGAATCAAAAGGCACCAGGAGTGAGACCCAAGCAAGTGGGGAGGGGGGGGGAAGTGCCCTGTCCGCGGGAACAGATAACGCGTTCCAGGCTGAAAGGAGGGAAAGGGGGGGTCAAATCACATTAAGAAAAATAGATGGGTGGAGGAAAGGAAACTCATAGTGAACCGGCAGACCCCCCCGACAAGTGGCCTGGATTTGAAAAGAATTGGGCATGTCGCTTGCCGGAATTTTCAAAAAAAAAGTGAAAGGGTGCCACGGTGAGGAATGGTTCCCTCCAAACATCTCATTCATCGCCTGCCCTTTAACCCCGCGAGAGTGGTGGGGCCGGTTTGGATCCGCAAAGAAAAAAGGGGGAGGGATATTTCTTTATTTTTTGGAGGGAGGTACCAAGGGGTGGTGGGCTCTTGGTA
>Ga0179593_1380057_pt1 | contig 19302 bp, 22 predicted proteins | sample CZODoug2_1_08_16_FD_185931 | JGI IMG/M metagenome (GOLD analysis project Ga0179593, IMG submission 185931) | Vadose zone soil fungal communities from Angelo Coast Range Reserve, California, USA - CZODoug2_1_08_16fungal (PacBio error correction) | ecosystem: Environmental > Terrestrial > Soil >...
GTATTTGGATATAGAATTTCCGGATCGACATAAGGAATCATCTGCAGAACCAGAGGGAGAATAGCACGAGTCGCGCGCCGACGATGAAAGAAAAGGAATTTAAGATCTCTACTAAATGGGACGAAGGGGAGGGAAGAGGGGCTAAAGCAGACTGCTCCGGGTCTAACCTCACAAGGAGGGAAGAGAAAACCTTCTTTAAAGGAATCACAAAATGAAAAAAGGGAAGCACTGAATTCTATCGAGGAAGGGAGGTGACCTATGAGAAAAAAAAGCTTGGAAAAAGAGAAGAGAGAAAGGGAATCCTGTGAGGAGGAGTACTCCTGAAAGAAAAAAGTCGGATCTCTTAGGGATAAAAAGTCAAAATTAAAGGTATCTAGTGATAGTGGAAGAAAGATTGCTATTCTTATGAAGGGGGGGTGAAGAAGGGCGTTTGGACTTTTAAATGCACGAGAGGAGGTGAGGAATTTCTTTCTGAAAAAAAATATTCTTTAAAGGATGGGCAGAGGAGAAAGTCACTCATTCACGAAGAGGAGGGCGCCGATTCAAGACGGGGGGCGAGCAATTCTTCTCAATAGAGCGGCTCTTCGAAGGGGGGGGTAGGAGTTCTTGACTCGGTCCACGATCCGACGATGCTGCAACACGTCGCAACGAGGAAAAGCCAATCAAGCCGCGAGGGCTTGGGAGCGAAACGCTAGAAGGGGAGGGGAGATTTTATGAACAAAAAGCAACGGACCTTCTCGACCAACCAGTTCTCGTGGAACGAGGGGGAGATGGGGAGAAAGAAATATAGGAAAAAAAAACTGGGGGGGGGCGCGCATAGAGGGGGCCTGAACTCGGCAGAGGCCGAGCAAGCCCTCAAAGGCGCCCCTCGCTATGTCCTTGTGTTAAAGGAAACAAGCTAACCACGAATCGAACGAGCGTGCGTAAAAAAAGTGGAGACCCAAGAAAGCGTTCAAAAAGGCAAAGTTCGGGCGTCAGTAAGACGTTGGAACGTGGGCGAGCAGGAACAGCTTCTAAGAAGAAAAAAAAAAAAGAAGATGCGCAGATGGGGGCCGCAGAGGGGGCGAGTCAACTTGCCGCCCGGTTCGCGGGGGAAAATTTAACAATGCTACAACTCGTAGACACAGCGGGCGAGCGAGAAAGGAATTCGCAGAAGTGCAAGACGCTGCTGAAGTGTGTAGCGGTGGGAAGCGCCAAAGCGAACTCGGAAGGTTCTCCCTGATCCATTGGCCCGGCTCCGCAAGGAAAGAATTGTTATTGTGAAAGTCTGGGAAGGGGGGTTCGCCCGACTCGGCTCCGGGGCCCGAATAATCGCGATAATGAGGATGGAACGGAAAAAAGGACTATCTGCTGATGAACGATAACCGTATCGGTGAATACTGGTCTATACTAGGAAGGCATTAACAAAAGGTCGGGTCTGGGATCTCAATTGGACTCGGCGGAACAGATGCAGGGAAGGGAGTCCGTCCCTAGTTGGACGACAATACAATCCGAGCCGGAGGTTCGACGGGGAAAAGCAAGCAAACGACGAGCGCTACCTTGTAGAAAAAACTCAAGAAGAGTCCCGGCAAACGCTTCCAGCTGCAGTAAAGGCAGGACTAGCTAGATTTTGGGGGGCGATGAGGCTCCACGAGTAGAGGTATAGTACGCCAAGCTCCGAACCCCAAGGTATAGCGAGAGGAGGGTACTGTTCTCTGCGGGGTGGGGGGTGCTCAACTAGAAGGGGGAGCAATCGTCCGACATGCGCGGTCCGTACTACGATGCGGAAAGACCATTCACCGAATCAGGCGATGAAAGGGAGAAACTCCTTCCACAACATGCGGTAGAGGTCACCTCGCGGGGTCCTATATTGAGAGAAAGGACGGCGCTCTGGAAAAATAAGGGGGGCTGGGGAAAGGGGGGGGATATCTGGGGGGCCGTCCAGTCGAAGCATTTCCAAGAGGCGGGTGCAAAAGGAAAACCGTATGGAAAGAGGCCAAAGGTATGAGACCTAAACCTCCTGCTAGGGTGTTATCAGGGGGTATATCCTGATTTCTAAAAGGTAAGTGAAGGAACGCATGGGGGGATTCGTACGGGTTGGGGTTTGCGCCAGAAAAACAGCAAGGGCGCCGAATGCGTGAATCAGTCGCCGCTGAACCTCGTCCACATGGTCGGGGTGACTGGCGGATATTCTTCTTCGCAAGCCGAATGTTGAAAAGATGGGTGGCGGTGAAGGAGAAGCAGGGGTGACAGCGGGGACAGGATGGGTAATTGGAAGAGGGCATGGGAGGACCGTAAGGCAGTCTGCTTTTTACAAGGTGGAGTCGGTCTCAAAAGGAAATATCACACGCTTAAGGAAGAAAGCAAATACGGCCCAACGGGAGAGTTGAGACTAGAGCCAAACGGCAAAAAAACAAACGGCTGGAAGGAAGAAGAAAAAAGCTCGGGGGACACTGAAAAAAGCGAGAGCCCTGGAGGGCTTCCTAAAAAAAAAAAAGCAAGCGAAGAAACCAACCAGAAGATCGCAATGAGAAGTCACGAAGATATCGTGACCCGGAGTCAGTTGTCGGGGGGGGGCAGGGTGTGGCGCTGATACGGGAAACGACGTCGGAGGGGTCAGTTTCAGAGAAGATCTTAGGGATCGAGGGTGTGCGGCCTCAGGAAAAAATGATAAAGGAAAAAAGAAAAAGTCTGGCAGGCAAAATTCGACACGGGAAGGAAAAAATCCGGAAGTCCTGGCGCTTCAGCGTCAAGAAAGCGCCCGCGCCACAACCACTGCGGAAAAAAGATTGTTTCTTTTGAAAAAAATCTCTCCAACCTGAAACATCCAAGGAAAATATAGAACTCAACAAAAAAAGGGGAGGTAGTGAAGAAAGAATGGGGGCTTCCAGGGTGATGGAGAGAACAAAGACCAATGAGAAGGACAGCCCGGGAAAACAGGGAAAGCTAACCTCCCATAAGGAAGGCAGGCTTCTAGCGGGCTGAACTTTAAGAATGTGCAAACAGACAAACATGAGATTGGAAACAAAAAGGAGAAACCGCGGCCGAACCTCGTGAATTATACGAGGAAGAATGGGAACTGACAAATCAGTATGTCGACGAACCAGCAAGGGACATAAACTTCAAGGTCAACGAAGGGGGATATACAGAAAGGGGTAAGGCAATCGAAGTTGATTGCATCTGTCAGAGGAGAAGAAGGGGACTCAAAAAAGGCCAGAACCAGGAGAAGCAGCCGGCTTTCAGAGATCAGCGAGGGGAACGCAACAGCAAGAGTGTCTGCCCGGATCGGGAGAGAGACAGAGGAACAAAAAAGGAATGATCGGCTATGACCATGACGGCAGTCAAAAGAGGAATGGATACCCGGGAAAGAAATTTTTCAATCAGCGGGGGAACGAAAAAAAGGGGATCGCAAATGTCCGCAGACAAAGTCGAAAGCTCAACGTCTATTAACAGGGAACACTCCGGCGCATTCAAGCGGAAAGAAAAAAAGAAAAGTCCTGGGATACCGAAGGAGGAAATAGTAGCCGTAACCCGACTTCATGGAGGGGACGCGGCGGAAGTAAGACCGGGAGCAAAGGAGGGGCCGTCATGGGGAGAAAAACCAGGAACGAAAGAAAGTTTTCGGTACTGGGGGGAAGGAAGGTTTGCACAGCCTGCGAGGCGAGAACAATAGCCGGAGGTATGGGTAAAGAAGTTCTAAGAAGGAAATAAAACAGACATGACGGACCTGGAAATTCAGTACTGAAAGAGAAAAAAGGAACTTCAGCTCTTCACAAAAAAAGACCGTCATTACCTGAGGAAAACAGCCGATCGCCAGGGGACCAGGGCGATCAGGGAATCTTCAATAAGGCGAGTACTCGGAAGGAGACCTAGAGCGGGATACTTCGCCGAAGGAAGAGAAAAGGGAAGGGAGGTGACGCATCGGACCTCAGGCGCGTTGGGGAAAGGGGAAAAAAAAAGGCGGCAGTCAGTTCGGGGTTGTCTAACTCAAGAAGGAACATTGGAAAATGCTACTTCCTCAAAGGGTGCTGGGGTGCCTTCACGCCGAGGGAAATGACATGCGGCGCGGGCGAATAAGTCAACCTACATGAAAGAGGGCGAATTCAGAACTAACGAAAAGGGGGATCGTCAGGCTTGCATCCCTCTGTGCAGCATGTGGGTTGTAGAGGCTGCTTCTTTGGGGGACGGAACCGGAAGGGGGGGTAGACTTAGTTAAGGTGGGGACGTGACCAGGCGAAGAAGAGAGAGGAATGGTAACTGCAGGTCAGGAGTGAAAAAATCGAGAAGTGCATCATGAGGAGTAGCCTCAGAGGAAAACATGAGAGATCCACAGCGATGAAGAGAAGATCAAGAAAGAGGTCTCAACGGAGGTGAAGGTGCTCTTAATACATCGCATAAAAAGACCCCTGATGAATCATGTGGGACGAACAGAGAGAATAGAGAGACCGGCGGCCTGAAAGAAAAGGTACGGGAGAAAAATATTGTTGGGGAAAATGTCATGAAATGGGATGGTCACTCCACGAAAAAAGGATAAGGCGATTCGAGACGGACGATCGAAGAGTGACGAGACATAAAGCGGGTAGTAAATAGGAGGCTTTCATATGCTGAATTAAGTTATACTCCGCAGAAGAGAGTGATATACGATCATGGAGCAATCGCGATAACACCGAGTACACTGTAGGTTAGAGGCATAGAGGGCCTCACCAATCAGTAATCCTGAGAGGAGTCAAAAAGAGAGGAAACAAGAAAAAGTACTCTATGGAAAGAAAGCCACTTCATGAGGTGTAGGAAGGGGAAAGAAATCTTCGAGAACTCCACCGAGCTAGAGCGAAATGAGAGGAGCTCTGGTAAGAGAAAAAAGGAAATTCTATTTGAGACATAGCAGGAGAAGACGGAAAGAAGAGCAATATATAAAGGGAATGACTCCCAATGGCTATAATTGGCTTTTTCTCCAGAAAAGCAGTGATAGACACTCTATAAAAGAAGATGGGAAAAAAGTCGATTAGAGAATGGAAAACAGAGACAATCTTACTGTTTAGATAAAAGCAACATGTATCTAGAGGGAAAGGGTTGAGATCTGTAGGATAGTGGGACTTCCGAGGAAAGAAAGAAACCGTCGAAAGAGGAGATGCTTATATGTTCTATGAAACTTACGCGAGGTTTCCTCTTAATAGGAGACAGAATGTCTTTGAAGGAGTGAGATTCGGAGATGTTCAAGAAGATCGGGGGGACTAACAGGGGAGACTGAACGAGATTACGGATCTAAAAAAGATGACGTACACAAAGAGGAGCCAGAATCGGAAAGATTCCAGGACCAAAATCCATAGAAATGGAGGACCTGTGGAGCTAAAGGGTGAAAAAAGAAGAGGGGGCCGGCGAGACGCCGTCAAAAGGAATACATCAGTGATCTTGCCTTTCTCCTCGAGGGAAAATAGGGAAAGAAAGAAAGGACTAGATAGAATGATGAATACCTAAGAGAGTCTTCTGCTGCCTAAGCCGGTGCTGATTCTGCCTCGATGGTGAGTTGTCAGGTCGTCCAGACTCCAAACTAACTCGGCAGAACAGTTCGGGCAAGAATTAGGAAGTGAGGGACAAGAAGAGACTCGAGGGAAGAGATGGCGAGGAGAAAAGGCCTGATTAGCGGGCCTCAGGAGGGGGGAAGGCGCATTAGATTAGAAAACACAACGGGAGGGGGAATAATAGAGGGATAATGCCGCTTAAAGAAGAGAGGATAAGCTTACAGCACCACTGCATCGTGGTCGAAGAAAGGACACTAGCCGCGCCGATTTGTGGAAAGGGCAGGCATCGTTCAGCAAGAGACTATTATTCCGAACTGCGTGAGAGAGTATGGAAACAACAACCAAGAAAAAAAACAACACTCAAAGTACTATCAGGGAGAAACTCAACTGGAATAGCAGCACCGTGCGGCACCAAATGCACGAGGTATCGCAGCAGGGAGAGCGAGGCCTTAGGTCAGGCCGATGGCTAACCGCGAGTCAGAAGAGAAGGTGGTGGTCGAGAGCCAGGAAAAGAAAAGAAGCTTCGTAAAAGAGGCGAGGGGATCACCGACACTTCAAAAAGGTCTCAGCCTGATGAGAGGTCTGTGGCCAGATTCACTGAAATCCGGAAAGGGGGTACTAGCATTTTCCTTTTAAATTCCGACTGTGGGATGGGCTGTGCTTCAACTCGATGGGCGGAGAAGGAGTCCGGGAGCGAGCAGAAAAAAAAAACCGACTAGGCGTTTCGTCAGAATGAAAAACAGTGACTTCTGCTCGAAATACGACGTGGGTGGAGCGCGGTTGATGGTTGACTATTAAAAAAACCGGTACTGATAAAACCTTACCGTAGGCTTCTAAAGCTCGGGCTGGGGGGAGCGAAACAGCGGGGAAATTGCGCTGGTGAAGGGAGAAAAAATTAGAAATCTATTGTTAGTCAAGCTCTGTTTAGAAGAACGTTGGGAATGACGTACAGAAAATATGCCGTAAGGGGGTGGGGGGGGACCAGCATTATTTTGATTTCTCTCGGGCCGAGACTAGAAAGAAATACTTCGTGAGTGTAGCCGAGGGAAGGGTTCAGAGGAGAAGGCGGCGGCCGGGTCATCGAGAAGATCTCGTCGGGGCAGGTGGGGAAAAGGAGAAGTACTCCCTCAACTTCAAAAATTCTTTCTACGAAATCGTCGCGGACGATGCAAGGGAAGAGAGTCTCGAAGAAGCGGCTTTATACGGGGAGAAAGCCTTCCCATGATGACTGTTGAAGACACCCATTTCTCTGTCGGGGAGAAAGAGGCGGAGGTCAATCTCGAATCACGCGGGAAAGGGGATATCGGGGAAAAGGACTTTGGAAAAAGACTTTTCAAGACTGCCGTCTGATAAAACATCTTTGAGGAAGAGCCGCAACAGAGGAGAATAGGGTCTGTCTTCACAAAGAGATACAGGGTTTCCTGCCGAGATGAGAAAGGGGAGGAAGTTTTAACAGAGTCAATTGAGGTATGCCGGGACCGAGAGTTCGCAGCACGAAGCGGGAGGGGGCTAAAGCGCCGGGAACCAAACACTAAAAAAAGCCGGGGGGGAAGTGCGGAAGCGCTCTTCAAAAAAGAAGAACGCCTCCGGTTTCCTACCTAGGGAGGGCATCTGAGAGACGAGTTGCGCGCATGGGGTTCAGGGAGGACCGAGTCCGGAGCAGGCAAGGCGCAGTCCATTAGTCACGAAGGGATAAAGTCAGAAGGGCGCAAAGACACTCGCTCAAACTGCGGTGCGGGAATGTGCAAGCAAAAGAAAGAACGAAGAGAGTTACGGAAACACGAGCCGATCGCAAGGGAATACACGCTGTTCCAGCGCGAGCTGAAAGACCTACAAGAGCGCTGGGAAATTGGGTAGGGGAGAACTCTTCCGGCGAGGGAGATTCCGCACCAACTGCATTACAAGAGAGGGTCAAGCACCCTTTATCTAGAAGGTAAAGTGTCAGTTCATTCGGGGGAAAGGAAGACTGGATAAGCTGGAAGGGCGCCGGACTCAAGGCACAACATCTGGACCGACGACGATGCTCAACAGTGAAGGGTCGCTTTCTTCTTGGGGCAAATGGAAGGAAAACGGCCTTCTTTAACAGGCAAGAAGGGGGAGTAGAGGGAACACTCGCAGCTTGCAGAGAGTACGCAGCGAAAAGGGCAAGTCCGTCTTCCTGTAAATCATGGAAAAGGAAGGTTCTGGGTAGGGGGGGAGAGCCTCAGGTGCTCAAGCACTTCTACCAAACGTAAGGGTCGTTCGGTCGGGAACCGGTTGGGGGTGCAGAAATTAGTAAAACCAGAAAAAAAGATCTGAAAAAAAGCTGACCGAGCAATACGGATGTGAAGCCACTGGAAGACGTGCCGGAACAAGGGGAAGGGAAAAGGGAAGGGACCGAGCAGCATTTAGGAAGAAAAGATGAAAAAAAACCAAGTCAAGAGGAAGGTTGGGGGACCTAGGGTGAGAAAGAGTGCGTCGAGAGGCGACCGTAGCGTGAGAAAAGACATTGGTGTGGCACGTTTACAGAGAAAGGGGGAAAAATTGTAGCGCTGAGATGGCACAGAAGGAGGCAAGGAGCCGGGTCCTTGCCTTCTGGCTTGTGAAAAAAGGTCACGTGAGAATGAAGCGGGATCACAGCAGGCCGTCATGGAAAAGGAAGATCAACACGTGGGGACAGCGTTGGGTGGAGGGAGGAGAATCAGGAGTCCGGGCAGAATCCGGAGGGTGCGTGAAAAAAAAGTCGAGGTCTTTCCCTGAAAGTAAGAAAGGGCGAGGCAGGGGATTGCTTCCTTCCATTAAAAAACGGAAAGCACATCCGGGAGGCCATCCCGAAGACGGAGGTCACAAAGTATCATCACTAAAGATAGCGTGGTGCTTACCTTGAAGGGTGGGCTCTGAGCATGCTAGGGACTGACAATCGGAGGGAATTTTCTGGGAATGAAATACGAGACTGGAAAAAGACGGGGGGGGGAACTGCGCGGGAAAGAAAAAAAAAATGAAGCTGGGCAAGGACTCAAAGGGTGCCATGCACATGCTAAGAAACAAAAAAAAAAAATGCCAGGGAGGGCTGGCTCGTGTCTGACAGCAAGCCGCGCAAGAGGCCACAAAACAGATGCGGGCACAGGTTTTGCATCTCCTCCAGAAAAAGGAAGCCATAAAAATTCCGGGCATCAAAGAGCCTCAACCACCACAAACTGAGTAGGGTAGGAGGAGGACCCGGTGAGGGGGGGCTTCCAGGTGATGGAGGGCAAAAAAAGAAAAGTGAAGCATCAAGGTGGTTGTGAAGCGGCGCAGTAAAGGGCCGCTGAAGAGGCCCTAGTAAAGCAGGCGAAAATATAAGGAAAAGCCGGGGCCAACTACTAGCTGAAAGGAAAACAAAACGCATGGAAGTCCCTACCGGAACCTCAGGATAAGGGAATCAGCAGGATAACGAAAATCTGGACCGACAGGTCAAGTCAGTCTACGCCTTCAAAGCCATCACAGGCAAAGGCGAATTCAATCAAGGGGGGAAAATCATGTTAAAGTCGAGAGGAAAGAGGGGTCCGATCGTCTCTCTGGCCTGCCGGGACGCAAAAAAAAAAAAACCTCCAAGGGGACTCCAACGCGGCGCCAGGTTTAAGAAGACCAGGTCACAACACAGAAGGGGGGCGTCGGAAAAAAGGGCTTTCTGACCGAAAAAAAAAGAAAAGCTCAGTAGGGAAAAAAAACTAAAACACGGGGCCGTGCCTAATTTCGAAAAAAAAGGATAATGAAGGCAAAGCGTTGGGAAAAAAACTTCATGGATATAGGAGGACACTGGGAACCGCAGAGAAAAGGAGGATCAGGAAAAGGAAAAAAGACAAAAAATCACATCTTCTATGAAAATGGGAGGAATGACGGAACGCCGGGGGAACTCCAAATCGTCTTGGGACATTCTGTCTCCGAAGAAGCAAAGTACCAAGAACCCGACATGACGAGGGAAATGACGCAGACGTGGGGGCATCGGGCCGTAAGAGAGGCATGAGGTGCAGTTCATGGCCTAAAAAACCCGAGAGTCACTGGTTCGCCGTGATAAGATGGGAAGAGAAGGACTCGGATCAAGAAAAAATATGGGACTATAACGGTAAAAGGAAAAGAGGCAAACGGAAAAAGAACCAGGGTACGAAAGGAGGCCTTCGAAGTCAAGGGCGGCACAAGACAAAAGCAATATCACCCCCAACGAACCCATGAAAATTCGGGATTAAGCCTCCGTGAAAGGGAGGGAGAGGGAGGCTGGGGAAAACGAGGGAGTGAGGAGGGAACAGCCTGAGGAATAAGCTTGGTTGGCCAAGTGAGGGACATGAAAAAGCACCGGGGGACTATAGCATGCTGAGGACCGGGGGGTAGGCTGCAAGCTCTTGTGACAAAAGGTAGAGGCGACCAATTGGGCTATGGGCGCCCTTACACCAGCCGGATTGGCAATAGGGGAACCGAACGGAATCAAAAAAAAAGGGCTGCCGACCTCAGATTACATTGGGCAGGGCGGGCCATATCCCTCTCGCATGGAGAAGGACTCAAGCCCAAAACAGAGCAAGCATGCGGGGTCGCAAAGAAGAGGGGTGCACACGTTGAAGGGGGCTCAAAGAGTTGAATTAACAGGGAAGGGGGAGCTTCGGGGGCGGTTCAGGGGGAAAAGTAGCAACTCCATACGGATGGAAAAAGGCTGCGGGGAGTCAGTTGCAAACACTAAGGCCGGGGGCGCCGTGCAGCAAAAGGCAAACGCCCGAGGACCTGCTCGAGGCACAAGGGCCAGAAAGGCGAAGGAAATTTCGCAATAGGGAGAAAAACGGAGGAAGAGGAAGGGGATAAGAAAAGCAAATCAACCAAAAAAAATGAAGTCGTGTCTGCCGCGAGGGGAGCGCACGAATCGTGAAAGCCGCAGATCTTTCCCGAAAGGAAAAATCCATCAATGGAACGAGGGTCGGGGAAAGGGCTGTCAAAGGCAGCATGAGAAGGACCAGGAGCGGGATCGAAAGAAAAAAAAACGGGTGAGGAAGGACAGCGTGGGAAACCAAAAAAGGGGCGCGTCGTGAAAAAAAAAAAAGGGAAACGCATATCCTTTCAAGGGAGCCGAGCGCGCGGAACACAGCATGGCGAGCGCGAGCGACCGAGAGGAAGGATCGGGCAGGAAGAGAAGAGAGGGGAAAAAACGAAGCAAGAAATTCGAACGAGAGAAGCTCCCGGAATCACGGAGCACGAGATGGAGGGGAATCCATAACTTCGGCGAGGGGGGGGGAACAAAACGGCCTGGAACAGCCTACGGGAACAGAAAGCCACCTCCGCCGCGCAGAGCTTCGCGATTGCAGCAGAAATGGGAAAACTGACAACGACCACGATGATAGTCTTTCAAAGATAGGAGCATTACGGTAGGAGGAGCCTAGCGCAAGGAAAAAAAACTAGGCTGCTACCACACACCCCTAGGGCTGTGGTCCAACAGGGCCAACTCCGTTAGAGACAAGAAAGGACGGCTGTACGAGAGGGGGGGTAGGGGACCCTGTACGAAGGCATCAAAACAGCGAAATGTCGACACGTTTGCTGACCCAAATCACTTCTCTGGGCAGGGGGGAGGGAAGGAGTGTACGGACATCTCAAATCAAGGTCTGGCCCGGGGAAAGAAAAGAGGAGGAGCTGAAACCATCAACTAAGGAAAAGAAAGAGAGGGAAAAAACAAGGACGCAAAGCCGAGGAGGAAGGAGGTTCGGTCGCGAAAAAAGAAAGAGAACGAAGGAAGTGCGTGGCGAAGAATCCTACAACGAAAAATAATTTAAAGAAAACCACCAGTCTTCGTTCCTACCCATAAGACGCACTCGCAGAAGGAACGCAACGAGAGTAAGCAAAATGTTGAGATGGGGGAGCCCGGCCCGCAGTGGACGCCAACGGCGCGTTCTTCAACGGAACTCGACGCCGAGGGAAAACCGTAATCGAAGAGACGCGGGGACTGTCGCCGAGGCGGTTAGAAAAACTCCGGGCAGAAAAGCCCCGCCTCGCTACGCAAGGCTGCAAGCTACCGAACAAGGATAGGCTTCTAATGAAGGTGAAAGGGCAGGCCAAGCCGGGAGGGAAAAAGAAAAACGCGACGTGGACGATCGCAAAACCCTCCTCGCAAGAAGCAGGGACCTAAAACGACTTCGTCTCGCGGAAAGGGGGATTCACAAACCGCGGACCCGCGAGGGAAAACGGAAAAAACAAGGGCTGCGCGATGGCGTCGGGGGAAAAACCGAAGTATCGGGGTTCTCACAACTAGTATGATGAACAGAGAGAGGGAGCTCCCCGGAAAACATAGAAAACCCGCGTATGAGAAGTCCAGCAAAGCTCTTGGCGGAGCAAACGGGAACGAAACCGAAGGTATGAACGGATTTCAGCATCTCAAAGAAGAAGAAACCTTTATGGAGAGAAGTCGGCACTACAGGGAAAGAGAGCACAGTGCAGGCCGCAGCCCAAGGCGCAACAGGCAAGAAGAAGCAGGGGGCGGGACAAGCAGCGATCGATCCCGGGGGGCGGAAGGGAAAGGCGAACCGAAGGGGAGGTCCGACAAAACCGGCAAAGCCCGGGGACGAGGGCCTGTGACCGCGCGCGAGGCAAAGGCCGGGCTCACCAGCGGCCGTGGCTCACAGTTCACGGACCAAAAGGGAGAGGGAAAAACATGGAAAATGGCAAAAAAGCGCTCCGAATGGGGTGAGGAGAAGCAGGGGCACTGTGAGAGAAGAAGCGGTGAAGGTGCTTAAAGGAAAAAAAACAGAGGTATTGGGAACTTAGCCCGAATGCAACGAAAAGAATTCACGGCGACGAGGGGGGAAGGGGCGAAAGGCCTGGGGTATACCGATAAGACCGTCGGCTCGACATAGGAGCAGCGCAGAGGAAAAACGACGTGTGGTTCGATTGAATTGAGATGAAGAACCGGGAAGGAGTCGAAACTCCCCTCGGCGGAGAAGAAGAGAGAGATTGGGGGGAGAGAGGAGCTCAGAAGGGGCGGGTTATACGGCTCCAGCCAGTCGGTGATGCGCGGACCCATCCGTGAGGAGGCGCGTGTAGAGCAAGGTCGGCGATAGACCCAAAACATAGCGCCGGATGGAATATGGGGGGTCCCCGTTCCTCGGGGGGAACTCGCGGACAGCAAAAAATAGGATCGAAATACTCGCCTTTGTGGGTTGTTGAAGCGGGCTAAGGAGGGCAAGAGCAAAACGCAAAGCAGGAGATCGCGTGAGCGGGGGCCGCGAGGCTTCGAAAACCAAAAGGAGAAACAGGAGAAGGGAATGGAATAAGGAAACGGGGGGGGAGTAGGGCGGGGGAGGGGGGGAGTCAACGCTGGGAAGAAGAAAGCCTTGGGCTTAGGACTCTCCTGCGCTAGGAGAGATCACTTGCCGAACCGGTCTCTCGGTCGATCAGAAATGCGCAAGCGATAGATCCCAAGACGAGGGAAAAAGGGGAAAGGCTCACAGCCAGGAAAACGGCCGGGGAGACGAAACGGTTGAAAGGAAAAAGCTGAACTCGGGCCAGTCGCATGCCGATCAATGGTAGGATCCTGAAATTTGACATTAGAGGGGTGAAAGAGGTAAAAGGAAGGGTTACGAAAAAAAAGGGGAGGCGGCGCAACACCATCGGCGCGAACGGCTGGCGACACAATGACTGAGGGATTGGATGCGCTCTTCAGAGCAAACCGGCCTCCATGGAGACGGGGAAGCTTGTCGAGAGCAGAGCGGCTCGAGGGGGGGAAATCGGCGCAAGACGCCTCATGCAAAAAGCCGTCCAGGGGGTGAAGGAAAGGCATAAAAAACGACTAGTGAAGCCTGGCCCAGCAACCGTCAAAACTCGGCTGGCCTGTGTCCGCAACCTCAGCAAAAAACCGTTTCACCAGAGGACCGAAGGGAAAGACTGGAGAAAAAAACGTGAGGGCGGAGGGGGGGGGGGGGGGACGTACCCTCTCATGAAGGTATTTCAGGCGGAGGGCCGTGATGGAGAGAGACGGCAAGCAAAAAGGGGATGCAGGAAAGGAAAGAGGGAAAGAGGGTGCAGTGTAAGGAATCATGTTAAGCTAAATATCGAAAGGCTCCGCTTAAAAACCACAGCTCACCGACGAACGAAAGGAACATGCCAGTTCTCTTTGGTGAGGGGGAAGAGGCGGACTAAGGAAGGGATCAGAAATCGCAGAAGCACGCAGCCGAGAAAAGTCCAGTCGACCAGTAACGTCGCGGATAAGCATAAGGGGAGGCGGGAGTGGCAGAAGGCGGAAGTCGGGTCACCAGTCGACGCAGTAAAATACGGGTGGATGAGGCCGACCTTATCGCCAACCAGGTGCTAGGGGGGTGATCGCCGAGCCAAAAGTAGGTTTCAACGAAAGTGACCAGGGAGGGGGATAGGTCGGGCAATGCCGGGGGCATACCAGGCGGAAAAGCGGCTATGAATCCCCTAAAGGACGGGAACATCGGCAGTCGGGTTTCGGCACAAACGTGCTTCTAGCGAAAGAATTTTCAAAGACGGTGTGGCGGTTCAGGAGCTCACTGAAAAAGGGGTAATAGAAAGGGGGGGGGGGGATGGCGAACGGGGGGTGGAGGTAAGGGCGGAATACCTGGAGGGGGCAGTTCTTCTTTTAAACAGTGTCTAGGGGGGGTAGAAAAAATAGGTCTCAAGATTGCCTGGAAATGGTCATATGAAAGCGGGAAAAAACGGATTTTGGTGGATCGACATGGATCCTAAGGCCGGCATAAACGCGGGAGTCTTGGAATCAGCACTGAAAGGGACCGGCGGGCTGGAGAAGGGGAGGCCTTAACTAAACAGAGAAACCGGATACGAGACCAAAGGAAAAAGATTGCACAAATGAGGGGCATAAAGCAGAAAGGAAGTTCAGGACGTCCTTGGGGCTCAGATCAGCGTCGTAGACTGAAGGTCGGATTAAGATTCTGTCATCCGCAGCCTAACTATCTTCGAAAGCGAGGTTCAGAAGAGGGAAGGAAAAAGCTGAAGCGTGCCAAAGAGGGAGGGGTGGTCGGGCGCCTTGGACTCACGAATGGGCCGGGGCTGGCGAGTCCACGTCCAGAATCATGCAGCGGGACCATGCGGATCAACCGGGGGTGATTTGCACCTCCACTTGAAAATCCCTGCGTCATCATCGCTCAAAAAAAAAAAACGAGGGGGGGAAAGGGAAAAAGAAAGGGGGGAGAAGCAAAAAGGGGGCTTCCGGTTGATGAGAGAGAACCTGAGCCGCATCAGTGGTGGTGGAAGCTGCGCATCTTGGCGCGGGGAAAAGGGGAACAGAGGGGGGGTGCGAGTGCGTCGGCAGGGACGGGGAGACTGCTTCAGAAGAGGGAAAAGAGGCCAAGCGACGAACCCTCGAAGATGAGACGGGGGTCAGCCTGATGACAAAAAAAACTCTTCAAGGGGCGCTAAGGCAGAGATCGCGAGCAACATCACATCTACGACGACTTCAGAAGTAACATCTGAGTGCAATGGGAGAAACGATGGGGCCGGGAAGAGAGTCGTCGCTTCTCATGAAGGGCAGGGAAAGACGCCCTCCAGCTACCCCCTGGAGAATTTTACAGAAATCACTCACAGCCTGTTTTCAGGGAAACGGCCGAGAGATCGAATGAATCAAAAACTCTTCCAGTGGGGAAATTATCGGAAGATACCGACGCAAAAAGGGCTGATTCATGAAACCGCAAGTCAACCACATAAAACATGGGGGAGGTCTCCAGCCGAAGACAAAGGTAGAAAGAATATTAAAATGGCGGGGCACTCCTTCTCATCCTGAAAAACCGCACGAAACGGAAACGTGTGACATGGCCGAAATAAGCCAGTAGACAAGTAACCCGACATAAAAAGATGCTGAGAGGAAATTCATCGCCGGCGGCGCATCTGAGGGAAGGAAGGGAGCAAACACGACCATGGTCACTGACGGTGTCGAACGCCGGATGACGCGAGCAAGACAGCGAGAAGTGAGGGCCTCGTCATAACAAAAAGGGGAACAGGACCGTAGGACCTGCAGGCGAGGCGACATGCATCAACAGGCACGACCGTCCCGGAGGGAGGACGACCCCAGGGCGAGCGCTATATGCAGAAGGAGAAGGAGGAGGATTCGTAAAAAGGGGCGTTACTAAAGACTCCAGCAGAGAAAAGCAGCTTGTCGAAGGACGTCGTCAGCGCTGGGGGAGGAGCGGGCGCCCTTAGGGATTGAACAGCTAAACGCCGAGATTTAATAGGGACTCAACAGGGGGGACGGCCGTAAGGAAAAGACAGAAGGTTAGAACGGAAGATAAAGAGCAAAAGGACGAGTCTCCTAGGCCCACGAAAGAGAAGCCTACATATTAGCATATGAGAGGGGGAGCAGCTCGAGAGATTCTAATGTTGGAGGAGATTCCGCACTTCGGGGGGAATGGTTTGAGGGGGAACGAGCGGATTGGTCAACTGCTGCCTGGAGGCACTGTTAAACACAAGGTTGTGGTGAAATTGCATTCTAGTCCTCCAAGGAAAAATAAGGGAAGATATGCCTGAAGAGAGGGCAAGGAATGTCTCGACTCCACAGGGATTCTTTATGTTAAGGAACACGCTTATCCCACATGAGGGAATCATTTTTCGAAGCGCGATCTCTGAAACCTCTGGTGACGCCGGCAAAGCGGTAAAAAAAATTCAACGACCTGTCAAAAATAAGGTTAAAAAAGGGGGAGTTGACTCTACTTGCGGAGCGAAATGAGCAGAAAGTCAGACTCGTCAATAGTGGCGCCGCTTCAAAAAAAAGGGGGGCGTTAAACGGCAAGATCTAGTCAGGGGGGACACGCAGGGCTGCTGCTAGTAACGGTGTCTTTCTCGAAGCCGACCGATTCGCACGGCTCTACGGCCATCGCGAAGGGGGAAGACAGGAAAGATGCAGGCCTCTATTCAAGGAGAGAGAGAGACGGAACGAGACTTCGAAACCCGAAAACGGAGCGGGGATTTCAAAAACCTTACCGAGATTTTACTACGGAAGAAAGGCCGAGGGGGAGGGGAGAAAAGTGGAGCAGGGAGAGAAACCTCGAGCGCAAGAGGGTGAGTTCGAAGCGCTGGTCACATGAAAAACGGGCCAGGGCGAAGGCTCACTAGGGGGGGGAGTTGTCATCCTCGGGCCCATCGTCAATTCAATATGCTACGCCCCACCAAACCCGCGTGGGGGATCCGAGAAAACGCCAACTCGCGAATACTTCTGGACGGAAAAGAGGAGTGAAGGTAAGGACGTCAAGAAAAAATCGAAGTTGCATGCCCAAAAGGCGCTTTCGGGAAAGGAGCGGGAACGGGAAATCGGAGGAGAGGGGGGATTTTCGTAAAAACACAAAGTCAAACCCGGGCTCTAAGAGGGGCGGAAATTGAGCCGAAGTCTCGCGGGTCTCGTCGCGGATGCCCCTCCTGGGTGAGTGAAGGGCCTGGAGACGGCGGGGGAGGGGAGGCCCGCACACCGCAAATCGTAATTTGGTGGGATAACGACACCAGAAGGAGTAGCTTACAAGGAAAAAGTCAGCGTGAACCCAGAAGGATCCTCCATCTCAAGCTGAAGGAAACGGATCGCATCTTGCCTGAAGTTGAAGCTATCAATGCCGCGGGGCGGGCGAAAACCGGAAGGACCTGCGCCGGACTGCCCTTTCAAATGCATCCATTCTTAGGGGGGAGGGGGCCTCGCGGTTCGCAAAGCCAGGGGGAAAAAGGAAACTGAATCGCTCGGGACCAGTGCTCAGAAAGCAGCTTCTCTAAGCGCCGTTCGGAGAGGACAACCTAATTCTCAGCTCGAACTTCTGAGGAAAGAACCTCCAGGACAACATGAGGCAATCAGCGGCGCTGGATGTAGGAAGTGGAAAGACGTCGGGCGCAGCAAAGCGCTCTTCGCACACCCCCCGGGAGGAGGGAACTCGTGTGGAGACGGCCGGAGATCTCTCTCTCAAAAAAAAAATATTGAGAAGAAGAGAAAGCTCCTGAACTCGTCAAAGAAGAGGAAGGCAATCGTTAAATAGCAGCACTCCGGGCCATGACTTCAAACGGAGAAGGGAACAAAGAGGAAAGAGGAGAATGAAGGGAGGAAAGGATCGGCGACGTCGCCAGGGGCGAACAGGGAAAAGGAGGGAAACACACCAGTCGGGAAAGAAAGGAAAATCTAGGGGAGGTGGAGGAGACTGTCTTCCCGGGGAAACCGCGAAGCGGGAAAATCTCCGCGATACTATAGGTGAGCGACGGCAGAGCCGAAGAGCAAATACAGCTCGGACGGGCTTCTTCAAAAAGGGAAGGGAGGAGGGAAGGAAGCTAGCGTCGCAGGATGGTGAGGACGAAGAGGTTCCTGTAAAAAGATGAAGAGAGCAGGGAGGATGCTGGTGACGTCCACAGCACGATCAGGGCGTAGAAGGCCTTGACCTCCGAAGGGGACGCATGAAACACGCTTGCCCTCCTGATGCACAGGGGGAGAACGAGCGAAGGAAGTCCGACAATAATCACTCAGCTCGCTGACGTTTTCGGGATATTCAGAAGGGAAACAAAAAAGATAAAACGGGGCACTGCTCTCTATCTCGAGATAGGGGGGAGGGGGGAGCGCCGAATGAGGGGGGATTAGGGAGAAAACAGCGCCTCGGTGCGAGTCCCATCAGTATTCGCGGGTAGAAGATTCTGGATGGAAGAAAAAACATCAAAGAATCGAAGGATGGGGGGGGGGGCCAGAATATAGGGGGGCATTCGAGGGGCAAGAAGAAGAGAACCATTCAGGGACTCCTTTTTTTTTGAAGAGGGAGATCTAAGCGAGGAAGATCGTAGAGGTGAAAGAGGGGGTGTGAGGCTGGGCCAACGCCGCGGTCAAAAGGGGGCAGAAATTACTAGAATTCCATAGATTTTAGAGGTCTGAACAATCCTCGCTCTCTAAGCGAGACAGGAGAGGATTAGAAAGAGCAGGCATCGAGGAGGGAGATCTAAGAGTCTGCGGATCTCTATGCTAATTGAAGCCGAGAGGAGAGAAGAGAAAAGGGTACTATTGTAAGAAGGACTTAATACTCAATACTGAAAGGGTGGGGGGGAAAATCGGGGAAAAAAGACGAAGAACCGTTCGATGTAGAATGCAGCAGGGGGTCTCCTGCAAGTCTAAAGAAGGGGGGGAGGAGGTACAGGGAATGGGGTTTTCCAAGAAAGGGGAGAGAGAAGAGAGGTCCTAGAATAAGATGTAAGGAAAAAATGGAAAGCAAATTGGGTGATCTGACATAGCATCCGGGAGAAGTGTCAAAATGAGATAATGACATCTTCTCTCGAAAGCTGGGATCCTAAAGATGGGGGAAGAGGATGGAGTCCACTTCGCAAGGCACGTGTGAAAAGAAACGTCCATAGGAAAATACCTCTATGGAGTGTGGAGAATTTTAACCGGAAAAAGTTACCAAGATAGGAGTTAAGGAAACAACTCTCCTCCTCACAGAAAAAGATTAAAACCCTACCGATCTTGGGAAGCACTGAGTAGACTTTAAGGGTTTGGGGGACTATGAAGGAGAAGAGGAGGAGTAAGATGAGAAAGACTCCTAGGAGGAAAGACACCCTTTTGAGCTAAGGGTACCTCAACAAGTGGTGACGGGCTAGGTATATAAATAGAGTTGGAGGAAGGAGCCCTTCACACAGGAGGAAAGAGAAAAAAGGCGGAACGTGTTAGAGGGAATAGAAAATGAGAAGCAAGTAGGACGCAGAAGATAGAAAAAGAGGAAGTATTTCAAGAGTCACAGAAGAGAAAGGGAAAGCTCAGGGGATGGGGACGCGTTTGCGTGTGTTGGATAGATTTAGCTTAGACAATGGTCCAGAGGAGTCCGTTGGTGAATAAGGGAAGAGG
>Ga0179593_1385346_pt1 | contig 19302 bp, 30 predicted proteins | sample CZODoug2_1_08_16_FD_185931 | JGI IMG/M metagenome (GOLD analysis project Ga0179593, IMG submission 185931) | Vadose zone soil fungal communities from Angelo Coast Range Reserve, California, USA - CZODoug2_1_08_16fungal (PacBio error correction) | ecosystem: Environmental > Terrestrial > Soil >...
TGGGGCGTCTTCACGCAAGGTTCAACTAAAAAATTGACGCAATTCAGACGGAGGGGGAAAAACTATTACATAGTGGCCTGCTGCCGAAAAATTTTCAAGTTTACGCGTGAACCCGCACAAACGGTGGAGGGGGGGAATGTAAAAGTGACTTGGCCTCAAGAAAGATAGACCTCCAACTGTCCTTACTGGACTAAACGAGACGTAAAGCTTGTCGAGGGTGGCGCTGCGGCCGGGGGGGTCAGGGAAAATAAGCAGTCTAGCTCGCGAGCCGCAGGGCAAACTACGAATAAACTAAGGGGGAAGAGATCAGGGGGAGTGACAGTGAGTGAAGGCGGTGTCACGACGACGACAGTATTTTTTGTGTGTGCCATTGCTACTTGAGCGGAGCGGGGTACGGGACGAGCAGAAACTGAAATCTCAAAGCCCGGCACCAAAACGTGGGGATTACGGAAAGAGGGCTCGAGTTGTCGCAGGGAGTATACATCATAAGTCTTGGGGACTAAAGCCGGTGCGAGGCCAAAGGCGGACTCATGGCATTGACCGTTGTACCGGGAAGGATCATGGAGAATAGAACTTTGGGGTTGGCAACTGCGCGCCATATTAGTTTGATATTCTGCTGAAGAGGTTTTACACGCAAGGGGTCGGGGGGTTACTGAGTTGTTGGCATTCAGAGGCTAGTTCGCGCGGCTGGGCGCCTGCTCCCAAAGCCTGGCGTGGCGGGTGCCTAGTTTGGCATGATAGAGACACTATCGATCCGTGGACCTTATGCAACGCCGAGGGTTTAGGAGTGTGCCATTCTGCACATCACGAAGGGCTTCAGGCGGGTTTCGTTTTGGGGCCGAAAGGGGGGGGAGGGTGTCACCTCACAGTCGAGCGGATTGCCGGCCTCAAACGGTTTTGAGTGCTCAGAGGGGTCAGGAAGAAAAAAGCGCACTTGCGCAAAGTTTTTGGGAGTTCAGGAACGTCCCGAAAGATCCGCGGGTCTGCGGTTAACTGACGCGTGGCTCTACTCGGGGCAATCCAGAAACAAAAGTCGTGTCCCTCAATTTCCATTACGCAAGGATCAATATGCTCGATCTAAACATTCTTAGAGGGGGCCGAGCCAAGGAAGTGAGCGGGGAATCTGTTGTTTTTGGGGGGTTGGGGGGTCCCTCAATACCGCGGGGTTTGGGCATGAATGGAGGAACGCGCGGAGTAGGTGCTGTGGCTGCAATAAACGGCACCTAGAACGCAAACAGCGAAGAAATCCCAAAAAGGGATGAACTAGGTGAAAAAAAAATTGAGCGCCTAACGGGGGGACACGTAGGAGTGACAGGTTGGGGGAACGGCTGGGGGGAAAAGTGAAAACTGAGAAGACAAACAGGCAACAGAAAGCCGTTGATAAAAAAAAAAAAAATACCGGGTTGGTTGACGGCTTGGCAGTAGATGCGATTAGGGACGACCAGGAAAGGCAGGTAAAGATCACCTTGTGCCTGAAAAAAGGGGACCAGATCATGGAATGGGAGGTTATTTCAAGACTCCCGCGCACATGGACGATTGGGTGGAATGAAGCGGAAGACGGGAGTTTCTGGAACGACCCGGGAGGGGGAAGGAGTCGGGCAACAATGTATTGGACGTTTTCTTGCTCAAGGGCAAGCGGTGCCAGGAGGTGAAACTTAAAAAAAGGTGATGTCGATGCATCCTAATGGTCCCGGAACTAACTCGTGCTGTAGGGGAGACTCGCGAAGGCGGGCGCTGGGGGGTGGGGCGCACTAGAGAAGGAGGGTCTTGAGGGGGTCCACTCCAATTATCTCGTTGGGAGGAGTTGATCGCCTCGGAAAGGGAGGGACCTTTGCTCTGTGTCAAGAGATTTTGGATATGGGGACTTGGGTGTTTCGCATGGCTTTGAAGAGTGGGATTTTCGCAAAAAGACTAGGGGCGCCTGGCTGATGGGGCCCGCAGCCACCGAATTCGGCGACGGGAAGCAGGACAACAAGCGGCAGGCGCGGGGGGGGGTCGACGAATTTTTTTGATTTTGGAGGAATAACCGGGAAGTATTTGATTGGCATGGAGTTTGATTGGGGTAGACATGAAATTTGGAGAGTAGAGAAAAACAAACAAGGGGGGGAGGGAAAAGAAGAGAAGAGAAGGGGGAGAAACCCCAATCAAAATACAGCTCAACAAGAAGTCAAAGCAGCTGCCAAAGTGAGCAAAATAAGAGTACGAAAACGCGCACGAGATAAGCGCCCGGGGCCAGATGCCAGAAGCCTACTAAGTTGTGCGGAATCATAATCCAGGAAGCATCGAGTCGTGAAGAGAAAGGGCTAAAAGGAGGAAGAAACCCACTGGAAAAACAAATCCCCATAGGTCCGCAGAGAGAGTGACCACAGTGTCCAAAATAACGCAAAAACCTCCGTCCCAAATGTGAGTAAAAAAAACCAAAACGCCTCGGAAGGAGAGTTCGCGGGCAAACATCAAAGGACCTAAAAAATAAAACATGACGAAGAGGAGGAACGCAAAAGCAAGAGTTAGTTTCATGGCATTTTGAAGGCATTGATTCATAAGGGGGGAAGAGAAGGGGAATTGGAAAGACTGCAAACAAGATGCAGGAAAAGTACGAAATACTATGATCCAAAAAGAATCCCTCAGCTCTCTCTCGTTAATAAAAAGACGAGGGGGACAAGGGAAATGTGAATCAGTACCGGCTTCGCGCTTGGGTGATTGAGTATGAACAGGCACGAATGGTCGTGCCCATGGGATGTGGAAAAGTCACAATGTAACCCTGTAACAGAGGAACGACTGATGGCGGCCAAGACAGGCTCATAATTGAAAAACCGGCCAACACGTGGAGAGGAGAAGAAGATGGGGCGTAAAAGGAGATGGGGGAGAACGGTGTTCAGACTTCCGCAAACAGGTCAAAACCTTTCACTCAATAGCGTCGAAATCTACCAAGAGATATTAGGTGAAACGGGAGACTGCCGTGTGGGGGAGTGATTCCTTTGTCAACGGAAAGTTACACTTTGCAGAAAGTCCGAAACCGAAAGTCACCATGCCATCGAAACGCGCCATACCAGAGGCCAATGTGGGACAAAAAACGCGAAAAAGAGACCGGCTGGAAAATGTTTGCGATCGCGCAAGAGAAGCGGGAGCGGAAGGGATCATGAGTCAGACTGATTCATTTGGGGGATCCAGGGAAGGGCCCAGAGGCCTGGATGTACAATCGCAAAAGGCCCGAGGGCGGCTTGACGGAGGAGGAGAAGTGGTGCGCGTGAAACGCGACGGGGAAAAAAAATCGTGGAAGAGAGAGCCGGCAGCCGAAACCGGCTTGGAAGACGACAGAGGGGGCAAGAAACTCCCCGCATTTTAATCGGCGTCGGAGTTCAGAATATTTGAAAAGCAGACGGCAAGAAATCACTCTCCCCCGTGCAAGTCGGGGCGGGAGGATGGAGAAATTCCACCCGGACGACACATCACGCAGATGGGGGGGGCTCCGAGCCAGCCGGCGAACGGGGAAGCGAAGGGCGCGCCTTCCAAACTACGCATGTCAAACGACCATGAGTCTTGGGAGGCGGGGGGGAAGCGATCGAAGTGAGTTGGCAAAAATAGAACGTGTCTTGCAAAGGGATCAAAACCACGAAGATCAACGTTTGCTCAGGCTGCGTACGTAACAAAGACTGAGGAAAGGGGGCAAGAACGCATAGCCAGAGAAGTAAACAGATCTACTAGACCGAAGGGGGAGACTGCAGTAGTTGCGTGTTGCATCCAGGGGACTGGGAGCGGGACCGAATAAAATAAAGGCAAAAAAACAATATGGATATAGGCACCAAAGAGTCGAAAACTCATAAAGAACGGTCGTCTGCCTAAAGTTACGGAGTTGGACTTGGAGTATTGACGTAACGCACGAACTATTGCAGAAGCCGTATAGCAAAAAAGGAAAAAGGGAACCGTTTGGGCCGGGACCGACGGTATGGTATCGAGGAGGGGCCGAGCTGGACTGTTGGGGGGAAGAAAAAAAGACCACAATGGCTGGTCCGCTTAAAAAAGGTTTCGGGCTGACGCCGAGGCCCACGCTCTCATAGCAATGAAGGAGAGGGAACCGTTTCATGACATCGGCAGAAAGAAAAACGTGGGCCGAAGAAAGATCTCTCTCAACAAAACAACAGGAGAAACTCGCCTTGGTGACTCAGGTTGACTGAGGCAACAACGGAGCAAATTAGTGGCGCGACTATGAGCGCAGCGGGGACGAGCCGAAAATTTCGAGTTAAAAAGAGGAAACCCAGCACCAGGTGGATGGCGAGCCAACAAAAAAGGGGGTCCAAGCCTCGCCGAGAGAAAAGCTCCTGAAAGAATCTTGCCCCGGGAGGGGGGGGTACTTGCGAAAATAAGTGTAGGTCTAGGAGCCGCCAAGGGGCAAGTAAGGTTAGTCAAACTACCCTCAGGAGGCGGGACAGGAGGTAGGGGGGGTCAGAAATTGAAGGGGGGGGGACGAGTAGGGTTGCCTTGATTGCAAATCGTCCATGGGATGACGGGCCCAGCACCAGGGTGAACACTCAAGAAAGGACAGTATGAGTCCACCGGCGAGCGGGGTGAGGTTAGAGGAGAGGTTTGTCGGCAAACATTTGCAACTCTCATGAGGATTTTACTTCGTTCAGCAGAGGACAACATTTATCGCTCGAAAGAGTGGATGACTGAAAGAAGAGGGGATGGAACGGAAGAGTCTGGCAAAAGGGGATACTCGCCAGGAGGAGTATGGGAGAAGGAGGGGGGTCGGCGCGTGGAAAAAGCCCGCCAGATTTTCGTTGATGGTGAGGATTTTGGAGTGGCACTTCTCATGTTCAAGGGGAGCTGGAAGGAAAAGGAAAACGCATGGTCGTGCATGGTGGCGAGCAACCGTTGAAAAGGGAACGCTTGAGAAGATAGCTAGTAAAAAAAGATGCCTTCAACCAAGTGAAGCGAGGTAGAAAAGACGGTCAGGTTTGGAGAGAAACTAAGGTCGGTTGAGTCAGAAAGTCTGAAGGAAGTCTAAAGGATTTTCTGAGAGAGCGTGATCACGAGGCAAAAACAGGGCTGCTCCATTTGTTCGCAGACGCCTCGGTCCGCGACCTTTCACATCCTCGGGTAGTCTCTAAATGGGGATCCACGCTACACACATGGATCAAAGGAAGGGGAAATGACATGAGGGCCGCCGCAAGGGGGGAACGAGGTCATATAGGGGGGGGGAAGAGGACCCCCGCGGTTTCGCGTTTGGTTTGAAAAAACAGCGCAATGAATATGGGGGGGCGCTGAGAGGAGGCGTGCCAGGGGGCAAGGCGGCGCTGGGACTGCACAGAAAATGGCAATCACGGGGGACACAGACGAAGGAGCAAACAAAGGCATCGTAGCGTTTCAAAAGCCGACAACTATAACGGAAAGTCTGAGGGAAAACCGCTAGGAGGAGTTTTGGAACCTGGGTAAAAAAAGGAAACATCAGCCATAACAGTACTGGGGCGGATGAGACAGCGGACTACGTGGTGCCTTGGAAAAAGCTAAATTGAATGGCGGGGAGCGCCAGAATCGCCGGCGTAACCCTGATATGTGCTGGAAAAGAGAAGGCCGGGCACCGAGTGACCATTTGGGAGAACGACTACACCGCAAAACCGCAGAGGGGGGTTGGCCCCATAGGAATCCAGAATCATGTCAAAAAGACGAACGCAAAAAACTGGGGCGACATGAGTATTTTCGTAAAGTTTTAGAAAAGATCGGTGGGCGCAGATCATACAGGCCAAAAAGGACACTGCCGATTGACAAGTTGGATGAATCTGGAACACTCCGGTCCAGGAAAACTAACATCCTTTTAAAATGGCATCCGAAAGGAGAGGAGTGACAGCGTGGGGGGGGAGTGGCTTGCAAGCGCCAGCCGGAAAAGAGCGGATGTGCAGGCGGGAATATCAATGAATGGGGTGAATCGTTGGAAGCCTGAGAGTCTGGAAAGACGAGAGGGTCCCGCGAGGGGGAAGAGGCCGGGAAGGGTTTTCTCACGGTTGACAGTTGAAGAGTTCTTCTTCGAGCGTCTACAAACTAGACTATGGCAAAGGGAACGGAATTCTGCACAACCCATAGAAGCTTTAGTTCGGCGCCGGGCAGAACTGGGGAGGAGATATGAAGGGCGGATTGGAGGGTAAAGGGAATTTTTTTTTCCTAGGGGGGGGGGAGGAAGAGGAATTTTTTTGCAGGCGTCTTGGGGAAAAAAGTGGGGGTGAAAGGGGGGTGGTATCTCCACAACGGAGGGAGGAAAAGCTAGAGAATAAATAAAAGGTCTCAAAAAAAAAAAACGCACAGACGAATCAAAATAGTTCCTCGGTCCCAAAGGAAAAAACAGGAATTACGACACTCGACCGGGGAGAAGATCGTCGGCCTTTTTGCATATGCCCGAGAAGGATACCGTTTGGTTGGGGCAGAATCGATCCCGAGAGAGTATCCGTGTAGGAAGGCGAAATAAAAACTCTTAAAAGAAACCCCTGGGCTAAAAAGAAACCAAAGGGTGGCCGCAGAACAAAAATCGCGAACACGCAAAGAGCACAAGGACAAAAGAGAAGATAAAAACCAACGAGATCTTGTGAAACAGGGAAACAAAACTTCAGATACAGGTATATCTTTGCTTAAGGCAGCCAGTCACCAACGCAACTCCCTCAGGAACCAATAGAAGGGTCGGATTCCACATCGAATTAGTTCCTGGACAAGATTTCGGGTCATAAGAAAGGGAACTTCAGTTTTGTAAGGAAATCTGCAGATACTGCTCCCAGGAGAAAGAAAAGTAAGGAATAATCATATGGCGAAAAGAAAGGAACGAAGGAAGAGGGAATGAAATCGCTCTACTCCTGAGTTATGCCAGGCGGAGGGCAACCACAAGGGGGGAAGAGGCTCTCTGTTCGGTTGGTCAGGGGAATCCACAAGTACGAGTGAAAAACTGAGGGTCATGACAAGGAGGTTTGCATGAAAAAGAAAGAAAAAGGGGGGAAGGCTCGGGTAAAGCGTAAACGAGCCATTAAGCGACCAAGCAGCGGCAACAAAGGACCGCTGGGGGCCGCACGGGAAGGGGACTCTGATGTCGACGGGGGAAAAACCGAGGTACATATAACGGCAAAAACGGGGACCTCCGTAGCTGACTCGAATCGAAAGAGGATACGACAGGCAGAGGGGTGAGAATGGTGGTATATTCGGACGTCCTAGTCCATGGGCAAGGAAATCGCACGGAAACTCCAGGCAGCGACATATCACGGGCCTACAGTGGAAGACCGGGCGTGGACAAAAAGCGAAAACGAGTCTCGGGGAGGGAAGACTCCATAAGCGGGCCTAAGGGTCAAAGAGTAAGGATTTGCAATGTGTGTTTAGAGGGGGAAGAAGATAAGGGAGGCAATGATAGCATGAAGAAGGCCAGGAATCGAGAGGTGATTCCTGAAAAGAAACACAATGCGCTCGAGTTTGGGTGGGGGACGGTGGGGGGGGGGGCGGGCAGTTCGTCAAAAACGGGAGAGATCCTGTTGAATCCCACGGTCCCGGGGGGGGGTTATAGGGCGGGACAAAAAAAAACCGAAAAAAAACGTGGTGGCCTACTCCCATTTGACTCTCATAACGGGGTAAGAAGGTTGACCATCTAGCAAATCAAGAGGGGGCGTGTAGAAAAAAGGGCAATCGGGGGGGAAAAGATAGAGATTGCGGAAGAGACACACAGGGAGGGGGGAAACTACACGAAAAAAAAGAATGGAGCTAGACCAGCTTCGTCGCAGTGGCTCGGGGGGCACTTCAAAAAAAAAACACCCGTTCCATTGGGAAAAAAGCGTGGACATGCTTGCCGCACGAGATAATAACGAACCGGGCAAGAAAGTGACACGTCCCATCTAAAATGAAGGACAAGTATCGTTTTAAAGACTCTTCGAGAACGTCAAGTTGAAACGTTCTCGTCAAGAGCAAGATCATCCGAAAGAACAATCGATGCCGCCGTAGAAAAACAGCTCGACTCACGCGAAAGAGTTTAGGTGTTATGACGGCAACCCAGGCCGGAACGGCCATAAAACCGGAGCCCGACATCAAGGCAACAAGGATATTTACAACCTATTCAAGACAGTTCAAGAAGACCTAGGGGTCGGCTCCTCACGGTATTTTAAAAAACAAAAACCTGGGGTCTTACTGAGAGAGAGCTAGACTTGGTTCCGATTGGGATGGAAAAAGGGACCAAAGAAACGATTTCATAGATTTCTTAGTACCGAGTATGGAGAGCGAGTGAGGGGGCAGGGGACACGTTTGGTGAAGGTGCCGAGAACAGACAAAGGGGGAGGGGACTCGTAAATCTAATTGTGGTCTTGCAGCCTCTGTGCAACCCACCGATCCTCTATAAGGCCAACAACAAGGGGGAAAGTGTAATTAAAATCAACGGGGTTTCAAAAGGGGGGGGCGATACTACCTTCTTCGAAGAACAACAACACGGTGGGGTGGGACAAATGGGGCCTGTCTGGCTGCCACCACTCCACTTCGCAACAACCACATGGGGAAGGAAGGAAGGACCGGATGCTTCCTAGGAAATAGCTGACTTTGGCTCAAGAGTGCCAGAAAGGTCGGGGCCGGAAGGGGCAACAAAGGGGGATGGCTCGGTTCCAATGAAAAAAAAACAGGGCAAGCCTCGCGGAACAATCTCCCCTAAGGCTTACTTCCTCGGAGAGGTTCAGCTTGGAAGGGGGGCGGGAGTAAAACTTCCCTTACAAAGAAGTGTGCGGCAGGAAAAAGAAAAACTCAAGGTTGGAACAAACCGTAAGAAGGGAGGGTACGTCAAAACCAAACAAAGCGGGAAACCCTCGCCGAGGGAAGGGGTCTATACTCTACATGACGTGTTTTTTTTGGGTGGCCTTGGATGATCGGGCAAAAACGTGGGATGACGTAAAGAAAGCCCTGTGTTGACGAAAGGAAAACGGGCAATACCTGCCGTCGCTCCAAGAAAAAAAAAGAAGAAGGTTCCTCCGCGCTGAGAAATTTGAAAAGTCGGATGCGCCCTAAAAGGAGGCGGGGCGAGCAAAGGAACGGAACCCGGGGAAGGGCTCGAAGAGTTGGGGTGCACTGGATACGGAAAGACCCGTTCTTCGGAAAAGCCGCGATTGGGGGGGGAGGCGGGTCGAACAGACAGGGTGAACAATCACGCAGGGTTGTATGTGGGGGCAAAAGTGTTTGGCTGGGGAAAAAAAGGGCTATGCAAAGAATTTCTGAAGGATACTGGAGCCACTGTCGGGGCATGGCGTGGGTCTATTTTTAATGGACCAAAGCTAAGGAAAACGGTGTTACAGGATAAAAAACGAGGGGGCATGGTTAACTTTCTAGAGAACGCTGCACTCCGAACGGGGGAGCGGGCTTTTAGAAAAGTGGCGGACCGACAGATCAGGCAACAGAAGAAGCGGATGGAAGGAGCGTTTCTCCACTCTTGACGTCTAGGTAAGCGCCCGAACCGGGGAGAGAAAGAGACTGCCTCACACTCTTTGAGTCCGTCCCTCCAAAAGAAGAAAAATGGCGTTGCTTTGGAACCTTGGTCCCCTCGAGGATCTCAATCCAAGTCTAACCACCTGTCCAAGCCAAACTAAACGCCTGAAGACTGTCGTAAGAGATCGCCCTCTGAGCTTTCTCATCTAGACATCAAAAGAGGCTCCCGAAGACCTCCTGTTCTCTTGGGGGATCACTTTTTGCCAAAAACCCTAGTTGTAGTAGCTGTAGGAGGATGTCCTTTCGGGACTTCGGAATGGTTGCGTTCCTCAATGTCAAGCAATTTAACAGGGATCCTAATTCCACAAATGGCGTAACGGGCGTTTAAACACCGGCGGATTAAGTTGAGGGACCGCACTTATTAAGGGGGAATACTGGGGAGCTGTGGAACAAGGGCTACAAAGGTCAAAGACCCCTAAGTGAGGGGGAGAGCAGCGACTACGTGTGGGCCGGGATTGGAAGCTCTGTAGAGCAGTTGAAACGAAACGAGGAAGTCGCGCGGCTTAACCGGGAGGGGGAGGATAAACTGCCTGGCTATCATTAAGAGGGAACGTGGATTCCGAAGTAAAAAACGCCATCGGCTCCGGTTAGAAAAAAAGACCCCTACTCAAGTGCATAATCCGCGTTCCCAGAGCGGGACTGGAAAGCGGAATGCGCCTGTCTGTCGGGGATCAAAGGAATTATTTCGTCTGTTTAAGGAGGGGGGAGCATACTGGATCCAGGGGGACACTTAAAGAAACAATGAGGTGATCCAAAGCCTCCCAGGGTCCAGGAACTACTCTGAGTGAGGAGGCAGCACCGCGCGATCGTTTGATGGAGTGGGGGGAAACGGGCGCTTTGTTACTAGGTCGAAAGAAAGTCGGCAAAGAAGCTCAGGCGGGGGGGGAGTTGACGTCTCGGGGCTTTTGATCCAAAAGGGGGGGATGGATGTTAATAGGGGGGGAAAAGCGAGTTGGGTGTGGCTTGGGGGGACACAGGGTTTCTTTGTAGTAGGGCGACACGCGAGTGCCAGCTTTCGGAAGAAAAAAAAGCAGAAACCGTGTATCATCGGAAAAGGCATCTGGCCAACAAGGGCGAAATATAGAGAGGGGGCGGAAAAAAACGGGTTGGGGGGCAACACTTAACGGACCGGGTACCCTCTGTTCGCTAGTTGGGGGTCATGCGCTTGGAGGGGGGAAGGGCTTATCAAAAAAGGAGGAGGAAAGAGAAGCTAAAGACGATGAGCCGACTGGCGAAGGGTTCAACGGGACGCAAAAAAAAAAGTGAGCAAAAAACGTCCGATACGAAAAAGAAACGCGGAGCGCCTTGTTGGCAGAGCCCGCCGGACTGGAGTTCTAAGGGCGAAGGAAAGGCAGAAAAAACCAAAGTCACTCGCGTGTGCCGAAAAAGAACGGCAAAGAAACCACCTGTGCAACCAAAAAAAGAAGGCACCAATCGACACAAAGACCAGGTCCCCAACGCAACCCTCAAGCAGCGAAAAAAAGAATCCCCGATGTTGCAGGACCAGAAACAAACGAAGCGCGGCGCGTGGAAGAAATAGTCAACCAGCCTCCGGGACCAAGAACGACAAGGATCGGAAGGCGGGGGGAAAAGAAGGAAAAAAAGTGGGCCTGGACGCCATGGGGATGACATCCGATTGACAATCTGCAGGTAAAGGGAGAAGGGAGTCGCCTTAGGGAAATAGAGTCATGAGCCGCAAAGCGCGCTGGAAAAAATGACTCTCTTCTCATCGAGTAAGCGTAGGGGCCAACAAAGATCGGGTCCCTGAAAAAAAAAAGAAGGTGACGGTTTTATTCAAAAGGGCAGAAAAACCGTCTTTCCACTCGAAAGGAAAGCGCCGTAAATCTAAGGCGACGGGGCATGGGAGAAGTAAAAGAGCCTTGCCTAATACCAGAAAAACGTAGTCCGGCAGCAGAAAAAAAAGAGGAGGGGGGGCGCGCTTATCTACTTTTTCAACGGAAGAGCAGCTTGCAAAAACTGTCACTCAGGGGATCCGGGGGGAGGAACTCTAAGGGAGAGACAGGAACAGTTACGACTGCGGTGGGGGAAAAAAAAGAAGGGTGAAGTTCTGGAGGGAAGGCGCAAAGTCCGAACCGAAAGAAAGGGCCCTCCATATCCAAAAAAACGAACCATTAGTGGGAAAAAGGGACAAAAAAAAACTAGCACTCAGAGGGAGAGTATCTGGAGCAGGTTGTCCGATCTGCGCCATAGACGGAGAGGAATCATGAGTCAGACATGATTGCAGAAGGAACGGGATCATAGAGGAGAACGCTGCAGGTAAATTGCGCCGCGGCAAAGATGCGGCGGATGTGAAAGGGAAGAAAAGGAACAATGGTCTCTGCCCCGGGGGAGCATTCGGGAAAAAACACGCGGACGAGAGGGAAGAAAATGAACTGTGGGCCAGGCCTACTGGGACCAAAAAAAAGATTGTGATGCCCCTCACCAAGGGGGCCAGCGCTTCACTCGGGGGCGCATAGGGGGGAAAAGGGAGGGAAGAGAAAAAACCTGAGTCTTGTCAAGGACCGATCGAGGATCGCGACAAGAGGAAAAACATGCACGCCATTGTAAACACAAAAAGGACGGTCGGGAGGGGCTCTGCCTTCAGCTGAACATCCGCATGTCCATAAGACCCATCGAAGGGAAAAACAACGCCGAACGCCTCCATACTCCTCTGGCAGAAGGTGCCGCCTCGGAAACGGGAGAGCCAAATACTTTCTATCAACGGTCTCGGAAGGCTTCTTAAACTGAAAAGAAGAAGACAGGAACGCAGGCGGAAACTCTAGAATCAAAAGGGGGGGAAAGACGAAGAAACTTATTTGCAGAACGGCGGTAGGGGAGGCAAGTCGAAAAAGCGGCCAAGTCAAAAGAACCACTTAATCCTATCTCAAGGAAAAAAAACGCCTGTCTAGTATGTGAAAAAAAAACTATTCGAAAAAGCTTCCACCTCCTTATGCGAAAGAAAAGGTATTACGTATTTTTGCACTTGGAGGGGATAGCACTTATTTCTAAAGGAGATCCAAGTAAAGGATCGTCGAAGGGTCCTTAACTTAATATTGACTAGGAAGAGGCTTGAAAATTGGGGGGGGGGGGGGGGTTTTTGTGTGGGGTTGTTTTGTTGTTGATTGGGGGTTGGGGGGGTGTTGGTGGGGGGGGGGGGGGGGGGGGGTTTGTGGTTTTTGGGGGGGTGCTGGGGAAGAAAAAGAAAGTGGTTCTGGTCCGGAACGCAATTCGGAAAGAAGGAAAGGCCCAGAGCTCTGAAAAGAAAGCCTGTACTTGAATTTTCGCACGTGGGCGAGGGGGAAAAGGGGTGCGTGAAGCCAAGGAAAAGAACTCAAACAACAACGGGGGGGAGGGAAAATAGGATCGTCCTGTTTCGAGTCCCTCACCCACGTTTGAAAAGAAACACCGTGCCGCAATGAAAGGGGGGAAGGGAGGGCGAGTGCGCGATGGGCTCGTCATCGAGTGCAAAAGAGTGTCCCGTGAAAGCACCATGGGCAAAATCAAACACCATGGAAAGCAAGGCTCGAAAAAATACCCGGTCCTAACGACGAAAGAAGAAGAGAGTGGTACTTTGGGGGGGGAGATTGTCGCAATAAGTGCGGTCCTAGGAGAAGAAAAAAAGTTGAACTACGGAAGAAGGAACGACCTCAAGGGGCGGGGGGTTTCCACTCGCGGGGAAAGTACTTGCGGTCGTTGTGGGGGGGGGGGTTGGGAATTGATTCTAGGGGGAAAATTAAAGAGGCGCCCCTGGAAGGACTTGCCACACTCAAAAGAGAAGGGGGAAGGGCTCAAAAAGTTTCTATTATAGAGGTGGGACTGGATGCTCCGAGTTGTACCGCTGGGAAAAAAAAAAGGAGCATGTCGTTACGTACCAGAAGTGCGCGAGGCACGGGACAAAGACCTTGGTACGGGGTAAGCGAGCTTGAAAATCCCTGAGATTCCGAGCTGAAGAGAGGGAAGAGGAGAGATGATTAGCCAAGGGGCACGACTCGATAAATGTCGTATTTGGGGGGCAGGCGGGCGAGAAAAAGGAAGTCGATCTGAGAAAAAACCTGGAAGGAATTGTCGAGGGGTAATGCGACGCGAACACCAAAGGGGTCATTTCACCGAGCCAAACGGGGGAGACACGAAAGTAAAAGGGGGGCTTAGATTTACACAAGACGGGAAATTCTATGATGATGCGAGGGAGGGAACCAAAAGGTGGGGTCTTTTCCACCAAAGATCACATAAAGGTGAAGGGGGAGAAGGACTGCAAAAGAAGGGGCTTCTCACTATGCCAGGGGGGGGGACACATGGAACCCTCGTTCAAGGGGGGGATGCCAATAAAAGTAACATCAGAAGAGTAAGGCCCGCGGCTGCACATTTAAAAGGAAAAAAAAGAGACGTAGTAGATCTCTGGCGAGAAAAGCAAAGGCATTCCGTGTCCAGAGAGGAAAAAAAGCCGGAAAGCTAATGGCGAAAATAGAGGAAAACGTGAGAGAATCCTCTCCCGCAAAATAGCGTTCGCGTTTTTGGGAAAAAGCGCATTCCCTAAGGGAAGCAATTTATTCGTGCAAGGAGGGGAAGGATTTCTTAGGAGTCGGCGAAACTCAAATGTGGGTGAGATAGACCAACCCGGGACCTATACCCACAACTTCATTAAAAACGGGCTGTGGCAGAACAAGTTATCGCCTATTAGAGGGCGATTCTATGACCGAGGAGGAGTGATGGTGGAAAGCTTTTATCAACGAAAAAAAAAAAGTCAGACAAGCTTCAAAAAAAGTCCCCAGAGTGCGATCTTCAGCTAAAAAAAAGGGTGTTGCCGGGGGAGGGAGGGGGCTCTATTTTTCAGAGGGAGGCCATGCATGAACGCGGTAGTAAAAGTCGGGGGAAAGGGGTCCTTTTTACGAGCATGGAAAAAGTGTGTGGATCCGAACTAAACAAAAAAGAGATCAAGCTGTTGGCCCTCCGCATGAAAAAAGGCAGGAGAGGGTCTTTAGAGATGAGGAGCGGGGGACACGGCTGGCCAGGACATTATTGTATTGAAAAGGGGGATTTCTATAGTTGAGGGAACTGGGAAAACTTACACGCCCGATTGGAGGAGGAGGAAAAAAATCTTCAAAAGCCTCACTCCTCCGAACGAAGCGCAAGGGATGCATCCTCGGCTAAGGAGGGTTGAGGGCCAAAAGAGGGAACTAGGGGGGGTTCCAAGAATCATCCGAGCGCGGCTTCGGAAAGGGTTTGGGTCGCAAAGTATCGGGGGAGGTTTACCAAACCTTCTAAAGGGTTTGAGGAATTGATCGCCAGTGGTCACAGCGAAGGGTGGTGTGATGCGGGAGCTAGGGGGAGGGGGGGAGAAAGTTTTTTGCTTGGAAGATTCTGCTTTCGCGGCTACACGCTAGACGGGAGAGGGGATTCTCAACCCCTTGAGATCCTTTAAAAAAAAAGAATTAGGGGCATGGGGACAACAATTTCTAATAGTATAGGAGCGCGAGTGTGTTCTATCAAGGGGGGGGGGGAATCAACTGTTCCCTTACAGGGAAAAAAAAAAAATATGGTCTCATTTGAGGATGCGTGGAGGGGATTTGGGTGGAGGCATTTTGAGTATGAGTCTCAACACAAAGGGGATGAAGGAAGATAAAATTCTCACCCCAATCAAGCAAAAAATGAGAATAGGTGAAAGTGAAGACAAAATGTAGAAGGGCCGATTAACGGCCGAGACTGGATATCTTCGCACGGTTGGAAAATGCAAAGGAGCCGAAAACAGCGATAGGTGGGGGGGGGGGGGGAAGGGATCCGAAAGACTCACTATCTTTTAAAATAAGAAGAGGGCAAATTAAACCCATGTGAAAAACAACGGGCATCCCCAAATCTCTTTCCAGAAGAGGCAAAGAAAGAAAAACTACAAAAGGGATATCCTACTATAGGCAAAGACAAACCACCTGCAAGAATTCGCAGGGCGCAGTGGCAAGCCAACATCAAAAGGGGGGACACTAAAGAATCCTCTGAGGCCGAAGCAGAGACAAGTTGTCCTGGAAAAGGGGGGAGGAGTTGAAATTCATCCAATGGTTAGAGAAAACGTCATAAGAAAAAAAAAAGGCATCCGGAAAAAAAAAAAAAAGGAGAATACATCAAAACTCCCGAACTCTCTACGGACAGAAACGCCAGGTATTGGACATTCTTATTTTCCAAGAATCGTCCTCGGAGGGAGCGCGGGTGGTTTATTGAGGACTCAAAGGCTCATTTTGCCATCTCGGGAGCGAGCCTCTGAAAAATTTCAAAAACTCGGACGAACGCCGTACCCCTAGCCATCATAGTGTCCAAGCACCCAAGTAACGTCTCTCAACCCAGAAACGGCGTTCTTGGGGGCGGAAGGGGTCAGACGGGGTCAACTAACCATTAGGGAAAACAAACCCTCTGTAGCTGGAAGCAAAAAAGAAAAATCACATTTTTCAGGTACGAAAGGGGCCGTGGTGAAAAGGCGTCAGTGTCAAAAGATGGGACCCTTCTTTCTAGCAGGAAGGGGTGGGCTCTCCCTCCGAAAAAGCACGACTGAAAGACGGCCATAGAAAAGAGGAGAGGGGGGAAAAAAAACTAAGATCGGGAAGGGAACTCCTGTTTCTACGACAGGAGATACGATCAAGGGGACTGGTTCATGAGGGATAAGCAAGAAAGAAAAAGGATGGAAAGTAAAAGGCATCCTCTTCCAGAAAATGAGGAACATGGGGAGGGGGAGGGGCATGCAACTAACAGGGCGCGGTTCCATTCGGAGGGGCCACGCTATTCAAGCTTAATCCGGGGGGGGCAGAAACTTCCCGAATGGGAGGAATCTGTTACAAAAGGAGGGTATGGAACACCCGAGGTTTCTCTCGAAGCTGCGGGTGCGTGAAGCAAAATGACCCTTAAATGCGTGCTACCCAACGCGTGTTGCGAGGGAAAAGGGAGATTATGGAAAAAACCATCTGCACGAAAGGAAAATAGGGTACGCAATAAGCTAAAATTCTCTCAGCCTCGTTACTTGGAAAAAAAGACGGGTCAGACGCTGGCTGTACCCAGGCTGGAAGGAAAGCCATACTCACTCTCGAGGGGGGCGGGGATAACTTTGTCTTTTCAACCGAAGTAAACGTAAGAACAACATGGCTCTTCTATAGGGAAGGGGAAGCGCGCCGGGGCTCCTTACTTCCCATAGCAGGAGAAGGCATCCGCAGCGGAAAAAAACGTCTGAAGAAAGACCTCTCTCTAGAACCTGAGTAGAAAGGGAGTGGTCGTTTTTTGGGGGGGGGGGGCAAGTAGAACCGGAGGAGGAATTAGAAAAGCAATCAAGTCAAAAAAGAGGGGGGGAAAAGTTGACAAAGAACTAGGTCTACAGGTCCTTGGAAACCCTCCACCAAAGAGGAAGAAGAAATAGTTACGTGGGGGGGAAAAGGGGGGGAAAACTAGGCTGCCGAAATTTCTAACTTCTTAGGGGCCAAAATAGTTCAAAATCCGTTATAGATAAAGGACCTGAATTGTAGGGGGCAGGGGGAACCTCTGGCTTTCACTTGGTTGAAGAATTCATCCACACTTGGGAGGGGGTCACCTCAAAAAATAGAAGAACTAGTGCCCACCTATCTCCATAGGAGAAGAAGAGAAGAAGGTTAGTGGGGAATGCTTTTCGGGGGAACGGGGGGGAGGGGGGGGAAAACAAAGAGAACTCAAAAAACAAAAATTAGAGGAAGGAGAGAAGTTGTGCGGCAAGGCCACCTGAGGAAACGTGCCTCATTCAGGGAGGCTTCTATGGCTAGAATTGCTCGGCAGAGAAGAGGAAGGGGAGTTGGAAATTAAACCAAAAAATTGATGAGTAAAAATAAAACAACTGCCAAAGAACCTCACCTTACATAAACGGGAGGAAGGACGCTATATCACGAGGAAAAGGGAAAATGGGTGGCGCCTTCGCAGAGGGGGGGAAGTCGGAATCTCAGAAAGTGCAAACCAGAAGAAGAGGGAACGGACCTCTTAAAAAATTCTTTTTCGATAGGCGGGGTAAGGAGGGGACAGCAGTCGTGGGGGGGTTGAAGGTCGTTCATTTACTAGCGGGGAGGGGCCCCGCGACCCCTGGGGTGGAAAAAAAGAGAAAACAACTGCCGCTTTCCACTCTGGGTCGAAGAAAACTGTTTAAGGAAGATGGCTGCCAGGGTACGCCTGCGGATCCCGAACCTTTTCTCGGAGGAAAGGAGAGTGCGATATTTGGGGGAAAATATCTGGAAAGAAGTAGAAATTCCAAAAGGTCTACGACGTATTATTAGGGGAAACGGCGGAGAAATTTGGCAATCCGCAGATGGTTCTTGAGGCATGCGGAGTTGGTTTTTCGGAGGGGGAGAAGGGGTCTAGATTCAACTGTCAGGAGCTCGACTCCCAAAGGGAGTGACTTGACTCTGGTAATGCTCTTTTTTCTATCAAGGAAGAAGTTGACGACCACTCTTTTACACGCAGGTGTTCGTTGTCCGGAAAAGGAAAAGAAAGGCAGACCTTAATAGTCTGTTCTTTTTTCTAACACGATTGCGGGGGTTGAAACCAGTCACTACTAAAAGGAAGGATCAAAATTCCATTTTCATGAACTTGGGGGGGGGGGAAGGCGACTCCTTTAGCAAGGGAACTCTCAAAACTGGGAGGGAGGGGAAGGGTGGTGCTAACACATACAGACAGCCTCATAAAAAATTCGTCTAAAGGGGGAAAACCAGCAGCTTACGAAAAAAAAGCTCGTTCTTGACTCACATTCAAAGAAAGGGAAAAATTGTCCCGACGGGAAAGGAGGGAAACTCTGGTCTACCCGAAAAGAGTTCAGATCGGGACGAGCTCACGTTTTGGGGGCGGAAAACGACGGGGGGGGGGCGTGAGAGTGAGGGGAAGGGAGACACTGAAGGGACGGAAAGACGGTGGCAAGGCAAAGAAAAAGAGGAAGACCGTCGGTATCCCACACCAGAGAACGCGGTTCGGAAGAAAGCAAAAAAGGGTGGGGGGAACAAAGGGCATTTCGAGTTGCGTAAGAAAACGCTACGAGAAAGGGGGGGGAATGGGTGGACTAGGTAATCAAAGCAGCACCCAAACGAAAAGCGAGCGGGGGTAATGTTGCTCCGGGCTTTTGCGATGGAAGTGGCTAAAGCAGGCATTGCCGTAAAACCCGTCTTACCCTTGGGGGAACCGCCTGGCCGATCATGGGGGGGGGAGAAGGACTTGGGGAGCCTAGACCGAAAAAAACAGCCTTTACTATTTGGGGGAAAAAAACAGAATATACGAGTAGAAAACGAGCGAGAAGCGAAAAAAGGCTCATGGGTCTTCCTGTTCTATCGGGGTCGCAGAATCTATGCAAAAGGTCAAAGTTACACAAGGGTGCAATCGATGGGGGAGAAAAGGACTCAAAAAAACTGGTCGCAGGTTCGGAGGTAACAGGAAGTATTCATTTGATTTCTGAGGGCAGGGTGAGAGTACACTCTGAGCGCCGAGCGTCGCTTTCTGTCCAGGGTTTCTGGGGGGGAAAATTATTCTCGGGGGGGATCAGCCTGAGAGGGGGGGAGGAGGCAACCTAGGGGAGAAAATGGGGGTACGAAGTTGAAAAATGGGGGAAAAAGTGGGGGGTTCGTTTGAAAAAAGGGGAAGGAAAAGGGAAAAGGGTACAACTCTAAGGAGTCGACTTATTCTTCTGGAAAAGAAACATGTCAGAGGGTATAGACATAGGGAAACAACCATCTAAGTATAGACAAGGCGAGTGTTTTGTAATAGGGAAAAGGGGGGGGGGGTTGGACCTCAATAACAACCTATTGTTCGCGGGTTGAGAGGAAGTGGTGTGGGAGAAACGTGGGATTG
>Ga0179593_1564881_pt1 | contig 19301 bp, 26 predicted proteins | sample CZODoug2_1_08_16_FD_185931 | JGI IMG/M metagenome (GOLD analysis project Ga0179593, IMG submission 185931) | Vadose zone soil fungal communities from Angelo Coast Range Reserve, California, USA - CZODoug2_1_08_16fungal (PacBio error correction) | ecosystem: Environmental > Terrestrial > Soil >...
TTTGCTTTAAAAAAAACCCCTTGTTGTCCGAAGAACAAGGTGAGCCGAGAAATGTTCGCCGCCCACTTCAAAAACATCCTGTGGAAATGTCGGTTTCTTCCCGTGGGAAGGGGGGAAGAAAAATCGTAGCGGCTAAAAAGGGAACAAATCAGAGTACACAAAAAAAAAAAAATCCCAAAGTAGCTCCAAACCCCAGGAGGGCCAATCATGACTGCACACTTATTAGGCGATGCAAGGAAAAAAAAGGAGGAAGCCGAGGGGATTGGGTCCCTGGGGAGGGGAAGTGCTGGATCTTTACCAGAAAAAAAAAAGCGTTGTTAGGAGCAGGGGGACGGAAGGAAAAGAAACAAAACCTGGCGGAAGAAAAAGAGCATGGACCAAGTTTTCTGCTTATTCGGGGGCTACGAACAGAAAAGACAATATCAGCTTCCCGCTCGCGATCTCGAAAGAGGGGGGGACCTGCGAAAAGAAAGGAATTCATGAATTCGCGGGGAAATCGCATCGCTAAAGGAAAGCTCAGATATAGGGTTTGGAGAAAAAAACGATTCATACCATGCCCGGGGGGAAGCCACTTGGAAGGTTATTGACGGAGGGGGAGGTATTCAGAGGGTTGAAAGGATTTTAACCGCAAGGGAAATGATATCACCGCGGAAAAAAAGACTTGGGAAAAATCTGTGTGGGAAATAATCGCCGGACGGGGAGGGGGGGGAGGATACATTTTTAGATCCCGGTGGAACAAACTCTTTGAGAATTTAGTAGTGGGGGGGGGGATCCTCCCACGAGGCACGGGAGATACGGTGGGGGAAAAAAGAGAAAGTGCTTGTTCGACATTGAGGTGATCTTTGAAAAGGGGCAAAATCCACACGGAGAGGGGAGCGGCGAAGAAACATCGGATCAAAAAAAACCCTTTCTATCCCTAGTAGAGGAAGGATTTTGTAGAAAAACCGAGAACAGAGATAGAGCGATGCCGAGGGAATCGCAGGAGCGCAGAAAAAAAGGTTGCTGACAACACGGAGTGGACCCTACCTTGAAGAGGAAAGGGACTACCTGGGGGGAATTAAGTTGCTGAGCGTTGACAAAGGGATCAGAATTCCCGAAAACGAAAAAAAAGTTTTGTTTTTAGGATTTCAATAACTACGCTTGAAAGGTTCATTAAGGACAGGAACGAAAAGAACAAAGGAGCCGAAGGAAAGCAGGCGGTCGCTGTCCCGGCCGGGAAAGTGAAATCAAATCAATGGACTGAGCTTAACTTGGAGAAGGAAAAGATGTTTGGCATGCGGAAAAAGATCCAGGGGTCGGTCGAGGTTTCGACGATTGGGGGAGCTTGGTGACGAGAGACGGGCTACCTTAACGGCGAAGGGAAGGTCATCAAAAAAAGGGCTAAGGGGGGACCAGTTAAAAATAGTCTACCAATGATACGGGAACAATCGATTCAGAAAAAAAAGTGAACCTCGTGGGAGAAGAAGAAAAAATAGGGAGCTCTACTTGCGAAAATAACCACTCTAAAAAACTCGAACGAGAAAGGGAAAAATGGTCTAGGGAGGCAGTCTTTCCGGGTAAAGGGATAATGATGGCGAGGGAACTTGACAAAAGAAATTCGACCGCAATCTTTGAGAAGGGTATGGCACAAAAGAAGAAGATTAGGGGAAAGAATCAAGTCAAATACAACCGTTACGGCTTTCTAAGGGGGAGGTAAAAAGCCGTCGTTTGAACAAAGCAAACACGGGACTTCAGGGAATTTGCCCAGGAAAGAGGGCCGCGGATCGCCTTTTGCAATGGAAGAGTGGAAGGAGCCTGGCCGGAGGTTCGCGAGGGGGAGGGGGAAAAAGTGGGGGGGGAAGAACCAAAAGATTGAAAAAAACAACTGTGAGGGAGTGGGGGTTACCCATGGTCTAGACGCGCATGCGGAGGGGAGAGCACAGGGAGACGTTCGATGGTTCATACAATTTCCTGAAGCCTATAGAGGGGGGGGAGCGCCGGGAAAATGGGGTATTGGAAAAAAAACAGTGTGTGGCAAAGTGTAAAAAAAAGGGAACCGACAGGAGAAAAAAGGATGGGGGAAGCGGGGGGAAGAGCGCGTTGTGCTGGAGGGACGATGAGTGTGATGACCTTTCCTTATCCCGTTGTCAAAACACCCCCCCCCACCCCCCCCCAACCCCCCCCCACCCCCAAAAACACCCCACCCCAAAAAAACCCCCCCACCCCCAACAAAACACCACCCCCCCCCCCCCACCGACCCCCCCACCCAACCCCCCCCCCCCCCCCCCAACGACGAAAGAACACTCCCCCCCCACCCACATTTGATGGGGGAGAAGGGCGACATATTCTGGGCAAAGGGAAGATAGGACATTTGTAGAAAAGGGAAGACGCCGAACCGGTAAGGACGCGGCGCAAGAAATCTAGGAAGAAGTAAGGAAGGAGGAGAGAAAATAGATGGGGGGAAATCTTAAAAAACGCTCTAAAGGGAGGGGGTCGGAGAAAACAAGGGAAAAAGAACCAAGAAGTCCGGAAGCGACTCCCATAAGAGGTCGCATGGTCCGATCCACTCACAGAGTTGCCATCACCTGCCAGAGCCCTGAAGATCCGCCAACGGGGAGGGAAAACCCTCGGCACCAGCCACCAAGTCGGCTAAAACAGAAAAAATTCCTTTTTAACAAAAGAAATCACTTTTAGTGTTGGTTAAAGGAAAGGCAACTACAAGGGGAAGAATCGAATTTTTGCCTCCTCGGGCCTTCGAAGTTAAAAAAAAGGAAAGGCAGAAAGAAAAAAGGGAGCGGAAGCAGAAAGGGGTAAACGCATTCAAGACGCAATGTTCAACGAAAAAAGTGGGTGAAAAGGGGAAAAAACGGCTTTCTTGGGCCGAAGGACAGGAAATTCCACTCGGGAGAATCCGCAAAGAAGGAGGAAGGAACTGCTCAGGGAAAGATAAGCCTAACTGGCGGCCGAAAAAACGCCGGCTGTCAAGAGAGAAAACAGACGGTTGATTTTGTAAGTAACATGAGAAATGAAGATTCTTCTTTTGTGGAAATAAAGATAGATTTGGAAAGGGGAATCTTTGGGGGGGGGTCAAGATGTCGAATCGCCATAGAATCCCGACTTAATAACAGAAAGCTTACCATATCCCCAAGGAGAGGGTCCGGAGTCTTGGGAGCCTACCGAAAAAATAAGAAAAGAAGAGGGCCAAAGGGCACAAAGGTTCAATCCCGAGTGCTGAACGTTCCCGGAGGAAAGTAGAAGGTTGTTGAAGGGGGTAAAAAGGGAGCCCATAGAGTGGTCAACTAAACCGCGGAAGATCATGACAATCCACCATTTGTGGAAGGACCCAATTAGGGAAAAAACTCGATGAAGGGGGAAAGGGAATTTTTCCAAAGCATTGGAAGACATCAATGAAGCCTCAGACATGGCAGAGATTTTTGCAGAATTGGGAAGTCTCACTGAAGGGAGGGGGAAAAACCGGAACTTGAAAAGAGGATGCAGTCCGTTCGCCTCGTTATTTAAATCAGGAAAACCCATAGGAAAAGGAAAAGGGTGAGCGTGGAGATAAAAAGAGTCAAAAAACCGCTTACCCCCTTCATTGATGTCTTACAAAATTTCAGTAGGCACGTAAGGTCGGAAAAAAGCCGTTATGTACAGCAGAGACGCGAAAGCTGAAGGAACGGCGGCATCGCTCTAAATATTGATACAAAGACGAAGCTCGGGTCACTCGGGATATCAATGGAAAGAAAGGGGTGAGGGAAAAGTAACTCCCGCGCCTAGGGGGTGGACCCACGTTGCAAAAGAAGTCCGACGGACAAAATCGAGTCGAAAAGACAAGAAATGTCACAGGAAGAGAAGACTCCAGCCCGTGTGAAGAAAGACAGAACAGTCTCAAAGAAGGGGGGGGGAAAAAGATCAGGATAGAATTGTAACGGGAGAAAAGCAGCAAGCAACAAGGGACTAAGTCCCTACTCCTGCTGAAAGCGTAGGTTCCATAAAAATGTTTCGCCAAACCCGATATGACCACAAAGGGAGGATCAAGGAAAAAAAGTCACGTCTGCAAAAAACGGTTCCATGGTTGTGTGGACATAAAAATCCATCTACAGACAACGTTCAGTGCGAAAATAATCCCTCTTTCAGGAAATTCGGTAAGAGGAGTAAGGGAGAAAAGGGGGGGGAATGTGCGTTTGAAAAACGATGATCGCGCCGGGGAGACTTGAAGAAGAACAAGTTCATCTTCTCCAGTTGGAACGGCTGAGTAGACACCCAAAAGACAAAGGCAGAAAAAGCCATCCCCTAAGCGAGACCGGGTACAGGAGGACGGAGTCCCGCTAAGAGGCTCTAACGAAGATGGGTGGGGGGGGGGGATGGTACGCCTGGGACTCCAAGCTAAAAGATGACACAAAAAGTTTTAATAACTCCATGCGTCCCGGGAAAAGGCCTTCCATCCCGAGAAAAGAGGACGAAGGGGGGACTTTGTGGGAGTTCGTGTGGTTTTGTGAAAAGAGTTTGGAAAATCGGGGAAGGATTGGGAAGAGGCCTGGAGCTCTCAAGGGGCATGAATCGCAACGGGACGAAACCACATTTTATTTCTGTCTGGGGGGAGGGGGAAGTGGGCTAAGAAAGAGGGTCCTCAAAGGTGTCGTCTGGGGGGAAAAACACGTGTTGGGATCCAGCAAATCTCTCTAAACGAGGGGGAAGGGATTAAAAGAACTGGCTACCCCCCGGGGTTTCAAGACGAAAGGAAGGTGGTATGACTCGCGAGGGTTCGAAAAAAAAGACAAAGCGGCATAATATTAAAGGAAGGCCGTCCGAGAATGTTCCGAAATCCGTGAGCGGCGGAAAAAAGAAAAGAAATTACAAAGGACACCCCTCCAAATAAAGACAACGCATCGAGCTCCAAAGAGCAAACCTCATAGGAAAGACGGCGATGGCAGGCAGACTGCCAGAGCCCTCTTATTTGAAAAAAATTTGTAGCGTCAGGGTGATTGGACCCACCCCCCGAAAGCAAAGGTGAAGGCAACCCGTCACCGCCGTCCAAAACAGGAAGAAAAGCTTCATTGGATGGCAAAGGGGTTCTCCTTAGTAGGGGAAGGGGTTTGTGGGTTTTTTTTCGGTGTTGTTTTGGGGTTTTTTGGGTTTTTAGTCTTGTGGTGGGGTTTTGGAGTTGGGGGGGTTTTTTTGGGGGAGTGTTTTTTTTTTTTTTTTTTTTTGGGTGCTTTTGGGTATTTTTTTTTTTTGTGTTGTGGGTTTTTTTTTTTTTTTTTTTCTTTGTTGGGGGGGTTTGTTTTTCTTTTTGTTTTGTTGTTGGGGGGGGGGGTTGTTTTTGGTCGGGGCCGGGGGTGTTTTGTTTTTTTTTTTTTTTTGGTGAGGGTGGTTGTTGGGGGTTTTTTTTTTTTTTGTTTTTGGGTGGGTTTGTTGTTTTTGTTCTGGGGGGTGGGTGAGTGTTTTTTTTTTCCCCCACCCCCCCCCCCCCCCCCCACACCCCCCCCCCCCCCCCCACCCCCCCCACCCCCCCCACACCCCCCCCCCAACACTCTTCGTTTTTTTTTTTCTTTTTTTTTTTTTTTTTTCCACCCCCCCCCACCCTCCACCCCCCCCACCCCCCCCCAGTTTTTTTCCGAATTTTTTTTTTTTTGCTTTTTTTTTTTTTTGTGTTTGAGGTGTCTTTTTTTTTTTGAGAGTTTTTTTGTTTGTATAAGGCACCCGGCCCCCCCCCCCCCAAAGACCCCCATCACCCCCCCACCCCCCCCCCACCCCCACCCCCCCCACACCAAACGTACCCCCCCCGCCCACCCCCCCCCGTTGGCAAACCCACCCCCCCCCACGCGCCCCCCCCCCCCCCCCCCCCCCCCCCCCCCCAGGGACGCCTCCCCCCCCCCCCCCCCCCCCAAACGACCCCCCCCCCCCCCCCCCCCCCCAAACCAACCCCCCCACCCCCCCACCCCCCCCCCGCCCCCCCCCCCCATCCGGTTTGTTTTTTTTTTTTTTTGTTTTTTTTGCCCCCCCCCACACCAAAAAAAACAAAAACCCCCCCCAAACCCCCCCCCCCCCCCCCCCCCCCCCAAGTTTTGTGGGTGGTTTTTTTTTTTTTTTTTTTGTTTTTTTTGTGTTGGGGGGTTTTTGTTTTGGTGGTGGGGGGGGGTGTTTTGGAACCCCCCCCCACACTTATTTATCTTCAAAAACAACACCCCCAACCAAAAACCCCCCCCCCCCCTCCCCCCCCACACCACCCAAACCCCCCCCACCCCCCCACCATGCCTTTGAAATGGAATACGGATCCGGAGGTCATCAATCTCTATCCGAGAAAAATTATTCCGATTGGGAAAGGAAGAGATGAAGAGGGATTACTGGAAGTCACGCTTTCTGAGGGTGGGTTACGTACCACAGGAAATCCAAAATGGCAAAGTTTTAAAAAAAGAAAGAAGAGGGTGTGGGCGGTTTATGTCTGCCGGAGGGGTCAAGAGGGTGATGAGGGGGGGGGCGAAACCTTGGGGAATAGAAAAGATAAAGCTTCAGCCGGAGAAAGTGGAAAAATCTGGGATTAGCAGACCGACGTTGACAAAAGTCCTAGAGGTTCGTCACGACTATGAGGGAGAATTTATGGTATGGGGGAGAGGGGAAGAGAAAAAACGAGAGGGAATACGTGGAAAGGAAGTCTTTTGGCCGACTTCGAAAAAAGGCTTGCATTGAGAGGGAGGGGTTTGAAAACCACCACGGATCGGAGCCGTCGGGGTACGGGGGGAGGGGGACGAAAGGAGAGGTGAGCGAGCGCAGTATTGGGACTGGGTGAGAGAAGGAGATTTAGAGGAAGAAACCGAAACGTTGAAGAAAGGGGGAAGAGAGCTTTCATGGGACATCAACGGCGAGGCCAACTTACGGGAGAAACATGCATGGGACGACCAAGAGGGAATGTGTGACGCGGGGAGGGACAAATAGGAACCGAAACTCCATTGGAGGGGAAAGTTTGGAAGATTTCCATACCGAAGAGGGGGGGGTCGGACATGGAACGAAGAAGGAACCAAGAAGAAGGAGGGCGGTCCTCATACAAGGGGAAGAAAATCTGAAAAAATTCTGTCAAAGAGCCGGCAGGGGGAAGAGAGATTTTTGGCAATTCTGTCTTGAAAAAGAAAAAAAAGTTCATCTCGTTTCGGACGGGGGACATGAAAAGGGTGCCCGGGGGGAAAAAGCGGCGACTTACGGAAAATTCAGAAACGATGGCTACCCTTTGAAAAGAAAAAATTCTACTCAATGAGACGGGATCAGAGTCATATTGAAAACGGGAGGGGGGGGAAAGAGTTTGGAGGAGGCGGATTTGAATCTACTGCGGCAATAACCAAAAGAGCGGATCGGGAGAGTTATGGTCGGGGAAAAAAAAAAGCCGGGATCGTCGTTTTGAAATCTTTATAATGATGGCGAAAAAAAAGAGTGACCCAAAAAACTAAATGCCAAAAAAAAAAGGTATCAGTGAAAGGATGAGGTCTCAAGGTTAAACTCAGCAAAAGTGAGTGCTGGGAAGGAGTCCTGCCCGAAAAAGGTTGCGGCGAACAGCACTACTTTAATCAGAACTTAGCACTGGAGACTGGGAGGACTGGGAGAGAAATTGACCGATGGAGGCCGTAAGAAGGCATTTTTTAGGGGGGAACCCCTTAGGGGGAAGATGTGTCTAACCAAGGGAGTGGGAGTCTTGAATTCAGTTTAAAAAGCGGTCTGAACGCGCCCTGGAGGGGGATGTTAGCGCAGGGGGGAGGGGGAGGACACGTTCGATTTAAAGATACACGTACAGACCCAGGCTGAAAAGGAGAGATTTTGGGGGCATAAAAGGGGGGGGGGTCCAATGGGCGCTTACAAAAAATCAAAACGGTAAAATCCGTTTTGGCAGGGGCAGGCAGGGAATGTTTGGCTGGTGGAGGGGGGGGGGGGTCCTTCTCGCAGGGGGGGGGAGGGAGGGGGTATCTTCACTCTTGCGGGGGGGTTTTTATCCCGGAGAGGGGATCGGCCCATGCAAAGAGGGGGCCTTTCTAATCATGAGTCAAGAAGGTCACTGCGACGGGGAAAAGGGAAAAAACGTTTAAACTCGGAAAAAAAAAAAAACGGAGGAGGAAAAGAGCGAGATTTCTTGCTCCGAGGAGGCGTTCGTGCGGAAAAAAACAGAAGTCTGCGAGAGGAAGAAGGAAGCCCAGATATGTCGCATTGGGATCAAGGAAGGGGGGGGAACGGAAAGGTGCCAGCACCAAAGAAAAAACCACGCCGCAACGAGGAAAAACCACCAGACGAAAGGTTGTTCTAAGAAAATTGGTAAACAAGGGGAAAATCACTTTTTAAAAAAGGAGGACAATACCCCATTAAAGGGAGGCCAAGGACCCTTTCCCTCAGGGAGTCCGGAGTAAATCGAACGTTGCTCAGAACAATGAGAGAAAAGAAACAGCAAGAATCAGAAGACCGCCCCATAATGAGCAAAAGGGACTTTGTTCGACAAGTGTGGTGAAAAGGAGGGGGAAAAGGAAGGCCGGAAGACACAGCTCGTCAAAGGCCCCCAAGGGAAAAAAGCCTGCTCAGGGACTACTTCGCCGTCTTGCTTCGCAAACCGCCCGGGGGAGAGAAGCCCGTCACGGTGGGGAGGATTAGGAAAACCTTGAGAACGGAGAGGTTCCAATCACTGAGAGGGGGCGAGGGATCTTGGGACTGTGGTCACTCCGGAATCCGCCAAAGATCAAAAGACGTTAAGACAAGTGCCCCTAGGATCCGGGTCAGGAGATTCCCTCTCATAGAGTTCCACAGACACAAAGAGGGAGAAGGATAATCCGAGAGAACTAGTCCATCAAGAGGGGGGGAATGAATTGTTCCGGGGGGGGGAAAGGTTGGGCGGTACGGGAAAGAGGGTATTAATATGGCAAACGAAAAGGAAAGGGGGGTAAGAAAGCCGAAAGAGGCCCAAGTCCACCAGAAAGTCGGGTGAAGAAAACCTCGATGGATTTAGGAAAAAAATTTTGTTTGCCAAAAAGGGAAAAAAGAGGGTCGAAAAATTTAGCCGCAGTCCAGTCGGGATGGTGCAGATGGAAGGACACTGCCGGCGGACCGCAAAAGGGGAAAAGCGGGAGAGGAAGTGCATGTCCGGAGGAAACAAGGTCGTGGGAATCCGAAAAACGTCAACCCTCGGGGGTTCTGAATTAGGTGGGGGGGGGGAAAAAACCGCTTTCAAGAATGGGACGTAAAAGGCATGTTTCAGCACGTAAAGGGAACCTTTGAGGTAAGCAATTGGAGAAGCTCAAAGTTCACTTTTCAGAAGAAAGCTCTCCGGATTTTATAACAAATACTAAGGGACACCTAGGGAGGGGGGACTAAAATCCATTGGGGGGGGGGATAAAACCTATCCGTGGTGTAGGGGGGGAAAAAGGTGAAAACGAAAGACGTCGTTGTCGAAGGGAAAGACGAGAGGCCAAAGGAAGAAGCCAGCCTCGTTGAGAAAAGAACCCTACAAAAGGAGAAAGGGGGGGGGGGAAACCGGGAACGTGACTCAAAAGAGAAGGAAGGTGTCCCCGGAAGCAGCACACAGATTTGACGTAATCCGGACTCAAAGATTTGATATGTTCGAAATAAAGGGGACAAGGTTCAAAAGGAGTTAACCCCGATGAGGGGGGGACGTCCAGAAAAGAAACGTCGGCGGCTTGTCACAACTGGGGGTTCCAGGGTCGTAAAAGGGGCGGGGTTGGAAATCCCTATGACGGAGAAAGTAATCCCGCTTTCAGCGAGGGAGTAATTCATGGAAGGCCGGGAAGGGGGCAGCGGCTTAGCAGATGACGGATTCGGGCAGGATAAAGTAAATGTCGGAATGCGCGATTAACAAAAAAAAAAAAACATCAAGAACAAGCTTGGCCATCCCATGAAGCGAAAAAATTTTTGGAACGGCGGTGGAGAAAGGGAAGGCAAAGCTTAAGGGGCTTTTTTGAGTGGGGTCAAAAGGGGGGAGTCCAAGCTCAAAAAGAAGAACCAAGGGTCAAATCCGGAAACGTCAGCGGAGAACCGAAAATCCAATCCTTTCATCAATTAGGGGGGGGGGTATGCTTGGTGTGGAAGGGTGGATTGGGGAGGTTTGGAGAGTGGTTGAGTTGTTAGGATCCAAAAGGGGATTAGGGAAAGGCCCACTTACTAAACCGAAAGTTTTCTGCCTCTTTGGCTTTTAAAAGGAGGAAGGGTTCTCCAAGAGTATAGGAGGACGGAAAGGGTAAAACCAGGATCCACACATCTCTCGAAAGAAAAATAGATATGGTGGAAAGAAAAAATTTTTTCCAATACGAAGAACACGGAAAAGTGTGGATGGGGTAAAGGACGACGCCCCACTTCAAAAAGGGAAGATGAAAAAAGGGAGGTTTTCGTCCCTTGGGATCCGTGATCGCTCCGAAAAAGAAGCAAAGCAAATCGAGAGAAAAGCTCCAATCCCAAAGAGACAAATAAAATCTCTAAAAGGTCGCCAAGGATGAGAGGACAGGCCTAAAGAGGACGCCTTCGGGGGGTGGCTCCTGTTGATCTTGCTGTTTGGGGAGTTACACAGCAAAAAAAAGCTGTTGGAAAGGACTTTCGCGAAACCCAAACCGGGAGGGAAAAAGGGCACGCTTCATGGGTGAAGTTCTGTATGGAAAGGGGGGGAGACTCCGCGAAAAGAAGCCAAACGTGAGAAGTGCAAAGGGCTCAAGCTCGAGAATCCGGAAAAAAAAAAGCGATCCGCCGCCAACGCAAAAGGCAAGAACTGTAAACCGAGAAAGGGGGATTACTTGCGTAGGGGGGCAAGTAAAAACCGATTCAATACGACCATGGCACCGGGGGGGCGTGATGGACTGCCTGAAAGGGGGGAGGAGAAAGAGGGGGGGAGGAATTTGGGAATGGCACCGGGAAATCGAAATATCAGTCTGACTTATGGAGATGTGGTGGAGGACCGACGTTGACAACGAGGAAAAATTTGGGTCGTCACGAAAGACCGGTGGCAACACTCTCTGGGGGGGAAAGGACGATAAATCTCACACGAGGCTGGAAGAAGTTTGACCCCTCGGAGGGAGGGGGGGGGGTCGACTTCGAAAAAGAGAAAAAATTTGAGGGACAACGTGGTCAATACACCAAAGGCTCCGAGAAACATCGGGATCAAAAAATGGTATTGGGATTTATAGGCAGAGCGAAGGGCATGAGGGGGTATACACCCCTAAAATTTTAGAGCGTGAGGAAGGTTGATCATGAAGGAAGGAAACGGCGAAGCTGGCATTGGACCGAGGTGGACACGCCTTTCTTAAAGAAAAGACCATTTCATTTAATAGAAAGGGGCGTTGAAAAAAAAGTCAGAAACTCCAGCAGTTCGCTTGGGGGGGAGGCAATAACGACGGCTTATCAGGGGAAACGTACCGCACAGGAAAAGACAACGCGCCAATAGGGCGGTCCGAGGAAAAACAGTGTAAGTTAAAAGAGGTGGGCGAAATTGACTGAGGCTGAAGAAGGGGGATCGAAAAAAGGGGATGCTTGGGGGCCGCATGATGAGCCAAAGAGAATCTAGGTTTCGGACAAAAACCTGTTGGCCTGGGAAAGAGGGCAAATTAACGGCGAAGGAGGGGGACATATTCATCACAGCACCCGTCCTTACGCGGAAACAATTCTACTCAATGAGGTCATCCGATTCAGATGGGGAAGAAAAAAGGGGTGGATAGGGTATTTTCGCCGAGGGGAGGAAATAACACCCTCAGAGACTACCGGGTGAGGGGGCAATATTACCAAAGGGGAGGGTCGTTTTGGAGATATGATGGAGAGACTCTCATCGTGAAAAATCACCGCAATCTTATAGATGGAAAAAAAATAATTCATTTCCCCGAGCCAGATAATCAAAAAAGACCAACCTTACGTTCTGGGGAGAAGTCTGCCGCCAGGGGGAAGGGAAAACTCCAGCAAAAGTCAGGCTATCTTTCAAGATTTAGGAGGGGGCCTTTTCTATGAAAAAAAAAGTTTAAGTCGCCAAGGCCGGCAAGAAAGCAGGGGGGGGGAAGGTTTCACCCAAAGGAGGAGGGGAAAAAAAGATTAATCTTTAAATGCGTGGGAACAGGCAGGACAAAGGCATTCCGCGCCCTGGGAGGAAAAACGTTGGTACATGAGCAGTTCGATTTTAAAGAAATACGCTTAAAAGGCGTAAAGAGGGAGGGGGGCATCGCCCTTTGTACGGAAGCGTAAAAAAAAAAAAAAAAAACGTGAGTGGAAAGAAGGGCTGTTCAGCAAAAAAAAAGTGTGGGGAGGAGCTGGGGGTTTGGGGGAGCGTTTGGCGAGGGGGTATCTTCAGCTCGGGGAAAAAACCTTTCCTTTAGCCCTTAAAAGGGGGGGCATGCGGACATAGGGCTAATGAGGAAGAGCGGCCTTGTTGGAGAAGCCGCCGCCCAGAAGAGCGGTTTGAAAAAAGCTCAACAAAAAAGAAGAGAGAGTTCTTCGCAAGGACGGAGCGGCAGCAAAAAAGAACGTCGAACCAGGCCGCGGCAAAGGAAGCCGAAATGCCACAGAATAGGAAAAAAGAACTCAACAAGGAAAAAGAAGGTGCCAGCACCTGGAAGCGAGCCAAAGAGGACACCACCAGCGGAAAAAATTTTTTCTCCTGAGAAAAAGCAAAAAAGGAGGGGGAACACTTGCCAATCACGGGGGTTAACCTACATACAAAGTGGAAATACAAAGGGCAAAAATATATCGACACGGCAAGTAGGACGTCTTAATTTAATAGGGTAAACAATGCCTCAAAAAAAGGAAAACGCGGAGGCGCGCTTGGTAAAGATACAAAAGGTCCCTCTTTGGGAGAGGGGGGGAACCTTAAAAAGCTGCTTTCTGCAAAAAGGGAAAATTCCACTCGGTCAATCTTTCGTCCATCCGCAAAGGCTCAGGGAAAGATAGCTGAAAAGAGGCCGCATAAAGGCAACTCCGATCGAAACAGGTGTTTGTCCGAGGGAAGAAAAAACCTTAAAAAATAAGAGAAGGGGGTGCCAGAAAATCACTGATAAGGGATCATCGTTCGCGTTGAGAGAGGGGAAGACCAGTCATTATCCAGATAAAAGAAGGCAGAACGAGAGTCATAGTGCAGTTCTCTAGTCAAAGGGGGTGAACCCACCGCAGGGCCGAGCTGGAAGGAAGCCAACGCTGTTTAACAAAAAATCGATGAACCGGGGGTAGGGAGGAAAAGGTGGGTACGTAACCGGTAGCCACAGGCCAGCAGTTATTCCTCTGGAGTTCCTGTCGCCGACGCAAAAAAAAGGGAACCCAGGAAGCGCACAAGCGGCCGACACCTCGATGAAGGTACGACGAGAAGGGTCACAAAGCCTTGCAAAAATAGAACCTTCCCGTAAGCCTCAAAAGAGAGTTTTGCAGAAATTTAATTTCTCCCTGAAGGCCCTTCACTTGAGTCTGCGGGTGGTCCAGAGGCAGGGGGAATAATGAACGGGGATCATCTCGTAGGGGGAAGAAAGAGAAAAACTTCAACCCCCTCGTCACGGGAATCTGGGAGATTTTTCAAGAAACCAAGCCCGTCATTCAAGAATAACCATCAGGGGAAGAGAGTGAAAAACCATCCGCCGTGGGAAAAGAAAGGGAAATGCCGATGAAAAAGGATGAGTAAAGCGGAATCGAAAATCTCCCGTTCTCCAAGGGGGGAGGACTCTCAGCTCAAGGGAATTGCAGGAAAAGAAAGTCCCGAGTAGGACAAAAGACCGCACGATCTGGTGGGGGCAAACTAAAGATACAAGCAAGAGGTGGCGGCGAAAAAAAAGACAATTCCCGAGAAAGCGTCACTCCAGCCGGGGGGTGAGATTTCTCGAAATGTACCTAAGTCTCAAAGGGTGCCAAAAAAGGAACGAAAAGGGCCCAAGAGGGGGGTCACGTCGCGAACGAAAAAAACAGATGGAAAAGGAAAGAAACCGACTCCGGCGAGTCGAATTTCCCGTTGAAATTACGAACAAGTAAGTTCTCCCTATCTGAAGACGGCATTCCAGCACGAAACGTCGGCGGCTGAAAAGGGAAAATGGTCGTATTGAAGGGGGGCCAAAATCCTCTAAGTGGAAATACTTGCCCCATATAGCCCAAAAAAAAGACTCTAAGAAAAAGGGAGGAAGTAATCCCTCTTTCAGCGAAAGAGGGGGAAAAATCTTAATTCATGGGGGGGAATTGCGTTGCCGCGGAGGGAGTTCTGAAGAAAAGGAAGATAGAGGGGGGAAAACAGTTTGAGGAGAGAAAGGGATCGGAAGTAGAAGTATCCAACCAACAGAACACGCTGGGAATCCCATGAATCGTCCTATCTGAAGGGGGGGGGAAAGGGAAGAAGAATAAAAGGTCTCAAAAACAACGAGGTTGTAGTGTTTTTTATGGTAGCAAGCTCCCAACCGCGAAACAATGTTTCAAAAGGGGAAGCCAGGGCAGCTCGGAAACGTAAGTCCTTGTGTCGCATTAGGGGGGGCAATGTTGTTTGAGCGTGGGAAGGGGGGATTGGGCGGGGGGATGGAGTTTTCTTCTTTCATGGAGCAAGGAGAGGAACAGGGAGGGCCCACTTACGAAACCTACATTTAAAGTCCGCTGGGGGGGGAAGAACATCGGGGAAAGATCCACAGAGGTGACTGGAAAAAGGTTTTGATCCATCACAGCCTGAGGTAGGAAAAGAGAGAGGGGCGGATCCTCAACCACGTGGGGGAAAAAGAAAGGTAATACGTCTGGGGACGTTTGGCGACAGAAGAAAAAGTCCAAGACACAGTCGGCATGAGGGTCGGGTTAAGAAAAAGGGGGTGCAAGATAGTCCAGACCAAGGCGTCCAGAAGAGATAACTCCCTTCCAAAAGGTCCCACTCCAAAAGACAAATCAAAACATAAAAAACCCCATCTGTCAAAATTGAACCCTCAAGCGAAAGAGGAGGAAGGCCAAAAGGCCTGAAGAGTGGGGGATTGAAAAAGGGGGGCTCCTTTGGAGCGGGAGGGATCTTACCCAAAAAAAAGATGAGCAAAGCGTTGAAGAGGGAAACGCGTCCAAAAAAGGCGGAAGATTCGACTCGGAATGGTTCGAGGCCGTGGATACTCTCCGCGATCACAATGGGAATTGCCCTTTGAATCCTGCACATTCCAAAACCCGGAAGCGGCAGCAAGCTCGAGACACAAAAGGCCGGAAGGAAGGCTTGGAAAAAAGATCGCTGAAGCTATCAGGAAAAAAAGAGTAGAGGATGGAAGAAAACCGATTCAATACGAAGGTTGTCGGAACGACGGGGACGGGGAGTGACCTTTACTGTGTTAGTCGAAAGAATAAGGGGTTGGAAATTTGCACGGACATTCAGAAAATAGACCCGGGGAAGAAAGAAACGTAGTGAAGAAAGAGGTATGCAGTTCTCTACGGGGGACAGAAAGGAGGGGTCGGATCCTGAGAAAAAAAAGACGGGACGCGGTGGCTCTTTGTAAGGGAGGTGTGGTCAGAAAAAAACAACGAAGCTTGGATGCCCGGAAGAACGGGACAGGATTGCTTTTTCTAAAACGGAGGATAAGATTAGGAACGTGGTCAAACAAAGAAGGGGTCGCTAGGGGGCTTTGTAAGACATAGAATCACCAATTTTCCGGCCCTGGGGAAGGGGAGCTCTCACGAAGTAGGGGTTATAAAAAACAGGCGTGGTATTCTCCTTAAGGGTCTCAGCCAAAAAAAAGAAAAGAAAGGGGTTCTTAAATAAACGGCGATGGTGGACGGAATGCATGCAAGGGGAAAAATTCTCTTTTGACATGAAGCGTTTCCAAAACCGAATCAAAGAAGAAATCCATGGGGCTCGGTTTTCGAGGAAAAAGCTTGAGCAAGGAAAAGGGGAAAAAAAGGACGGACATGCCGAAGCGATCCAAGTGCAGGGAAGTCGGCCAGTGAGAAAGGGGGGATATTACGGGGACGGAGGCTACTGGAAGGTCCTAACAATATGGGGGGGGCAATTCTTTTGGGGGGGCGCAATCATCGGAGGGGGGGGAAAGGAAACTCAGGGGGGAAAGGCGTCGGCGGACCGAAGCGACGGGAGTTGACCTATTCAAATTCTTGGCAAAGGGGGAAATTTACCTAACCGAACACCTTCTTAATAACGACAAGGGGTCATAAAGTATCAACCAGGGGAACCCCGAGGTGGCGTGAAGCCCTCCGGGGGAAGGCATCTTTAAGGGACTTGTTTCAAGGGGGGACAAGACCCCATCTCTTCCTCTGGCAAGCTGTATTATGGGAAGAGGTCCCCTATTATCAGCAGATCCGAGTTTGGTCTGGAGAAGGCTGCTGAAAGAAGTTCCCATATCGTGACCGAGAGGGAGCTTGAGAGGGAAACAAAAAAGATTCAGGGGGTAAACATAGGGGAACAAAATTCCACGGTGCTGGGAATCATAGGGAAAAAGGACGGAAGAAGAATCACCGACGGGAAGTTCAGATTTCCTGAGCAGCTGAAGGTGGAGGGACCATGTCACGGGAGGAAAAAAAAAAAGAGGGACAGAGTGGAAGTAGATCACGGAGAAAAGAAGCAAGGTTCTCGAGGGGGGTCTGTGTTGACTAGGGAAGAAAAAAAAAGATTTAGAAGGGAAAAGATTGAATGCGAAACTATCGTCTAAGGAAGAAGGAGCCTGGGGAGGATGGGAGCGCTTACAAGCACTAGATTTAACTTCGAGGAAAAAAAAGGCCAGGCGGAAAAGAGGTGGGGGAAGAGGAGGGTAGTTGCCAATTGGGGGGGTCGCTTAAAAAAATAAACGGGAAATTTTAAAGGGAGGGGATGATGGGGGAGGGCTCCTTTTTTGCGGGGGTTCCGCCTCCCTTCTCCCCAATGGGGTGTTCGTGATTCCGGTTATTTTAAGGGAATGCGGCTGGGGGGGTTTTGTGACTGGCTCTGAAGGGGTCCTTTTCGGGCCCTTTCCTTTATAAAAAAATGGGCCCATGCTACATACGGCGGAAGTTCGGCCGGAAGAAAATGATTCCGCTGAGAGGGAGGGGAAGGCGAGTGGCCGAAAAAAAAAGAAAGGTTTAGATCGCGAATAAATCTCTAAGAGGGGAGTAAACAGAGAGAGATTTAGGAAAGAAGGGGTCCTGGGCCGGAAAAAGGAAAAGAGGTAGATACCAAGGGAAAGAATATTAAAGAAGAAGCGAAATTCCCAAACCACTCACAGGAAGGGATAAAGAAAAAAAATTCGAGATAACCAACGCAAGAAGTAGGGATTCACAACATGGGGAAAACCATTCCACCTTTTTTTAGAAGGGGGTCTTAAAAGAAAGGAACACGGGCCACAAAAAGGGGAAGGGGTTCAAAACAATCCCCCATTGCGAGTTCCCCAAAGATAGAGACCCGTTTCCGGGAAAAAGGGGGTTGAAGGCGGAAGTTCAAATCTCACGTGAGAAAAGCCTCCCAGAAAAAGGGGGAGCGGATGAAAATGGTAAAAAACGCATTCAAAAAATTGGGTTCCGAAAAAGGACATCCCAGAAAGCTTCCCATAGAGGGGGGAGGACTTAATGCCAGGAAAGAACATCCACTCGGTACGATCTTCGAGCGACGCAATTCTCCAGAAAAATCATGGAAAGAAGAGAAGTCTTTCGGGCGGATTTCGCAACAGCGTAAGAATCCGAGCGAGAACGTCACGGTGTGGGGACGATGAGGGGTAATGAGACTGAAATGAGTTTTGAAAAATCACTGATAAAGAGGGGGAAAAAGTAGTTGTCACATTTGAGGGGGCATCATTCTCAAAACCCAAACTACGAGGAGGCTCATAGGGGGGCAACTACCATATCCGGTCGAGCAAAGCGCACGAAGGGGGGGGTTCCTTGTAAACCACAAGGAGAGCAGAAAATAAAACGCTGTACAAAAAAACGGGGGTCAATCCCCTAGGGGGCAACTCGACCTTGTTCCCGGGGAAGAATAATGTGGGGGTGCCTTCTTCTTTCAAAGCATTCCAGCTTGAGAAAAAGGGACCACCTAACGCGCCAGTAGGTAGCCGACGCTCGAAAAAAGTTTAGCTCCAAAGTACCTCAACCATATGAGTCAGGAAAACCAGGGGATTTTCCAAAAGCATGAGGGTTTCGAGGAAAAAGGGAAGCCGAGGGAGTAGGATTTTGGCAGAATTGGGATTGAATCAAAGCCCGGGAACGTAACGCCCTGCACGCCGCTGGGGGAGGAAAAAAAAGGGGGAGGCCGTAAAGGAAAAAGGGTCGAGAAAGGGAGGAAGCCAAAGGACCCATCGAGCCCATGTATTTGAGACTGAAGTGGGTACAACGAAAGGGGGGGAGGAAGGAATTTCAAATAGAAATCCTGCATTGTCAGAAAAACCATCGCCGGGAGAAAGGGGGAAGCCGAAAAAAGGAAGACAACGGGGGAAGGCGGCATCGCTCTAAATAGCGGGGTATACAAAATCTACCGCTCGGCGACTCGTGTCTAAAATGGGGGAAAAGGGGAGAGAACGGGAAGCCGCGCCGATCACACGGGCAACCGAAATCAATCAATAAAGAAAAATACCATCCCGACGAGGGAGGAGAGGAGAAATCCTCGTGAGGGAAGCGAAACTTCAACATACGACCTAATTCTCAAAAGGAAAGTCTTACAGTCGTGACGAAAAGAAAAAGCCATCGTTTGGTAAAAAAGTAGAAACGAAGAAGCAACACGATTTTCTCACTAAGTGGGACATAAGGCTGAAGCGTGATATTTTGAGGAAAAGGTTTTCGCCACAATCCTGGAAAAAAAAAAAAAAAAAAAGAGGAAGTTTCACAAGAGTAGGCGGCTGCAACAAGGAAAGGAGTGACTCGGGGGGAATGCCCCGAAGAAGCGTTACGCGAAAGAGAAAAAAAAAAAGTGAGCTAGGGAAAGCGGATTCATGGAAGGGAAAAGTGCCGCGGCGAAAAAGTGGAGCTGCAGAAAAGGAAGCAGGATCCAAGGGCAAAGCATTGGGATCTCTCTGCGAGAAAACGGTATCACCGACTAGAAAGGTCCAACAACAGGACGGCGAATCTTCCGCAAGCGGAGGGGGACGGGGAGAAACGAAGTCCACCGCTTTGGAGGGTTGAGTGGGTGGGATGGGAACGCCACCCATCAAAAAAGCTACAATATCCCAAACGGGGAAGAAGCAAAAAAAGTTGTAGAAGAGAACGGTCCTCCATCTCCATTGCAAGAGGGGTCAGTTTGTGGCTCTGGGGGGTCTTTTTGGGGGGGTGTATTTTTTTTTAGGGGTAAGATGTCGTTTCTCTGGGGGGGGGACGAGCAAAGGGGGGAAGCGGCCCACTTGACGAAAAAATATGGCCGCAGGGCTTGGAAGTGTGCTTAGTCGACCACAGTATACCTGTTGGATCGGGGAAAA
>Ga0179593_1315066_pt1 | contig 19298 bp, 34 predicted proteins | sample CZODoug2_1_08_16_FD_185931 | JGI IMG/M metagenome (GOLD analysis project Ga0179593, IMG submission 185931) | Vadose zone soil fungal communities from Angelo Coast Range Reserve, California, USA - CZODoug2_1_08_16fungal (PacBio error correction) | ecosystem: Environmental > Terrestrial > Soil >...
ACAGGAATCCGTTGGGGAACTGACAGGGGAGGGGGAGGGAAGTCGTGGGGTCCCCACTTGAAAGGTGTAACTTCGATGGGTTAGTTAAGGAAAAAAGGGAGAAAAATAAAAAAAAAGGCGAAAAAAAGGGGGGGGGGGGGAATTCAAGTGGAAATGAAGGGAGGACGAGACTTCTAAGAAAGGGGGTGGAAAAAAAAATTACATCAGGTGGGAGGACGAATAGGAAGGGGGGGGGTCCACAAAAGGCTGGGGAAAAGGGGGCAAAAAGGGGGAGACAGGGAAAAGGAAGGGTGGGGACGGCGGGGTTTCTCAAATTTGTGGGGGGGGGGTTTACACGTGGGGGAGGTGCAGGGGGGGTCCCAGTAAAAGGGGGGTTTAGGACCTACCACAGGTGCAAGAATTTATCAAGAGGGAAAAAACCGCTTGGGGGAAGGGTGTGAAAATACTAAACGTGGGAAAAAAAAGGGGAAAAGTGGAAAGACAATAAAAAGATAGGGGCCAGAACGAAAAGAAAAAAAAAAAAAACGAGGAGTGAAAAAGTTGGGGGTTTGGGCAGGGAAATGTAACACAAATAAAAGGACGAAGGGGACAAAACAAGAAGGGAGGGGGGGAAGGAGAATAAAACATTGACAAAGAGACCAAAAAAGATGGAGAAAGAAAATCTTCAAAGGGGGGGAAAGGGGAAAAAGTAAGAAAAAGCAAATCTTCGAAAGGGGGGGACTGGGTGAGAGGAGGGGGGGTTTTAGTCTAAGGAAGAAATGTAGAAAATGGAGAAAGTGAGCTAGGGGGCATTTAAATTCTAAAAAGGAAAGGGGTATATCGGAGAAAAAAAATAAGTTTCGGGGGGGGGGGACGACAAAGCCATCTGGAAAGGAGGAGATGTAGGGAAGGCGCAAAACTTTCAATAAAAAAGGAAAGGGGGGGGGAAAAAGAAAGGGTTGGGGGGTAAGGGAGCAAAAAAAAAGCGAGATGGTGGAAAGGGGGGGGGGGTCCTTCCTACGGGGGGTTGTTGCTCTGAAAAGGGGAAGACAGGAAGGGTTGGGGAAGGAAAAAGGACGAGTCAAAGTGAAGAGGAAAAAAGGGGGGGAAAAAAGAGGGGGGAGGCAAAGGGGGGTAAGGTCAACACTAGAAGAAAAAAAGGGAAAAAAAAACGGATAAATGAAAATAAAGAAAGTCATTCTGAAAGATTAGCTTGGAAGGAAGAAAAGTCGGAAACTACTTGGACAGGAGCCGGAAGTCCCAGGGAGGGGAAGGAGAGAGAAGGAGGGGCGGGAAAGAGTGGAGCGAAGTGTTAAATCAAAGGGGGGAAGAACTAAAAATGGGTAAGGGAAAAGGGGGAAAAAGATAGTTGAATATTTGGGAAAAAAACAGAGAAAGGAAAGAAGTTGGGGGGGGGTCAGGAGCGCCTTGACCGGAAAAAAAAAGGCAAAAGTTGTTGCCAATGCTGGAAAAAAAGCATGGGGGGGTTTACGATTGGGGGGGGGACTGGGGAGAAAAAGCGAACCAAAGAAGTATCGGGGAAAAATTTGGGTGGGTGGAAAAAGGGGTTGGCAAAATCACAGGGAAACAAACTCCCCAGTCATCCAAGGGGAACAAATGGAATCCTCCAAGAAAAAAAAGGGGAAAGGGGCGCTTTGGGGGGGAAAGAAAAAGTTGCAATAAAAAACCCCGCCAACAGGGCTCCAGAGTTCGGAAAAAAAGGGAATGAAAAAAAAAACGTCATCGTCGAGAGCAAAATTAGAACAGAGGGGGGGGGGAAAAAACTGTGAATTGCCGCAAAGCCGGAGGGATGGAAAAAGAACATCAAACCACAAATGTTACAAAGCACTTGCAAGGGCGTGGACCTGACCTGAAAAAAAACCCATAAGGAGAGGGAGGAGAAATGGAAGAGAAAGGCCAAAACAAACCGTGGAAGGAAGGGTTCCGTTTAAAGAGGCAAGACCCAGTCAAATCTGTCAAGAAAAGGAAAGAGGGGCCTTCCATTGGGAGTACGTACCAAAAAGGGAAAGGGGGGTGGGGGAAGACTGGTCCTAAAAAGAAGGACCGGGGGTGGAAAATGGCCACAAGAACGCAAACCTAAGAAAAACGCTCGTAAAAAAAATGGGGAAAACCCCCGGGGAAACGGACAGGGTTTCAAAAAAAAATAGAGGGAAAAACAAAAAGATACGCACAGAGAGAGTGATTTTAACTTCAAGTGAAAGTGACTGGGAGGTGGGGGAAAAAACCCTCTGAAAAGGGGGGGGAAGGTCAATTGGGGGAAGAAAATGCAGGTGGCAAAGGGAGACGTTGGGGAAAAAAAAAAAAGGGGGAGGGAGTGGAAAAAAAAGGTGCGCCCATGAAAAAAACACGGGGGGGGACCGATCACAACAAAAAAGAAAAAGGGTTTAAGGGGAAGGGGAGGGAACCTCATAGGTGATAAAAAGGGGGGGGGCAAACAGGGAAAAAAAGGTGGGGTCAAAATCCCTACAGAAGGAGGAAAAAATCCAACAGGGATTACTTAACAAGGTTAAGGGAAACTACTTTGGGGAAAGGAACATGGCACTCAAGGTGAGGGAAGGATCGGGAGATAAGGGGAAATGACTTCAAAATCGAAGGAAAAAAAGGGGGGGGGAGTGTAAAAAAGGGGTCAGGAAAGGGGCAACAAGGAACGGGAAAGGTATAAAGGGGGGGGGTCTGAAATTAGTGGGAAAGAAGGGGAAGGAGTTAACATTGGGAGCAAGAGGGAACTGTACAAAAAAAAAAAAAAGAAAGAAGACATCGTTTGGAGGGAACTCAAAAGACCGGAAAGCAGAGGCCCAGAAGGAAAAAAAACCGTTTGTCAAGGGGGGAGGGGAAAAAGAAACTGGAAGAAGGAAAAAAAAAGAAGGGGATCCAGAAAAAAAGAGGAGGGGCTTGAAAAGACAAAGGCCGGAGAAGGGGGGGTGAAGGGAGATGGCCTGAACGAAAAGTGAAAGAAAAAAAAAAATGAAGAAAAGGAAAAGTAGGGGTCGAGGACGGCAGGGAGAAGGAAAACTCTGCACTCAAAAAAAAGAGAATTTCAGGAACGTGAAAGGGGTCAGAACCACCTTCACTTGGGCACCCTGGAGGGCAAAAAATCTCTGACGAATGGGAAAACCAAGGTATGTCTCGTAGAAGGGGGGGAAAGGGGGGTAAGGGTATGAACGGCAGGCGGAAAAAAAACAGCTGGGAAATAAAAAGAGACAAGACAGTAAAAAAACCCTCCGGAAAAATGGGCCAGGGGCGAGGGGGGGGGGGGTAAGATTCAAGAGTCAGCCAGCAAGGGAAAAAGAAAGAAAAGTACCTCATGGCTCGGAGGCAAAAGAAAGGGAAAAAAAAAAAAAGGGTACAAACAGAAGTGGGAGGGTCAACACTATCCCGGAGGGGGGGGGTCAAAGAAAGAAAAAATGAAATCCAAAAGCAATCCAAAAAGAAAAATCGGGCTATCTCTCAAGAAAAAAAAAAAAACGGGGAGGAAGAGAGAAAAAGAAAAGATTGTTGGAAAAGGAGGGGGAGGGGGGGGCAAGGTTACGGTCAGGTGGGGGCCGACAGCAAGGGAATGGGTGCCAGCCGTTCCAGAGGGGAAAAAAAGATGCTTGGGTAGGGAGGGAAGAACGAAGGGGTGAAATGCCAGATCGGGGGACAAACCCAAAAAAAAAAAGGGAGGATGAACTGAGAAGAAGGGAAAGATAAACCCCATTTAAGGAACATTAGAGGGGGAAAAAAAGGGGGACTGATGGAAAAAATAATCAGGGGGGGGAAAATACAGGGAAACGGGGAGAAAGAAAAAGGACAGAAAGTAAACCTGAAAAAAAAAAAAATAAATATTGCAAAAAAGGGAAAGGGGGGAGACAAAAAAAAACTGGCCGGGATAACAGGTTGGGATTTACGGGGGGGGGGAAGGGGAAGAAAAAAAAGGGCAGGAAAGAAAAATCTTTGGAAAGGGTGTCGGGGAGGGCAATGTACGAGTAGGGAGGAAACTGGGGGAACAAATCGGGAGAAAAAACAGAAAAAAAAGATAGCCCCTAAGAGTATCTAAGGGGAATCTTCATGAGAGGTTCAAAAAAGTCAGAAGGGAACAAAAAAAGGGCGCTGGAAAAGGAGAAAAAAGAGCGAGAAAGGAAAAAGAGAATACCGGGGTCGAAAGGAAATGCTGGGGGGACCCGAAAAAAGAGCCTTAAACAGAAAGGACAAGGTGAACGCCAGTCGGAAGGCTTTTCAAAAAAAAAGGAGGAAATTTAGGCGCGGGAAAACACTAAGGGATGAGCTGGGGGGGGGAGCAGGGGAAAACTTTTAAAAAGGGGGAAGAAATCGGGAGAAGAGGAAAAGGATGAAAAAAAGTTTAAGGGGAAAACAAAAGAAAAATCCAAAACTACGGGGGTGGGGAATGACACCTGGACACTGGAAAGGAAAAAAGCGTCTGGGGGGGGGGAATCAATCAACTGGGAAAAGAGGGCGTGAGTAAAGGGTCAGGGAGGGTCATGCTAACAGGGAAAAGGGCAGGGGGGGGGGGGAAAAGAAAAGGAAAAATTGTGTTTCGGGAAGAAAATAGAGGATGACTGGTAAAAAAAAAAAAAAAAGGAGACAAATCATTCTTTCAAAAAAAATTTTAGGGACAACCGAATGGAGTAACGCCACAAAGGAAATTCACGAAGGGAAACAAGGGGATCTGTAAACACTTGGGAAAAAGTTAATGGAAAAAAAAGCGGCACATTTTGTGGGGGGGGAAAAAGACTGGCCAAAGGAAGGGGACAAGGAAACCCCAGGAATTCACGGAAAAAAAAAAAAACAACACCCATAGTTAAGAGGAAAAAAGGAAAAGACAATAAGGTTGCAGAAGAAAAACTAAGGGGGAATGGGGGGAATTGGGAAGGGGGGGGGGATATCTGTGCCTACAAAAAAGGGGGGGGAAGGGGGCACTTTTTTCAAAAGGGAAGGAGAAAAAAGAGTATTGATAGGAACGAGGTTTTAAAATGTAGAAGGGGGGGAGAGGGGCAAACCCGCCCCATAACGAATCGTCAAAGGCGTAGAAAGAACTGGAAAAACAACCTAATATCAGTTTAAGTTAATAAAAAAGAAAGAGAAGGGGGAGGAAGGGGGGGTACAATAGTGAATCATTATAAAGGGGACGGGGGGAGTAAGCAGGTATGGGAGGGGAAATCTCCAAAGAGAAAACTTCTGGGGGGGGGGGGGGGGAAAAACTATACTCACAAAGTGACTGTCTAAAACCGGGGGGGGAGGTCTTTGCAAATAAACAGAGGGTTCAAAAAAGGTCCAAAGAGGGAAAGGGGGGGGGGGTGTCAAACCTATTTTCATAAGGAAGGAGGAGGGGGGAAATGAAAAGGAAAGTGAAAAGGTCGGAGGAAATCGAAGGGAAAAGCACGGCGGCGGAACAAGCATGGGTGGGGAAGGAAAAAAAGGAGGGTGCTTTTAGAAGTGCATGAAAAACTGCTCTTTGGGAAAAACGGGAGAGCAGGCCTTCGGGACGGGGGCAACTGGTTGTCAAAAAAAAAAAAACAAATGTAAAAACCCAAAGTGACAAAAAAGGGGGAATAACAGAGGGGGAGGGGGCAAAACATAGAAATACAAAAAAACAGAAAGGTAACAAACACTGGGAGTAAGCAATGTGGGAAAGAGGAGTGTTCAGAATGGCGAAAGAACCGGGAAAAAATAAGAGGGTGGAACAAAGGACAGTAGGGTTTAAAAAAGTCATGACACTCTCGAAAGGGAAAAAAAACGAAAAAAAACCGCAACCATCATCGGGAAGCCAGGTGGGGATAACAACACCAATTGGAGGGGGGAAGGAACTCGTTCCTAAATGCAAGCCCAGCGATCGAAAGGGAAGAGACTAGAGAGGAAAAAGGTGTGGTAAAAAAGAAAAAAAGGATAGCTTAAAAGAAAGAATCAAAAGGGGGGGAAAAAACTGGGGCCTGGTTGCCTAAAGCTTGAGAAAGGGGTAAAACTTAAAGGAAGGAAACAAAAGACCGCCTATTGGAAACAGGTGAGAACCCCAAACGGACGGGGCCAAGTAAAACTAAAGACGAAAGGGAAAGAGCCAAAAAAACCAATTGGGGGGAAAAAAACCCCCACAAAAAGAAAAACACAAGATCGCGGGGGTGGGGGGCAGCTAAAAAAAAAAAGGAGAGTAAACTATTGGGGAAAAGTAGGTTGGGGGGTAAAGAGAGGGAGAGGGGGAGGGGGATGAGATGGCTGGGGAAAAAAAAGAAAGGTTCAGCAGGAAAAGGGAAAGATGGGGGGAAACTGACTGGTGACAAGCGAAAGGGGGAGGATATCGAACATGGGGGGAAATCAGGGGAGACAGAGTCAAACAATGGCCTCAGAAAAGGGGTGGAAAGGCCTAAACGGAAAAGGGGGGAAATCTGCACTTTGAGGGGGAGGGGAAAGGTAAAAGATGTTGTGGGGTTTTATGTGAAAACGGGGGGGGATCAATTTGGGGTCAAGGGGGGGACCACTACATGGTAAAAACGGGGGGGGGGGAGGAACGGAAAGCCTCTTTCTCAACCCAAAAAAAAAAAACACAATCCAAACCTTGGAAGAAAAAGAGGAGGGGAAAAAAGGACGCGGCGGAGGTGGGGGTCAAAAAAAAAACGTATAACCAGTTTCGAAAAAAAAAAAGTCAAGCCAAAAGAAAAAGCTTAATACCCTGTATGGGGGGGGGGAAGGGGGGGGGGGGGGGGGTAAAAGGAGAACAATGAAACAAGAGTCAAAGGGGTCTCTCCCACCGAAGTGAAAAGGGGAAAAACGCCGGGGATCGACCCGGGCCTACAGACAAGAAGGGGCACGAATCTTATCTCAAATTCGAGTAACTAAAACAGGGGAGGGAGACCAGTTAGTCTGGCCTCGATTTTTGCGGTATGGGGGGTGCCCGTACACCGGGAAAGGGGCGCGAATAGGAAGGGGGGCCTGTGAACCGTAACGACAGAAGGTTAATTATGGGGAAAAGCGACATCACATCAAAAAAAAAGCCGGTGAAAAAAAAAAAAGGACCGGGCAGTCGAGGATAACAACACAAAAAAAAGGGGGGGGGAAAAGAAAATATAAACAAAATCTAACCAAAAAAAAAAAAAAAAAAAAAAAAAAAAAAAGGGAAGATTTGGGTCAACGTAAAGGAATGAGGGAGACTTTGGCAAAAAAACTTGAAAAGGGGAATCCTGGCAGAGGTTTAAGGAAATGAACACAGAAGGGAAGCGGGCGGGAAAAGTTACGCACCATGAGGAAAAAGAAGCGCCCAAAAAAAAGGACCGGGGGGGTTAGTTTTACAGTCGAGTGGGAAAGGTCGAAAAGCGGGGGGGGGGGCCCTCAGGGATGATTGCAACGGCGTCCTGGCAGGGGAGGAAAAGAAAAAAAATTCAAGTTTTTGAAAGAGATGAATTTTAAAGAAAAAGGAACACAGTAGAAATCTTAGGATGGGGATGACCTGGGGGAAAGAAAAAAAACGAAGCGAGAGGACCGAAGAAAAACTCTGGTTGGGGGGGGGGGGGGGGGGGAAAGGAAGGGGGGTCCGATTGAGAAAGAAGTATTGCAAGTGACAGAGGAAAAAAGTAAATAAAAAAAACATCTGAAAGGAAAAAGAAAAGAAAAGTGCACAAGACCGCCCCAGTAGGAGAGAAAAAAAAGGGAATCGGACTTGGGATGAAGGCAGAAGGAAAATCGAAGTAAGGTGGGACAGTAAGTTCGGAACAAGACGGGGGGGTCAAATCATGTCGTTGGACTCACAGCACAGAGAAAAAGGAAAGAGAGGCAGGAGAGAAATGTCAAAAAAAGGGGTGGGAGGGGTGGGACAGGAAAAAAAAAAAAAAAACGAGCAGAAGTGGGGGGGGTTACGGTTTTGGGTGGGGCTGCCTACTTGGGTGGGGTGGAGAAAGGGGAAAAGGGGGAAAGAGTGCAACTATTGAGGTCAGAGGGCCTTTGATGGACGAAAAAAAAGGGGGGGGGGGTGGGGTAAGGGTCATTTAAAGAAAGCCTTTACCAAGGGGAAGAGGGACGGAGGCAATCCAGTCATGAAAGAGAGGAGGAAGGGAAGATAGAGGAAAGGGAAAAAAAAAGGGATTCAGAGGAAGAGCTATCCTGGCCGGCGAAAGGAGTGTTCAGAAGTGAGAAAGAATGGGGGTTGATCCATCAAAAAAGGGCGCTGAGGGGGGAAGGGGAGGTGATGGGGTAAAAAGAGGGTGACAGCAGGGTTAAAAGTAAGTCTTAAAAAAAAGGAATGGAAAACGTGCGGAGTGGTGCCAAAAAGGCTTAAAAAAAATGGGGGGGGGGGTGGGGGGGGGGAGCGGTGTGCTTAGAAAAGGAAAAAAAAGGGGGGAGCGAGGGCAAGGGGGGGGGGGGAAAGGGGGTGGGCAAAACAGGAAAAAAAAAAATGAAAAACCTCCAGGGGGGGGGTCAAAATGAAAAATCTTATGGAAGGGAAAGGAGACACCCTTAAATAACAGAGGAGAAGGGTCCAAAGCTTAGGGGTTTTAAAGAAGAGGACAATAAAAAGGAGGGCTTCCGTCCATTTCGGGGGAAGAGGGGCAGATGGAAAAGGAAAGTTAGAAAAGAGGGGGGGGTGACACTCTTGGGGGAAGAAAGGCAATCTTGACCGAAAGACAGAGAAAGAAGGGCTGCGTACGTAAGAAATAAAGTCAAAAGAAGTTCAGGAAAAGCCAGGAAGTCAGAGGGAATCATTACCTCCACCACCCACACTTTTGGATGGACAAAAGCATCCATTCGAGGTTCCTAAAAAAAAAAAGACTGAGGGACTGAGGGTCAGAAAAACAAACACAAAGGGGGGGGGGGGAATGGGGACCCAGGGCCAACTCGACGTGTGGGGGCCCACGAGGATCACTCGAGTGAGGACTAAAAGATTTTGAAAAAAAAAAAAGGGGGGAAATACAGGGTGGGGGAAAATATAGCACCAAGAGAAAAAAAAAGCAAACGCCGAGTGGTTGAGAAGGGGAAAGGAAGGGGGAGGGTCGGATTTGAGAGAAAGAAAACTTAAAAATCTTGGGGGGGGGGGAAGGAAAGGAGATGAAGGGGAAATGTACGTTGAAAAAACAATGGTGCGAAATGATGGGGGGGATCAAGTAAAACAAGGGAACAAGGAAAACGCGGGGGGGGAGTGAAGGGGGGAAGGGGGGCGGTTGCAAAAGAGTTGTTGGTGGGGGAGGGGGGGGGGGGGGGGGGTTGGGTGTGGGGGGGGCAAATTTGGTTGGCACATTTGACTAGCACCACAACCAGTCAACTTCCCATCTTCTATGCTGGCACACAACCGGTCCTCTCTCAAGATACCAGTGCTTGTTTGGCACAAAAAAGTATCAACTGACAAACATCATTCACCCAGGGGTTATTCTGGAAGCGCGACAAAAGGTTGGGGTATAATAGCGGGGGAACGGCGCGATTCTGGAGGACGGGTGTCGAGAGCGAGGGCGCAGAGTGTCGGGATCCTACTTCAGGTCACCTTCCAAAAAAACGAATGACGTATACTTGTTTAGGACGAAGTAGTCGGACCGGGGGGGGGATGTGCTTAGATAGCACTTATTAGGATGGTGTCTAAGGAAGCTAAGGGCTCGTCGAAATTGAAGAGTTATCAAGGAAAGTAAGGGGCCGAACAAAATCCGATCAGAGTTCGGAAAAAAATAAAGTATAAGAACATACCTAAGTGAAGGTGCAATGTCGTAAGAAGCTCGGTAAGAAAGGGAGAAAAAAGTGTCGTTCCGCGAAGTAGCCTTTAGGAATAAAAAGAAGCACATGGGGGGGGGCAGGGTGGGAGAGTGAAGTGAACGAAAAGGGAAAAGAGGAAGGAAGAAAAGAGGGGATGGAGAATATTGAGTGCAATTACAGGAACGCGCCGAGCAAACCCGAACAAAACAGGGACAAGGTCAAAAAGGGAATTCAAATCAAAGAAAGGGGGGCCAACCAGTAAGAGTTAGCTAGAGAACAATTCCCTGGAAAAGGCGCTCGTCTTGGAAAAAACCTGTGATTATAAAAGTAGGAAGAAGGGACAGGGAATGACAAAAGGAAGGAAGGAGATGTCATACAATGAACGATGTAGGGGACGGAGTTTATATGGTCAATGGGGAACAAGACAGACAGGGCCCCAGGATAGGAAATTTCCAAAATAGGAGAGGGAAAGAATAAATACACACACAGCGCACCGGATGGGAACAACTATCAGGAGGGGCGCAAAAGACCGAAAAAGAACAAATCCCGAGATAGAACCGAGGGGAGGCTCTAAAGGAACAAATCAAAAAAAGGGAGAAGATAGATAGCCCCGTAAGAGAAGAAAGTTGGGGAGGGAAAAAAGGTGTCTGGGGATTGAGAAAAAAAGGGCAAGGATAAAGGGGAAAAACAAGAAACAGGGGGACAAGGGAAGGGGGAAGGCTGCGGTGCAACTCCAGAGGGACATTCCCAAGCCCCAAGTGGGCTGAACAGGAAAGTAGGGAGACGCTACAAGACGACCAAATGGGGGGGGACGAGGGAAGCTTCAGAAATCAAGAGCCACCAAGGGTTCATAAAAAAGGACCAAAAAAAGAGAATATTTCTGGGTAATTGAACCAAGGAAAAAGGCCGGATATAATCACCATGGAAAAAAAAAGCAATCACTTCGAAAAGGTCCTGAGCTACGGGGCAGGGGTTGGGATGAAAAAGGCCCTTAAAGACAAATTTAGGTGGGGGGGGGCAAAAAAAAACAGGGCGCATGTGCGAGGTAAAGCACCAGAGTCAACAAGAAAAAATATAAATAGAAAAAAAGGATATCGGAAAAAAAGTTGAAACGTTCCGTCAAGCGAAAAGAAAAAAAAACTACTCTTCTTGGGAAGTAAGAAAATCACAGGGGGGAGGTAAGCGAACCCGTTTCGACTCTCACGGAATCAAGCAACGCCATTTAAGCAAATTCACAGGAAGGGGACCTGGGGGACAGAAAGGAGGGAGGGACGCAACGCAAACGATGAGTAAGCTTTTGGCAAAAGGGGCCCTTTAAGGGGAGAAACAAAAGCGGAAGAAGTAACCGGAGTTGGGAACTAATTTGAACGAAAACCTCCGGGATAAAGCCGATGGGTAAACGGACATTGGGGGCGTTCCAAGAAAAAAGGACGATTTGGAAAAGGAAGGGGAACGTGAAAAGAGACGGAGCAGGGAGGGGAAAACGTTTCGCCGTTAAAAAAGGAAAGGGGAGGGGGCGCAAAGAAAATTTTGTGAGCGATCCAGCGGGACGGTTGGGGGAGAAAAGGGCAAGGGAAGGTCACAAAAAAAAGGGGTGGAGAAAAACAAAAGAAGGGGAATAAAAGCCCCTGAAGTTCACCCGCGGGCCTTGGACCCGGAAAGTTAAAAGGCCCAACAAAAAAAAGAAAAAAGCCAGGGTTGGGGGAAAGAAAAATCTATACTGCAAGGAAGACCACAAGGACGGCGCCCCCCAAGGTAATTGGTATTAAGAAAAGGGGGGGGATCTCAGAAAAGAAGGGGAAGGGAAAAAGGAGAAACGGTTGGGGGGCTAGGGGTTGGTTTGGTCATCCAAACATCTTGGGAAAAAAGTTGGGGGGAAAAGGGGGTGTTGGGGGGAAAAGACGGTGGCCGAGTCAGGAGGGGGGAGGGGGGGGAAGCGGGTCTGAAGGCCGGTCCGAGTTGCCGACCATAAAGAAACAGACAAACTAAGAAAGTGGCTTTTCAGGAAGAAGGAAACAGAAGAGCGTTGCTTTTTAGAAAGAGAAATTTAAAGGGGAATAAAAAGGAAAAAAAGGAGTGGGAGGGAAATGCAGCAATGCGTGAATAGACGAAATTCTTGGATGGGTGAGTGACGAAAAAAGGGGGAAAAAAAGGACATTAACTGGAAAGAGAAGGGGGGTTGATTTCGGAAGAAGGAGGAGGGTTGAAGGCAAAATCAATAGTTGTAACACAAAAAGAGGGGGGACTAAAATCCTAAAAGATGTTCAACAAAGAAGGGGGAAAGTTGAAGGAAAAAATACCGGGGGGGAGGAATTGAAGGGGAGGGGGGGGGACTTGGAAAAAAGGCGTGGGAAAACCAACGCCAACGCTAAGCTTTTGTAACTGGCCGTCAATAACTAGAAGCAGGGAGAGGACCTTGGGACGGGGGAAATTACAAAAGGGAACAAAAACAATTGACACCCAAACACAACGAGGAACTATTGGGCTGACGAGAAAGACAAAAAAATAGTAAAAAAGTTTAAGCAAGGGGGGGAAAAAAAAAAAGTCGGGAAAAAAGGGTTTGTGAAAGAAAGCGAAGACTGGAGAAAAATCAATGGTTGCAAACAACCTCATGTAGGGTGTTTACAAAAAAAAAGACTAGAAAAAAAATAAATCACAAGTCCAACAAGGGAAGAGGAGTATGTGGCCACTGCGCTCCACTCGTTTCAAGAACTCAGCAAGAAAAAAAAGCCAAGGAAAAAATATCGAGTTCCAGGAAAACCGACGGGTCCGGGTTGAGGGCGAAAGGCAAGGAGGGAGAAAACTGACTGGATTGTGCCCTGCCCAAAGGGGGCCTGAGACTAAATGAACATGAAAACCAAGACAGAGATGTGGAAGGGGTGTAGGGGAAAAAAGAGGCTCGCATCCACGGGAAGAAAAGTAGATCTTGGCAACGCAAACCAAGGACAGCACCAAACGTAACCAGGGAGAGGGAGATGGTTGTCAGGGTGGGGATTAAAAAAAACTGAACTTTGCTGAGGTCACGAATAGGGAGTAAAAAGGGGAGAAAGGAGCCTCATAATCTGGATTTGCGATGATCAGATTACAACGATCGAATTCGAAAGGCAGAAAAGAAAAGTGACAGAAAAAGTAAAAAAAGAAGAAAAAAAGGGATAGCTCAGTTTTACTCAAACCTACAAACTTCCAAAAGTCGGCGAGCAGGATGTGCGGATGGCAACTTTAGGTTGACGTTTTTCTTTTACTGAATTTTTTGGGGGTGATTTGAAAGGGTTCAGGGGGGGAATAATGGTCCTCAGGACCAAAAAAGGGTTGTTCGTCCAGAGGAAAGGAAGGGAAAAAAAGGGAAGAGACCTTCCGGACACAACCTTTAAAAAGACCGAGTATATGCGTTACAGAAGGTTCCGCGGGAGAGGAAAAAAAGTCATCAAAGAGAACCAGACTTATACACGGGAGGGGGGGAATGGTTAGAGACCGGGAAAAGGGAAAGAAAAAAGAGGTCAAAAACTTTAGAAGTGTTGTCCAGAAATACCCAAGAAAGCCTCAAAGAAAGGGGGGTCAAAGAGTAGAAAAAAACAGAAATCAAGGAAAACGAACAAGGGTAAAGGAATAAGGGGGGAATAACGGCCGCCCTGCGTTTTGGCACCTTCGCCGCAGGAAAATAGGCTCGGTGAATGGGGAACTACCTAAAAAAAGGGGAGGGAAAGGTAAAACGCACACACAAAAAATCCGGGAAAAAATTCCGTCAAAGGATCCGAGTAAAAACACCAAAAAGGAGTAGAAAGGAAAATATATAGATCCGTGGGGGCAAAAAAAAAAAATGGGTTCCCGAAAAACCGGATGAGTGGACTTGCCCCCTGCGCAGTAGTAGTGAAAGGAACACGCTGCCGAGGGAAAGGGAGCGGAAGAAAAAAAAAAGTTGGACTCCATTACCAAAAAAAAGAGCTCCCGAATCACGAAAAAGAAACGGGGGGGGGGGGGGGGGGGGGGACAGTATTGATTCTAAGACTTTTTGACTCTTTGGGCCGGCCGTCCGGCCTTCAGGGGGAGGGAAAAAAAACTGATAGTTTGGGGGGGGGTGGAAAACTCTCTGGCACGTTAGGGGGGAGGGAAAAAGCAATGCCGTATAAGCGCGGGTTGGGAACCCTTGAAAGTCTAAAAAAAAAGGCCGACCAGATATGACTCGCCCCTCGATGATGTTAAGGGGGTGGGGGACGGAAGGTCCTCAAGGGGGAAAAAAAAAGAAGGATTTATAAAAAAAGGTGAAGGAAGACGTGATAACAGAAAAGTAAAGGCGTAAGTAAAACGAAGGGGAAAAGACAATCAGAGATGACGGAAGGTGGAGGAGGGCTTGGAAAAAAAGGGGACGAAGATGGGAAGAAAAAAGGGGGAGGAAATTCCAGCTATGGTAGTCAACCCTCGTTATAGTCGATCAGTTTGCGGGGTGCTAAAAACAACAGCACGACAGAATAAGAGGGAAGCGAGACAACAGGAAAAGACTTAGTGGTAAAAAGAAGAAAAAAGAGTTTTGGGTTGGGGAAAAAAAAGAAGGAGGGATAATGTGGGTTACGTTTGGGGGCCCGGTTTTGGGGCAGCATAGTCCAACTATTGAGTAGGCAGGAAGTGTCCTTGGGTCGAAACCGGAAAACAAGAGAAGGAGGGGGGGGGGGGGTGTGGGGGGGAAATGGAGATAAGCCCTTTAAAAAGAGAAGGGGGAAACAATAAACCCGTCATCAAAATGAGTCTAAGCTACTGCTGAAAGGCAAGGGAGAACGGAAGAAAGGACATCCTGCGCGTCCTCGCGACCGGAGTGCGGAAAGGGCAGCCAGGAAAGTGTGGGAGAAAAAAAAAGAAACTGAGCGCTGAAAAAAAAGGGGGGGAAAGGGGGGGGAAGAAAGGGTATGGTGTTAAAAACCCTGAGGGAAATTGTATAAGGTCTAGACACGCAAGTTCTGAAAAGACAAGAGGGGTCAAAAGGGAGAGGCATGGGGGTACTCTGTGGTGGGGGGGGGAGGTCTTAGCCAGCTAAGGAAACGTAGTGGTTGGGTCTTCAAGGTGTGACGCCGGGGGAACAAAAGCCCAAGTCGGGAAGGGAATGGAGGGTTTAAGAAGAAAGGAGAAGTAAGGAAAGCGCGGGCCGGCAAAACGGGGGGAAAAGAGGGGTTTCACCCCAGGACATCCTCCAGGGAGTTGTAACCAAAACGGGCAATCCTCTAGATCGCAAATAGAACAAGGGGGGGGGAAAAGGCGGGGGATTGCAACAAAGGAGGAGGGAACTTTGACGTCACCTCTATTGTAAGCGCTGAGGACAGTAAAATAATCGGGGAAAGAAGAAAAAGTGAACCACCCAGAGCAGCCAATCATCTACCACGAACACCTGAGGGGCCCTTGTAGGGAAAACAGTGGGAAAGCAGGAGAAAAGGGGCCATCTTTTCCAAGGCACACTTCTGGACTTCCTACCAAGCCCGTGTGGGGGATGCTATGGGGATGGGGGGGGGAAAAAGCGAAGGGGAAAAAATCATGGAAAAAAGGGGAATACTCCCAATCCGCCTACCAGTGAACAACCTTAAAAACAGACAAAATAATGTGGGGCAAGATATCCAAAAAAAGGACAAACAGGGACCGCGAGTTATCGCGGCACTCATTCGTCCTGGAAAAAAAATAAAAAATATGGGGGGGGGAAAGGATGGGGAGGGGGGAGATTCCGTTGGAAAGGAGAGGGGGGACCAAATGGCGCTTGCTTCGAACGAAAACTTAAATAACTGTGACCGAATACCAGGCGGGTAAGTGGAAAATGGGCAGGGGGAGGGTACTAGAAAAGGGGAAAAAAAGTAGCCAATTTGGTTGCCTTAAAGGTTTCGAACCAGAGTGACGCGTCTATGTGACTTCAACAAAGGGGTCTTATAAAAAGTGTGGGAATGGGGGGGGGGGGTGGGGAAAAACTGACCAAGCGAAACGTTAAACGCTATTTCTACTAAGACTGCCAAACACGTCAAATAAAAGAAAACGTGGGGGAAAGTCAAAAGTCAAGGTCAACGGGGAGGGAGGGGGGAGGGGGGGAACACCGAGGTCTGAATGCACTAATAATAGTACCGGTAGAAAACACGTCACGGACGTGGAGACAAAAAGAAAGCAGAGGTGAGCGCAGAACGCATAAGTAGCCACAAAAAAGATGCGGTCATGGAACGGTTGCGAAAGAAAAAAGGAGGGGTTGAAAAGAAGAAAGAGGGAAAGGATACCGAATGAGCAGCAGCAAAGCCAGAGTTCGATTCCGAACGAACTAGGGTGAGATTGAAAAGTAAAAAGTCGCCGGAGCATGAATTGGCGTGAGGGAAAAGGAGGGGAAAAAAGTGCAGCGCGACTCTCCACAGCGAACCAAGCCGCACGGCCTTTCCAAGCACCGTAAACTGGAAAATGATGATCAGGAAAAACAACGAAGGGAAAAGCGCAGGGAAAGGGGTTCTCTCGGCATTGGCTAAGCATATGAAGGCATGTCTGACACACGTCTTGGAGACTGCGAGCCACGAAGTCAGCATTTAAATATGCCATGGCGGGGGGGAAGAAAAGGAAAGTCCTCGTGGGAAGGGAAAAAACAGATAGAATTTTCCCTCTGCCGGAGGGCATAAAATGCACGCTGGGCAAAAGAAATGCGGGTTAGAAAGAAACCGAAAACTGCACACAGTACGCAAGAGAGAACAAAAAAGAGGGGGAGAAGAAAATCCTCACACACAAAGAGGAGAAAAGCAGGCACCTGTAGATGAGGACAGGATTTGTGGGCAGTTAGGTCCACAGGCGACCAAGGGGATAGGTTTGCACCGAGGAAAAAAAAGGAGGGGGTGCCGAGCTTTATGCACGTGCTCAGCAGGGTAAATTCTATCGGCGCGGACAGAAAAGGAATAACTACCCTCAGACCCATGGAAAGAGTAAGGCGTGACTTGAGGGGCTAAAAGAGACCGGGGCAGACATGCCCGATCAATATTTCCTTATAACAGCAAGAGAAGAATCACAGGGCAGCCGCACGAGTAGGGCGGGGGTTCGCACATAGGTGAACGGGGGGGAAAACGGGACATAGCCGCCCTGCATTGGGGTGACTGGGGGGGGACTAGGTACGCAGGGAAAAAAAAGTAAAGAAAAAAACGCCATCAACACAATTATCGTCTTCCGAGAGAAAAGAGGGGGGAACTCAGCACGGTCTGTAGCGATGAATGCTCGCTAACCCGAAGCTGCTAAAATAATACAGGAAGCGGAGAAGAGAAAAACAGGTTTCCTAGCCATCCTTTCCCTCACGAGCGTTTCAAAACGCCATTTTGAACAGCCATCGTAGGCCCCTGGAAGAGGAGAAAGGGATGGGGCGCGCAACAATGGAAAGACCTGGGGTTGAAGCAAGGATGAAGTGCTGAGACATAACTAGTTTGACATAAATTGTCAAAGGAAAACGCATGGAGACCATCAAAAAAAAGGTGGGGGGAAAAAAACAAAAAAAAAACCATGGGACCTTTCCAGACGTCGATTGAACGTCGTTTAGAAACGACGTCAGGGGAAAAAAAGGTTGCGCGTGACAAGGCGAGAAAAGGCAGTTGAAAAAGAAGAAAATTTTGTGGAAGGAAAAAAGAGAAAAAAAAAGAGGGACCAGGGACGGTTTGTTCCGTACAAAGGGGCCCCACCTGACCAACCAAATGGTTTGGGAGGTTAACACTCGGGAGGTAAGGCAAAAGAAAAAAACGGCGGGCTCGGTTAGCTTTAGGAAGGCGCACAAGCCGCAATTGTTTGGTGGGGCCAAGACTGGCAAAAGGAAGTGCCAAGAAGAAGTCAAAACAAAACATACCATTCTCTCAACAAGATGTTAAGAGGGGGACTAAACCAAGAGCGAGGGGGCCGGAGAAAAAAGCGGATTGGCTAGGTTTTCTATCCTGCAAACATCTGGGAAGGAAGTGGTGCCGGGGGGTTCAATCGGCAGAAGAGTAGGCGCCCAATCAAGGCGAGTTGCAAAAATAAAATAAAAAAAACAGCATCCAACTAACGGGAGTCAAGGGAACGTCCCATAAGAAGTACTTTAAGGAAAGATTAATGGTATTCCTAAGACTTAAAAAAAGGAAAGGGTGGTGAGGGTAGGATGGGCAGGACAAAAAACAAGAAAATGCTGGTGAAGGGTTCTAAAGCGGCAGTGCCTGAAAGGCCGTTTTAGTTCGAAAAAGAATTTGGCGCAGACAAAGGATGTTTCACACAAAAAGGGGGGGGAAAGAATTTGCTACGCCACCAAAGACGTGTTACGAACTCTGGGAGAAATGTTCGGCGGCGGGAAAAAAACCCAGAGCTTGGGGGAAAAACAAAAAACGCTCTTTGGCGGCCACTCTAAAACGAAAAGGAGCTGGCCCCGGGATCTGGTTTTCCAAAGACAAAGGAAAACCTGCAAAAACCCATGAAAAAACGATAATCTTGCTGGAAAGCACAAAGAGTAACAGGCAGTTGTAAAAGCAATGGGTGCCGGACAGGGGGTAAAAAAAAGGGGAAGGGACGAAAGCTAGAAATCTGCTGTCACACTATAGGGGGTTGTACCAAAAATCTATCACTTATCTACCCTTTCACGCCAAAAGAAAAAGCCGAGAAGAGGCCACCCATTCGGCTCACTCGAGGGGAAGAAGACAAAAGGCGCGAGAAAAAAAGGGAATAATTCTTTCCCACGGCGGAGGACAGGAGTGGGGTGGAAACTAGCGAAACAAAATAATAGGTTTTTTGAGAACTGACTGGATTTCCCGGCCAGCTTCTCCGGTAAAGGGGGAGAAAAGGGAACCTGAAAAAAAAGCACGGATTGGGGGGAAGGGGTGTCAAAAAAAGGGAAAAAAGGAAAGAAAGCATGGACTCAAGACTAGCTTGTGCAGCAAACCAAGTCCACCCCAAAGGAACCAATAAGAAGAAGGGTTGGTGGCTTTGGAGGACAACAAAATTAGTGCCCTAAGGTGGTTGTAGCTGCCTGAATGCACGAAAAAAAAAGGGGGGAGGGTAGCAAAAGAAAATGAGTCAGAGGCCATAGAAGAAGGGGAGAAAGGAACTTAGCGACTCGGGAGCCTCATTTAACAATCAGCACGAATCCAGCAAGAAGAAAAAATTCACGGCGAGCCAAGTGGGAGGGCTTCCGGTGGAAGTTGGGGACGTTTACTGCACTGTTTTTGCCTTGTACTTTTTTCTATTGTTTCTGATAGGTCCTCGGGAAACCGGTTGGTTTCGGGGCCATGGACCATTCTTTTCTTGAACCGACAAGGGGAAGCGGATTCGCCTTTAAGAGGGGCGAGGCATATCCGTCCGGCATTTTTAAGGTAAAAAAAGGAGCCCCCATTTTAAGGTCAGAAAAGAAAAAAGATATACTGATTGCCAGTGATCGAGAACTGACCCGGCCCGAAGAGGGCACCAAACTTAGAAAAAGGGCGACCCACGAGGAAAGAAACGCTCCGGCGCATCAAGAGGGCAAAAGCTCTTTAGAACTCAATGAGTAACCTCAAACCTGGGAGGGTCGAAAGGGTGGAAGAAAAAAAAAAGACCTTGGCGGTAAATGATAAGCGGCGCCCATTTTACCCTAAAACTCCCAGAAGGAAAAATGACTTCAATTGGGGACGCGGATCTCCCGTCAGGAAAAAGGCTGCAGG
>Ga0179593_1256511_pt1 | contig 19295 bp, 20 predicted proteins | sample CZODoug2_1_08_16_FD_185931 | JGI IMG/M metagenome (GOLD analysis project Ga0179593, IMG submission 185931) | Vadose zone soil fungal communities from Angelo Coast Range Reserve, California, USA - CZODoug2_1_08_16fungal (PacBio error correction) | ecosystem: Environmental > Terrestrial > Soil >...
GATGTAAGCTGCTGTCAACAAGAGGAATCTCATGGGGGGGAGGGAGGCAACCGCCACAATCATACTCGAGGTAGAATAAAAAATAAATCTACTTCTCGGTGCCTAGAATCCAGAGCGGGCGCCTGCGACGCCGTCGAAATCACTTCAATCGGTGTTCTTCGAAAGAAGAGATCGACCGCCAAAAAAAAGACCTCCAAGCGAGGAAAAACGTGGCAGGACCACTTAGTCCTCGAGGTGAAAAAGAACTAACAAGGCAGACGTCGCCGACGGAACCGTCGCCTGGAAATATGGCAACGAGACAGAAAAGAACTAGATGTCAAAAATCTAACAGGGGAGGGAGCTCACGTAACTAGTCAATGGGGGACATAAAAAGAAGCAGAATAGACCGCCGCTCCGCTCTTACGAGGTCGCAAAAAAGCATCGTCGTCGAGGAAACGGACGCGACTGTCTCGGGAGCGGCGCAACAACACCGAGAACCTTGAAAGACCTACCCGTACCGTGGACAGGGGTCGCGGGAAAATAGAAACGACTGGTAGGATACCTGAGGAGGCGCATCCTGAGAAAAAATGAGACAGTCTAACTACCCGGCTCGACAGAGCGCCGTCGCCGCCCGCAAGAGACGTCGCGGCTAGGATCGAAGACGAAGGAGAAGGAAAGGTTGTTCGGAGATAAAATCGATCGGATGGGGAAAAAAGCTGGTCAATGATGTGTACCCGCTCGTTCCCTTCCTTCGCCTCGTCACTTCGTCAAGCGTACGCATCTCAGGGCGTTCAAAACGCGTGCTGGTCGCAGCTCGTACTAAAACTAAAGAAGTGGGGGGGGACGACCTTTTCAAAGCAGCACAGAAGGACAGAAGTAACTCACACGCATTGGCATCGGGGCTCAATGGAAACTACGCGTGGGTCAGCGAAGGAGGGGCAGAGCCAAGGAAAGGGGAGGGGGGGGCGGGGGGGGAAGGGTATCCAAAACCGGAGAGGGGAGACCCGGTACGACCAGATATGCTCATGCAAGAAGAAGTCGTTCCAAAACCAGATGCGAGGAGAGTAGGGGAAGAGAAGCGTAAAAGACTATCTCTCTCTAGGCGGGTCATCCTCGAAATTAGAAATCAATCCCAGGAACAAAAGAAAAGAAAAAGGTTCCACTTCAAAAGGGGAGGGATCCCCCCTGGTCGAGGAAAACGAGGGGCACACCATGGGGGAGCGATTTCGCTCATGGAGTGCTAAAAAAAAACGAACAAGAATAAACATCGACTCAACGACGTAGGGGACCAAACTGCAATCAAAGAGGAATCAAGGCGCTAGTTTGAGATCATGTAGCCGGAGGCCCGCGGCGGGACGGGCCCCATAGTCCATCTGAGGGGTATTGCAAGGAGGGCTATACTCGAGAAATAACCACAACCTTCTGGACAGGGCCATCCCGAGGATTCGGGACCTAGAAAAGTCATAACCCATTACTCAACCTAGAAGTGTCACCGGAGAGGAACTTCGGATCGGGGGGGGGACAAGCGCACAAAGATGGAGAAAAAAGAAAAAGGTGTTTAAAGGGGCGGGAAAAACATGGCCCCCTGAGAGAAAAAAAAAAAGGACTCGCTCCGAAAGGGAGCGGTTTCTAAGAAAAAAATGAACTGGGAGGGCCTGAAGCACGTAAACAAAAAGAAAGAGATGGGAGGGCGCGCTCAAAACCGCGAGAAGGGTTGACCGTGGAGAGACAACAACAACAACGAAGTAGGGGGAAAGAGATATAAGTTCACCTCGCCTCGGGGGAGCGCCGACAGGAGCTAGAGCGAATCCCTCCAAACTTCTTCGATATCTCATAGATACAGAACCTGAAAAAGAGCGGCGGAGTCCATGCGGGGGTCCATTTGTTGTCAACCCTCTTAGCAACCCGGTAGGGCAGACCGCGAGTCGTTTGCATGTGGGACGATTCACGGTCAAACTGGGGGCCCTTCGGGAGGGGGAGGAAGTATTGCGGGAGGAAGCGGACGGTGCACGAATCCCCGGTGAGGCGGGACTCGTTTTCGAGTCGATATGTCATGATCACGTCTCGAAAACGAAATGCAAACGGGGTAAATACGCTCTATGAAATCGTCTTGGGGAACGGTAGAAATATGCCAGGCTGGGACTCAAATCTATAGTGGCTTCGGCAACGCGTCGTCGGTCTTGTGGAGGGCAATCTGTTTGGGTGGTGATCTTCTCCGTGCGAGGAAGACCTCTTAAATGGTTAGAGGACTCTTACCATGGGGGGGGGGGAACCAAACCCCCCAAGGAAATAACAACACAGCTGTGCTTAAGAAAGGTGAACGGGGAGGTGCGCTAAGTGAAAGATGCCCAGGCCATTCATCGCAGCAATAGTCCTATTAGGAGAGAGACATCTGACGACGACGTGTGGAAAATATCATAGGGAAAAGGAGAATATCTAACGGATGCTGGGGGTTAACCGAGGTACATGTAAAATGGTAGTGGTAGAAACAAAAAGAAATACGTTCGCGGTATAATGTGATCACAGACTGGCAAAACGCGAGTTGGGCAGGCGAAGCGCGGCACCGTGGGGCGGTTTACGGATTGTACGCTGAGGAGGGTGACATTTCTGCAAAACAAGGCGCCCCGTGTCGCTATATACCAGAGCGGTTTGCCAGAAACTAGAGTCGGTACGAAAATTATTGAATGGAAGAAAATGCCGGGAATCGGGATTGGGCAACGGGCCAATTCCTCGGTGAGGAGGGGGGTCAATTTCCGAAGGGGGTTAATAAGCGTACAAGAGGAAGTCGAGCGTCCGGGCGCCCACAGATGAAAGTCGAGGAGCCTGCGGAGTCGTACGGGGGATAGCCGTAAAGGGAAGACGTCGCCGGTATGAGACGATGCTAGGAGGGAAACCCGTCCTTGCGTCAAGCAAACTGAGCGAGAAAAGAAGGGTGTTGGAGGAAATGGAGGCGACGGTGGTGCAGTTCAGGGACCGTCGCCCAGGGCAACAAAGTCGACGATGGACGGGGACTACATCCTGTAAAGGAATCGACTTGGGAGATTCTGGCGAAGGGTCGGGATCGATTGTGCTGGGGCTGGCCACCTTATTGAAAAGACCCGTACTATAAAGAACGCCCAGCTCGCTTTTTGGGGGGGGTAAAAGACGAATTTTGGCTGTGAGAGGATGCCTATTAGAAAAAGGGGTCAGGCTTTCTCCAGGGCCTTGCTTGGAGGTATGGCGGTGGCCAGGGGACGAAAGGGTTAACGCCGGGGTTTGCAATAGCGTGTGTCAAAAATATTGGCTGGGGGGGACGGTCGAGCTGAGGTCGGTCATCACAAAGAGACACCTAACACGGCTCAAAAGGGCTACAATCAGGCGTTAGCACCGTATACGTGGGGTACTTAAAAAGAACGTACCACAAGGCCTATATAGAGTTGGTGGGGGGTCCTAGGTAACAAGCCAATCGATACCTGGGATCTGGCCGGTCGTGTACGGAGAGAAAAAAACCACCAATACAAGATGGGGGTCGGTAACTCTGGCCGGAATGAGGCTTCGGAAGAGCAAGATGGAACGGAACTGGCGGGTATGATTTTATTCTATTAGAAGGTAATGTTCTCTTGGGTGGAGGGGGGGGGTAGGATGAAATGAGCCTGGTGTCTTTCAATGTCATTAGGGTAAAGTCCTGGCTTTACAGTTCGATGAGTTGGGGGTGGGTGGAGAAAGGTACTCCGGTGGTTTGTTATTTGCATTGACCGATCTTAATTCCCGAAGCCGAAATGATGTCGAGAGATCCTCCCTCATGGTCTTAAGTTGCTCTCGTGGTGGTGGGTTTTATTAGTGGGCCGGGGTCGGTTTCGCTGTTTGACGGGGTTGTTTGGTATCACGAAGGGGGATGGTAAGGGGATTCTCTTCCGGTCTTTCTAGATAAAGGAGAAAAGGCTGGAGGTTTTGGGAAGCGCGTTACATAGCAAGTTGATAGAGGTTTTTCTGCACTTGGGGGGGGGAGGCAGGGGTACTACTTCGAAAATTGTCAGAAAAAAGGCTCGAAGGGGATGAGGGTCAACCTAATGAGGGCTGGGAGGAGACCTTGATGTCAGGCCTCCGACTTTTAGAAGGCCGGGAAGAAAAACTCTGAGAATATTCGTAGGGTGGTCTTGTTAATTTCTTTAAACCAGGGGTTGATTGGCCCGGAGAGGTACTTAACCTTGTATGAATAAGACCGGATTTGCTAAAGTAGAAGGAAACGAAGAAGTCGGGACGTACATTCTCTACGAAAAGAGGATGACCTTTATTCTTGAAAAAAAAAGGGCTCTAGTCACAACATAATTAATTAATAATAACTGGGACTACTGGCGGGACCTGGGAAAAGAAGGAATTCAGGGCGTGTCATTTTAATGCAATTGACGAAAACAGGTTCAGAAAAAGGAAGAACTCAGAAACACTACGAAGTCGGGGGTTCGCATGGCGGAGACATAAAGAAGCTCTCTTCCTTTGACCAAACTGGTTAGGACATTACTCCGAGGTGGAAGATCAGGGGGAGCGAAAACGGATGGCTTCTAGCTCGTGTGGCGAGTATCTCCTTTAGCAGGGAAGGCACAAAGAGAAGGGGCGGAGGGAGGGAGGGGGGTCCAAAAGGATGCAAGCTGATGTTTCAGCGGTAGCTTATCTCTAGCAGAAAAAAAAAAGGAAATGAGGATTAAAGAGAAGGAGAGAAAAGGGGTAAGCTGGGACATCAATTGTTTTGCCAGTATACACCGGCAAGGAGAGCTGAATGAGAATCGATACGCTAAGAGCGAGAGGGAAGAATCGGTGACGCATCGGATACAAGAGCGGAGAATGTTATCCCATGGAGACAGGAGACGCGCAGTCGAGGATCCCGCAAAATTGCAAACAGATGAGTAAGGGAAAGGTCTAAACCGTAAAAGGGGCTTCCTCCATTTGGGCCTTGAGAAGGAAAAGCGAGAATTCGGAGGGGTAGGGACGACTGTCCCCGTCGCGGCAGAAAAAAAAAAGGCCAGGGAGTTTTGCCGCGAGTCTGAACTTTCAAGAAAGAACGTTCTACTAGCGTAGAGAAAGGTCATCACCTGTAGGGGGAGGCACTTAAATGAAAAGAAAAATAAGTATTTTTCATCAAAGGTAAGGAATATGGGAATGCACTACCTCGGGGGACGGGGGGCCTTCCAAGACAAATCTTCTGAAGAGAACACGTAAGGGCTTCAGAAAGGCTGGAGTAACGGGAGATGCCAGAAGACCCTAGGGTTGGAGGGGAATCAAGACATCTTCGAAACGGGACGACAAGGGGAATACGAGAGTCGCAGGGAAAGCATTCTCCAAAAAGGAATAAAAAGGGAAAGGTAACTATTCAAAAGAAAGCTGTGCTAAAAAAGGAGACATGTCCCTAAGAGAAGTAAATTCGAACTACATCAAGGTCGTGCGCAACACAAACAGGGGTCCTTCAGAAAATAAGACCTCCAAAAAAGAAAGTTCTCCCATCTAGTTGTCGGGGCGTGGCCTCAGAAGAGCGTGTGGTTAGTGAGAAACGCATACACCTTCAAAAAATAGAAGTGCTGAAAGCATATAACTTCTAAGAGGAGTGGGTCCAGTAGCCACACAATAACGGAGCTCAACGAAAAAAGATAGAAATGATGCGTAACAAAGCACAATAACGTAAGGCCTCCGAAAGGGGAATATGAGGATGCTTCCGAAGCGGACCTGGACGGCCAAGAAAAGACATCAATCCCATAGAAGATGGGGGTCTCGAGAAGAAACTCCGGGAGGGCGGCTGGTGGTGTAACTCATGGTGATCTTACAAAAGCAAAAAAGACTAGACTAGGGGTCAAGGTACAAACGACGTCAAGGGGTCTACAGACCAGGATCGGACTGCCTCTAAGGTCTGCAGTCGACTTGCTCGGGGGTTCGGCCAGAAACGATCTCAGAAAAAAAACCGCAAAAAGAGCCTGACAACGCGTAACAAGCGAAAAAGTGAGGTCAACCGGGGGGGGGGCCGAGGAACCTAAAATAAATCAAAAAGGCCAATAGTAATCAGACTTCACCGTGCAGAAATCTGCTCCGATAAACTCACATAAAGGAACAAAACAAGGAGAGCTGAGTTCTGTAGGGGGGAAGAAAATTCAAATGGTGGCCAACAGAAAACATCTCCTAAGGACGTACGAATCACTTAAAAGAGAGACTGGGAAAACCGGTAAGCAAGGAGTTCATCTTAGTTCAGGAGAAAAGTCCGCGACTGCACGGCGGAGTCTCACAAAGGACGCAAGTCGAACACCGATGGGGGCGGAGGGCGTCCGGGGAGACGACGAAAAGACGGTAGGGGAGACTTCGTCGCGGAGAATACGACGAATAATACAGGCTGAAACTGATATACAAGACTAGACCTAAGGGACCTAACGAAGAAGGCCTCGGGTGCGATATAGGGCGGCGATATATCGAAGCTCGTTTGGGTCATATATAAGGTCGGAACCCCAGGAGAAAGGCCCAAGCGAGGACAAAGTCATGGGATTAACAGAGAAGAATTCAGAGTCCTAGGGAAGGGGCGGGGTAAACGTTGACGTCTGAGAGTCGATCGTGCAAACACGCTGCTGTTCAGCGAGGAGACCCGGGCGCGGTTGTTCAGCTTGTTAGGGATCACAAAGAAGGAAGATACAACGGCACAGCACGTGGTGCAGAGTGGCCATTGGTAAAAACTGACTCTTTGTGACAGTATTATGAGCGGGTTACATATAACTGGAAAGGAGTTGTGGGCAAAACGTTGGGACTTGAAAAATAGAAAAATCCCCGTCATGGAGGGTAAAGAAAGATGGACGCCCCGATGGATTCACCAATCTAACCCATCTGTCCCACGAGAGCTGACCAAGATGTCGCTAACAAAAGTGCGCCATAGTCGGATAGAGAACGGGCATGGCAGCGTCTACGTGCGCCGACAACCAGGAAACCTAGGTCTTCAAAAAGGGGGGGGCCTCAAGGGAGATGAAGGAAAAGGACCGGTCGGAGGACGAAAATTACATACCAGTTTTCCAGGGGTGAGGAGAGCATGGTTCGATAAACCACGCGAAATCGGCATACCAAAAACTCTACACTAAGAGGAGGGACAGCGTCATAGACAAGGATAAAGACTAATCGAGTCAGGTCGAGAGGAGCAAGCTCAGATGCCCGGGGGCGTCCGTTGACCACGCGCAGGCCAAGATAAACGGCTGAGCAATGCTCGAGACGCTCAACGGCGACGCCAAAAGGGCTCTCGTATTCGAAAATGCCTAGTAGGACTGGGGAAAGCGATAGAAGAAACTCTGAAAGAAAAAACCTGAAGGGCACCAAGTTCATCACTTCTGCGCTCAGGGCTCACTACTGCGCGCATTGAGAACAAGGGGTGGCTCAGGTCAGGGCCAACTACAGTCAAGAAGCAGCACGCAGTCCGACCTCCGATCAAAGTGTTCTATTTGGGCGCCGTACCTCTACGATCCAGGTTCGAAAGCAGCAAGGGGGAAAGGCAATAACGAGATCGAGAGAATGGGGGATCACCGCGGACGATCCTGGGGAACTCAACAAACTTGTTGAAAAGAAGGGAAAAGAGAATAGTTTTACTCCGACAATTATCTCGATTATCAGTCCCTCCAACATGAGTCTGGTCGAAAAAAGGATAGTATATTACGTTAGGCCCACGAGAAATCATAGGCGGGGTTGGAAAGTAAGGGGAGGGGAAGGCTCGGGGGACGGTAGTTGGCCCGACCAGTGAGCACGACGTCTGTAATCCAAACCCTGAAACTGGGATATAATTTAGTAAGGGTTGTCACCTGAGGAAGGGGGAAGAGTTGTGCGGGGCTGAAACGAGTCAGGCGGAAAAGAAACTAAGTCAGAAAAGGAGGGAGTGGGGGGACGTATTGATGGAAAATAAAAATTTCTCGCAAGAAACCGAGATGCCGGCGCTGGGAGCCGCCGGGCTCGTGTATATCTCTGGGGGGAACTTTGGACGCCCTCAGGCGAAAAAAAGAAGATGAGGGGATGCCGCCGCTCGAGTGACTTAAGTTATGCACGGATTTAGGTGGGGGGAAAGGCGAAACGAAAACGAACAACAACCTGGCCGCACACGTGAGGATGACTCTGCCGACGACCAGGTTGGCGCAGATAAAAGGTAGTGCCAAAAGGACAGAGCAGGGGGCCCGTGAGTTTTTCGCACATGCCGGGACGCATCAAAGGAGAGGAGAGACGATGAGAGATAACGGTCCAAGAACTACTCCGAGAGGGGCGGTGGGAAGTATTTTGTCGAAACAATAAGTAAAAAGCCAAGGAGGGACGGGGATTAAATAAATAATAGTATGGGATAGAAGTCAACGACATAGTTGACTGTATATTGGAAACGCGGTCCGCCGGGTCAGAAGTCAACGAAGGATGGGGAACATAGGACAAAGAGGTCGGGGACACAATGGTGTGAGCGGCCGGATGGAAGGGGAAAGGTGGGGAAAAAACACATTGCGGACCCAAACTCACCAGGTCGACTACAGCAAGCACAGCTGGGGAAGAAAAAGAGAGAGTTACGAAGTGAAAAGAGGCGATTAACGGATCGGTAACGGGCAAAACAATGCTCCTGTGTAAAGAGGATTGGTGAAATGGACAGAGGGAAAAAGATAAGGAAGCTGTCAGGTATACCGATTTCCCGATGCGCGCACCTTAGGAGTAAAAAACGGCGGCGGACCATCGTACGGGATAGCGGTATGGAATACGGCTCCGGGACTAAATGCGGAAGTCGGGGAAAGAAACAATGGCGGACCTGACGAGGAAATGGGGTGGGGGGGGGGGGGGGGGGGGGGGGGGGTGGTGGGGGTGGTGGGTTTGGGGGGGTGGGGGTTGGGGGGGGGGGGTGGGGGGGGGGGGGGGGGGGGGGGGTGGGGGGTGTTTGTGGGAGTAAATGCAAACAAGGATGGTATCTACGTGCGTAATAAGTTTGGTGCGACGGAGCCCGCTAAGACTCAGGGGAATTCGCACAGCGATGCTACTGAAAGTGGTAGAGATGGAAAGTGGAAAATGCGGGGGGCGACGTCGAGTATCTATGGTGACTTTCCAAACTGAAAACGGTAGGGACAGGAGGCATTCTCCTGATAAGAAGGGAACTAAAACCTCTCTACGGTTTTTGTATGAGGAAAAATTTTAAAAAAAAAAGGGGTGAGGTTAAGTACAGTTCTACTTTTGCTTCTCTATGAAAACATTCTTTTTGCGGGACTACGAGGCAGTAACCTCTGGGGTCACTGCGTGGGGGGGGGGGGGGGGTGGGGGGGGGGGGGGGGGGGGGGGGGGGGGGGGGGGGGGGGGGGGGGGGGGGGGGGGGGGGGGGGGGGGGTTGTGATGGGAGTAGATCTCGTTATTGCAGTCAAACAGACTCAACGGGCCCATTCTATCAGCAAGATCAGCTCGGGGGATAGAGCTTGGGACTCCCGAGAGATCGGGGTGGAGGGCGCTAAAAAGGGCAAGCTAAACACCTATAGAGTGGACACACCAGAAGGCCAACGAAACGTTATGGAAAAAAAACTATTTCCTGGAGGATGAGGAGTTCGAAAGAGCGACTCACGGTCATCGGGGACGGGGTCAGTTGTGGTGAACGGTGTTGGTTAGCGGTTGTCTGGGTTGAAGGGACTAATGTGGAAGTTTCTGACAAACAACGGGCTGTTAAGGCAGAGAGGCACTGTCTCTTGGGGGATGGGGGGGTGGGGTCCTTCGACCGACAAAACAAGAAGATTATGAACACAAAACCTAATGCTACTTCAGGCGGGGGGGGGGTTAGTTGCCGATGTCGGGTAATTGGGGGAAAGAAACTACCTTGTACTTTATTAATGGTTCTAATGATAACTCCTTTCAACGGAGGTGTTGGAACGGGGAGGCATTTGGGGTGCTCCCTGTGGGGTCTCGAAACGAAAATCTGTCAGGCCATGGATAGACAAGGATGGGTTCCCGAAAACGCAGTCGTCGGATAGAATAGACCTATGGTGACTATTCTTGGCCCGTGGTCCTGTCTCCGATACTGGAGTTTGGGCTTGGGCATATGACGAAGTGGTCCCTATCATCTAGTTAACAGTTGAACATAAAGGGTTATAAGTAAGCAAGAAGAAATTCCTACTGTCTACTAGGGTTTCGTAAGGGTGTTGCCTATCGAAAAGAAGTTCCACTGCTGGCCATCTGGTACATTAGAACGACAACATCTGATGATTGAATTACTACCTCTGGTACAACCAGCGGCTAGAGGGTCTGCGCTGCTAGTTAAAATAATCGAAATAGTTGGGGAGGCATGGAGGAGGGCAAAGCGCCAGTGCTCTTTCGACATGACTGGGCCGAAGAGGAATGACGTTTGAGAAGGAGGGAGAAGGCTTCGATAAATAGAGCGTATTTCAAGAAACATCTGAAGTGAAGATAATGTTTGCCAAAAAGGTAGATTGATAGAATCTGGGGGAAGGGGATTCAACAACAAGAGAACAGATATATATTAGGCCAGGAAAGATAAAGCATGCAATCATGGTTGGGGGGCAACTTCTCCGAGTCAACAGTATTGCGCGGCTAACGTCGAATAAGGCGAAAAGCAGTTTCGCAGATATACACGTAATGCGTACTGTCTAAAAATATAAAAAAGAGAAGAGTAGAGGAGGGGCCTCCATTCTAAAAAAACACGAAGGGTGGTACATCGCAGAAGTCTGGCCGAGGTTGTAAAAATGGCGGAAAAAGGGCTCAGAAACGGTCGGGGCGGTCGCAGGCGGGAACATCCGAGGCGAAACTGCGGGGAAGAGCGGAACATTATAATGAAAATCATCGTTAGAGAGGGTCGTCCTGACGATCAAAAGGGTGATTACCTCCATCTGGGGAAAGAACGGTCCGGACGTGTGTGGTGTGGTTGTAGTCAGTCAGGTGAACAGCAACCTCGTTAAGGCCGGGCCAAACCTACTCTTAAGCGGGCTAATTGAGGAGAAATTGAGATGCCGAGCCTTCTTAATGCATCATCACGATCCGGCGACCAAGGGGGGCAGGCGCTCTTATACTAAAAAAAGGGGGGAGGAAACCAGTAAAGAAAAAATTACGGGGAAACTATGGGGGGCGCAAAACTCTAGGAAAATACAGCCTAGAGAAAAGCAAGCTGCTCAAAACACAAACCGGTAAAAAATAGGACAGGGAAACAAGACAGTGGGAACACCTGGCTAGTCCGGGGTAACGGGGCTGAGAACAAGAAAAACAGAAAGTGACGCTGACGGAGCAACTTGTACATTACAAAAGGAACGGAAAAAAAATCTTCGAAAAGACAATACAGGGGAGGACAAAAAATACCCGACGACTTCCTAAGGGGGGAATGCCGGAGATCTCTTGAAGAAGATAACGTCCAGGAAGAAGAACGCCCAGAGGGGGAAATGGGGGACTCCTGGATTAGTTCTATAGGCTGGTGGCATCTGGGTAGTCTGGGACGCCCCAATCTGATATAGGTTCGGGGGGGGGGAGCGAAAACGATGAGCGGGGTCAGTACTCCAGGAAAAGGGGAAAGGGCCAGGGAAGACGAAAGTCTTAAAGTCGTTGGGTGAACCACAGGGGGAAAAAAAAAATCCAGACTGGTTCCGAAGCTCAAACCAAGGATCCACTCATGTCAATAAAAGAACCGCAGTCCGATACACCATCTGAAACTAAAATCCCCCGGGGAAAGGAGACTATAACAACTCAACATCCAAGACGTTGTCCAAAACAACGATATCTGTCTTTATCTTAGCGTGAATGAATATCAAGGGTTTTAGACACCAGAGGATGAAGAGTTCCATACAAACTTGAATCACAGTAACCGATTCGTCCGGGAAAGGACTCAGTATCGGAAGGACTGGGGCCGGCACCAGTATACCCCGTATCCAGAAACTGACGGGGGTCTCCAGTCAACTTCCTGAATGAAGGGGTCATAATCGGCAGGAGGCGCGCTCCGTCAAAACGTAATAAAACTTAACCGCAAGGCGAAGAGAAAAAAAACGCGGCAAGAGGGGCATCGAGAGCGGTCGTCGAAAGGGGGTCCCGCTGGATATCGCCCATTAGGAAAAGTTGAACAAGGAGGGAAGAAAGAGAATAAACGGTTAAACATAGAAGGCATGAGGCATCTGTCCTGCATCGAACGGGAGGGGTAAGCTAGCGGACTTCTTGAGATGCTTAAAGGTCGGGGTGGTCGAACGTGGCAATCATATCACTTACAGAAGAACAGCGTACGTGAGAGCTGGAATAAATAAGTTGGAAAAAAGTATTCTGACTGGTCAGAACTGTATGTTTTAGTTGCTTTATATCCAAACCGGAAGGATTGTGAAACGGGGAGAAAAAAAGGAGGAGGGAAAAGAGAAGATCAAGGAAAAATCTTCACACCGCCGAGGCGTGTCGTGGCAAATGACGCTAGAGAACTACGATGATCTGCGCAGGCGCGGAGCATCAGCTCTCCGAAAGGAAAAGCTTCGCAAGCGGGTGGACTAGGGGGAGAAACGAAATGACGAGAAAGAGGCCGACTCATGTACGGGAGGAGAGAATCGGCGCGCCTCAACCACCGAAACATAGGGAAAACGACTGGAAAAGGCGTTCCTACTGGAATCATGTACCTCGAAGAGGGCTTGAAAAAAGAAAAGGGGCCGGCAGTAATCGAATGAGAGACAGATTCCATACGTGAGAGAGAATTTCATCGAGCTCTCGACTAAGGACCCAAGTCTCTCCTTCTCGCGAAAGCCACGAGCGAAGGATACGACAGAAGAAAAAATCATACGCCTACTGGCAAGAAAAAACCTGGCAGCCGGCCGTCACTACTCTTCAACTGTAGAAGAAAGGGGGGGGAGAAGGGCGGAAAATAAAATGGAAAAGATACCGAAAGTAACAGAACTCCCGCTCGGAAGTTCTCGTGGGCGGACCGGGCCTAATACCGCCGAAATGTGGGTTACATAAATCAGAAAAGAAGGGGAGGGCTCACGTCAAGGGAGGGGAGGGGGGCCGTATAGCCAGAAAAAAAACAACAAGAGGGATAATTCCCCTCTCGAGGTGGGGATCGGAGCTCGAGGTCTGGGTCCCTTCACTTCTTCTGCAAAGCAAAGGATCGACGTGGACGGAGAAAAAAGGAGAAAGGGGGGGAAAGAAGGCTGTCGGCCTGGAGGGGGAGGATCGGAATGTCGGGACAATCCCGACCCCGTTGTTTGGCAAAGGGAAGGGGAGTGAGGCATTGAGATTCATAAGGAAGGACATTGGTGGAAAAGACCAGGGATATTGGGCGGGGCGAAGCTCTGGTGCACGGACTATTCCTTTAAAGGAGGGGGGAAGGGACTTTTGAGGGAATCGAAAGAAAACAGGAAGCTGAGAGAAACCGAATGTTTAAGCAAAGAAGCGCGGGACGAAATTTCGTGACGATCGGAAACGTAGGGGGTTCGATTAAGGCCGCGCTGTCGACGGGGGATTTGGAGGGGGAAAATGTTAAGTGGGTTGAGGAGAGAGCCATGAGCAACGGGGTGAGGCCAGAGGCGAACCAGGTGGGGAAGGATCACTGGAGGGGAAACCAATCTGGCTGAACCGGCGGTGATTTGGGAGGTTGGGGGGGAGGGGCGACTTCTACGAGGCAGACGAGAGAGATCGACCGAGGCAGAGACGAAAACTACATCTTAGGAAGGTTACCATCCGATGGGGGCATGAAAAAAAAATCTGGGCAATCCGAGGGGAAAAACGGGGAAATAAAGCTTTATGTATACTAAAAAAACTTGGAGGGGAAGTTGAAAGAAACATACTGGGCAAAATGGATTTTGGAAAAAAGGGCGAATAAAAACCTTACGTGGGCTACTTGAAAAGGACGAGGGGGAGGTTAACCCAGTCCAACAAACTCAAACCCGTGGAATAACCCCACTGGGTGGCGCACGGAGAGGCCGCAAAAAAGTTTGGGAAAGGGTACTAGTGAAGATTCGAATGCAAACGGGGGGCGTGTCCAAGGCGATACGGGGAAGACGATTGTTCAATTGGAAAAGATAAAAAAAACGGACTGAAAAGATTCCCTTAGATAGAGTAAAAACGGGAAAAGGCCGACGCTTCAAGGAAGTCGTAGGACGTCGGGAGAGCTTAGGAAGGACGGGGGGCAAAAATCCCTTGATTACGTATCAGACGGATCAACAAACCGGGTCGGAGAAGAGAGACGTCTCCAAGTGGACGGGTCCCTTGCAGTAAGAATCCCGAGAGTCGTCCGAGGGATAAACTACGAAAGAGACGGTACGTGGTGGCAACTCTGACTCTTCTAGAGCTATTTTTGTCACAAAGGTCCGTAAAAAAATCAAGCTCAGTATAAAAATCATCAGCTGACGAAGGGTTGGTGAGGGCTTTAGGGGAGACGAAGGGGGATGAAAGGAGAACTGCATTAGTCGACGATGGCCGGGCGGGAGGGATGGGGTGAAGTGAATATTTCCTGCAGGGTTGCACATCGTTTTAAAGATTCGTTGAGGGGATGCAGCTTCGGGCTGGGGAGGGGATCACCCCGCGATACGACTCCGTTCTAAAGCCCGGGAGAGGAAGTTCACCGCCCGTTGACCTTATCTCCTAAAAACCTCGAGTCGGTGTTGAAAGGGAAAAAAAAACTCAAAAGAACGCGAGATGGAGTTGCGGGGGCGAACAAACTGATCCCGAGGGTCGTTAGAGATGGGGAATTAGGAGTGGGGTAGATAAAAAGTATCCTGCAGTGCTATTCTTAGGGGGATTTGGTTTGGGAGAAAACGGAACGTGTAGGTGGGGGGGGTGGGGGAACGAAGAATTTTTTCTTTCAGTTTAATAATCCACGAGGCATTGAAAGGAGGATATGAACTTAGGAAAAGTGGGGGTTGGGTCCGGAGCGACCAATACCTTGAAAGGAAAGCAACGGTAACGCGTCAAGTTGAGGGCCGCGCTGTGAAGGGGTGAGGCACTACAGTTGGGAAAAAAGTCTGTAAGGCGGCGTTATATGAAGGGTCAACCGTCTTGGTGTTTGGTCACGATGGGTTTCAGGTCCTTGGGTGGACAAGGGGCCCGTTTGGGTCAAAAGGACGATGACACCTGGGGCTAAAGCGCGCCGGGGAACCCGAAAATGGGAGACTGGGTCCTCCAATGTATCCTGTAGTCCGGTTTGCATAAGAAAGGGGAAAGGGATCTCCCACGGCTTGGTTGGGGGGATAGGAAAAACGACTTTCCGCTGTGACAAGCCTCTGGCTGGGGAAAGTGCTGTCCAGCCTCAGTTCCTGCGGACGAAAAGTCAAGCGGGATCATATACTGTACAAACGCTAGAGTATGGGTCAGCAATTCTGCAACGTGGTGGAAAAGTAAGAAAGGACATTCATAATAGGGGGCGAGCGGAATGAAAGAAGGTCGCCCGGGGCAACGAAGGGTCTACGTGAAAGGAAAGAAAAGGTACCAGGGAAGAAAAGGTCATGTTTCTGGCGAAAAAAAGAAAAAAAAGGGGACAACTACATAGAGAGAGGGGGGGGGGTAGGAATGGGGTTAAAAGAAAAAATAGACAGAGCGAGTACTTTTTTCGCAGGGGGAGAAAGATAGGGGGGATATGAAATTCGAAACAAGGGATTAAAACGGAGCTCGCGGAGTATCAACGGGAAAGAGGTACTCCCATCCAGGGGAAAAAAAAGAAAAAATGTTAAAAAAGGGAGAAATTTAGAATCGAGCTCGGGGGCTTCGTATACAACAACAAAGGGAGGAAGAGCTAAGACTCACGAAATAAAACCATTGGTGGCAAAAATAATCAACGAGAGGAAGCTCTGGGGAAAGAGAGAGACGAAGCCCCGAATAGGGAGCTCGTGATCAAAAACGCGGACGTCATGATACAATAACTAGACGCAGCGGAAGAGGGAGAAAGGACACAAAAAGAGGGAGATGGAAAGAGAGGAGCGCAAGGAAAGTTCGCAACAGCGGGTTGGAAAGTCGGAATGCACGCAAGACGGTCTTGGACGGAAAGCGCGCTATACGGAAGGAGTGGGGCCAGATAAACATTACAGACCAGATAAAAAGAACTAGCCGGAAACGGTACGGAACCTGATAAAGGTGGGGGGAAGGAAAGTCGGCAGAGGGGAATACCGGTAAAGACGCTATCAGCGCGAGAGGTTTCCGCGACGGAAAGAACCTCATGAGAGACACCTGGGGCGACGGAAAACGAGGGGCGGAAAAAAGGGTGTCCCGAAGAAAGCGCGGCGTACGCCAGAGCATCGTCCTAACAAGGATACTAAATCCGAAGGACGAGCTCCAGGCAACTTCAGAAAAAAATGAAATTACCTCTGGCAACGCGGTGGATAGGCGAATAGAAAAAATCTCATTCGAAGAATGGAAGGAAGAAAAAAAAACAGGTTCCCCGCACGACGGAAGCCAAAGGAGAAAAAGGGGGCGGAGCCTTCATCAGAATTCGTTTCAACCGATCCCTACAAACAAATAAAATTTCCAGCATCATCTCAGGCCGAGAAGTTCTGAAACAAAAGAAATAACAACAGAACGGGGAACTAAAAACGCGAGATCCCTTACGGAAAGAAAGCCTGGAAAAGGGCAGGATTGAGAGTCTCGAGAAAAGCCAAGGGGAGAAGCAAGGCACTAAAAACAGAGGGGAATCTTTTGTTAGGGGAACATGAAAAAAAAGCCGAGAAAGGAGTGGTTTGGAGGGGCTTGGTGGAACTTCAACGCACAAGATATCGAAAGCGGGTAAAGGAAGAGAGGGGGGGGCAGACGGTGCGACAGCAAAGGAGTCGTAGACTCTCAAAACTGGAAGGGTCAATCGGTTCGCCCCACACTCGAGAGGCCACACAACTCGTACAAAGAAGGAGGAACTCGTAAACATCTTCAAATTGGAAAAAGTAACAGTCCATCTTCTGCCGACTGCAAGGGTCTCCTTAATGATCACTATAACCTCAACAAAGAAGCTGAAAAAAAAAGCGATTGCGGGAATAATGGGGAAAGGAAAGGGGTAAAGTGTGGCCAAACCATAAGCCACTTTCGAAGCCGAAAAAGAGCTCGGACAGGTAGAACGCGAGGCGAGAAGAAGGCTAAGCAAAATACGTGTGGAAACACAACCTTAGAAGAAAAGGAGAAACTAACGAATTTTCGAATGGAGGACTCTCAAAAATGTTCGGATGCCGGGAGAGGTCCAGAGTATCCCTAGAATGTCCTTAGCCAAAGAGAAAGGACAGCCGAAGCCAGGGCCACAGAAAATCTCGAAATAGAGGCGGCATCGGAATGGAAGAATTTTCGGGGGGAAGAATCCGTCAAAAATAGATTGGACCAAAATACAAGAGAAAGAGAAGGGAAGCGCAACTCTGAAACGGGAAGGGTCCCGACTTGTAAAAGGGGGTAAAAAGTAAGCGATCGGAAAACCTATTGAGGAAAGTCGAACCATTGTCGAGTGGGATACCTGGGGCAAAAAAAGAATAGCCAAAGCTCGTAGGGGAACTTGAGAATGGGAAAAGAGGGGGGAATATGAAAAAAAAGACGGAGGTACATAGGAACCGGAAGGTTGTCGTGAATATCCAAATCAATCTTTTGTAACAGTAAAAGAAGGAAAGGGCTGCTCATACAAGGAAAAGGGAGTAAAGCTAGCAGGAGGAAAAAACTCATCAGGAGTCTGCGATCGGCAGGGCAGGGGGAAAAAGTCTAAAGTCCGACGAAAAGGGACCCGACGGGTTAGCAAGCTGGTGCACAAAAGAAGGAAAAACCGACCTGGTCAGGAGAAAAGGAAGCGGGTTAGGAAGGCGAGCGGAAGGGACGCCTCACCCGAGAGGGGGAATAAACTTCAGAGGCACAGGAAATGACTCCATTTAGACCTCGGAAAGGCTATCAAAGTGATCAAAGAGCGGGGCCCGAAAAACGGCAAAGTCAAAAGCGGTGGAAATAGCTGGGGGGGGAGGGAGCGGCTCATCTCGACTCGAAAAAGTAGAAAAGAGGAGTCTTAAGAAGGACACTGCCTTAGGGGTGCAAAAGCGAAAGGAAAAAGCAAAAAAGGAGACACAACTAAAAACCAAAAATGTAATAGATCACACCCTTAGACTATCGGAAAGGGAAAAAACTGAAAGACAGGTGCTAATAAAAGGCAAAAATCACCCAGTGGATACCTCCTCTAAACTGGTTCACGCCTGTAAAAGAGGAAAATCACGCTTTCCTCCTAGGGGGGCAGTGCAAAGGGATGGGCGAGATCGGTAGGCGCTACCTCTTCTAGGTGTCCTTAGTAGAAAGGAAAACAAGGAAGTGAATGAATATCGGAAATCCTCTGGGGAATAGCCGACAGGAATAAACGTCTGCGAGGGGGGGCCCTCACAGTCGATGCCAATCACAGGGGGACGTAGATGACGAGGCAACGGAACAGGGGGGCTTCCTTGAAGGATGTAACTTACTTCTTGGGCGGGAGTTGGACACGCAACCTTGAGCCAAAGGGGTAGTGTAAGTCGTGAACTGGGGGGAGAAGAAGCAAGTGACCTTGTTGGACCTTACTTAGGAAGAATATTTTGGGAGGACAGACGGGGCGGGAAAGAAGGAAGGCAACCGGCGAAGACGAGAGATCTTATTAGAGCAGGCGGGGAGAGCAAAGACTAAAACAGGGTAAGTAAGGAGCGTTTAAGCCTAAAACTATGCCTATATGGAAGAAATGGGTAACGAGGACCGGGGGTACAAATGCTATATTGGGAGGAACCGGACTGCTACTTGAGTGGGTAGGAACATTTTCTGTTTGGGTAGCGAAAAAAAGAAAAGAAACAAAAGAGCAAACATGGGGAAAAACCTCGTCCTCAGAAGAACAGGTCCGGTTCGCAGCAAAGTTGGAGGGGGGATCTTGAACTGACCTCCATCGGGGGAGGAAAGAAGGAAATTGGAAGGATAGAACTAAGAAAACTCTGAAATGCGATAGAACGAATACTACAGCCCGTTGTTCCTGGATACAGATTGGGGGAAAAGCATATGGGAAAGGTAAATTTCTTTTTTACCGAGAGAAAAGGATTTGGGAGACAGTCACAAACGAAAACAGAAGAGGGTGACCATGGTATATTTCCCCAGACAAGGCATAAAAAAAAAATAGTTGTTTCGACCATGGCGGGAAAAAAGAAGGGATGAAAAAAAAAGGATTTAAAAGGGGGGGAGGGAATTTGCCACACTGCCCAACCACGTCCACGTGGGAACGATCTTAAGAAGCAAGAAGGGGTGGGGTAAAAAAACGCTAGAAATAAAGAGATTATAAAGTGAAAAAGCAAGTGAAAAGGAAGAAGTAATTAAGAGCGGGTGCTTAAATTCTCGGGAGAGTTGTAGGGGGGTATCGACTATACGGAAAAAGGCGTCATATAGAGCCGTTCAACCGAAAAAAAAAA
>Ga0179593_1669259_pt1 | contig 19295 bp, 14 predicted proteins | sample CZODoug2_1_08_16_FD_185931 | JGI IMG/M metagenome (GOLD analysis project Ga0179593, IMG submission 185931) | Vadose zone soil fungal communities from Angelo Coast Range Reserve, California, USA - CZODoug2_1_08_16fungal (PacBio error correction) | ecosystem: Environmental > Terrestrial > Soil >...
CTGGCCGCACCTATATGTATCCGGAAAGAAAAAGTCCTGACGAGAAGTCCGAATCTTGAATTCTCGGGACAAAAAGATACCTCGTTGGAAGTCGAAAAGTGCGCGCGGGAAAAGCGGTCCCGAGAAGCTCGCCTCAAAAGAAACTCAGAAGGGGTGCGCTGCTGGTCCAGCGTGAAGGCCGCGCAGGATGGCGAGAAGAGAAAACGACGGCGTTGCCTCCCTGTTGCGAAAAAAGGAAAAACCGGGACAGGGACAGGCTGGGAAAAAACGAAAAGGGAATGGAAGAGCAACCCGGAACGCCCATGACGGAAAGGACCTGCGCTTCGTGCCCGCTTCGGGGTGGAGGAAGGATCAATCATAAGCCTCATCTCTGTAGCCTTCGCGGAAAAAAAAAAAAAAGAAGGTCAAGGTCCGAAGGGGGACGACATCCATGATGTGTGCGGCAAGGGGAAAGGAAAAAGGGAAAAGCCGGCGCTGTGCCTATTGTGTCAAAGGGGGACTTTCCTCAGGGAAAAAGTCGGGTCGCGGGCGCTGCCCCCAGTGAAATGAATGAAGCAAAGAACAGGGCAAAATGGCTCTCACCTGGAGAGACGACCGCGCTCTCTTTGTTCGGATCCGTGAGATGATCCATACTTAAAAACCATTCCCAGGGGAAACGAGGTCAGAATGCCTAGGGTATCGGCGCGCCTTCATTGAAAAAAGAAGTCGGTGCTTGCATATGAGGGAAGAGGCCACGTGACATGAAAGAAACGATCGTTGTCACACCGGGGGGTTGTAATGTACAGGGGTAAGCTTTAACAGAAGGGAAAGGCTCTCAGCAAATGGAGGGAGGACAGAGAGAGCACGGGACTTGGCCAAGTTCCTGCGGGGTAGCCTTCCCGTTAAAGCCTGATGCCAAAAAGTAAAGACTTTCGTAAAAGGGGAAAGGACGGCTGAAAGGGGGCTATCCTTGGCGGCTGGGCACAGAAGACCCGCTTGTTTCATCTGGCAAAAAACCGTCGCAGCCGAGGTCATGACCTCCGCGCAAGGGGGAAGACGCGGGCCACCGCGGTATCTCGAGAGGGCCGTGGAATTGCCCTCCTCTCCATTGAAAAGGGGCATGTCCCAATGGAATTGGTCAGAAAGTCACGAGAAAGGAATTTCCCAAGGCGATCCTACGAAAGAAGGAGAAGGGACTGTCGTATCCAGATGGGGAGGGCAGTCCTGGCTTCTTGAAGATGCTCTGCACGGTTTCAGAAACCAGCGGTGAATGATCGCTGTAAAATAAGAAAAAAGCTGCCGCTCATCGGCAAAAATCTCACGCTGCGAGAAGACCCTCGGAAGGGGCGGCACCATCAGAGAGGCCAGTCCGGTTCGCCATCGAGAAAGGGTGGACAGCCTCAGCGCCAGTGAAGACGAAGTATCCCTCATTCACCGAAGGTCGGAAAGACATTTTCGCTCTACTCCGGTCGCGAGAAGAGGGAAATTGGGAACGCGTCGAGGTCGCCTGAAGAGGGGGGGGAATCCAGGGGGAAATTCTATCGAAGGAAGGGATTCACGCGAGTGGTTGCTTGAATCCGTGATAGTTGCAAATGTTCGCCCTTGACAAAAAGAAGACAAACGGGAAGGACGTCCATCTCCTCAGGCTCTGTCGTGGAAACGAACTCTACTTTAGGCAGGCATAGTAAAAGGGGGGGAAATAGTCCGTCGGCGGATCGAGAGGAGAAAGCTAACGAGAAGCAGGGGTAGACGATCAAAGGGAGAAAACTAAGTGAGGAAGTCAGCAGAAGAGAGGATTATGGCAAAAAAGTTGTCCACCCAGATGGAAGTACGACGAGCAGTAAGAAACATGTCCCAGTAAATCCAGGTAAAAACTTGTGGAAAAAAAGAAGAAAACTAAACTCAGCACCGCCTAGGGAAGCCCCGATCGAGGAAGGTCGATATGGGAGTGAGTCTACCAGCGGGAATGACCTAATTTGAAAACGTCCAGACAAGGGGGGCGGAAAGTATAGGTCCCCACTGGAGAGATCAAGGACACGTCGAGCAATGTAAGGGGCGCAAAAAAAACCGGTCCAAGAAGGGAATCTGAAATGGGGAGTGTGGTTTAGGGGGGGGGTTTTACGGCGAAGAGAAACGGAGTTTCTGAAAGTCGCGAAAGAGCGGGGGGGGGAGGGGAACATTCGGACACGTCGAGGTTGGTGAGTTCCGCCTGGTGGGATAAGGAAGCTGGAACGATCAAGGCTGGCCTTGACGAAAGGCGAGGGGCACCAGAGTTACCTCCCAGAAAAAACCGATCGATCGCAGGGATGGCCGCTCATGAGCCGGGAGGCCGCATTTGCGGCAGGGAGAACGGCGCGGCGCTGAATGCCGGGGCAAAAAGCGTCGTCCAAAGTGGAACGTCCCGCAAAAAGGGGGGCGGTGAGCTAGGGGGGGTCACAGGGAAGAGATCAGGGACTCAAAAAAGGAATGACGATAGGGGAGCAACACAAAAAAGGGAAAATATATATAGAAGTCTCAGGATGAGTTAAGCTTGAAGATCTTCTCGTGCTAAAAAAAAAAAGAAGAGGAGCTTCCCCTCCACATCTCGCACGAGGAAGGGTAGAACAATTTACAACACGGACTGGGCCCTTCGGAAATCGTCCTCACGCGATCTCGTTATCAATCGGGGACGGCTCATTCAATTGAAACCGGGAGTGAGCCCAAGGGGATATCGATCGTGCCATTGGCTAGGGGGAAATCACCTAGGAAGTCAAGGACAAAATGGGAGCTTCTCCGGAGGAAAGGCAAATGCTATTCCAACGAGGGGAAGAGATGCGTAAAAGCTCGCCCGATCGCAGTCCGCGCTGGCGATCCCATAACGTGACAAGGGCCTCAAAAAAAAACTAACATGAAGAAAAAGAAAACACCTCCTCTCTTCTTCAGAAAAGTTGTTTCGTCGGAAAGAACCGACAATCCAAGTGCGACGAAGGAAATCATTTGTCCTTCGGGAAAATACTTTCCCGCAAAAAAAACACTGGAGAACTGGAATGACCAATTAGGTAACCCCCTCTGTAGAAGATGGTAAATAATCTACCTCACAACGGTGGGAGTGTCTAACCCCTTAAAAGGTGCTGAGTTTTCTGGAGTGGCTCTTGAGACACAATGGTGAAATGTATTTAACAAGGGGGAATTAACCCCCGGCGGTAACCAGGGTGCAAGAGAAAGAATCGCCGATGAAAAGCGGACTTCAGAAAAAAAAACGCATGACGTTGGATACCCCTGCTGCAGAGACAGTGCTCGCTCCGACGGGCGGGGGAAAAAAAATATCGCGAAGTGCTACAAAAAAAAATGTTTTTTGGGGGCAAGGGGGAAAAAATCGATGGCCTTAAGCTAGAGTGGAGGGAGAAAAAACAGACTCATAAAAAGGATGATGGAAAAAAACGGTCGCTATGGTCAAAAAGGGGGCGAAAAGGGCAATATCCGCTCTGGGCTCAACCACGTAGTCAAAAAACGCGCGATCGCCGGAACGCGGGAAGGAAAAAGATCCCAGACAAGACGCGGGCAGAAAAGTTGTCCTGGCGCGAAAGAGGCGCGAACGTGATCATAGAGAAAGAGGGAACTGGCCGCTTAGAAGAAGGTGAAAGCAGTGGAGAACCGAAGGGAAGGCTGATTGTGCCCCCTCAACGGTTGAGGTCACTATACATGAGGATGGTCCGGATAAAAGAGGGATAACCAAGGGATAAAAAAAGAGGCTATGAAGGAAGCGAGCCGTAATCGCATAGACAAGCCCGGCTGAAAAGCGCCGAAAAAGGCATTCCCGCGTCAAAAAAAGGGGGGGAAAAGCAAATCTGGAGAAAGAAGCGCATAAGCAACGACGGAAGGACATTAAAAAGCACCAAAAAAAAGGCTGCGCGACAATGAAAGGGTACATAACCATTGAAGGAGAAGAAAAAAAGGCCGCGGACAATCCGCGAAAATCACTTGGGCCCGCAGTCGCCCTCCATGAAAGGAGGGATGCAACAGGCTGCGACTTAGAAGACAGATGAACCAGAGCTAAGCGGGCCAATATCCAATAGGCGCTGGATGAAAAAACTAGGATCGGCGCCATTTACGTCAAAGAGGCTGCAGAAGGAATAATCGAACGTGGACGCCTAGGCCGTGAGATCGCGTCAGGAACCTGGGAAAAGGAGGCTTTTGCCAGAAGAAGGCACGGAGAGAAAATAGCGCCATGCAAGAAGTTGTCGGGGAGGTAAAACCCAAAACTTTGGGATCAACGAGAGGGGAAAAAAATGTTAATGTCCTCGGTGGCGAGGCCACCACGAAAAAAGGAATTGGCCGGGAAGAAAGAGAGAAGATAGTCGAGCTCGCATCAACAAAAGAGGGTTTGGAAGGGGATGGATCATCGTCAAACGCGAAAGCGGGGGGGGGGGCCGCGTCAAAAAAGGGGAACCCCAGTGGGCATGGGGGAAAAATGTCGATGCTCATAAAAAAAGGCACGACGACCAAAAAGAAGGAGGACAAACAAGTCGCGCGCACATAAAGAGGCTCATCTCAAATGTGCGACAATGAAGACAGGAGATGATCGTCGAATCTGAAAAGGCTATCGGAAGCGAAGGCTACCGAGAGAGGAAGGGGGGGCGACGTGTGCGCAAGAAAGCAATCTGGGCACCACGCAACGGCGCCTTCATTATGAGGGGGGGGAAGGGGCCCATCGGTCTTTACGTCAAGGTAGGACGAAAGACAACAAGGGAGGGAAAGAAAAAAAAAATGTCCTGGATGATTGGGCAGAATCACGCTCGTATTGAGCGAAGGAAAGAAAACACAGGTCAGGAAAAAGCTTCGAGCTCGCGGGCAAAAAAGGGGAAAAAATCGGGACCTTTACCAGGCCTGCCGCGGAAAGCCGCGCACAGACTCACCTAGGAAGTAGTAAAGGGAGTAGGCGTCGAATGAGGAGGATATTGAGGACTTGACGTCTCTGCAGAAGCGGCCTCCCTCTGGCAAAAAAAAAAAATCTTCAACAACAACAGGGGGGGGGGAATGAATGCTGGATATATGTGAGCCGCGGGGAGAGACTCCGCGGCCACCGCCTATTAGGAAAGATTCATCGACGCCTAATCGAAACACCTCAGTTGATCGCGATTAAGAAAAGAACTACGGCAGCCTGGGACCAGGAAAAAAAGGATCGAAAAAAAAAAAACACCGCGAAGGAGAAAAAAAGCCGTCTGGTCATCGAAAGAGGTGATAAGTCAAGAGAGGAATTGCGCTGAAAACCCAGGCCATCACTTAAGTTTTGAGCGACGCCCACCCTTGACGAGAGGGAAAGAGATGCTAACACCTTCGCCTCGCAAAAAGAACGCGTCCCCTAGCTGCGTGCCCGAGTTCGGCCCGTGATTGGAAAAACGGCCTTTGCCTCTCGAAAATCCGCAAGAGCCTCTCGCGTGGGAGAGGCGTCAAAAGTCCGGTCGACAGAGCTTCTCATGTGGTTGGTGCGTCTCCTAGGGCGATGGCCTATGGCGTAAGGAAGTGGATGGATGGCCATCTTATTTGTCTGGGAGCGATGCCCCTGCCCGGGATGGGAGAAAAAAAATGGGGGGGTTCTTGGCTCTCACAGGGGGTAAAGGAAGAAGGCATCCGCTCGGTGTCTCCCTCGGGATCAATGCCCCAAAAACCCATGCCAGGAGCATCTCTCTTGCAGAAGAGGGCTCATAAAACTCCTTTTGGAACTGTAAGAATTCGGGTGCTTGAAGGAGTTCCTTGTGGGAACTGCTCCAGGAAGCACTCTTGTGGCCCGATCTTTGAGAGGGTTTCGACATCCCACTGGAACGGACACCTCTTCAGGAGACTGAGATCAGGCCTCGATCTTCGTCTTCCAAGGAGATCGGGGAAAAGGAAGGCAGGACTGCGCGGGGAAGATAGGCGTCCAGGGGAAGACCAGCGGGAAAAAGCCTATTATACAAAGAGGAGAACTGGCGCCGAAAAAAGGGAAGAAAAAACGTGGAAGCTGGCTCTTGGAAGGTTCATCTGCCTGCTATTCGGAGGGAAAAGCCGTTCGAACGGGCTTCAGGAAAAGAGGGACTGGGACTGGGGCGAATACAATATCCTCGGACGCGGAGAAGGTAAAAATTTCTCCCCAAAAAAAGAAAAGGAAAAGGGTCCCTATTTCCAAGAGGGGGAGGGGAGAAGAATTGGTCACATCGGTTCTTGGGGGGAGCCTTCCTGTTGACTCAGATGAGAAAGTAAGGGGAGGTATCCAGAATGGGAGAACAGTCCGGGGGGAAGACGAATTCCGGAGGGGGAAGGGCCGGCTTTCGAAAAAAGATGCTGTAACGGCTCAAAGCTGTCATCATAGAAAAAAAAGAGTGCCGCGAATCGGAAAGAATACTCACGCTGCTCCTTCGGAAGAGAACCTGGAGGCGGCATAAAATCCGTTCCATCGGCAAAGCCGTCGGTTTCGCCAGGATTCTTGAAAGAAGCCCTACGGCATGTATCAGAATGAAAAAATACCAGGAAACCAGTTCGCGCTACGCGCGGAGAAAAAGGACCAATACCATGGAAAAATCCTTCGCGCGGGAAAATGAAAAGTGTGGCACTCCGCCAAGGAAGAATAAGCGCCGGGTACTCTGATGGAGAAAAAGTTGAAAGTTGCGTCGGAGGAGCCCAAGGAGGGGTATTGCCGGGGGGGCGCCTTTGAAAAGTGCGCTAACACAGGTGGGGGGGAATCCATCAGCAAGGAGTAAGGGGGGCTCTGGCCTTGTGAACGAAGAAGTAAAACAGCATGGGTCAATAGTCCTTCGCGATAGTGGGGAATAAAAAGCCGCGGATCGAGCACTGAAAAAATCTCTACGATACAGACGTGGGACGTCAACAGGAGCAAACCCATGCTAAGTGAGAGCGCAGGATATCGAGGGGAGAATCGTCGGGGGGGGCCCAAACTGATTCCAAAAAATTTAAGTCTTAAGAAGTCCCAGTCAAGGGCTCAGAAAATCTCAGGGCAATATCAAGAAAACTCAGTGTAACATAGGAATTGGCTCCCCAGAAAAAACGGTGAGGTCGATATGGGGTAAGAGCAGGGGGGATGAGAAAAAGGGCCTGTACCTAAATCGTAACAGTTCCGTCAGGAGAAATGTGGGAGGGTCAGGGAGGCGAAGGGGGAACCATGGCACAAAGTTTCACTGACTGCTGAAGTGTCATTGGCGAGAAACCTTACAGGGAAGAGGAAAGAATAGAGGGGGGTTGTTTCACAGAGAAGGAGGGTTTACTGAGATAAAACGGAGTGGGAAGATCTCTTTAATCTCGGTTGCTTAAGGCGGGGACATAGGGAGGGGGTACTCCGGAGAAGAGCAAGGACGTGGGGTTTCTCCGCAGGGTCGTCCTTCGTCGGCCGCTCAAAAATTCACGCGGGGGAGGAAAGCGTTACATCCCCTCAAAAAGAGGGGGGGTACCGGGTGGCTTGTCCGGAAATGACTTGAGCCGGTAATGAATCTCTACAGAAAGCGCTTGTCTGAAAATGGGCTATCTTCTTCAAAAGGTCGACCATTCCGCGGCTGCGAGCTGTTGAGGGGGGTGATTGGACTCACGAGCAAAAAGGGGGTTAAAGAACAAGGACTATAGCAAAAAAGCTCTCAAAAACAACAGGGGAAATATATGAAGGGAGAAATATGCTTGGGCAACAAGATAGGAAGAAAGCGACCCCCAATGCGGCCCCGAAATCGCAGTAGCCAAAAAAATGGTGCGACAATTTACAAAGGGGCTACAACTCTTTCCAAGAAATTCGTCCTCAAGCGCAACGCCGGTAGCGACAGAAACATTTCAAGGAAAAAGTAAGGGTGATCGTCCAAGCACCCTGAGAAAAGGAGGGGGGTACGCAGAAATCGCGTTCCGCGAGCGTCAAAAAACTTGAGCGCGCCGCGACATCGGAGAAAAAAAAAAATCGATCTAAGGGGGGAAAGCTAACCTATCGAACGACTCGAACCAAGGGCCCATAACTCAAAAAAGAAGAGCATCAAGGAAACCAAAAAGGTGAACCAGAAGAAACTCTCTTAAAGGTTGAGAAGACGGTTGAGAAAAAAGAACTCGGACATTGAAGCAGGAGGAAGAAGCAATGTGTCCTTAGGACTAAACAACGCAACGCTGTACCTGACAGAAATATCAAGGAGTAAAACACCCGCGGAACAAGCATAAAAGGGGGGTCACCATATCTACAAAGGAGCGGGGATTGGTCAAGGGTCAAAAGTCTGCAAGAGGGGTCTAGGGGAAGAAACAATTTTTATCCGGACTGAGGTCTCAGTCCAGAGGGAGCATCATGTGAGAGACTCCATAAAGAAAGGGACTTCGTACTTCAGGGGACTTCTGACCGAGAACGCTTACGTGGGGAAGTCGCCGAGATTGGGGTTCGAGAAAGCGACGACTACAACTATGCTAAAAAAAAGAGAGGGTGTTGGTTGCAGACAAAGATTTCCTTAAATCTTCACAAGAGAAACCCAAGGGAAGGGGGCTTCAAGGGGAACTCTAAGCTCAACGGTCGGGGGCAAAGTCGACATCAGCAAAAAATCGTGGAGAAACGAGCAAAATTAAAGGAGTGAATCTCAGTACATCGCGATCGGAGGGGATTGCCACCTATTAAAAGAGTCAGGTCAAAAAGCCCGCGCGATACTTATACAATTGTGAAAGGGGGGAAGGAAGGACGGAGGAGCGCGACCTGGAGAAAAGGGAAAAATACCTGCATTAGGAAATGCCAGGACTTCCCAACAGCGTGATCAAAATAGTGCGAGGAAGGGGGGGACGCCTCACATCCGTGTGGAGGACAATCAGAGGAAAGCGTGAGATGACGGTGAAGGGGGGGGACTCGTTCATTATGAGCGCTATTATGACGCGCGAGCCTTAACGCATAGGAAAGAAAAACTCTTCCTCAGAAAGGAAGCAAAAGAAGCGCAAGCATTCCATACTGTTTTCCAAAGAGGGGAGAAAAACCAGAAAATGTAATAGAGCAACCGAAAGAAAAGGGAAAAATCACCGAGCGGGCCCAAGGAGGCGAACAGAAAATTGTTACATCTAAAAGGAAGGGTGTTCAGGCAACTAAAGGAAAACTCTCCTAGATAACCGGGGGCCCTCTTTATTCGCAGAAAATATTTCATGAGAAAAAGGAATGACGAAAGGAAGACGACTATCATCCAAGGGAGGGGAACTAGGGGGAAATCTTGATTAAGCGAGGAAGGAAAAAAAGTCGGCGGGCCAGGGGGGGGGGAATAGCTACGGAAGAATCACCGCTGCGACTTCTAACTGGAGAAAGGAGGAAGGATAGCAGAACCGGAAAGGGGCCAGACGAAGAGGCCTGAGAGAGGGAACAGGAAAGTGTCGTTAAAGATGACAGGTAGGTAGACAACTATCGGCGGGGGACCTCGTTTGGAAAAAAAAAGGACCCACGACCGCATATGAAACACCAGGATGACATGAAGGAGCAAGATAGTCGAGGCTCTCAGAAAAAAGCGAGGGGTTTTCCTTTGTATCATAAGGAGGGGGAAGGGAAAAAAAACCGAAGAGTAGTCGCATCCAGGTGGACGCAACCAGTGCTTGGGCGCAGACCAGGAAGAAGGGCATCGCCGCTGAAAAGACAGACAAAGGCCGGGGGAGGAAACACATAGGCCGCAGCTCAGGAAGCGGCGCATCTCCGAAAAGGAAATGCCCCAATAGAATGAGAGAAAGGACCCAAACCGCCGGGGATCGAGTACGCAGGAGAGAGGATGCAGAAGCCATTTGTGCGGGCAGAAGAGGAAGAAGGGGGGCACGCGCGCAGGATGCTTCCGTGGTGGAAGGAATCCCAGCTCTTTCCGCATACAGCTTGACGGAGGGGGGCCTCGCCGCCAAAAGAGGACTTTCTAATGGGGGGGGGCAAGCGCCAATCACTCGCGTAGGAAGGGGGGGAAGCTGCAAAGCAACTCTTCGCGGAAAGGGAATCTGACGTGACCAGGCTGCAAAAGAAAGGAGCACTCTCGCGATCGAAAAAAGGATGCTATAGGCGTAAAAAGAGGAGAGTCGATAATTCGCTTCAAGGAGGACGGAGGTAAGGATAAACGGCTCCATATAGGTGGAGGCCAGAGATCTCTAAAACAACAAGGGAGGAGTATTAACCTCACCTAGAGAAAAAAAAAAAAAATCATTCCGATACTTCCGCAAAAAGTTGCGCGCCTATGAAATTCATCGACTCTATCGCAAGAAAGAAAAAAGAGGGAAAGATCCGCGATGCGGTGCGCGGCGAAAAAGGAAAATCGGTACAAGCGACGCTCGCCCTCCTCACCTCTATCTAGGAAGGGGAGAAGTCCAGGGAGGGTCCGCCCGAGGAAGAAGCTTACAATAAGCCCAAAAGCGACGCGTGCCTCCCGGGGGAAAAAAAAGGGACGTCAATATGGTGAGAAAAGCTTCGCCCTCGCAACCGCTGAAGCAAAAAAGGAGAGCCCACTTCAAGGGACGTGCCCAGAGGAAAAAGATTTGGCGGGCCATGGAGATCGCTTTGCCTCACTTCGCGGAAGAAGCCGGCCGGTCTGGGTCAAGGTGGGGGGTGCTCATGGTGGTGCTGCGAGGCCGGCGCTGGGCTATGTGGCGCGCGAATTGGATTGAGGGTGTCTGGTTGGGGGGGAAAAAAAAGCTGGCCAGGAAACAACTGATGCTCACGAGGAAGTGGTCGGGGAGGCTCCACCTGGAGAAAAGACGTACCGCGATCTCGTTGAGAAAGCGAAGGCAATGCCCGGAACCCATTCCCCGTCCGACGCGAAAAGGCTCGGGGAAGAATCGAACGGAATTCGTCATTGTCCCAAGGGGGAAGCATCATGAAAAAAGAAGGCGGCAAAGGACCACCAGAGGTCCTGGAGGGAAAGAGGAAAGCGTGTAAAAAAATTGGAAACAGGAGTTAACGACAAACCTTCTGTTCCACTGACCAGATCTCGTCAGGGGAAGGTGAGGTTCAAGGGTCAGAGGCGATCGAATTTTACGCCCTGGGGCAGTCAGTCATGGACCGGCTAGAGAGTAATATGCGGGGAACGGACGTCTAAAAAAGGATTACTCATCCAACACGAGGAGAGGGGGATCTTGGCCAGGCCCGCGGGGGAGCTTCCTATTAAAACGTCGAAAAAATCATGAACTCACAGGAGGGGGGAGGGACCGGACAAATTCGGAAGAAAGTCCTAGAAGGACTGTGAAAGTTCTCCTAAAAGGGTCTATGGAGGGAATGGTCTTCGCGCAGAAAGGGCTCGTTCGTTGTTCAGGGGGTTTCTATCCGTCAGAGGAGAAGGTTTCTGGGAAAAAGGGGAGGGAAGGGGAAATGGCATTCTGCGCGGAAGAAGGAACGCGATGGCCGATGGAAAGGGCTTGCAGAAAGGTTAACTGCTCGCTGTGAAGAATGACTAATGGAAGGGAGCATCGGCCCCTGCCTAAAAGGGAACTCAACCTCGTCTGTGCTGCTCCGCGTTGAATAAAAAAAAAAATAAAAAATTGGACGTCCATCTCGAAAAAAGAGGGGGGACGGGAAGCCTCATCGAAAAGGGGTCATTCCCCTACACCAGCGTCGTCTGGCGCAAGGGAAAAAGGGGAGGCGCGGGACCCACCAAAAAACATGTCTAAAAAGGGGATAGTGGTGGCACGAAAAAACGCCGCGTTCCGGCGCTAGGATGCAACTGGGGGGGGGACTGTGGGGAGGCCAGAGCCCAAGAGAAATTGCCGCTGAGATGTGACCATAAGGCGCGAAACTGAAGTCCATCAGGAAAGTCGGGCTCTGCGTGGTTAAAGGAAAAAAGGGAGGAAGGAATCAGAGAAAAAACACCGAAGAGGAAAAAAGGGGGGTATATTTCCCTTCAGCGGCTGATAGTGGACGATCAATCGCGACAGACGATCACCGTCAGGCGCGATCAACACCCTGCGAAAAGAATAGGCGATTAGGTGATCTTCCTCTTGCCCACTTATTGTCCAAAAAAAAAGGGGGCATGCTGCGAAAATGCAAGCAATCCGAGAAAAACGGAAGAGACAGAAAAAAGGAAACCCGCATCAAAAAAACGGTGAGGTAGAGAGTGGACCGCTCATTATTTAGGCCTAACCGGGAGGGGGGGAGAAAAGGGAGGGTGGGGGGAGAAAAAGTAGCGGAAGGGAAGCGCGATGTGAAAGGTGGAAGAATAGAGAAGGACAGCGGACGGAAGAACGGGAGGGGGGGGAGGGAAGGGGAAAGAAGGGGTGGAGGAGGAGGGAAGAACAAATCGTACAGCATTTTCCGTCAGGTGGATGAAGGGGGCGGGAAGTATTCTGAGTCGAGGGATATGCCGAGAGAGCAATTTCCGATTTTAGTGGAAGGGAGACAAACACTTTAGTTGAAGAGAAGGGGAAATTTCAATAGAGGGGGACGGGGGGGGAAAAAAGAAAACGGCGTGGGGGAGCGCTGAGAGGAAGGGGGAAGTCTCTCTGTCGAAGAAAAGAGGGAATCGGTAAAGCGGTGGTTTCGAATTCTTCTGAGACGGCGCCCGAGGGAAAGGCAGTGGACGCTCTCGGCACGCGAAAAAAGAAATCCCATCACTAAAAAAGAAAAATGATCCTCCATGGGGGAAGGGACAAATACGGAAGAAGCCGCACTGGCGGATAGAGACGAGCGGCGAGGGGAGAGTGCCGACTCGGGAAAAACAAAGTGTTTTAAAAGGGGTAAAGCTTAGTGGTGTCGGTGAATCTCAGATGGGAGGGGGTCTCCCGAAATTGTCCTGAAGAAAAAGAATCTGAAGACTATCTCTCTCGAGGAAGGAAAGAAAAAGATTCTCGTCTGAAAACCAACCTGGCCGACAGAGCCCCCAAGAAGGCTCGAAGTAGCCGCAGGGTTCTCCAATTTCACAACCCGGAAGGAGAAAAGATGAAGCATTCTCGTCCGAAAGGCGACTCATAGCCCCGCAAGGGCGGGCGCATTTGAAGTCGATGGTAAAAAAAAAGTGGCGATCGAGAGTGGTCCTTGGAAAAAAAGGTTAAAAAACGACGCTTTTCAGGAAGAGCCATCCTTGAACGCGCGCTCCGGCGATCCAAAAATAGATGCGGGAAAGGCTTCCAAAGCTCGCCCTCGAGGAGAGAAAGCTTTAATTAAAATCCCATAACTCCGGGGGCGATAAACCTCTATGAAATCTGTGGGGGAACCATCAAACCACCTCAGGATAAAGTGTTGAGTAAGAGTGAGACCGTCCCCTCCAATCAGGAAGAGAAAGAGAGGGAAATAGCAGGGGGAAATTGGGAAACAGGAAAAGGCTACGCTGTACTGACGTAAATGCTGGAAGAGTGAATAATAGGTCAGAAGATACCAATCATAAAGGGGTCCCATCTCTGACCGAAAAGAGAGGAATTGGCTTGGAACTGAGTTCAAAATTATGCGGTGGCTGAGTGGGGCTTGTCTATTGCGGAGGCCACAAGGAGGGATGACGAGCCACTGCCCATCGTAGGCTCAGGGTGGCAAAATACTAGAGAAGGCGGACTTAAAGGCGGGTTGGAGAGGGAGGGTCTACCAAGCTGAAGAGGGGGAGCGACAGGAAGATCCCCACTATCAAAGAGGCTGGTTTTTTTTGGTCAGACCAGCGAGGTATTCACAAAAAGAAAAGAAAAGCGAGGCTGATGGACTGGCTCTCCAGTGTAAGGGCGCGATGGGCAAAGAAGGGAAAAAGGCAATAGCAGCTCTTTTCTCTACGAGAAACTTTGGCATCAAAAGGACACGCTAGAAGGGGCGGAGTGCCACCACTATAGCTCAGCGACCGAACAATTTCGCAACTTGGGGGGTTATGGGGCAAGTTCGAGGAAAAAAGGAATGGAGCCAAACGACTTGGGGGGGGACTATGAACTTGCTGCGAGGGGTCCAAGACAGCAGGGGCGTAACCGAGGGGAAGGGGGAGAGAGCGAAGTCTTATTTTTACAAAAGGGGGGGGGGGTGCAGCAGGGAGCAGCTGAGAGCAGTGAAAGGAAGGGGGGAGGAGGAGCGCTAGATGACAGCTAGGAAGGGAATAGGCGGCAAATAAGCCAAAAGGAAGGGAACACGCATTCCGTCTCAATAATGGGGGAAGGGAAAAAGAAGTCCCCATAAAAAAGCCTTTAGAAAAAATGAATGTCGCATAGAAAAAGACTGCTCAGCACAATCCCCTATCGGTGAAAAAAAGGAGAAGGGGGAAAGGGACCAGTGGGAAATAGAAAAAAGGAAAAAGAGGAGCCGAAAAAGAAGGCGGACGGGGCCATACTATAGAAAGAGGGGAAATGCGGAATACATCGTGCTCCGAAGATGAAACGCTGGATCTTCGGAAAAATATCATCCCTTAGAGGAAGTGTGGATTGGCAAGCCCCAAGAAGATTAGCGAGGAGGATACTGCGAAGTTTACCGAAGGATAGCCCGAAAAGGGAATCAGGATTACAGTTCCAGGGGTGCAAAGGGAACGAAAGGCGATCGCGCAGGAAAAAGGCACCTCCCTTAGGTGCCAGACTAAGAGACGGAGAGAGAAAATGAGCGTCCATGACTATGTGTAGAGAGGGGAAAACCAGGGAAGGAAAACGATCGGCGCAGGCCAAGGGGATGTCAGCCCGGGTGGGCAGGCCATCAAACGAAGGGGGGGAGAAAAGGAGGACACTTCAAAGAGGATTGAACCATCACGAGCGCTCGGGTCGGAAATGGGTCCGTATGGATACCTTCAAGAGGGGGGAAGAAGCGAGCGAGGGTCAGATCACGGTGGAGCCAAAAGGGACTTGGGGGACCTGTGATGCAGAGCCATGCGGAAAGGGGCAGCGCCGCGCCGGCAAGAGGGGGGGAAGAGGACAAGTAAGAAATATGTCCCATCGAAGAGGACGACTTGCCACTCACAAAAGGAAAGGCCAACATCCAGGATGAAGGACCCAGACCGCGGCGAAATGAGAAGTCGTAACGCTAAGGGGAAAGAGGAGCGAGAGGCAAAGAAGAAATTTTGCGCCAATCAAAAAGCTGGGCACGAGGCGACCTCATGAAGTCCAAAAAAGGGGTGGAGGGACTGGGGGGGAGAAAAAGCTCTTTCGCAAAGAGAAGGGGGGGGGAGCGCGCCACCGGCGAGGAGGGGGGGGGCAGCGAAACTTCTCAGTATGGGCCGGCGTAATTCACCGGCAGCAAGAGAGCTCGCGGTGCTTAATTCGGGAAAGAAAGGAAACGCGCGCCGAAGAGGAAGGGAGGGCGAATTATTTTCTGAGAGCCCAAGGAGGTCAGGAGCCTCAAACCTCTGAGTCTAGGCGGGTAAGCGCGTCAAATATATGGGGAGGAGAAAATCCACAACGATAAAGGGGCCAAGAGATAGATGCGGGGGGACAGAAGGTTATCATGCCGAAGAAAACGATGGCAAGACGATTTCTCAGTCCGATAGGGAATGAAGAGGACTACTATCTCAGGGAAAGAAAAAAAAAAGGGAAAGAGGGGAGAGGATTTCGCGAGAAGGGGGACATCTTTTCCCCTAGTCAGAGGCCTCGAAGAGTTGCAGCGCGAACAGCTTCCGTTTCATCACCGTCCAGGAAAGAATGGCGAGACAAAAAGACATGACATCTAAGAAAGGTTGCGCGCGATCCCAACATGGGGGAATGAAAGGGCTCTTGCAAACGTCAGGAGGGAGAGATCGCACCCGGAAGAGAAGAAAAAGGTCCCTCTTCGCATGAAAATGATTGCGCCCAATGGAGCGAGAAGGGAATCGAGCCTTCGGAGTTACAGATAGCATTTCTCCGGCAAAAAGTGAGGTCAGAAGGAGGGGTGTGGCCTGCTCAGGGGGGGAGGAAATGAGATGCGATTTACCTATGTGGAGAAGGAAAAAAGGGTTTCTTCCATGAAGAAAGGGGGGTAGGGGTCGCGTCGGAGGAAGACGCCTGGATAGCAGGACAGGGGAGCATTGTGTGCGGGCCGCTTCACCTGGAAGAGGAAGGCACCGCAAAGGGAAGGGGAAAGTCCAAAGCGCGCAATGCGCACAGAGTAAAAACCCATTCAAGGAAGGGACGAGAAAAGAAATCTGCGCGGGACGGGGGAGAAGGGGGCTACTGTCATCATCGGTGAAGAGGCACGTCGGGGGAAAACCCGAGCATTAGAGGGCACTGCGCCGATCGTTTGATCCCAAGGGGGGCCTGCGACCGACTTGTCATCTTTAACAGACTTAGGACATGGAGGAGGCCTCTTCAGTCTGGGGGAAGGAAGAGGAGGGATTCAATTTGATGAGCGAAGTTTAAGCTAGGCGTATTCTCAGGCCTCTAAAGCAGCTACGCAGGAGGAAAAAGAGGGAACAGCCTGAGAACTGGCGCCGATACGGGGAAAACAGCGCGTGGCTAGCGCTGGGAGTGCCACAGCTTGGTGAATAGAGAGGGAGTAAAGTCTACTCCGTCGGGAAGAGGCAGGATAACGCCGCTGGAAGCGCTGGCCAAAAAGGGGATCTACGGCGCGGAAAGGTTCTTTTCCGCAGAAGAGGGAGCGCACTTTCTATGTAAAGAGAAAAAGACGCCGGTGGGTCACGTCTCGGGGAGTGGGGAAGGTCAGGCGAGCCCGTGGGGAAAGAGGTGCGACAGGAGCATATTTTGCGCCGGGACCCATTCTTTAGAAAGAATTAGGCAAGTTCTATTGCAGGAGGGGGTCCGCCGGGCTTGAAGGATCGTTAAGAGGGAGAAAAGTCATCATAAGGGAAAGCACTGTTATGCTGCCAAAGCGGCCCCGAAAATGTCTGATTGCACCTCAAAAAGGGAGAGGACGGCACAATCAAGCTCGGCGGGTACGCAATCTTAAGACGGTTCGCAGAGCAGCCATCCCTCGGGGGGGGGGAACATCCGCGCCAAGACTGCATGTATCGAAGTCAAGAACCGGTCGCCGTCGGAAAACAGGTCCGCTACCTCGCAAAAAAAACCAAAAAAGACGTCCGTCGGCGGTCGCCCTGAAAAAGAGGGGGGGGGGGCACTACCGCCGAGCGGGTAACTCTATTTATTCAAGCGGGGGGGGGAGGAGTCGAGATAAAAAACCGATATTGCCGATGAGGAAAAGGGGGAAGGGAGACATTGCTCTACAAACAACGAGCCTCATCAAGGGGGGAAGAGGACGGGGGGGAACGAACTCTATCTTGTCAAAAGCAAAAAACACCGAATAGTATCCTGGGGAAGTCCGTGAGGGGACGGATCGAAAAGGGTGTAGAACGAGAAAAAAGGAAAATCGTCGAGAAAAGAGAGATGACGCAGTAAAGAAAGCGTCCTCTTGCACCACCGACCTAAAGAAAAGGGGAAGCTTTACGCCCATGGTAAATAAACTCCAGGACCTTGTGGAGAAAAAAACTCATTCACCAATGGGAAGGCCGAACGTTGAGGTATGTGTTCAGAAGAACCCCGGATTTATGAAGAAAGGGTGCGATGGGTGAGGGGGGAGAAAGGACAAAGTTACGTGAGGGTACATCGGAAGAAAAGTAGTGTCGACGGCGAACCCAACGGGCACCAATTGAAAAAATACTGCGTCGATCAATGTCCGAATGGGGGAAAAAGTTCGGACAAAGCTTGAAAGAGAGATGGAGGGTTGGGATTTGAAGGTTCCTTCGAAAAAAAAAAAGGCGGATTTTCTGGGGGGAAACGAGAGGTCGAGACGGGAGGAACATCGGGAGAGCTATTTTTGGTGGCTCCGCCGAAAAGAAAGAGAAAGACGGCGCAACTTCAAGGAGGAAAAACGCGAGTTGATTTGCAAGAGAAAGCAGCATAGGCACGAGAGGGCTTGGACCGCACCCTCGGGTTAAAAGATGGGGTAGGCCGCAATGAAGAACCTGGGGGGGGCAGAGTGCGGAATTTGCGCACGAATTCGAAACGCCAAGTGTTGTAAAGGGGGAAGGCACACGATTGCTGGGCAGGAGTGGTCCGCCGCAGATCGCCGGGACTGAATACTAGAAATAGAGAGAAACCCAACAACTGATTCTGTCTTAAAAAAAAGGAGGATTGAGCGGGCATCTTCACCAAAAAAAAGGCCGTTCTACCAATCAAGGAGCTTCCCCGATGCCTTAAAGGGGGACGGGGGGTTCGCCATTTCCAACCCAAGGGACTACACTGTGCCCTGAGGGGAGAAATCTTCCGCTCATTTAGCAGGGGGGAATAGCCGCCATTTTCCCGGCTGAAAGAGGGTTATCTGCAAAAAGAAGGGGGCTAGGGGAGGGTCTGTAACGAATGGGAAAGAGTTTCCTCTAGCTTCAATAAGGGAGCCGGAGCCAAGACCACCATGCTATCCAACAAAACAAGAGGGGGAAGAAACTATTAGCTTCCAAACTCTCGCCAAGGGAAACTCTCCGCGAAAAAATAACTCCGTTTTCTCTGCCGCGGGAAGATAGGAAATAGGTAAAAGAAAATCCATCTCGCTGGGAAAAAGGAAAGTGCCGTCACCGGGGGGGGAGCACAAAACTCGTACAATGGCAAAAGCTCCTCATTTGTGCCATGCTTCGCCTCGACTACGCTGACGGAAAATGCCGGGGAAGGGGGCGAAGTTTGTAAGGTCATCCGGCAACGGAACTACAACTAAGGAAAGGCACCAGGAACCGACGTCGAGGAAGGTTCGGTCATGAAGGAGGGGCTGAAAAGGTCCTGGAAAGGGTGAGACCTGGGGAACTTTGACATTTGCAGAGGAGGAAATCCGGTAGGAGTCATCAATGGGGGGGGAAGCCATAATCGCTAGGAAAGGGAGTCGCACTTAGCCTGGTGGAAAGCGCTGACACGGGGGGGAGGGGAACATACACAAGCTGCTCTTCTGAGAAAAGGGAGGTATGCAAGGACTATCCCACTAGACTATGGCGGTTGTTTTGAGGGATGAAGGGACTGAAGCAAGACACGGCCAGGAAAAAAAATGCACTGATAGGGGGGGGATGGTGACATCTTCCAGGTCTATTGAATGCGAAATCTTCAATAATTCCTCGGGCTAGACTCTACTCAAGAAAGCAAAGAGTACTCTCTAATAGGGAACGGATTCCACCAAAGATGCACCAGCTAGGACGAAGTCCTACGTAAGAAAAGGAAAAATTTCGGGTGTCTGTGGGGGAGACTCTACCTCTATTAGGGAAAAGTTAAGAAGTTTTAGGGAGGTCAAGAACGCATTAACTTTCGAGGGTCCGACCTAGGAGAGTCGGAGTTCTCAAGTACTTTGAATCCAAATCTTGAAGGTCTAAGGAAACACCTTCCTCTGGTGAGGGCCGCCTCCTGCTCCTAGGGGTGATCCGCCGGGAGGCATTCTAGAGAAATTCATTAGAAGGATGCTCGAGAATAACTCATATTCGGAACCTGCTGGAAAAATCTGGGCCAACCTGGACGTATCCTCACTAAAGGGGGGAGGGGTGCCAACAACT
>Ga0179593_1248554_pt1 | contig 19294 bp, 30 predicted proteins | sample CZODoug2_1_08_16_FD_185931 | JGI IMG/M metagenome (GOLD analysis project Ga0179593, IMG submission 185931) | Vadose zone soil fungal communities from Angelo Coast Range Reserve, California, USA - CZODoug2_1_08_16fungal (PacBio error correction) | ecosystem: Environmental > Terrestrial > Soil >...
GGCGCCCAATGAGACAAAACCAGCAAAACATTTGGAGGGCTGACAAAGAAGAGATCAAAATACTCTGTGGCATGACTATTACCAGAAGAGAGTCCCGTGCCGAAGCGGTCATCTAAAAGGAGAAAAAAACTGAAACATCATAGGGAAGAACACAAGGGAGACAGTGGTTTCTTTCCACACATTTAGAGGGAAGATAAACGCCGCTTCCGCGCGCGCACCGAAAATAGCAGGGGGTCGACGGGTCTAAAAAAAATAAAAACCATGTTGAAGGGTTTAAGGCCGGGGACATAAAAAGTCCATGCTGGGTAAAAGAAAAGTTGTTCGCCGCCAACCAACCCGCGAACCCGGAAAAATCGAATCGGTATCCGGGCTGGGGAAAGAGCGGGGAAGGTTTGTTGGCAAAGGGTTGAACGGCGCGAGGGGGATGATGGCTACGGACGGGGGTTCCTGAACGGGTCCGGCTGAGGCGGAATCTACGCAAAGCGAGAGGGGGACAAGCGTGGCCGCAAAAAGAGGGCCGACTGCACGAGGTTCCCGGACCAACATCCAAAGATCGACGTCTGGCTAAACCTGAGACAAAACTGGGGCGCTCGGCAAGGAAGAGACTTTTGGGGGTGTTCTCAAGCCACCCTCCGAAAAAGCAAAAATCGCGTTTGACTTAATCGACACACTGGTTCGCGGTTTGGGTGCGTCCCTGGAAAGGCCCCGGAACAGCGGGAAGGAAAGGCGCTGGGGAACCCCAAGAACAAATCACATCAGAATATCTAAATCCTGACGACCAAATAAACCGAGCCAGGCATCCGGGCGGGGGTGGTGGAGGGGGACCGCCGCGAAAGGCAGAATTAATTTAAGATACAAAGAGTATAGATATTCGTCAAAAGAGAAACACGGAAGGGCAAAGAAAATTTGGGAATTTTAAGGCAGAGGTATCTGTGTGCCCAAGGAAAAGAGAAAGGAGGGCAATTAAAGTAGGGTAAAGTAAAAAAGAGGGAACCAGAGAGAAAAAGACCAAGACGTTCCGTTGGACGAAAGACTTGAGACCAAAAAAACCAATCTCCAAACTCAAAAGGAAATCAAGCATTTTGCTGGAAGAGCGGATCGGGGTAAAAAAGAAGACACCGTTCCAAGGGTGCCCGAAGGGAAAAAATCACCAAGGGGGAATGGTTGGGGAAAAAAAAAAAAAAAACCGAGAGAGAAGGAAGATTATGTTAAGACAATAGAAGAAGGAACGGTAAAAGATCCCCTGGGTGACATGGCAGAGGGAACTCAAAAGAAGATGAGGGCGGAAAGAGATGACGCAACCCAAACGGAAAAGACGGGAAAAAAGGCTCTCCATTTGCAGCGCATGAACAAGAAGTTGGGCAAAAACCCGTTGTACCACCAACTTGACGAGGCCCCTACGGAAAAAAGAACCGTCCCAAAAAACCCGCAAAAGAGAAAGGTCTGAAAGAATTCCTCTACGAGGGGGACCACGCATCAAAACCCCAGGAGCGTTGACTACACACAGAAAAGACAAATAAACCAGAAAGAACCAAAGGTGGTCCGACACCAGATTGGGGAAAGCGCAAGGGGGGGATAGCGGGACAAGTTCTTCTGACAAAAGGGGCAAAACAAATGAGTCGCCAGCTTTTGGGACCGGAAAGAAAGGTGTCAGGGGCCGGAAATCGAAAAAAGAGGAGAAAGACGATGCAAGCGAGACCAAAGAAAAAAGTGAAAGGAGAAGTCAGGGACAAAAGGATGTCTTTATGTCGAAAGGAAGTTAAAAAAACGTGGGGACAAAATCATAACAGGTTTCGGAAGGAAAAGCCATCGAGAGGGGTAAAGAACGTGAGGGGTGCGAGAAAAAGTGAGCCAAAAGCCATGAAAAATCACCCAAACAGGTCAAAAAAAAAATCCCCATACATAAAAAAAAAATAACGAAAACAACCAAGTCAGGGACGTTGGGGGCAGACAGCAAAAGACCACAGCACAAAGACCAGTTAGACGGAAATCGCCCCACCACAAGACTGAAAGCATAATACAAAGCCAACGGCGGGGGTCAGAGAGTCCCTAATACACCCAGATCAAGAAGGGGAAAGCCTTTCCCCCACAGAATGCACCGCAATCATCAGAGTTATTCAGGTGCACGCACAATGAGGCGCAATAGTAAAAAAGAACCGGTCCAGGAAAAAAAAAGAAAAAAAATCAGCAGAGGGGGGACCCGTCTGCCAAAAATCTCGCCAGTATCGTGAGGGCTTCAAAACGACCTACTTGGTTGGGGGTGTTGGTGGTGGAACTGCTCGGCGGCCATGGTAGCGGCGCGAAGGGGCAATCGGAAGGCCGAGAGTCCAACAGCCAGAGAGAAAAAAAGAGCCGGCAGGAGTGACCAGACGCCAGTGACTTTCCCCTCTCCGAAACTGCCGAACGACAAGCCGGCAGGACATAAAAAGTAGGAAGGGGAGACATAGACAGACAAGAAAAAAGATCAAACAGGGAACTAACGCCCGTTGGGTAAAAGAGCGGATTCCCAGACTCAAACCGTCGCCTGTGACTTAACGTTCTGCATCGGGCGGGGAAGGAGGTGTTTGCAAAGAAAAATATAATCAGGGGAGGGAGCTCGCAAAAAAAAGCACGCCCCCGCGTGACGGCCGGGGAAAACCGGCGTTGGAATTAAAAAAAAAGAGTACCATGGCCCAAGAGGAGAAACGAGTCCCAAAAAACCTTTCCAGACGCCGCCTGATAGGAAGGAGCAATGAGAAAAATCTAAAAATCACGGGAACTTTGCCAGGGGGAAAAGGCTTTGCTCGCGGGGAATGGGGCCTCGATCGTGTTCAGGCCTGGGTCGATGCCAGAACGACCACCACGCAGACCACTCAGAAAAGTGCTGTAATGACAAAAAAAATGGGGCTTAATAGAAGACGTTAGGTTCCTACGGCGGACAGAGGGTTTGGCCAAAAACGGCCACAGGCAAAAAGCGCGGTCTCAAAGGGGAAAAAAATCGACGCAAATAAGTATTTTCATGGGGTCGCCACGGAGGAAGCCGTGCCGGTTAGGAAGGAAAGTTGGCCTGCAAGAACAGGCCCGCATTCCGGGCCGTCGCTAAGCCCAATAACGACCAAAAATCGGGAAACAGTGCTTCGGGCCAAGTTCTGGCGGTGGGGGGGGGGCCTCGAACGAAGGGTGTTCAGGAAAAAATGCGAACTCTCTCAAAAAAAAAAAAAACGTTAGGGGAGGGAGAGGGGATCTCCTCTCCGAATGCCAAGCAACGGCTCAGTAAGGAACAAAAAACCGAAAAAGGAACCTGGCGAGAACGCCCGAGGTTGGTAGATGTTGGGTGGCTACGGCGAAGGGGGGGGGGAAAGCGGCACTGGAACCGTGCTCATCGGGGGGCACAGGATCAGCACGCCGAAGGACAGAGCCTGAAAAATAAGCCCCGGTTGCAGGAGGGACCAGAAGAACCCGCGCTGGGTCATCAGGTGGGCAACTTGAAATAGCACCTCCAGAAACGACACGGTCTGGAAAACGAAGAAGAAAACAGGGACCCAGATCAAAAAAAGGAACAAACCTGCAAAAAAAAAAAGAAGGGCCTTGTGTGTCGGGGGCGACAACAAGCCAACAAGAGTCAAAAAGATTAACAGAACAGGAATCAATCCCAGCCATGTGAACGAAAGGCCAAAGAAGCAAAAAAAAAAAGGAAGGCTACAGAAGGGTAAGAGTCAGGCGGTGGAAAATAGGGAGTTCTCGGCCATTTTTTCAACGACGGAGTAACTTAGCCAAGTCAGGCTCGCAGGCAGAGCGATCAAAGAAGGTTATTGTTTGTTTGAAAAAAACCGAAAATTCCCGAAGCAGCGACAAGCAGGAGAAGGGTGTGCAACGACGGAAAAAAGAAACGAACTATTCCTACAAAGCGGAGCTGGAGACGGGGGGGGAGGCCGAATTATAAAAGAACTGGGAGGGGAGACCAGACTTTGTGAGGGGCAGGATAAGGGCAAAGCCGGAGGGAACTGGCACTATGCAAATATCCGTGCAAAGTTGCTTCGGTTGAAGAAAGCGGCCGTTGAAGAAATGCGTAGCCAAAAAAGACCTTGGGGACCGCGAAATAATCACAAAACGGGCAAGCTAAAGAATAACTGTCGACGAGTTGGCAGACGGTAAAACGCAAAAAGAAGTACGGAAAAGGACCTCTTGAAAATATTCAGCGACTTTTCACAGGGTGCGAGAAGAAGAAAGACTGCAGGGGGGTTAGGGGACAGTAAACGGGGGGTAAAGGCGGGGGGTTATCGGGCGCATGGGAACCTATGAAGACCGGCTGGTTAAAAAATTCGTTGGGGACTCCTGGGGCAGAAATTTGTGACGGAAGACAAGAAAAACGGGAGGGATGTGAGAGGTGGCAACCCGGGTCGGGGGCCACGCATGAAACTGCGGTTGGGCGCAAAATTGTGTGTCAGGGGGGGGGGCAAAGGTAAATTGGGGCCCAGGAAAAAAAAAACTGTTGGGAAAAGATGGAAACGGCTGCATCCTTGAAGAAACAACAAGCCTGCGGAGTTACACAGTAAGGGAATTGCCGGACAACGAGGGCTAGAGGCTGCGAAGCAAAAAAGGGAAAAAAAAAAAGGACAATTTAGGGGACTGGATGCAACAAAACATAAAGTGCGGACGCGTTTGACAAATTCCCCGGACTAAAATAAAACACAAACGTGGAAACTGAAAACCAAAGAGGGCACGGGGAAAGGGGACGACAAACAAGAAAGTGTTCAGAAATCAATGCGAGGGCATCTTGGGGTGAAACACGACACCCCTGGGGGCAAGAAAACTTAAACTGTCGGGTTAGGGTTTCGGCAAAAAGGTGTCGAACGAAAAAAAAAGAGGGAGACGGAGGCGGTCAAAACTCTGGGGGGCGGGAGACGGGTTTATTGTTGAGCAAAGGGGAAAGAAGTCAATCTGGCTGGGACAACGGGGGGGTAAAAAAAGGGGAGGGATGAGATTGTTGAAAGCAACGATCTGCGCCGAAAAGAATTTCCCCGGCAAACAAAAACATCAAAAAAAGACTGGAGGAGATATATCAAAACGGCGTAACTGGTAAAAGGCGCTCCTACAAAAAGAAAGAACAGCGATCAGGGGGAAAAAAAAAAACATCCAAGGGGGGGTCCGTTATGGAATAGGAAATACATTTACCTGCGAGGGCGACTATCCTAGTGACGCTTAAATCTCAAAAGTAACTGTGAGAGAAGAGTCTGAAATGGTCAGACAGGGGGGGTTAAAGCCCAAAAAGCTCTCCTGTGAAACGATTTCCCTGAATGAAAGGAAGCCGCAACAGGAGCGGCAATTGACAGAAAAGCCCCTGAAAAAATGGGTACAAAAAAGTGTTGATAAACGAGTGGGGCCGGTGCCAAGAAAGGAAGAGTACTTACGGAGGTCGTATCTAAGAGTCCTCGCTCGCGGCCAAAGCCCACCCTACTAAAACGATTCGCGGGGGGTCGGAAGGGGGGACAGATGACATGGGGAGGAACAAGCAAACCTTCCGCAGGGGAAATGTCCCTAAAACCACCGAGGAAAAGGGGGTCGAAGGTACTGGGAAAAAGAAGATTGCCAGGAGGGATGGCATGCTTCAAAAAAGGAAGCTGAGGAAAGGGAGTCGGAAAAAAAACAAGAAAAAGATAATAGACGTCGGGGTTTGAAGGACCTCGAAGAACGGCCAGAAGACTTGGCAGCAACCGAGGGAGGACTCCCTGAAAGGCTTGAGGGGGGAGATCCTCTTTACAGCCAACGACCAGTTTCGGAAAAACCGGGGAGGGATCCAAACAATCATCCGCGTTCCAAAAAGTCCACCAAACCAAAAACCAGAAACGTCCACATGACGCACCGATCGCACACGAGGCCTGATCGTTTTTCGAGCAGGTCTTTTATTGGGAAAGGGTCCGCTCGGGGGGAAAAAAGAAACGGCGCCACAGGGAGGAGAAAACTGGTTGGGGGGGAAAAGGAGAAAAAACCTATAAACTAGACGATCAAAAACCTGCGGGGGGGACCAGCGGCCCGCTTGAAGACGAAGGATCAACCAAAGAATTGGGTTAAGAAAATTTGACATGAAACTTCTCGATGAACAAAAAGGGCGGCAAAGAAACCACCGGCTCACAGGTCCAAACCCCAGCGATTTGAATAGGAGATGGGATGTTAACACGACGACAACAAATTTCCTCTCCAGGGGGGCACAAAATTCAGAAATTCAGGCCAGTTCGAATCCGTGAGGAAATCCAGCGGCCTCGAAACGAAAAAAAAAAAGGTCGGGAGGATCTCGTAAGACGGAAAGTTCGAAATACAGGAAAAAAAGAGAGAAAAGAACACCGCGAGGCACCTGTTCGCCGGGAGGTACATACAATCCGGGAAAAGAAGGTCCAAGAACGCTGGAGAAAAAAGAGAAGAACGAAGAGTCAGGAAAACCCATTAGTTGAGAGAATCGAAGAAGCTCGGCCTGCACCAGGACATCTGAGACAACCTTCCAGAAAAAAAGGAAAATCGGGAAAGAACGGCCGGCGGGGCGCGCTTTAAGGGCCAACGAATACAAAGAGGAAATAGGGGGCTCAGAACAACTTTCAAAGAAGAAGGGGGAAAAGGGGGGAACTGGAGGAGCAAACATGCAGGAATCGTTTTTTCGTCTAAAGAAAAACGACAAACACAGAACTCCCAGAAAAGACAACGGGCGGGAGGGAAAAAAAAAAAAAAATGCAACAGCTTTTCATGGGGGTGGGGGAGAGAAGTAAAAAAGCGAGGAGGTACGACGGAAACCTGGGTGTAACCAAAAAAGGGCCTTCTGGTAACTGAAACTAGAGAGGAAGACGTACGCCAAAGAGGGGCAAAAAAGGAAGAGGGCCCTTAAAATGTAGGGGAAGTGGTCCAGCACACCATAAATAAGATAAAACAGAAGGGGAAGCAACCCTCAAGAAAAGGCAGAAAGGGCGAATCTCAACTTTGGTGGCAAAAAAGAAAAGAAAGACCCCCCAGACAATCGCACGGGGGTAAAAGCAAGTACGAACCAAAGGGGAGGACCAGGGGTGGGAAAAAAAGCACCCTGGGGAAGAAAAAAACGAGGGGAAAAAGGCAGGGGGGGGGAAACTCTGGGGCAGGAGTCAACACAGCAGCCGAAACAGCGGAGATCATATAGGGACTCAAAGAACAATCACGGGGGGGGGCTGGGGGGGCCCGCTACACCGAGGTATTGAGGAATACGAAACCCAAGGAATACTAGTGGAACAAAAAGACGCACAAGCCAGACTAGAACGAAACCTTGTGGGGAAGGGGAAGTTCTGCAATGATCGGGGACAAAAAAGTACAACCTATACATATTCGGAGGCCTGTAAAGTCGGGGGAGGGGGGTTTCAAAAAAGAAGCGAAAGGCGGGCAAGGTCCTCAAAAACTGGGCGGAAAAAAAAGGGGGAACAACAGAGTCTCGAAAAAAGAAGGAAAGGGTATATGGCAGAGTACCATAGGATAACCAGGACTCCGGGGGACAAAACTTGAACCAGGTATGCAAAAATGAACAAATCGGCGTGATTTTTTTAAGGAAAAAAAAAAAGAAGGACGGCGTCAATGGAAAAGATACTTCAACATAAAGAACGGAGACTTGAAAACAAGGGGCATTGGGGCATGGGATCGATCCAGAAAGAACAGGGGAGGATGTGGGGATTGAAAGACAGCCAAAGAAAAAAAAAAGCAATCCGTGAAGGAAGCGCATGGAAAACAACTAGGGGGGGCCCACGGGGGAAAAAACAAAAGCCACACGAGGAAAATGTGGGAAACAAACTTAAAAAACCGTCGTGTGCGACCAGGGGAAAAGGAAAGGATTTACAAAAGACCACAGAACCAATCGAAAGCAAGTTGGTAAATCCCAAGGAGTGCCAAAAAAAAGAAAGCAAAAGATCGAAAGGAAGTGCAAAACGGGGTGTTCAAAAACAAAATGCCAGAGAAGTGGATCAGGACGGAAATTTGAAAAAAAAAAAGAACCAGGTCAAGAATCTGGGGTGAGGCAGGGGCCGAAATGTTTGGTCAAGGAAAAAAGGGAAGTGTCTTCACAGACAATCAAAATGGAAAAGACGGCGCCAACGATGCCGGCTCAAACCAAACTCAAGGACGAAGAAAGGGACAGGGGGGGAAAGTGGCGATTTGGAAAAAAAATTGTCGGCCAGGAAAACAGCAAAGGACGGGGGAAAAACAAAAAAAAAAAGGCAAGCAATTAAGGAAGGTTTGGGGGGGAAAAAGAAGGAGGGCTGGTGGTGTTTGCAAACCAAAAAAAAAGAACATTAAGACGAAAAGACAAAAAAAAAAAGGGCGAAAAGAAAGACCCAGAAAAAATGTAACCCCCCGGGAGTTGTCAATGGCGTGCGGAACACGAAGCCGCCAAACAAAAGCAATGGAAAAACAGGGAAAAAAAAAAGAGCAGCGGCCCAAAAAAATAGTGAGAAAAAAGATCAATAAAAAAAAAAAAAGAGAAACGGACAAGCGGTCACCAAAAGCGGGACAGAGAAACCACACGATAAACGCGACAAAAGGAAACACCAAAATACAAAGCAATAGCTGGAGGCAGAGTCAGAACAAAAAAAATTAAAGGACTGATATTGTCCAAGTAAAAACCGTGGGAAAAACCATCAAGCTAAAAGGCGACAAAAGAACCAAAAAAACAAAACACAGTAGGCAACCTGAGAGGAGAAAGACGGAAGGGTGATGAGCTGACGCGTTGGGGTGGGTCATACAGGAGGAAACGGTAGGAAAAAACGAAGGAAATCGATAACCGGGAAAACAGGATGTACAATACAAAATTCGGCAAACATAAGAAAAGAAAGGTAAAGGCGCCCGGCTAAAAAAAAAGTCCGGAAATGGGGCCACGACAAAGAAACTAAGCAACGTCATGGTCAGAGAATAAAAGGGGGGGAAAAAGGAAAATGACGCCCGAAAAAGGGAATCGAAATAACCTGGGAGGAAGAATAGCTGGAAGAGATGACTGCAGAAAGAATCGCCGGCGGACGGTCCAAATGAGTACTAAAGGGGAATAGGTATGGGTGGGTCCCTCAATAAAACCCAAAAAAAAGAAGAAACAAGAAAATACAAAATGGGGATCGCATCCAGCAACACCAGGACGAGTGTTGGAATAAAAAAGGGTGCCAGGAACTGGGCCGGGAACCGGAACAAATGGCCGATAACGACCGATGTGGACGACATAGCCCCGCCTGAAGACCTGGCAAACGCAGAAAGGAAGGAAGTGGTAAAAATGTCAGTGGAGAAGCCAGGAACATAGAGAAGGCGAGGGGGAGGGACACTCGTCTGTCTTCCCTGTGGGGATCAACGGGCACAACTACGGACATTTCCTCGAAGTTTCAGCACTAGCCGAAAGGGGGGGACTGATCGAGAAACGGGTTTTAAAAGGTCACGGCGACCCGGAGAGGGAAAACTGAACAACAAGGAGGAAACAAACTGGTCCTCGGGGCAAAAAAGAGCCAAAACAAAACGGTATGAAAGGCAGTTTGAATTTAAAAAAAAAGTCGGCGGGGGGAACATGAAATACTGGAAACTTAGGGGGCAAAAACTGAAAAGTAAGTCCGCCCCCTCCGAAGCAAACCAAATAACGGAAAAAATATCCTGCGGCCTAAAAAAAAAAAGCCCAACGGCAACAAAAAAGATGGGGGGGGGGGGGTCCTCTTGCGCAACTTGATGGGGCATTCTGGAAAAGGCGTCAACAGGAGTCAAAAAAAAAAACAAAAAGGAGGAGTAGGAAAATAAGAAAAGAGCAGATGAAACCATCACGGGAAAGAAAAGGAAAAAAAAGCCGCAAGTCCCCAGGAGACAAAAGAACCGAAGTTTTTGAGGTATTTGTTCGGCCTGGCGGGGAAAAAGGAGGCAGAAACGTTGAAGCTCCGAAACCCGATCCTACCAGCAAAAAGACGAAGAAGAAAGGCAGGAAAAGACGTTGGTTGATTTTCAAAAACTAAAGAAAAACTCTGAGTGCATCATGGGGGGGGACCTGGGGGGAAGAAAAGAGCCGCAGGGAGAAAACCATCCAGTCAAAAGAGCAACCAAAGAAGAAAAGAAAAAATGCGGTTGGCATTGAAATTCGTTTGGGGTGGTTTGGGGAGTCACCACATACTCCCACAACGAGGCACAAAAGACTCGAAACGACCCCCGAAGATTTTAAGCAAAGTGGCCAGAAAGCAAAAAAAGGGGGCATGGAGAAGGAAAGGATCAGCAAAAAAAAAAAGTAGGAGTACTCGGCCATGGGTAAGAGGTGTAAATTTAAAGGAGGGAGAAACCGCCGCAAAAAAGCGGCAAGGTCGCGTCTATCAATTTGGGTAGGTCACGAAGGAGCAAGAAGGAAAAGGACGAGGGTGCTCAAAAACGTGAAAACCAAAATCTACAAGTCTTCATAAGCGGTGAGGAGGAAAGGAATTCGACTACAGACCGAATCGTGGAACGAGGAACAAGGAAGGAGGACTTGCCACAGAGACAAAGTCAATAGATCCCGTCGGGAAGGAGAGGCCATATAGGATTAGTAAGCGCCGATACAGGGGGCACTAAAGTCGAACACAAAGAAAGATCAAAACAAACAAACCAACAGAAGGGGGGGAACAAAGAGAATGGACGAGGGGTTGGAAAGAAGCACCTTGAAAAAAGGGGCAGCAAAAAGGAAACCGGGAAGAAGAGCTCCAACTCAGGGCGAAAGAAAAACAACATCAGCGATGTAGAGAAAGCAAGGGTGGAGAGGGAGGGAAAAGCGGCGGGATAGGCCGAAAACGTAAGGCCGCGTCTGTGGGAAAGGCTTGAGAAAGGGGGTTTGTGAAAAAGGTCAAGGTTGCTGGAACGGGGGGAGTGGACAGAAAAGGGGCATGACCTCAGGGGGGGGGCACGAACATGTGGGATGTTCGGATTGAAAACCAAAAAAATGGGTTCTGGCAAGAGGGGAAAAACCCAGAAGGGAGCAACCGACAGTATTTAACCTTCTGCGGTGCCGGAAAAGGTCTTGCGAGGGTTTAAGCAAAGTCAACTCAAATAAAGAAGCCAATAGTCTACTGAAGCGGCGCACGCAAAAACCGTGGAGGAAGACCTCCCGTTGAAAAAAGGGGGCCGTACGGAGACAAAGTTGAACTGAGGAAACTGAAGGGAAGGACGACACCAGAGACTTGACCGAGAAATCGAAAATCATGGTCGACAACCCGTTGCAAAACCGGGCATTGGGGGGGAGGATATGTTCAGGTGTGTGGAGAAAAAGAATGTTATTTCAGACGAAGAAAGCGTGGAAAGATGATGGTGGAAGAAGTCTGGAAACAAGAAACGGGGTTGTATGGTTGCTGATGGGCCATCTTCAAAGCACGGGCAGGGTGACCCCGGGGTGAACAAACGAGCGCGATGTGGAGAGAACGGAAGGGAGAAATGATCGAGAAAGACCTTCCCAAAAAAACGCATAAAAAAAAGAGGGGGGGGATCGAGCACATGAACAACGTCTAGAAAGAAACAATAGTCTCACGAACTGCCGGAGAAGACAAAACGAGTCGATCCAGGGGAAAAAAACCATAAACCGCGTTGGGGGGGAGGAGAAAAAAAAAATGCCTGAAAAAAAAAAGTGCACGAAGAAGATGAAAGCCTGCATCGCCACTTGGCAAGGAATGGTCCGAAAAAAAAAGAGCGTGAAGGGGTCGACAAGTGGGTTGAAGAAGAACCGAAGGAAAAAGATCATGGAAACAACCTACCGGACTTCAAAAAACACCAATACAAGGAAAATCAAACTTGGAACCAGAACCAAAAGGCACCAAGGGGTAGACCGGAGGGGCCGTAACAACAAAAAATATACTAAAGTACGAGAATGAAGACGCAAGGCAAACAACCCCAAAAGGATCGGGGCTTATACGAGTATTCGACTGTTCATCGGAAAGAAAAAAAAAAAAAAACGACCACAAAAAAACCAAAGCCGGAAGCGGTGGGGGGGCATGGCCGTCGAAACAAAACTAAAGAGACGTCGTCAAACGGATGGGTCGGGCCGGGCAACCAACGCAAAAAAGTCCTGACGGGGAGCAAACGCCGTTCAGGCAGGGGCAAAAAGATGATAGGGACGGGATGTTTGGCCGGGCAGACAAAAAAAACTTGTTTGGACCTCCAGAGCTGGGAGCCAGCGCAGAGAGGACCGCTTTCAGAAAGACAAGGTAAAAAAACCGGGACAAAAAAAAACGTTAAGGCCGCATCCAGACCAGGTCCCCGCTCAAACGACAAAAAACCCTAAATCGTTCCAACCGCCCGGAGGGAAAAACAAGAAGGTGCGTTGCGAATGCCCGTGGCGGCTAACTGGGAAGCCGGACCCAGGAGACCAAATTCATTCAGGGGGGAATTAAGGGGTCGAAAAAACAAGAATACAATAAAGGAAAAACGGGCCGCCCCAAATAGGGGGGCGCCTTCATCGCCAGAAAAACTGTATGTCCCCTACTATGAGTGACGCCCCGACTTCATACAAGGGGAACAAGATTTCTGGAAAGTGCGGGCGGCACCGGGGTTGGGACACGGCAAGACATGCAAAACGGGGATGGAAATATGAAGGCATGGATCGAGAGTAACCTCGCGGTGGGCAGAAAGTGGAGGGGTCAAAGGGCGAAAAAGCCGTCTGGAATCCAATACGAGATCTCTCAAACAAAAACAAACTTAATTATTTTAAAAGAGAAAAAAGGAAAGTTAATAAAAACGTTCGAAAAAAACCATTTCACCCACCCGCATGGACATTGGTCAGCCCGGTTACATCAAAGACCGACCGATTCAAAAAAATACGACCGGGGCATGACGAAAAACCATCAGACAAACGTGTTCCTAAATCTTGGACGCCTCAGCGAAGGGACTCGGCGGACACCATCAGAGAAGACAAGAGACCAGTTAATCGGGCTGGTGAAATAAGGACCCCGCTGGGACAGAAGTTCTAACCTATAGATGTATGCTGCAATCGACAGCACCTTGAAAGGCGCTACGACGGAGAGAGCTTAAGCGTGGGAGGCGCAAGGACAACTAACAAAAAAAACATCATGTGCCTCCGGTGCAGACTCGGGCGGGATGTCCAAGTCAAGGGGGTAAAAAAAAGGGAATTCTGACAGGGGGAGGAATGGAAGACGGCAAAGGGGTTACCAGAAAAATAAAAAACAAACGGGATTGAAGCGATATGACGGAGCAGAAGGCGTCAGCGAAGTGCAAAAAGGGATCTGGGCCGTCTTCCAAGAGGTACAGCCAAAAAAAAATCCAGTCCCAGGAAGGCTGGGGCTGAACCAGGACGGACGAAAGACAGAAAACATACGGCAAAGAGTGTGTTAAAAAAAACACGGAGGGCACAGACCTCAAAGAACATCGCGTTGACTGACCAATCGAAAACGTCGATTGTGGCAACGGCGAACTGGGCCACCAAAAGGTTAATGCTGCGGGACAGGGGGGGGGACGAGCAAACAGAACTGAACGAGAAGAGGATAACGCGCCTAAGTACAGTCAAACTAAGAAGGGGGGGTTTGAACAAGTGGCCGCTCCCCGAGAAAAAGGATTCGGGGACTAAACTAAGGGAAATGCGTCATCTGCCCAAAAAAAAAACGGCCAATCTGCATAAAAAAAATGTACAAAAATTAAAAAAAGAGGGTGGGGACTAAACTAAAAAATTGGGCACCAGTTTATTTCGAGATATAACATACAGGAGGCCAACGTGATTTCAAGGTATCTGTGAAGCCCACTAGACAAAAAAAAAAAAAAAAAAAAAAAAAAACGTCGACACCCAGGAAAACAGCCAAAAAGAATTCAAATAAAGCCAGAAATTGCGAGGACAAAGGGCCCAGGGCAAAGCAGCAAAAAAAAATCAGGGATTGCCGGAGACAAGTCAAAAAAGTAGGCGGTGGAAAAAAAAAGGGTCACGCGGGGGGCTCTAATGATGCAGCGAGTAAGGCTCGACGTGTTGAATTCGGACGAAGACCTCCCCAAAAGCAGGATGTAATGTGGCCTTAATCGTCAACAACGATCAAGTCGATCCCGTTGAGATAACAGAAAAAATCAAGTCAAAGGGGGAGGTTAAACCACCGGGGTCACCACAGCCCGCCGCCTGGACGGAGGGGCAAAGGACGCAAATACCTCTTCAAAAAATGCTGGGAAAAAAAATGATGAAAGCGACGCAGAATTCAAACGACATAAAGACCCCAATCTCGTGCCGGAAACCAAACGAAAAAAAAATCTCAGTCAAGGTACAAAAACAAAGGGTTGGTCGTAAAAAGGCTCAGGGGCCGCGCAAGGGGCGTCAAAATGGAAACGGGGGGAAGCAGCGCCCGCGGGTTTCCGTCACTGCCAGGTTGGTTGAAGAAAAACCGTAAGTCTAAACGCAGTGCAAGGGCCACGGATACGCAAGCAAACACGTCCTGGGGAAAGGTCAAGTGGGGGAATTTCAACCTTGAAAAAAAAAAAAAGTGGGGGAGTGAGAAGACGGAGCGGAAAAAACGGACAGGAGGAACTGCAGCAAAAGAACCGACGTGGAATCGACGGCGGGGGAAACCCAGAAATAAAAAAAAAAACACCGGAACAGGGAACGGGAGTCCCCGACCCAAAAGCGCCAACCCCAAAGTTGGCACTGCGTAACACGGCCCCCTCAAAGCACAGAACTGAAAAAAGGGGCAGTCAGTCGAAAAGAGCCAACCCAGGTCAGAAAAACCGAAAAACGGCATAGGTAAGCAAACGGCCAAAATTATAAAAAAAGAATCCACGGATACATGCAAAAACAAAAACTTCCCAACCCAGAAACCAAAAAGACCCGAAAATGAGCTGATGACGTTAGGAAAAAGGGGGGATTCCGCAAGGGGGTACGGAACCTGGGGGGCAATCGAAGAAATCGTCAGAACAACGGAGAAAGACACTCTTCTACCAGTATCCGGGAAAAAATAGGGACCTAGCGGGTTTTTTTTTGTTTTATACTCTTCAAAGGCATTCTCGCTAGAGGGAAGAAGGAATCCCTGGAAGAGAACATAAACCGGAAGGAGCCAACTGATTATCGCACATAAGGGCCCCCAGAACGAAAAAAGGACTGTTAGCCAGAAGAAACAACGACAGAGCCGGAGTCAAAAAAAGCAAAGATTGGCGTAATTGGAAACAGGGCGCAAAGAACGATCAAGCAAACGCCTGGTAGTCAATAGCGGGTGCAAAAAAGAGGAAAGGGGGCACAACATAAGCCTGGAAAAAAAAAGCGTTTCTGGAAGCGGATTGGGGGGGGGCAAGGAAAAATACAAAGAATTATCGCGCAGACCGTCCCAAGATTGGAGCTCGTGGGGGGGGGCGCGAAAGGAGGGTGAGGTGAAACGTAAACAGCCGGAAAACCTGGAACGGGACGCAACTATTGGGTCCGGGCTGGAAAAAACGAAAACTAAATCAGTGGGCCAAGCCGCCCCAAGAGAGCCCCAAAATGCGTGATGTGCATGCAAGGTAAGGGTAAACCACGGCTGGAAACACCGCAAACAACCACAAGGGGGGAAAGAATGGGCCTCAAGGAGAACATCTTTGCGGTTCCTGTGGCGAACCGAAAAAACAGAGGAATGGGACCCGCGGTGCTGGCTAATCTGGGTGGGCGGATCCGCTGACTTCCGGTTTCCATTCAATAGCAAACCAGCAGGGTGGGGAAAAAGGAAAAAAAACACCTGAAAGGACAGCCGCGGTCAGACGGAACAAAAACAAGTAATTCTATTCCAGGATCGAACCGTCGGCAGACAGGTCAGCTGGCAAACGGGCTTGAAAAAACCAGCAAAAAAAAGCCGAGCCGATACCAAGACCGAAACCATATCGGTCAGTAACCAAACCTGGACCTTTGGGACGGCAGTGGGGAAGCTGGCAAGAAGGGATGGGCATTGTAAAACGGGGCAGAAAATCATCGGGAAAAAGCACCACAAAAAGAGAAAAAAGAGACTAGGAAAAGCATAAAGGCCCAACATGAACGGGAAAAAAAAGAGTGAAAAAGAAGCAAAGGCGCGGGCGAGCACGAAAGAATATGTCAAAAAGTGGGGGGGGACTCGCGCTAAATGAAGGGGGGGTCCACGTAACCCTGCCAGGATCGAACGCCCAAAAAAAAAAACATTGAACTGGGCCGCAAGACGTTTGATGGGAAAGTTGCCCAGAAACAGCGCTGTGCAGGCAAGGGGTTGGCTGAAATTATAAAAAAAAAGAACCGGAGAAAAAAACCGACCGTGCGCAAGAAAAAAACCAACGGCGATCCGAAAAAATGGGGCAAAAAAAACGGGGCAGGGAATTCGGTTGGGTGTAAAGATCCAAGGACCGCCCAGATAAAGCCAAGTAAAAAAACCCCGCTCACACAACCTGTTACACCACGGCCAAAGTGAAATGCAGGCAAACACGACGGATAGACAATGGGCCGCAAGTTCCAAGAAAGGGGGTAAACGACGAAGGAAAAATAGGTAAAGCTAAAGGAACATGGCCGCTGGTTACGGTAAAGCGGCCAACCAGGAGAAAGGAGGCAAACGGACACTCGCCAAGAAAGGGAAAAAGAGGTGGGTTAAAGGGCCAACCTACTGACGAAGACAATACAGGCCCGGTTGGCGAGTCGGGCAAAAAGGAAAAGGCCTAGAAGGTCAAGGACGCAAATGAATCTTGGTCGGAGAAGGAAAAATGAAAACGAACTGATGGACGGACCTGGAGGGGGCGTTTCAGGTCTTAGCAAGTCCGGCGTCGGACCTATGGAAAACGAGTAAAATCGTGGAAGGGGGCAAAACCGCTGGGGTCCTATAGGCCGGTTATCGAGATGCAGAGGCAAAAAACGACCTACACTAAAAACTTCGAAACACAAAAGCTGTCAAAAGAAAAAAAGACGAAGGACTAGTGTGGCATCGGATACGGACAGTATGTGCCGCCACAGGAGACCGGGACTATAAGCGGGACGCTTCATTGTGACAAGGCCATCAAAAACGATTCAGGGGAAAAGAGTGAAAAGTGGAAAAGCCACGGAGACGGGCGGGGTCGGGACGCTGAACCTATGAACCTGAGCAGAGAGGCGGATGTACAAAAAAGCGTTGTGCGATTGGATCAAAGAGGGGCTGGAAACGGGGCGGTAAATACTTACAAAACAAAAAAAAAGAACGCAGTGAAAAAGCGAAAATGGTTGTGGTCTTTGTCGAGGGGTTGCCGCCCCGGTTTGCAGGAGAAGGGGCTGATGGAAGGAGGGCCTCAACAAAGAAAAGTATTTACCAAAAAACTTGCGAGGAGGTGGGAACCTGAAACGCTGATGCACACCGGAAAAAAGAAACAGCAAATAAAAAGGGAAACGGGGCCTTTCGCCTGAGTGGAAGGAAAAGTCCATGAAAGTGTGGCTAACGCAGAGTTTGGAAAAAGGTCAGGCGAAACTCCGGTGAAAAGACACCCCCCCCCCCCCACCAAACCACCCACCCCAACACCCCCCCCCCAACCCCCAACCAACCCCCCCCCCAACCCCCCCAAAAAAAAGAACCCCCCCCCAAAGCCCCAAAAACCACAAAACAAAAAAAACACAAGCCCCCCAACACAAAACCAAAAAACAACCCCCACCCCCCCAACCCCCCCCCCCCCCCAAAAAAACCACAACCACCCCCCCCCCAAACAACCCCCAAAAAGCGGCGACTGGCCGGAAACAAGGGTAACTCATCAAGGAGAGTCATCCTGGTCCAGACACCAAAAAGAGCAAGTCTGGTATCTAAGGGGTCGTGGTTCTGCAAGCCGAGGGGAGAAAAGGAAAAGGAGTCGCGGAATCTGGAAAAATCAATGTCTCAGAGAAGGTTGAGGTTCGCTGGGGCCATCGTCAGCAGGCGGGGGAAAACGGTCCAAAAACTTTAAAGCGCTTGTATCAACGGAGGCAGGGAGGAGAAGGGGAAGCCGGTTCCCGCCACGAAAATAGGGGCAGAAGGGAGGGAGCAGCCATGAACAAGCGGGGGGAACGTGCAATCTTAGAAAACAAAACTGCCGATCATGGCGGGAGAAAATAATCGGGGGGGGAAACATAAGAGCGAGTTATTTGTAATCGCCGTGGACCACCGCGGACAGCTAGACGATGAACGCGGCGACATCGAAAAGGCCCGGAAAAAAATGTCAGGGAGGGGGACAAAGGGTCAAAAGAAAAAATGGGAAAAAGAAACCGCGGGGGGACGACCTACCCTTGCACACATTCCACCAGGAAAAAGCAGCCAAAAAACCAAAAATACGGCGGAGGGGGAACAGCAAAAAAAAGACAGCCCAAGGTTGGGGGCGCCGAGTGTCCTGGGTGGCACGACGATAGTGAAGGAAAAGAAATCGTAAATAACGTGCCCGCCACACAAAAAGAGAGAAAGAAAAGGGGAACCCGTAGATAGGGTGAAAAATGACGAAAACCTTGTGTCGCGTACAAATGGGGTAAAGCGCCCATCAGCCAAGCCGGAACCGCGGGGGGAAATGTCCGGGTCTCCCAAATTGTCAAAACCATCCAACGCGGAGGAGGGAGGGAGTGCGGAAACAAAAAAAGAAAGGAAATGCGACAAACATTTCGTCGGCAGGTGCAGCCATGGAATGATAGGGGACTGGAAGTGGGCCAAAAAACCGGCCAGGGCTGGGTGCCGAACAAGCTGCGAAAAAGGGAAGGGAACTACGGTAAGAAGACTGGCAACCGAAAAGGGAACCAAGTAGGGGGGGGGGGGGGGGGGGGGGGGGGGGGGGGGGGGGGGGGGGGGGGGGGGGGGGGGGGGGGGGGGGGGGGGGGGGGGGGGGGGGGGGGGGGGGGGGGGGGGGGGGGGGGGGGGGGGGGGGGGGGGGGGGGGGGGGGGGGGGGGGGGGGGGGGGGGGGGGGGGGGAGGGAACGTCGTCCATCAGCAATGGGGAAAACCCGCCGTCAAACAAAAAACCCCGAAGCGGTAACTCCGCCCCGAAACGGATTCCAGTGAATAAAAAACTTGCAAAGCTTGGGCTTTTGAGTCGTGAAAAAAAAGGAAGATGAAAACGATAACATTGCAACGTACTAACACCTTCGGGTCGACAGGAAAAGTAAGACACTATACAGCCTATCCGGGCGCAGCAAAAGTCTGCCCTAAAACGAAAAAAAAAAAAAAAAAAGGTGTAATAGACTATAACTGTAGACGTTGGAGGAGGGAGGAGGGGGAACAGGAAATCGCTAATCGGTACACTACACGAATGGTCGGAGCGGCCCGCCCTTAGTAATGAGGACATGCCCAGCGGATTTTGATGGGCTTTGGTATAAAAAAAACGGTGCAAGGGACAAAAGTTTGCCTCGCGTAGGGAGGAATGGGGCCGAACGGGGGGGAACGACGGGATTCAGAAC
>Ga0179593_1583912_pt1 | contig 19293 bp, 23 predicted proteins | sample CZODoug2_1_08_16_FD_185931 | JGI IMG/M metagenome (GOLD analysis project Ga0179593, IMG submission 185931) | Vadose zone soil fungal communities from Angelo Coast Range Reserve, California, USA - CZODoug2_1_08_16fungal (PacBio error correction) | ecosystem: Environmental > Terrestrial > Soil >...
GGCGCGCAGTGCTTGGAAGGGAGAAGGATTTAAAAATGGGAGGGCATCTGCCATTCGGATTAGGAAGCTTCCAACTGGGAGCGAGTCTTCAGGAAAAAAGGGGGTGTGGTTGATGGGGCAGACCTGAGGGCTCGTGGGGGAGACAATCATACCCCAGGCCAAGGGGGGGGCCGTCTCCGTCGGAAGGGGGGAAAGCGGGCGGACATGGAAAAGGGAGGACGAAAAATTTCCGGTCCACCAAAACAAGAAGGGACTGTTCCATGAGTAGTCGGGGGGTTCTCGAAGAGGGAAGGAGATAGCGGGGGGTGGGATAGGAAAGTAAAATTGTTACGCCGGGGCTTTCGCCGGAGGAGAAAGGGTCGGAGGGAAAACTACCGGCAGGAAACAGCAGACGATCCAGAAGGCTTGAGGAATAGAATTCAAGGAAAGCATGGACGCCGAAATTGGGGCGGGAAAACAGAGGAGTTACTTGTTCCGATCAGCATGCGAAGAAGAAATAATGCTCGATAAGCTTGAAAAAAGACAACCAAAATAAATTTGTGTCGAGATGGAGAGGAGACGATTGTCGCGACCGCGCGGATGCGAAAAAAACGCCAGCGAGGGAAAGGGGCACGGAAAGGGGTGGAAGTCGGAGAAGGGGAGGGAAAAGAAAGGAGTTGTCTTTTGCGCGTGGAGGAGTGGGAAAACGGCGCCAAGGGAGTCCGGGCTCGAAAAGGGGGAATTTGCCATTCCAAGGGGAGAAGAGACAGGAGCCCGCACTCTCTCACAGGGGGGAAGAACGGGTGGGGAAAATTAGGAGCCCCGCGAGAAAGGGAAAAAGAACGAGCGGGGGTACATCGTCGACAAAAACAAGTCTTGATTTATAAAGATGGACGGTTGTGAACAGAGGGGATACGAAATCCAAAAAGGCGGGTGCGACTGGGGCGAAGGAGAAACCGGAGGCAGACAATGAATGGGGGGAAAGGGTGGGGGGGGAAAGCAAGGCGAAGTTGCGTTAACAAAACACTTACTTATGGCACGGAACGCCTCAGTGCTGCTGGCTGGCGACAATTTGGAGGGGAGGGGGCGACCGTTGCAAGGAAAGAAAAAAAAAAGGAGGACCGCAGGGGGCATAAGCTCGAAGGGTCTAAATGTGAAACACATACAAAAAGACCTGATCCGTAGGGGGGGCGGGACAATGTAAATTCCGCCGAAAATGCTGGGGGGGCAGAAGGCACGACGGGTTCAACGTAAGGAAGTTACAATCTGTAGGTTATAGACGAAAAAATGGAAGCAGCCCTGCCATGAAGGAAAGAAGGGGCAACTTACTCCCCTTCATCAGAAGAAAGTCGGACAGCAAAAGTGAAAGCATATTGAGGCCAGGCCAGGTGGGGAGGCGATCCGGGAGAGGAACTTCTTATTGCTAAAAGGGTGAAGAGAAACCGAAAAGCCGCGGCATTGAAAAGAGGAGACATCAGCGAGCGGTACTTGGATTATGAGTCTGGAGGACGTCAGGGAGGACGAAACACAAGTCCAAGAAAGAGAAGGTTAAAACGCAAAATCCGCAACTCACGATTCCAAAAGGGAGACCCCAGGATCAGAAAAAGACTCGCATGTAGGGAAGGGGGGGGAGGAAGGACCTCGGGAAGGCTTACGGACTAAGTCTTCGACGCAAGGTAGGGGAGTTAGGGAAGTTTAAAACGGAGAACAAATTGGGGGTATCAAAGATTCTTGAGAAGCCAATTCAATAGAAGGCGGAAATTTGGAGGTTTGCAAAAGGAGGGGTGAGGTTAGGAAAAAACACCAGCCCGCCCAGGGAAGAGTAACTCCATTTCCTCCGGATATAAAGAGGCATTATTGAGTCATTGATAGAAGGGATGGTGGGAGAGTAAATCGACGAGGGAAAAAATATGCAAGAAGGTAGGTGGGTGTTGGCCGGAACAAACGTGGGGGAAAAACGTTAGTCCCGGTAAGGGGAAAGAACCCTGCGTCAGGGCAGGGTACCGGCGTAACAAATGAAATGCTCAAGGCAAGAGGGATAGAAGCCGAAAAAAGAATACGGCATTGTGCGATTTCAGTCTGTCAGAGGGGTAAGTTAAGGGGGGGGGGATTGGGGGGGAGTTACTCACTTGCAAACCTCGAGAATAGGTTAGGAGGGGGGGGTAACTTTAGGGAGAAATATGAATTTGGGGGCGTCCGAGTTGTGCAATCCGCTGGGAGAAAAATAAAGGAGGCAGGTAATGTAGTCAAGAATGAAAGCACCCTCAAGAAGGCTTAAACTCTTTGGTCCAGGGTTGGACTTGGCCGCATTCATTTTAAGGCCCGCAACCCATTCGTAGACTGAAAGGGGGGATGAGGAAGTGCAAAAGGCAGGGGGTAGGGTGGAGGCGGGAGGAAAATTTCAGTGCGCGACGAAAAGGGGTTGTGATGGGGCAAGAAATGCAAATCGTTCAGGGGGGGACGGAAAAGTGATGGGGCGAAAGTAAGGGTAAAGAACGGCAAAGAAGGGGGGATGCATAAACGAACCGAAAAGTTAGATTGTTCGCAGTATGAAGGCTGCCGAAAGAAAAACAAGACGAAAAGATGGACGAAAGGGTGAAGTTTAAGGAGAATCTGGCCTGGATGCCCGTGGGGGAAACGGGGCCATAACATAAAAAGTGGAAAGTGTCTTTTAAGCAAATGGTGGGGGACTGGTCATAAAGCTACTCTGGAGAAAGGTGATTACTGGAGATCCAGGGACAGTCCGTTGCTGTCACTAAAACGGGGGGAGGGGGGGGCCGCCTCGGCTTGGATAGGGAAATGTGGTTGGCACGGGGAGGGGGGAGACATGAGCGATGGGATCAAAAAAAGGCTGGTGGAGGGAAAAAGGGGGAGGATCAGAAAAGGAGAACTATTACAGAGCTGAAAGTTTTCCTGGCGCGGAGAAGGGGCTGATGGAAAGGGGGGGGGAAGGGGAAAGTTTGCGGAAGCAAGAGAGCATCTAATGCTAATGGCTTGGCCAGGAAAGATATCCGCTTTGAAGGATGTTTTGCACTGAAAGGGAGAAGGAAGTCAGCACGGCACGAGATAGGGGCGAATCACCTTTTTGGTGTGGGGGGAAAAAAAGGTCTACTTCCGGCTCCAACCGGGGAGGGATACGACAAAAAAAGGGAGGAAAAGAGAGAGAGAGGGAAAATTTTCTTAGCCTGGGAAGAATCAAAGTTGGTCCAAAAAAAAAGTAAGCCAAACCAGAAGCGGACGGGAAGAATCAGTCCCGAGGAAAAGGCGGGCTATTTATATAATTCCAGAGCCATTCGCCTTCGAGGGGGTAACAGCATGCTTGGTAGGAGGACAAATAACATATCCACATCGCCGAGCTCGCCGAGCTGTAATACCACGGAAGCCTGGAATCTTATCCCCAATAAAAGGGAAAAGAAAATAAGTCGATTCAAAGGGTTACAACAATATCACCATCAATCTGCTATGAGGTCAACCACCACGAAGGAAGGAATGCAACCTGTTAAGCAGGAAACTCTAAATTCACCAAGAGAACAGATAGAACATAAGCCAAAACTGGTGAAAAAAAATGAAAATTCCTCCGGGGATTGACCGCTTAGTGTTAAAAAAGCAACGGGGTCGCTGAGCTTATCCGAAGGAAGGTTACTTCAGGAATGGAAATCGATGTTTGGGGCAAAGCTAAGCTTTGAGTCACTTCAGGGGAGAAGAGACTGGGGGAAAAGAATCGCCCTCGTTGCAGGGAAAGGCCAAACCGTGGGGAAGAGGAAAACAACCTTTCTCCCTAGGAGGGTGTACCGTGAACGAACTCGGGGCATCCTAGCAAGTCCAGGGTAGAAAGCAAGAAAAAGGGGTCGGTGCAATGAAATTCCGTGGGGGAAAGAAACCACAGATCCCCCGCCAGACGGAAACTAACAGCTCATCACTAATTAAGGGGGTTTATTGTCAAATTACCGAGGAGGACAAAGGGGTCCCCGCCGGGAAAAACTGTGGAAAAATCCCGCTTCGGAAGTAAGGCTGTTCAAGATTCTCGGGAGTTTGCCCTGTTTCCTTGAAGGGCAGCTTCTGTAAAATTGATCAAAACCTCAGTTCGCATTACGGAAAAATTACCCATGTGACCCCTTGCTCAACACGCGCTGCTGGAGGACCCAATCCCAAAAGACCCTGAGGATACTAGGTGCCGCGAGCCCCCGGTCGAAAAAAAATGTTTCGGAGTCAGAGGGGTACTGCTAAGCGAATGGTGCGCAAGATTCCCTCTCATCGAGTTGCGAACTTCCAGGAAAGCTTATAGGGACAGAGGAAGTTTGTCCCGCGGGTTTACAGTCCAAAAAACCGGGGGGGGGGGGCAGGGGCTCATTCGGGTTTCAGGTTTGTGCTGGTCCACTTCAAACGGGGAGGTTCCTACTCTATCAAGAAGAAAGCGCGTATAGCCGGAGGAAGGGGGGGGGGACTAGATGAAGTAGAGGTAGAACCGGAAAGGTTTTCAACGAGGAACACAAAGTTACTAGAAATGAAGAAGGGGGTGGCAGTATCGAAGAATAGGGAGACCATGGGTGGAGGCGAATTTCTAATTTTATTCCCTAAAATAGTCAAGGAGGGGTATCTTGCCAGTAGAAGATCGTTATTCAGAGTTGCAGTGGGACGAGGTGGCGAGAAAAAACCTAGAAGATCCCTCTTAGGGGGAAGACGCTGTTTGTGCGAAGGCTGAAGGGGGGGCGCGGGTGTTTGGCCGTTTAATTCGGGAAAAAAGAAAGGGGACTAAGGGCGTCGGATTGGATCCTCACAGAGGTAACGTAATAGCTAGCTAAAGTCCTCTCTGATTCAAAAGGGGGGAAAAGTCAAAGTCATAGTCATGAACCATGGGGGCCTATCGATGCCGCAAAGTTCGGGAATCAAGGGAATAAGGATTCCTATCGAAAAACGAGGAGTCTTGTGAAAATAAGGACACCTCAGATGGGGCCTTCCAGGGAAAATGTGAAGGAAGACCATGAGGGGGGAACTAAAGCTTTTGTCCCCCGTCCGGAGACGGAGAGGCAAGGCACAGGGAGGAGGAAGTTTTCGGGAAAAAAAAAAGGTAACGGGAAGTGAAGGGACGGCAAAAAAGGGATGAAATAAGAGAGGGGGGAAAAGGGGGGAAACAAATGTAGTCCAGGAAAAAGATCTGGAAAATTCTTCTTCGATGTCGACGTGTTTGCCGCTGGGCCTGGAAGGAAAGCAAAAGTGTCTCACAAAAGAAGGGTTTCCATGAGAGACCCCGTGCTTGGTCAGGATAAACCATGTTCCACCAGGCGCCAAAATGTAGGTAATGATTGCTGTGCCGCAGGGGGGAGGAGGATGAGATCCCCTCAATAGGTGGGGGGGAGGTCGAGCCGAGGGGACTCACCGAATACGATAAATAAAAAGTGTTGAAGGAAAAGTCCAAGACCGATGTTCGTTGGAAGGACGGACGTTCTGAACGGGTCCCCCACCAGAAAGAACTGGGGAAGAACGAGTGCTGTGCTGCAAGTGGGAGGTCCAAGTTTAATTGCAAGGTTCCAATGGGAACCATTAGACTCAGGGGGAAGTACACAATCATCCAATAGGGGAAAGACGGGGGAAAAGAAACCACGGGGAATTAAAACTAGAACGTCACCCAAGAAAGTAGTTGCGCAGGAAAGGCAGGAATCCGCTACACTGAGTTCAACGTGCTCATGGCGAAGATAGAATTGAAGGGGAGGGAAAGCCAGGTGCATTTTCGCATGAGGCGGACCAAGAAAGGGTGTAACATTCTTCCCAACTGGAGAATGGCATTCATTGGGAGTTCGCACGAGTGTCTTTCGTGGGAGTCGATGCTGTTTGGTACTGAAGGGGGTGAAAGAAATCCTCCGACAGTACTCAGGAAAAAAAAGCAGGGACGGCGCATAGTGGAAGAATAGGTGATCACAAAAAGGCTTTGTCTCCCGGCCCAATCGAGGAAAAACGCAGAAATTCGCAAAGCATGACAAGAAAAAGGGGTCAAAAAGTTTGCGGAACGTCTGGAAAGTACGCCTCTTGCTTCTAAACTATAGAGCCAAAAAAGAGAAGGGGGGCGGGTAGAAGCCTAAAAAAAGAAGACCAAGGTGGATTCACTAACGAAAAAGGAAAGAAACTCTTCGACGCCGAGAGGGGGCATCGGGCGTTTCGATTGAAGGAAAAAAGAGATGAATCACATGCGAGAGAAGAATGGGAAAGAGCAAAGCAAAGCTCAACACAACACGGGGAGTGAGAGGGGGGCTCATCGGTAATTCTCTCATCGGAAAAGATATTGATTTCCATTATAGAAAAGAGGGGACAAGGCTCGGCCAATCGGCTGCGGGGGAAAGAATTCGGGGAAAATTGGATTTGTGTGGGGTGGTCTTGGTGCTGCGTCATTTCAGGGGAGGGAGAAAGAATCCCCGCCCAACGTATGTCGTAAGTGGCGAGAAAAAGAAGAATGAGTTGGGCGGAGACGCAGGCGGAGGGGAAGAGTAGCCATCCAGGGGGCAGTCAACAGGGCCTGGTCCATGATCTCGAATAGGGGCATCGAGACGAGCCAGAGAAGGAAAAAAGCAGGTTAAAGGATCGGTGAACGCAAGTGAACCGGGGGAAATTCTGGGTTGAGCGAGGGCGGCGGCTTGCTGTCCGACAAGAAAAAAACAAAGATCCTATACAGGGGGAAACCGCCAGAAAGAATGCCAGTGTACGAAAACGTGTGTTCAAGCCTTGTTCGAGACGAAGGAGTAAAAAATATCCGCAATAGATCGACAGAGGGGTAAAGACTCTCATCATGACAGTGAAGATCTGCGCGTCATGAGAAGGGGGGAGGGAACCGGCCGTGTCCGGGGAACTCCGGCGCAATCGAGGAGGGGAATGGGTGGGGACAGAGCTTGTCAAGAATCAATTCGGGGGAGGAAACGTACTATATGGATTGGTTTACAGAGACTAAAAAGGGTTCCGGTTTCTCAGCCAGAAGGGACAGGGGGAATTCCACGGGAAGAAGAGGGGACAAGCACTCTGATTTGGTAAAGAGGGGGAAGTAACGAAAAAAAAAGCCGAGGGGCTTCGGCACAAGATTGGAAGGGAAATAGGGGCGGAGGAAAAAAAAAAGTAGAATTTCGTTGGTCCCATAGGAACAAAATTGTAGGATTCTGGATCAGAAGGGGAATAACCGCGGCAGGAAGGAAAATTGGTTCTCCTGGTGGAAATAGATCGACTGAGCGCCTCACTTACGAGGGGGCTCGTCTGAAAACGCAATCGGATGCATGAGGAAAAAATTTTGGCTCGGGGGCAAAAGTTGATGAAAGCGCAAAAGGAAGCAGAGCGCCGGAAGTGAAAAATAAAAAGATGGACTACATGTAAATTTAAAACAAAGGCTGCAAAAATAAGGGATGTCCTTACGGGGCACAATTTTGAAAGGAGAGAAGGAAAACTAAGGCTTGGTGAGCAGGGGGGGGAAAAAAAAGGAAAGGGACAAATGCGTGAACAAAGAAAACCGCAGGGGATACGGGAAGGAAATTCAAAGGAGTTCCGGCTGTCTGCAGAGGAGACAAATAGAAGAAATGAACTTGGGAGTGGGAACAAGTCCATCAAGGTTTGAAAAGTGAGATCCTTGAATTATTGAGGCTTCATTATTTACGCTACCAGAAGTCAACCGCAGCATCTTATTAAAAGTGGAAGGGGGACGAGGAAAAGGAAAGGATTTAAGTTATATAGCTTCAATGCAAGGCCGAGGGAAACTGACACTTACGGATAGGAAAAGGCCAACACAAAAAGAAAATTAGGAAACAGCCATTGAGGTAAAAGCGAAGGTGCTAGGCACCGAACCGGGGGGCAGAAGACCACTCTGCACACGACACAGGGGGAAAAAGGGGAATGAGTCTCAGGCAATATTAAAAAAAGGGGAGTTCGGAATTGGAAAAAAAAGCATGAAGCTCCTCAGAGTACGCCATTCGGATGGAAAGAGCTCCTGTGAGAAATAACGGGTCTGCAGCCTTTTCACGGTGGGGAAGGGAGGGACAAAAACCACCTCCCGACGGGGGAGGAAGCCAGTTCCTACGGACAATAAGACGTCGGGCCGTGATGAGGAGGGGTGATGAAAAGTGTCAAAAGGTGAAAAATAGATAAATAGGAAGGAGGGGAGTCGCAAGGTAAAACTTCCAAAGGAGGGGAGTTTGGGGGGGGCAGACCGAGGGTTAATTGAGAAGAGGATAAAGACGGCCGGTAACGAATATCAAATGGGAGGTCGTTCCTGGGAACTCCAGGAGGGGGAACCTCGGGCCTATGTTCATTGCTCTCTAAACTTAGCTCTTTCTCTAAGATAGGTAAGGAGGGGGCACCAGAACCATTCTTGAGAACTTTGTGGGTCAGGGGGTTCTTCGGGGTGTTCCGCTGGTCTGTATTTTGCAGTCTTTGCCGATAAGAATCCTCACATGGCGGAGACAAAGGCAGAAATTAGTTGCCTGTACTTTGACACAGTTTAATTCTTAAAAGGAAGGAATGGGGGGGCTGAAGGAGGTCATCCGCTGGCAAACATGTAAAGCGAGTACCATTCTAAAGAGGGCAAAACGGACCAGCCTCAATGCACTGGCCTGTTACCTTGCCGGGTGTGGGGACGGGTTACCCCTGGCTGGGGGTGAAGAGCGTGAAAACCCATTTGAGAAAAGGATGATGTTGGAGAGGGCTGGAGATGTGGGGGAAGAAAGGGACGGAAATTTCAGTGGCGCGAACCGGGGGGGGGGTGGATAGTGACATAAAACCGTCGAGAAGCGTAGCCAGGACGCACGGGCGGGGTGGTTATGGCAAAAGGGGGCAAGGTCCGCGACAACGGGGGGGAGAAACGACTGTACGGGCGCGTGGCCGCAGAAGGAAAAGAAAAGGAGCGCTCAAATCAAACAGGCGCGAGGGGGGGCAGGGGGGAAAAAGAACGAATTATCAATTGCTTTGGAAGGGGCTAACCGCGGGGCGGGGGACGAAAGGGAGGAACTATGAGGGGATGGGGGAAAGCGTGGGGTCTCGGGGGAGCCCTCTGAAGGCCAGCGGTCAGGGAAGAAAGGGTTAGGGCTGGGCACGGTCATGGTGAGAAGAGGGGGGAGGGGTGGGGCCGCCTAAAAGGGGGATGGATCGGGGGGCCTTGTTTGAAGGAGGTCTGCATGATCAGGTGGGGGACGGGGAGAGTTGGTAGCGGGGGATCGTAGGTCAAACTGCTATGGTTCAGAAAGAGCCAGTGCTTGGCAAGAAGGAAGAGACGGGTACGGGGCCATTGAAAAAGAGGGGGGGGGAAGGGAAAACAGAAAAGCGGAAGAAAAAGCGAGGGTCAGTCTTTGACTAAAAGAGGACACGTTTTGTAAAATCGGGGACTCTCAGGGCGAAGGGGGGTACGCTCGGGGAGGAGCCTTGTGTTTGGAAAAACGGTGATAGGTCGTCAGAACCAATGCGAGCTCTACAAAAAAAAAAAGGGAGGGAAAAGGAGATCGACATGCTTAGGAAAAGCCAGAAAACAAGCTTAAGCGCCAAACAATATCGAAAAACTGCCGCGACCGAGAGAAAATGCCAACGCGATGGAGTCGACGCTTAGGGCAACAGAAAAGAGCCTTCAGGAGGGGACCCGCGTCAAAGCTCAGGAAACGTCAAAGATCCATTAGCCGGAAAAAGGCCATAATGAGGTAAATAAAGAAGGGAATGCCTGTCCAGTAAAAAAAGGCGTAAGTGATCCCCATCGCTAATGAGAAAGGGACAACGGCACCTTGCCAAAAGGAGAAGTACAAAACCACCACACGAAGACTTTCCCTGAAATGAAATAGAAGTAACAGCGATGACATACCGCGGGAAATAGACCACCAACTGGTGCCAGAATTGGGAAACAGCGTGAATAGTTTATTGAGAAGGTGGAAAAAAGGGTCGAGCTTCTAGGAAGGAAAAGGGGAATTCCTTGCTCATGGGATCGAAAAAAGTGAGCGCTCCCTGCGTAAATGGGAATTAACTTAACTCTTGGAAGCGCCCACCGTGGCAGTATCGACCTTCCTGGAAAAAAAGCGAGACAAATCTTGAAGTCCTGGACGTACATAAGCATGAAAGCCGGGCCAGTTTGACCTCAAAAAGGGAGCGAGCACTGTAAGGTAGAAGGGGGGCCGTCATAAAAAACACATCCAAAAGCAAGGTCTGACAGACGAAACGAAGAATAAACGAACTTTTTGGATCTCTCTAAGGGGAATTAAAAAAAAAAGGCGTTGGACTCTGTGACTTAACAGTCGGTACTTTTGCAAGTCGTGCGGGGCTGGGGTTAACTTCCATGTAAGCCACGCTTAAAATAGGGGAGGAAAGACGGATGTGCACGATCACAAAAGACTCAAATTAAGAAGCGAGTTAAGGGGGGAGCCGAGCACCAAAATCCAGTACATAAACTGGGGCACTCTCGCCGAAAGGGCGGGGTGCACGCGATCCTAACCCGCCTCAGCAGGGGAAACAGCCGCTCCCATCGGAAAAAAAAATTCGACAGGTGAGTGTTTGGTTAAGCTTAAACTGAGGATGTTTCTAAAGCCGGGGGTCCTGGAAGAACTCGTGTACAAACTGAATCTCGTGTTGACCCTGCATTCCAGCTCAAGGTCCGGAGAGTGTTCGGGGTTGTCAGGAGTCATGATCGAACCCGGTAAGGCAGGGTAAATGGGACGAGGAAAGCGAGGGCCCCGGGTGGTTTCTAGAAAAACCCTGCCGAAGGAAAATGTTGGAAGAGAGAAGTTTGAAAGAAAGAATGGTTGCGATGCTCATTAGAGACGGAAAGGTCAAGGTGCGGGTCCCTTCCAGAGTTCCCACGAGGGACTTCTCAAGCCTCTCTTTGTTGGGGGGAGATATTCTGTTTCGGGACTGCGCTACGCCGCAGGATACGTATGAAGAGTAGAAGGCCGGGGTACGGCGCCAGAAGTTACCAGGATTTTCGAGGTCTGGGACTTCGGGGGTACCTTTGTAGGTTCTGGTTAATGTTGGTCATTCAAGCGGCTTACGATGGCAAACCAAAGAAATTACGACAACTTGGAAAAATTGTGGCCGGGAGCAAATCCCGAATCTTAGAAAAAGGTCCTGGAATCTGCGGTAACTGAGAACAAGTCCTGTAGCGTAAAGAAATTGGGGTGGGCGGTCAGTTAGAAACAACTGCTTCACAAATGGACTCTTGGGAAAGGGGGTCTCCGAGGACCCAGCCAAGCCGAGTACCAGTACACGTCTCGGGAGAAACGTGGCATTCTCTGTGTGGAGTCTTATGGGGTCTCTGGGGTATTTTGTTGGGGACCGACATATAGCGTCCTTGGGGGAATTGTAAGAGGGGGGACGCAGGGACAGGCGCCTGGTCCAGACTCCTCACCGAAGGGGGAGGGAATGCCGAGGGGGGCGGGAGGAGAATGCGTCAGCTTGTCGGGGGGGGAGAGGCAATGATAACCGAGGATGCCTCGAGTTTCGGGGAAAACTCGCTTCGGGAAGAGCGGAATTGTAGCTTTCCGAGCATTCAGATTCGTCAGGCTTGAGCAGGGAACTTGTGGCCGCAAAAGTCGACTTCGGGATGCGTAGCAGCAGCAACGGGGGTTGCAGCTAATAAGACCTTGGTGTGAGGAGGGAAAAAGGGGAGCATGTTCCCGAAGTTGGCGTCCAGGAGGGATGGAAGGGGACTTGTCGAGACAGGGTTGAGGTGTTTGGGGTTGGGGGTGAGTTTTTGTGGGGGTGGGTCTGTGGGGGTGTGTGTTTTTGAGTGTGAGTGGGGGAGAGATGGGGGAGGGTTTTTTGGGGGGGGTTTGTTGGGGGGTCTTCCGCATCCTAACCCGGCTTGCACCATGCCACTCCGGTCAGGTTTCCTTTCTTGCCACACCTGAAGGACTCTCCCCTCCAGGGGTGGGCCGCCCGTCAAGGTTCCGGACTCGTGGGATCTTTAACAGTCGATTCCCACCCCTGCGTCGTTAAACGTTAGGGACTGGAAATTCCAACTTGGCGCGCGACAAAATCCCGGCGACGCCCTATTCCTCAGAAAACTAAGGTGGGGTGGGGGGTGTTTAGGGGGGGGGGGACACACCAAGGGCGGTAGCTTGTATCGGGGCGAAGTCTTCAAAGAGTTGCGGGTTCCGTTGTTGGAGGGGCATTTCATTCCCAGGCGGTTTCATAGTATCCCCCTGGGATCACGCCCTAACAGCACAATTCCCTTTGCGATGCCTTAAGGGGAAGGAACGGAAACAGAGGGGGAGGGGGGAATGTAAGGTTTATGGGGCTGAAGCGAGCTCCCTGTCGGGGGGCCCTACTCGATGGGTCCAGCGAGCGGACCGGAAATGATCCTTTGCTCAGGCAGTGGGTTGAGCGTGGAAAAAGTAACACGGGAATTACGGGTGGGCGCCCCTGGTCGGGTCTCGGGGACACAAAGGGCACTCACAGAAGGACATTTTGGGGGTTGGAGGGGTACGGAAAGAGCATTGGTCACCACCTCCCTAGGGTACAGGCAATCGCTGCCACGTGAGGGGGTTCTTCTGCCGAGTTAGGATCCCCCAGGAGGGAATTGGAAGGGGTTTTCCTTAGAATAGAAAAGAACGGCATACATCGTGTACCGGTTAAGTCCCGGGCGGGAGAACGGGGGTGGATATGCACCCCGTGGGAACCGGGCTGGGATGACAAAAGGTGACCACAGTTGAATTGAAAGTAAAGAATGAAAACTTAAATTCGAGCTCAGGTACCCAATCCGACATCCGTTTAACGAACCGACTGGATGTCGTGGGAACAAAATTCGACCAAGGAAGAAAGAACCAAGGGAAGGCCACTTCTCTCAGGAGGGGCAAACGCCATCGAAAGGGGCAAGAGATCGATCACCACCACTGCCGGTTCCTGAGGAATATAACGCAGAAGAGCTCTATGCAGAGGACTCATTATTATAGGAACACGGAATCGGGGGGCACTTCACAACTGCGTCGGAAACACTGTCTGAATCGATTCAAGGAGAATGGGCGTCATCTATGTATCGGAATCAGGCTGCTGGAACGGGCTTTTGGCACAAACAGCAGAACCAGAACCGTACCCCGTAATATTGCATGCGGGCACAACAGGCAGGGGGTGTTGTAGGAGCAACGTGGAGGGGCGTAGGGAAATCTAAAGAAGATTCAAAGGGGTAAGGCCGACCTCATACGGGGCTTACTACTAAATGATCCGCCGACGTCTTCGAAAAAGAGAAGTCGGCAAAAATGCCGCAAAAAAAAAAGAGGAATGTGGTGCTTTAATTCAAAAAAAAGGGGTAATGATTCACAGCACTTAAACGAAGACTCGGAGACACGCCGAAAGAGAGGCACGAATTGCTTTCAGGAGTTGGGACTCAACATCGGAATAACGGTACAAGGTAATAATGAAAAAAGATCCTCAGGGGAAAAAGAAACAACCAACGGAGGAAGGAAAAAAACTTTTCAATCTTCTAAGGAAAGTTCATATCTTGACATTGCTCTAAACCAAGAGGAAATGGGCCGCTTAAAACGAAGGCGCCGAGTCTTAGTTCAGATTGTTGTTGTGGAAAAAGCGGAGAGGCAGCTTTCAGGGGCAGTTCAGGAGGAAACGGCAAAGGGATTGCGGGGGGGGGATACGAGTTTGCGAGACTCGAGGAGGGTATTGGGGAGGGTACCTTTCAAAAGTTGGTCACCAAATGAGAAAACGAAGGTCCATAGCGAGACTCTGCGAAGATCTCGAAGTAATAAAATTCCTAAATTTTGGAGGGGGGTGATACCTGCAAATATGTTCTCACCGGGTTTGAATGGCCTAGGTCGTTCGCGTAACGACAAAGCATTCAACCCGCAGCGACCAAAAGGGACCGAAAACCAATCTGACCCTCAAGGAACAAGAAGGATTTCTTAAAGGTCGGATTGAATGAAGCTCCTCAGCGGCCAGGAAGGGGATGAGATCTCAAGAGCCGGTTCCCCATCGGCCCGTTGTGCTCGATCGCGCGAGGAGCCAATGCGCGAACCGGGGGAAAAGTCTCTGGAGAGAACGCGCCGGCAAACTGGGAAAGGGCGGGAGACAGTAGTTTAGAAAAATCCAGTCGGGTCGTAAAGAAACGGGAGGTATTGGAGGATTTTACGCGAAGGGAAGGGGGTTCCGGTTTCACAGCAAAAGAACATTTGCATGAACTGGCCGGCGGGCAGAGCCAGCACTCTATGAACAAAGTTGACTCGCGGGTGGGAGGGAAAAGCACCTTTCAAAGTCCGGAAAAACCTCGGTTTGCCCTCGGGCCCTCCCAAAACGCGGATTTCGAAGTTTGGTGGTGTCAGAGCTACTAAAGACAATCTGTGTATGTATTCTGGGGTACAGGGCGATACCAGGACGCACCTCCGTACAATTCCCAGTGGCAGAGGGGGGGGAACCTCTAGGCTCCTTGTAGGTCTCAGAAGGACGGAGGTCCGTGGGACATGGAAAAGATTCTGCTGGCTTCGGCGCAGTGGCTGGTCGACCCGGCAATCGACACCCAGCCCGGCAAAAATCTGAACTGCAAAAAGAGCCGGGGGGGTTGCCTGACAAGGGTGGAACAGGAAACTAAAAGCGGCGAAGCAAGCTGCCGGGGGCAAGTAAAAATTCACGGAAAACGGAGCAGGAGGAGGGGAATGCCGGGGGGACGGTTGAAAGTGGGTCACGAAGGCTGGGGAGAGAATGGAGTTTCTCGCCGCAAATGAGACGAATCCACCTGACTCCTTGATGGAGAATTTCTAAAGGCGTTTTTCATTCTGCAAGCAGAGTCACAGAAAGATAAGGAAGCATGTGGGGCATTAGTTTTGCGGCATTAGAGAAGAAAAATGGCTTAAGGGTTTCCAATACTATGAACCGGAAGGAAGCGAATCCAGAGAGGAAGGGGGACTGAAAGCGGACGTTGAGGTGGAGGAGGATCAATGAGGGGGCACACGGAACGGTGATTGGGAAAAGAAAAGAAAAAAGGACGAGAACAAACAACGGTATACCAAGACCTGACTAGGTACCCTCTCAAAGGGGAAAGGCTGGGGAATGACCTCGGCACAACATCACCTTTGATGGAACTGACGTCAAGATTCACGGGAAGGGTTCTTAAACCCAGATACGCAGAACGTCTGAACTCCCAAATGAGAATTATCTGCAAGTACCGGTGGGAAAAGGGTAGGGGTGGACACAGTTACGGGGGAAACAAAGCCCTACTTGGGGTCTGAAAATGTCAACTCCATTGAAAGCCTGTATACTCTCCGATCGTCGACGGAATTAGGGGGGGTGCCTAGCATTGGCACTTGAGGCCGTTGAGGGGAGCGCCTCTGGACATATGCCGGGCCACGGTATGAGACGGGTACACCCTAACCGGGTGAAAAGACGTTCTCCGAATCCTGAAATAGAACCGTGCCTGCAGCCGGTCGTTAAAAAAGGTTTTGAATTCCTAAAGCGAGGGAGAGCGAAAAAATCAGTGCGCCTGTTGGGGCGAAAGCTGTCGATTGGAACGAGGGTGGGCAAAGGGGGGTGGCAGCCCGGGTCGTACAAGTGAGGAGGGGAGGGGGAACCCTTTCGGTGTCATTAAAAGATGACGGAGATTGTTGTGCAGTACAATCCAAAGTATTACAGGATGCTTACCATGAATTCCAATCATTGAACGAGAATCCCAGGGCAGCAAAAAAAGTTCCGGCGGTTGAAAAAAGCGCGGGGGCAAGGGGGGAAACCCATCGTAATGATGCGGGAGTGCGATTCTTTCACGCGGGGGGGCGGAGAAAGGGGGGATGCGGCAGGAGAAAGGGTCAGTGCGGACGGTTGGCGGGAACATTGGCAGGAGGGCAACCGCATTGGGGAATCGGGAAATGCAGGCCCGCAGGTGATCGAGGCAGGGCAAAGACGCCGACGAAAGTTTGGGCGGAATATGAAGGCGGGGAAAGGGCATGGCCTCGCCGGTCGCACGGGGCTCCTGGGCGCTCTACAAAAAGAAAGGGGGGAAGAAAAGGGAGTCGAGTCCAGAGGGGCCTAGGAGAATCTCAACGGGGGGGTCCCTTTTAAACCGCGAGGAACATAAGGAACGTTTTATGGCATACGTTGGTTGTCTCTGGTCATTCGATGGCATAGGAAAAGGTGTAACTTTCCTGGGGAAAAGGGGGAGGACTTTTCTGATCGTTCGGGTTTGTGCCTCCTTTCAGGGGGTCATCGTGGTTTTACGGGGAAGGAAGCTCCGGAGAGTGGGGAAGCTGCTTATGCATTATCTCGGGGGATTGGACCAAACCGGCATGGAAGAACCCTTTTCTTGGTCAAGGAAAGGTAGTGAAGGGAGTCTTGGAGATATGGGTGAATGGCCGCCATTCGGAAAATCATAAAGAGCGATGGCTGGAGCGGATTATATCCATAGGCAGAGGGGGTCTTGGTGGGGGGGGGGGGCCTGATCCTTCTCGGGGGGCAGGGAATGCCGGACGCGGTTTGGACTCGTTTTGTTTGGGAACACCTTTTACGTTGGACTCGGCCTTCAGAAACGCTTCTATCGACAACGCGGCGGCTTCAGAAAATCTCGAGAAAAGAAGGCCTCGACGATCAAAAACGGGGTGACAAAACGTCTCATCTCCAAATAGCGCGACGGCATATGCAGGAGGAGATCAAAAACAAAAAACTTGGAGACAGTACTCTGTAAAAAACCCTCATTTTCCGCAAAAAAAAGCAAGAGAAAGACTCACCGTAAAACAACAGACTCTAAAAGGCAAAATCAGGCCATAGCAGGGTGAGCCGGAAAATGGCGATCCTTCTAAAAGTGACACATAAGCGCCTTAAACGCAAAGAAAAGGCTAATCAATCAAGGGCCGGAAAAAACCCCGAGTTGGAAACCGTCCTCAACCGGAAAAATACCGACCGAAACATAGACAAGGGGAGTCCCTTTAAACCCCACTGTAACAATTCATTTGATACCTGTGTAGAAGAGGTAAAGGGAACGCCGAGGCGCTGAATAAAGTCACTTTGACTTCGGGGGAGAATGGGTCCATCCTCGCGCCTGCTCGTGAAACGCAGAAAATAGGGAAGGAATCTCCCGTCAACCCGGAATGCATCCACAGTGGGGCTCGGACGCAGAGATCCTTCGCAAGAAGAGAACTTTCCGGGCAATGAAAACACGAATCCTCGAAATCCAAGTGCCGAAAGGGACAAATTGTTCCAGGGCGGCACTGAAATTTCCGGCCGAACAAAGTTCTAAATCATCGAGAATTAGAAGCTGACTATGGGTGGGAGGGCACGAAGAGTGAGGCCCCCTTGAAATCCAAGGGGAAGCTGCGGGTAGGAGGAGGTATGATCTTGACGTCTTCTGCCGGGAGAAGGTTATGAATCTTTCCAGCGAGGAAAGCAAGAGCAAAAAAATTCGCAGCATAGGAAAGGGAAACCGTATCACGGTGCAGTCGACACAAGCGCGTCAGCAAGAAACACAATCAGGGAGAAATCAAGGGACAAGATGAAAGGGGATTTGTTCGGCCCGATTATTGGCTGAGCTTCCTAAGGAACGGCCGATGTTGAACGGGAACAGCTTGCTATTGGCATTGCGGGGGAACGTCTTTTGCCTAAGTTGTTCAAAGGAAAAAAAGGCAAAATACCGTTTGGGATACGAATCTCATGGAGGGAATGATAATTCATGTGACGAGGGGAGGATCAACAAAACCGGAGCGACTAATCTTTAATCGGTGAGGGTAGGTGACCTGGAACAGTCGGAGGGTTAAACGTAAACGTGGTCACAGTGGCAACCCTAAAAGAGGGAGTGACAAATCTCGGTTTCAAAAGGAGGGAGATAGCTTTCCTAAAGCGGGATGTTTCTGAGTTCGGTGAAACATAAAACGTTCAGGAGCAGGGAGCGGGTTTGTGGGTGTTTCTGAAGTCTTTCTATACCGTGGCTTGCGTCACCAGGTTCTCGGATGGTACTCGTACAGATTCTAGAACTACAACATGCCGTTGTACTCTTCAAGGTCTGTTTTTCATAACCTTGGTTGGCGACCTCGTAGCTATTAGTGAAAAAGTAGACTTCCGTATTCAAAGGGTCGGGAGCAGGAAGCCCTCCAAGAAATCACTAAAAAAGGGGGACAAGGGTATACAGAGTCAATTGCGAATCTTTAATTCCTGGGGAAAGAGGAGGGCCATTTTAGACAAGAAAAACTACGGATGAAGAACTACATGGACCTCTAATCAAGGCGGGAAGACTGACGTTTCGTCGACTATTGATTAGATCACCTCCGGAGATGCCCTTTGTGACGTCTATAAATAGGGAAAGAACATCTTGTCCCGCCTTCCGTTAAGGACAAAAAAAAGGGGAAGGAAAAGGTAAGTTCCAACATCCTTCGGAAGCCGGTTGGTGTGAATGGCCGCCCCGGCAGAAGGGGGAGGAGGTAGCAGCGCTTTGAGTTAATATTCGAAAACCGTGGGGAAAACTGTCACTTCGCTAAGATGGAGAGGGGTGGTGCGGGGGGGCAGCAACAGTCGATTGTACCGCCAGCATCATCAGTGCGTGGAGGAAAAAAGGGAGTTCGTCTAAGAAACGAGAGCCATAGAGTTAAAACCGGCGAACAATTTCATTGGTATAGGTAAGAAAAACCCTTCGGATCAAAGGATAAGTGTTGGGAGTCGTGAATTGGGGAAAAGGGAGACGTATAAATTGGTTTTGAAAAGGTCGCGGGGGACAGACGCTAGTGACGTGGGCGAGAGGAACGGGTTCCGGTACTTCCCAAAACGCTAGTAACCGGTTAGAATCAGTCGGCTCGACGCCGTGGGTGGTCCCACAGGGAATTGAGCATGAAGAAGGAACCATTCGAGCTCAGGGCGCGTACAGAAAGCCTCCGGAACGACACATCCGCTTAGGATGGACGTAAAACGCACTCCGACACGCGATCTCGCATTTTCCAGGGTGCCCGTTTCCACGAAAACACGGGAGCGAAATTATATGGACGCGCTCACACAAACTGACTGTGGTCATGATTATGGGAAGACAGGCTGATGGCGCATGAAATAGAAAAGGAAATCGCTGTTGAAACATGAAAAAGAACGCTGCAAAAAACGGTTCATTTGAAGTTTCGAGGAGGAAGCGTAACAGATGATCGAGACTGCTGGGGGGTCGGTTGCCAGCAAGGAGTCAGACGCGTGCTAAAAAGCAGGGCAACAGGCAAAGATTGGCATGCGGTACAAACAAAGAAGGTGTTGGTTATTTAGCTCTGCAGATCGAAAACCGCCTTCCAAAGAAGGGGAAAAGTTCTCATGGTGGCGGGGAAAGGGCTGGAGGGACTAAATGATCCGCCTCAAACGGCGTCAGAGGAAAAGGGCGTCCCCCTACGCAATACGGATTGAAGGCATGACGCCCTGACAAGCCAAGGG
>Ga0179593_1627320_pt1 | contig 19293 bp, 26 predicted proteins | sample CZODoug2_1_08_16_FD_185931 | JGI IMG/M metagenome (GOLD analysis project Ga0179593, IMG submission 185931) | Vadose zone soil fungal communities from Angelo Coast Range Reserve, California, USA - CZODoug2_1_08_16fungal (PacBio error correction) | ecosystem: Environmental > Terrestrial > Soil >...
GACTTATCAAAAGAAAAAGAGGGCACAAGGGGGCGTTTCTCGCAAGGGCTCGAAGGAAAGGTGTCAAAACTGGGGGTGTTGGGGGGGGAAAGAGTGTAGATAGAGGGGGAAAATCGTGGTGGTATACCACCACTAAATGGGGCGGGGGCTGTCAATTTGGGGGGGGACGTGCGGGGAGTGACTTCCTGCAAACCGACCAGATGCAGCACGAAATAAACCAAAGGGGTGGGGATCTGACACTTACAAAAGGAGGAAGGGGGGTCTCAATAAAAAAAAGTCAAATGCTGCGCTCGGAGCAAGGTTTACAGGTCATAAAGAAGAAATTGATGGTGGGGCTGAGATCGGTGATTGGGTGGGATGGGGAAGGGCTTGGGGCATGAAAAGTCAGGGGTGGCCAGCCTGGCAACAAGTGTAGAAGACAAAATAAAACTTGGGTGTTCCATGAGAGGGGTTTGGGGAGAGATTACGGGTGCGCCTCGCACGTAGCTAAACTAGGGGCTTGGAGAAGAAAAGCGGAAAGGGGGGAGGCCATGACGCTCAGAAACTGCTTTGTGTAATTCACGTCGCAATCGGGAAGTGGGGGGGTGGAGGTATTACGTCTAACGGGGAGAGAGGCCGTTTGACTTTGCAGGGAGGGGGAGGGGGAAGGGGTGGAGCCGATTTCCCATAGATAAGTCAGGTCTCAGATGGCAGGAGGATGAAAAGGATCCAGAGGGGGACAGGGGTGATGGGGGGGGGGGAATGGGAAGTCCCGCGTCAGACTGGTCAGGGCGGGGGCCAGTGCTTTACCAGCTGCACATTAAGAGGCGTTGGGATTTGTTTTGTCACGGGTGTGGGCCGTTTCTCTGCGAGGGGGGATTACCAAGACGAAGGGAGGGCATAGCATATGATTTAGGGTTTTGAAGGAATAAATGGGGAGGGACTTGACTGGATATGGATCTACCACCTTAAAGATCAAAGGATCTCACCTCCCCAAATCCTGTTAGGAAAGAGGGGGGGTAAGCGTACTGTTCTTGAAGGGGCCTCTTATGAACCTCCCTTAAGGGGGTCGGAGGGGCGGGAAAAACATCATACTAAAGTCGCTATGCTTTTGTGGAGGGGGCCAATATCATTATTTCGAACTGAAAAAATGTTTTCTGGGTCGGGAGGTGGAGGGGGGGAAATTTTGGCAGCTGACAATCGGGGTTCTCGTCACCGGGCGGGACAGAGTTTTGTCGTAAAAAGTTAAGTCAAAAACCGCGCCGTCAGAGCATGGACGTCGGGGAAGGGATCACAAGAACGCTGTGGTTTAGGGGGGGAACAGGAGGAGGATGAACCCCTCCTCCGCGGCCGGGTAAAAGAAGAAACCTTAAACTAAGGCAACTACAATCATATACCCGGGGACAGAGTCCCCAGAAAAAGTTAAACGCGGAAATTGAATGTAATTGAGACAGGTTATGGAAGGGTCCTTATGCGCGCAGAGGAGAAAAAAATGGCATTCAAGGGTTGGAGGAGTTTGAAAGAGGGTCCAGCTGCATAAGGGGAGAATTGAAAAAAACAAATAGAAGGTCAGGCGGTAAAGAATATGCAACTCGGAATAGGGAGCTAGGGAGATCTCATCACAAAGGGGGTGGAGGATACCGACCGGCTAGTGCCTCTTTCCTATCAAGAAACTCATGGGATTTTCATTCGGGGAGAGGCAAGAACAAGACTACAAACCGAAGAGCAGAAAAAGATACGCCAGCGAAAAAAGGAGAAGAAGGGCTCTCACTCACTTCCAATCATTACGATATCCTGTCCGTCCGGGGGGAGCAGGGCTTATATTGGGGTGGGGTGAGGAACTTGTACCTTTTTCAAACGGAGACGCGGAGCTGGGGAAATAGCTCCCTGAAATAAAGGAAACAACAGCGTTGCCCAAACGGAAGCAGGACCATTTCTATTCACTTAGATTTGGGGGGGACAAGAACGGAAACAAAAAGGCCCGAACTCTCGGAAATGCCGGAGAGCACCGAAAGTCGGGTAAGGCACATCATGCAAACTGAAAGCTAGAAGAAAAAACCTGAGGACTTACAGCCCCGATGAAAAAAGCCCAAAAACCCACAAAGAAAGGAAGGGCCAATCCGTTCGCGAGAACTGGGGTGTTCAAAAGCTTCCCCGTAATAGAAAAGGAAAAAAGGTCAGCGACCTTTCTTCCTGGACCAGGAAAACAGACCGGGAAAAAGAAATAGGGGTTTAGATAGGGTTCAAGGCTACAGGAAACAGGGGCAAAGCCCTTCTAAAAGGAAGAATTAAAGGGGTCTCCGGGCTATACCTCCATGGAGGGGTAAAAAAGAGCAACTGCAAAACCAAAGGGGAGTGGAAAAAAATCCAACTCCCTCGACGGGGGACGAATCTCACAGCAAGAGGGGACCAAAGGGTCCAAGAGGTGACGGGGACAGAAGAAAACCATTACAATTTGACCGGCTCTCAGAGAAAGAGGGGCCATATGAAAAAAACCGGCAATCAAACCTTCGAATCACGAGTTAGAACCCCAAAGCCGAAAAAATCGGCTGCGAAAAAAAAAGACATAAAAATGGCACCGAAGGAGTTCTACAGCCAAAGAGGAAAGATAGGCACTTTATAAGAATGCATTTCTAACAAGATGAAAACCAGGCGCGGGGGGAACTCGGTGCAGCTTCTGGAAAGTACAAAGTCAGACCGGATGGAAAACTTTCCAAATAACGATAGTCAAGGGAAAAGAGGGCATCTGCTAAAAGAAATGAGGATAATTCCGGATCAAGACTTCGAGAAGCACGGAGAAAAAACCGAGCCGCGGGAATTCCAAATAGGCACGGCTGCATCGCGTGACGGGAACGAACAGCAAAAAAACCAAGCTTGCGTGGAAAAAATGTACGGGAGAGGTGCGATACACCGATCACCAAAAGGGGGGGGGGGGGCACAAAATTCGACGGGGGGCGGAGAAGCGCCGGGAAAAAAAAAGCGCAAAAAAGATGTGAAGCGAGAAACGCACACCGTCCTGCAAACTTTCAGAGCATGTAGGGCGGAAGATCATGGAAGAGGAACAGGGGGGAGGAAACCGCACGGAAAGGCCGGAGCAAAAGGTCTCGAGGAAGTGATGGCCCGAAGGAAAGGAAGCAAGTAGTGCTGTCCTTCAAAAGGTCGACGAACCGGTCGGGGGGAGCGGTTGAGGCTGGCTAGAGACTTCAAAAGGGTTCAAAAAAACATCCAAGGTCAAAGGGGTTCCAATATATAAGAAAGAGGAAAACAGAAAGATGGCCTTCCAAACGCGTCACGCCCGGTCAACCAGAGACATCAGTCTTTCGATGAAAGCGAGTCGTTGGGTTCTCTGGAAGGAAAAGCGAGGCCGCGGTTTCACCACTAAAAAAATAAATCGATCAAGGCGGAGGGGAGGGGTTCCATGATCAGGGAAAATAGCTCTAATTGGTCGAGGAAAAGGATCGAATAATAACGCGGTCTTGAACTCCGCGGCAAAGGAGACCGGAACCGGTTTCGGGGGACCATGAGGGGATTTCTTCTCTACATAACCTCCTTTTTCGGGTGAGAAGGAGTCACCTAAGAAAACTGAGGCAATCCGCACGAAAAAGGGATTTTCCAGATCCGGGGGCTAGCCCTGGAACGATCGCGCGATCGCAAAACGTAATCGGCCCAGAAAAGCCTGGCAGGGGAGCTGCGAAGAGCCTCTAAAGGTTACATTGATTTAACGACTATGTGGGGGGGGGTATCGGCTAAAAAAAGGGGGAGGAAAGACCGCAGCACTTTATATCTGAAGGCAGGAACAGGAAAAAGAAAAAAGTTCGGGGGGAAAGGGCAGCACACGAAGAAAAGGGGAATTAGGGCCTGTGCGTCGAAGGAAAAAGAAGCAAATCCCTTGGACGTCTTTTCGCGTAGTCACGCTAATACCTAGACGTACAAGATGAGGTCAAAGGAAGACTTTCAAGGGGAGGGAGGGAAAAATTCCTGATTGCACGTTTAATTCAAAAAACGAAAAAGGCTGTTGCACAACAGCACAAGGCGAGAAGCTAGAGGGGCCCCCGGGGGAGAAAGCGGTTGTGGGAGAAAGGGGGACAAAACGAGCAGCATCGGGTCGAATGGTAAGGTAACCATCCCTCCGGGTCTCAAATGGGGTAAGGACTCTTAGGAATAGGGTGGTTCACTGGGAAGAGAAATTTAAGAAAGGATTTGCAGACTGGGGAAAAGACCGCGCTTCCGGGGGAAATAACCAAAAAACATAGACTTCGAACTTGGGCGGATACCGAGGAAAAGACGCGGTCGGAGGGGGATCTCTGCGAAAGAAAAAGGGGGCTTCGATCTCAAAAAACTGGGGGTTGGGAGGGTTTCTCCACTTCCTAATTTTTGGGGAGTGAATCACCAAGACACAGAAGGGAGGAGGAAGTGACCAAAAAAAAGACAGGAAGAGATCGGTCTGTTAAGAAGGAAATTAAGGGGGAAAGGATCATTCCAATGCTTCAAACAAATCTAGAAAAGAGGAAGGAGGAAGGATTTCGGTTTGGGGCATTTGAATGGCCTACCAAGGGAAGGAATCGCCTATGAGCTCTGATGGGGAGGGGGTATTGGCCCGAGAAAAAACTTTTAAGTGGGGGGGGGGGGGGGATAGGATAAAACAACCGGGGGGTGATTCAAGGGAAAAAAAAAAGACAAAAATCTCCTGAAACTAAAGAGGGAAAAAATGTGAAACGCAACAAAACGTTGGGGGGGCTCCAAGACAGAGTTGGTCGGGAAGAGCCAGTCCGAAGTCTAATTAAAAGGGAAGTCATGTGTACCTCTATGACGCAGACGGGCAAAAAGGAAAAGGGAGCTCAGGAAAATGTAGGAAAAAACTTGAGGGGAATTACAGAGGAAGACAACATTTTAGACCCTTGGGGGATTTCAGGAAACGGAGCACTTCGAATCGGCTGCCTAGGCAAAAGGTAATAGGGGTCCAGAAAAATTTGCGGCAAAGAAATGAGGAAACTTAAGGCGAGATAGTGCAGCGCCTTGGGTTCTTTGGGGGGGGAAAACGAAAAAAAAAAAATGGTGGGGGCCTGACGTGAAATCGGGAGGGGTACAGAAAGGCAAATAAAATAACTCCGGGGATTGAAAAGGCAAAAGCTTCATGGACGCGGATTAAAAGAAACGAATTTCACTTCTCAATTTCAGTGCAAGGGGGGTTGAGTCAGAAGGGGAAAGACGTCATGAAAAGCAAATTGGGGGGGGTGGCGAAACGGGATGCGTCGTTTTCTGCCATTAAGATAGGGGGGGGAAGCCGAACAAAAAAAAAAAACAATATAATTAGGAGGAGTATTCAAGGAAGGGAAGGCGAGGACAGAGGAGGAATTCAAGTCAACACATGGTTAAGACTTTAGTAGACCGGGCCCAAAAAAAGCCTTGATGTGAAGGAGGAAAAGGGGGAAAAAAGTAAAACGCGAAATCTTTGTAACAGGAAAAATGAGCTGAAAGGGACTCGGCATTTTTTTAAAGGCTGGTAAGTTAAAAACGTGGTGATCGGTGACCATCGGAAAGAACAGGTCGGTCGAGGAAGAAGCATAGGGAAAAATCATCAGAATAGGGCCGACCGGGGGGGAAGTCAAGACCACTGTTCGAAATGGACTGGCGTATCGAACCTTAGGGGAGGAGGAATAGAGCCGGGATCCGAACCATCGGAGATCTAAAGGGACGGGGTAGGCAAGTGCGGACAACCGCGTTCAAAGCGGAGTTTCTGTAGACGAGGATGGGGGGGTCAGACCGTTCCAGAAAAAGGATATGAGTGAGTCCGCCAGAAGTGGGCTTGGGGAAAGGGGCGGGGGGAAAACTGAGGGATATGAGGATTCTAAGTCCTTTAAACTAGAAAAAAAAACGGGGGGTGGGAGGAAGAATTGAGCTTAAGAGGACTCCGCAGAACACCTCTCTCAGGATATCGAGCGGATCAACTGAGAGAGAACTACAAGATCTTCCTTTAAGGGTATACTTGGGAAAGAAAAAAAAATCGGACAGGGGGCCTGCTAATAATGAGAGCGGGGTACGTGCGGGTCAAACGTCGCTTTAGTAAACGAAAGTGTAGCGCGAATTTAACGGGCCCGGCCAAAGGCGAGGGGAGAGGGGGGGGGGAAAAGGGCCGGTGTGTCAGCCTTCTACAGCGGAACCTTTTCTCGCTTCATCACGGAAGAAAACTGACTCAAAAGGGGGGGAAAAAATTTGATCGGGGGGTAATCAAAAACGACCTTCGTTTATCAAAGGAAAAGAGCGGCTTGGAACTTGGTTTTGGAGGGGGAAAAAGTTACTTTTCAGAAACAGACGTGCAGCCGGGTCAGTTCAACAAAACTAAGCAGGGATACGTCCGCCTATATCTACCAAGGGGATGGCTACTTCTTATTATCATACGGGACCAAGAGCCGCGTTCGAAAAAAGACGTCTCGATCCTCCGAGGGGGGAGAAATAGCATCAGAGGAGCAGATTGATAAACCTTTGAAGGAATCGTGGGGCAAAGGGAGGTGGGAAAGGGAGGGAGCTGGATGCCGTGTTGTCAAGGTCATAGAAGGGACCAGTAACAGCCTGGGGGGTACAATCATGGTTGAGCTTATCGGAGGAGGCCCTGATTTGAAACGGGATGGGGCGACCGCTCATTCCAGGACACGCTCTATATAGGCTTTTGTGGGCATCGTTTGGGGGGCCGGCGAGCTAACTCGCTGTCTTAAACCGGGAAGCAGGGGATTTGTCAGGGGCTGCTTGGGCAGGAGTATGATCTTTCTCGAGCCGCAGGGGGAAGGAATAAGGAGTGGGTGGCGGGCACCCTTAATCCTGTGAGAGTCTTCGGGAGCCTGGGAGGCTGCCATTCTAGGGGACTGGGGGGGAGGTGTACGGAACGTGAAAAACGATCCCTGGGTTGTGCAGCTGTCTTGTTGTTTAGAAAAAGATAAAATGGGGTGTGGAATAAAAATACTTATGTCGAGGGGGGGGGGGGGGTGTAAAAATGAGTTCTCCGGTACTGGCGGGGGAATGTTCTATGAAGACCTGAAAGAAGTCGAACCTCCCACTACATCCTAGGGAAAGGGGAGGGTGGGCGAATTTTGGGCATGGTCCAAGAAAGAGAGGAAGGGGAACCTAAAATCTTCCGTGGAAAGCGGACTCAGTTTCTCTCTAACGGAGTTAAAAACGCTAAAGGGAGGGGGGAGCTCTCATCTATGGAGGGTCAAAGGGAGAAAAAATAAATGGGTTTAGGAGCTCGCCTCTGGTTGGAAGAAACCCGGTCGTTGAAGGAGGACACCGGTGGGAGAGTTAACGGACGGAAAAACTTTACGGAATTGTGCCAAAAGGAAGGTCGAGGTACGTGTGGAGTTTCATGTATCCGAACCTGTTGGCACGTTTGTTGGAAAAAAAAGTGTAGAGAAAGGGGTATTCAAACAAATATCGCGGCCCTAAGTCTGGGAAGGGCCGGAAAAAAGGACCAGCCTCGGGAAACCACCAATATAAACCCGGCAGGAAAACACGCCTATCAGAGACGGCTTAAGATCGTAACTGGGGAGGGGGAATTGAAAATTGGGCTCAATTCTTGCCTTTTCCTGAGGGGGTTTGTATCTTTCGAATAGGGAAGGGGGATGGTGACGCGTTCCGACATGCTAATTGAAATCTCCCATTCTAAAGGAGGGATTGGGGGTAACCTCGAACTGAAAGCTTCCCGCACTCAGGGGGTGGGAGTACTTGCTCTACCAAAACACCAACTTGGGAGGGGATTCCAACCTAGGGGAGGTAGGGAATTAGAGCCTTTCCCTAGCCTCAGTCTCCTGGAGGGGAGGGGAAAGGAGAATGTTGGGTTTAACTCTACACGATCAAACCGTGAAACGCCGGAAGATACTCTCGAAAGTGAAAATTTGGGACTTCATTGGCTACTCTCAATTACTAGTTGGAAGGAAGTAGGGGAAAGGGGGCCCGCCTATTCTTGGGTATATGGGTTTTGGGGCGGTCATTGAAGGACAGGATGAGGGATGAAACCAGTCGCTCCCGAAAATAATAAAAAGCATTCAAAACCTGAGATTAAACGGGCCCATGTATATAGGAGAGGTGGACAAAAAGGTATAATGACGAATGATAAAGAGAGAAGGTTCAAAACTTTTCTAGAAATCCACAATGGAAGCTCACAAAGTAAAAAAGGCCAGAGGCGAACCATCCTTAGTGGAGAGAAAGAAACAGAGTGGAAAAAAAGAGAGGCGGAAAATAACCTTACATCAGGAGAAACTCGGGACTGAGTTCATCCGCAGCAAGTCTTACCAAATTTTAGTGATCAGGCTATCTCAAAGGGCAGGGGAGGAAGAAAACGCAGATTAACCATACGGAGGATTTTAGGTTAGTGTGAGTGCTTGAAGAATAATAGATGCGAGAACCAAAGGCATCAGAAAACGAAAAAAAAAAAAGAGCCAGCGAGTACCTTCTAAGAAAAAATCGACCAACGCAAAAAAAAAAAGGATGTGATTCCCCCCTGCCAACTCCAAGATGTTACCTCCAAAAAAAAAAAAAGGAACAGAGATTCTCAGGACTGGGAAAATACCCATCACCATACCATAGCGAAGAGAAAAAAGGAAGAGAGCAGGGGGCCAGCGCAAGCAGCCCCCCTTCTCCAAAGAACACGAAGCCATAATTCTAGTTTCCGACCACTCATCCACAAAGGAAAATCGGGTACCAGAAAAAAAGAAATATAGAATGGCAGTTCACGCGCGGAAGTACCAAAATAAAGGGCAGGAGATAAAGAAAAAATAAAACTGGCAACCAACACCCGGAATTTGCATGCTGGAAAGAGAATGAAAAGCAACTGAGAGTCAATCATTTCCACATCACGAGAGGAAGAAGAGGGTAATCTTCCGGACCAGAACTTAAATTGCTCCGAACAACAGCTAATTGGAAGAAAGGTGGGGGGCATAGCTCGAAAGGGGGCGGGAGTTTCTCACAAAGAGAGGGGTATGCGGCTGAGGAGCGTCTTTGCAGCCACCGTAAACCGTCAAAACATCCAAGAGGGGGAAGGGCAGTGGGCTACAAAAAAGTTTTGGGAGAGAACCACCGATCCAGTTTGGAAAAAGAAAAATGGAGAAAGGGGGGGGGGCGGAGGCGACAGGTTCCCTATAAAGCAAATGAAGAGTTGATCAGTCTCCCGGCTGCACACCGCGTCGAACAGGGAGAAAAAAATACGGTAGGTTGCCGAGTCGGTAAAGAGTCAAGGAATGAAAGAAGGCGACAAGAAAGGAAACGGCCGTCTACCCTTCTCTGATTAAGAGCGCGAAATTCTCCACTCGAAGAAGCCTTTAGGGAAGAAAAGGAGAACATGGCGACACACCGTGCACTGGTCAGAGAACGAATGAGAGCTGGGTTATGGGAGTCAAGAGAAAAGACTGAAGAAGCAAAACGATTGTCCCTCTTTTCAAAAAAGGCCTGAACTATAAGGATACTTACCAACTCACTGCACGCCCGGTCCAATCAGAAAAAAAGAGACAGATTTCTGGACGGCGGAAAAAGAGGGGATTCTGCTAAGCGCCACGAAGATGAAGGTTGAAGGGAAAAAATCATGAAAGTGAGCTAAAAGGAAAATGGTGCCTCGTGATAAGTCAGCTCTGTTAAAAGAAGGGTGGGCATACCCATTAAAATAAAAAATTTGGGGGTCCCCTGTAAGGAAGGGGAGGGCTTAGTCCTATCCGGAAGTCTCTGCAAAATATGATCGGAAAGAGGAGCAGTCGCGAAAGACAACTGGGGCCAGGAATGAGAGGGGGCACGAGGAAATTCTCACAACACTCCCGCACTTAAAAACTGCTGAAGGATGCCAGAAACTTTCCTATCAGAAATCCGGCCGAGGATCGCTCGTGTCAGAGGTACAGAAATGAAATGTCACTGGAAGGGAGAACTTCAGCCCAAAAAAGGAAAAGGGGTGGACTTGGGTAATTTACGACGATGGTATCTATCAAACTCAAATCGAGCTGCCGAGCACTTATAGCTTTAAGGAAGGAAAAGAAAAACAGTATTGGGAATGGGCATCAAAAAAACCAAGTTCGCCGGCGGAAGGAGAGTAACCTAAAAGAAAGAAAAAAAGGAGGAATAATTAAAAGTTTCTTGGGTCGAGTCCGCGCTAAACCGAGCCACTGAACAGCGTTGCAACCAAAAAAGAGAAGTGGCAGAACAACAATTTCAGTAAGCAAAAACACGCCAGAGGTGGAAACAGAAAATGATCTTACCGAATAAATGCAGGACTTTGCCTCAGCTTGTGGGGGAGAAAGGTTGCCAAATATTAAGGGAAAGCTGGGAGGGAAGGGACAGACTGGACAAAAAGCAACCAGGGGGAGGGAAGGGGACGGATTCTCCATGATTGTAAGTCAGTGATCATTCACCCAGAAAGGGGGGTTGCTTAAAAGGGGGGGGGAAAAACGCGAATAGAGGTAAATAACTCAGAAGGAGATCATGAAACGAGGGGCCGGCCTCACGAAGAATAGGAGCGGTTTCTCTCGGCGACTAAAAAGTCACTTTCTTTAGTCAGGATTTTTAAGAAGGGGGGGCGTAATATTTTCACTTCAAAAAAGGGCGATGATTTTCACACAAAATTACACAAGGGGCGGGCCTGGGAGACAGAAAAACTCCGCCAAGAAGTATATCATCAGTCGATGAGATTCAAGGTGGTAAGGTAGCATTCCAGCTATCACAAACAAGAGAGGGGAAAAAACGAGGGGAGTAGGAAAGAGAAAGTAGTTGTGAAGCATTTGAATAAGAAAGAAAGGGGAAGAAAAAGGGGAGGAAAGGGGGGGGAGCGATTCTTGTCGGGGAGGGGTCAGAAAAAACATCCGGGTGGGGAATAACATCATCTGGGGAACAACAGGGGACAGGGATAATTAAAAACAAAAACGTACAGTATAAAAAGTGTTCGGACAGAAAAAACAATTTGGGGGAGGGCGGAAGTAGTATCCACGACTACTCGCGTTAAAGAGGGAACCCAAAGAGTGAAAAGAGGAATCCGGGAAATTATTTGACCGCTAGGAAAGGTCAAAAATTGTTCGCTTAGCCTTCAGGGTGGGGGAATGAGAGAAATTGACGTTAAAAAGGCTGATCGAAAATAGGCAATGACTGAGAAAAAGGAACGAGGCTTCGAAGGAGATGCTTAAACGGAAGTGTCTCTCCAGGGGAATGGGGCGAACTGGCGCCAACAATAGGGGAAAAGGGAAAGTCAGTCTTTCAGAGTACGGTGGGTCTTTTTGTCACAGCCTAGGGAGTTTTGGGGGGAAAGAAGGGAACAAAGAGAAATTTTTGCCGCAATGATGTGAAAGAAAAAGGGGGAACTGGTCAGGTCGCAGGACTACGCGAAAAGTGTTCCGTCTTAAGTGAATTTGAAGGGGAGAGGGGGGAAGGCTATAACTCTACTTACAGCACATCGAAATACTGTTCTGCGTTTGCAGGAAGGAAAGGGGACAACTCCTGTAAAAACTCAATCGATAAAAGGGGAGGTCGGAGTCAAGGATCGGGGGAGTAGAGTAAGAGAGGGAGTGAAACGGGAAACCCAATGGTTCAAACTCTTTAGGGGAGGAAAAAGGAGAAAGCCTTGTCATGGTGCCGAGGAAACTTGGGAGGGAGTACTAGATTGCGGACAGGCACGTCGTGCGGGGGGAAAGAACGGAGAGGGGGGGAATAAGAATTTGGTTGTCCGTGGCGGCGGGTAGAACTTTTGATCTTTGCCGAAGGAAAAATAGGGTCTGTCGAGAAAAAAGACATCTTCGCGATCATCATGAAACGAACGAAGGGGCATGCGACTCCGCGGTTCTTCAAAACGGGGAAAGGGGGGATAGGGCCTCTGTATCGGAGATGAAGGAACCACTGCGACAAAATGAAAGAAGAGAGCACAAGATAGGTATGAAAAAGTAAACCGCGTTCAGCACGTAGGAAGAAGAAGGGGTGGCCGTTGCAAGAATAGCTGGAGGAGGCAAGCAGTTCACCTGCGGGGGGAAGCTTCAGGGGGAAATGAAGGGCATACCTCTTATTAGTAAAGGGGGAGGGGACAATCGTTGAGGGAGGAAGAAGGGAGCGTTAGCTACAAAAAAATCAAACGCTCCCGATGCTGATAGGAGGGGCCACTTTGTCAGGTAAAAAGGGAAAACGGTCAAGAAAAAGTAGCTTGGGGCACTTCTCCCAGGAAAGCGATAGTGGCGTTGCGTTCCCAGATCTTGCGTACCTCCCGTGGGATCAACCGACATGGGACAAAACTGAGGACGAAAGGGGACGAGGGAAAAGTGGTGTGAAGAAAGGGTTCAGGTCGACCTTATCATCACAATCGCACTGGGAAGGAGACGGGGCAACGCACGCAAACTGCAGCAGGGGGGGCAAAGGGGGGGGGGGATCGTTGGAGAACGGAAGGTTGAGAAAAACTTCACTCAATTCTTCAGTGAGGTTTTGCTGTCGTGAAGTTGGTAGTAAACTTCAAAGAATACGGAGCACACTCTGGTTGAGAAAGAAAAGACGTCTCTGGCAGCTTGAGGAAAAAGAATGAATCATCTAGCGCGGGCTGAGGGAGTTTCGGAATCAGGGAAGGGAAAAAAGCTTTGGAATTCTGGAAGAGGGTGGCCAAATAGTGGGCTATTTAGCCTTGATGCACGGTTTTCAATGGGGGGGAAAACAATAGTTGGGGGGGTGCCAGGTGGGGGGGAAAGTGACAAGGTTCCAGCTATATTCTTGAGCAGGCCGATCTATCCCGAAAGGCTGAAAGGTCTTGGTCGACGAGACAGCTCTATATATCTGCTTTTTCGGGGGGAGAAGGAGTGGGGTGTTTGGCAGGCGGAGGGAGGAGGGCAAGGTCTGGGGCAGGGGATGCAGGGGGGGGAGGAGCCGATGTCCCAATTCTGAGAGGGTAAGAGTATTTTCAGTTTAGGTTAATTCAAGGTCAAAAGACGTTTACAAACGGGTCCAGTGCTTGCCGTGCGATGCAACACATGAGATTTTTGTGGGGTATCTTGTCGGGAAAATCACCGGGGGTGGTGTGTTTGGCCTGGACGAGAGGTGGGTTTTACCCAAGACAGGGGAGGGTCAGAAAACGGAAGTGATTTCGTTGGGGGGGGATTCTGAGAGTTTAACTGGGTCTAAGGAGAGACCACCTTACATATCCTCACCTCCAAAAGAGAAAGCCGATCGGTTCGACTGGGTTCCTGGGCCAGGGGGAAGAAAGGGCCTCGCGCCTGATGAACCTCATACTAGGAGGGCACCTTGCTGAATAAAACCACCCTTTTCGACAAGGTGCTCGCGCAACGGAGTCGGTCTCATAGGAAGGGCAGGAGGGGCCCGGGGCTACTATCATCGAGGGCTGGGATCTCAAAAAAGAAGAAAGGGGTACCAGGAAACGCACTCCTCTGGGCGTTTGTCATTGTGGAGAAAAGGGGCTGGTGGCAACAAAACGGGGGGGGGAATACGGGTGTCGGAAGGTGCCAGGGAGGAGAGGGGGTTAAAAGGGCAAGGGTCTAGATGGGACGTCACGGTCTTTTCATTTATCTAAACCTGGGGAGATGTATCGTGAAGGAGCGTTGGATTAACTAAGAAAGAGTTCTTCCGTGTCCGAAAGGACCTTCAGGGGGAAAACTACAGACACCTGCAAAGACTATGGGGAATCGGGAAGAAAACCCGGCAAAGAGGAAGGGTTGGAGGGAGCGCAATTCAGACCATTTGAAGGGTGAGAAGGGAAGACTTTAGATTGGAGCTTGGGGCTAGTCTTTTCCCGTCCTTTCACTGGCTTGAAAAGAGCATGAACGAGGGGGGGGGTAGGAGGAAGTCTGAAATCTCTGCCCTACTAGTGTTGGGGGGTAATATAATCACATAAACACTAGTAGGGGGGGGGGGGGAGAGAAAAAACTAGGAGCACTTCGAGTGGGACTCTTTCACTACTATCAACTCGACAGCGGGGATGGGACCATTCGCAGGGCAGCTAAAGTCGAGAAAAAACGTGAAGCTAACGTTTATATGAAGAAGGCGCTAAAGAAAGGGAAGAGAATGGGGGGGGAGAACCTTCAATCATTACGAAAGAACGTTAAGATTAAAAATTGGGGGGTTCCGTCCTATCTTTGCAGAAGATTGGAGGCAGATTCATGTCCGTTTGACGGACGGGAGGGGGAAGAGGGAAAGGGGGGAAAAAAACGGAGATGACCGTTAAATCGAAAACCTTTTAAAAAAGGGGGAACATAAGGGAAGGAAGGAACCTGACAAGGGAGGGCGGTTGCAAATCCTAAAAAAAAAAAAAAAAAAAGTTAATAAGGGCCAAATTCAGAAGAAAATTCCGTATTCCGAACCGTTCGCGAAAAACGAAAGTGGAGCTTCACATGAAAAACGCCAGGGAGAAGAGAAACACTTCTGGGAGGAAAAAGAAATGAGGGGATCTTCACCAGAACCTGAAGGAAGAACGGAAAAGTGAACCTGAGTGGTGGCAGCCTCAACGTCTTAAAAAAAAAGGGACATGGGGGACCCTTTCTTCAGGGCAAAAAAGTCCGGATTAACACGAAGGCGACTCCGGATTGTAGGGGGGGTTGAGGGGGGGGAACCCAGGAAAGGCTAACATTCCCGGCTACATTAAACAGTACAAGAAAGAAGGGCTGACCTCCATGGTTCGTCCTTTGAGAACAAAAAAAGAGAAAGAAAGGGCCACACAAAACCGGGACGGGAACGTAAAAGAAAAAAGAAGGGGGAAGAATCGCACGCAGCACGGCAAAGGGGACGAATGAATTGGGACAGCAGATACCCAGAAAAGATGAACGACGTATCCTCGCCGAAAGAGCATTGACAAATCAGCAAAAAAGCCAAAGGGAAGCGGAAGCCGAGGGAGTTAGCAAACAGAAAAGAAAAAAAAAATGACCTAGGTCTTCGTGAATAGAAACAAAGGGAGGGAGGCCTACCGACGTTTCTCGAAAAAAGAAGAAGCAGGGCGAAAGACATAGCCGAAAAAGGGGAACCAGGAGGGTGCAACTCAGTTGCCGAGATGGAGGGGGAACGATACTCCATTAAGGGGGGGGGAAAGAAATAGGCCAACCAACGTATCTTCATAGGAAAGGAGAAATCGCATCTATAACATTAAAGTGGCCGATCAGAAGCGATTCGACAAAATGTGCTAACTCTCAAGAAATCCGCTGGGAAAAAGGGTACTCAAAGGGTTTCACTTCTTAAGAGCGGGAGGGGAAGCGCCGAACAGCGACCTAAAAAAAAAAAGCCGATGCGTCAATGGTCGAACACCGGAAAGGGGGCTAGAAAACGATCACCCCATTTTTTGAAACCAAGGGGGGGGGGGGAGGGGTCGGGCGTGCTCCTAATTTCCGGAGGGAAGTCGCCGCGCTGGACTGAAACATGGCGTCGAAAGGGACGGTTGAACCTGAGTGCACTCCAAGAGGAAATTCCTACATTTAGGGGGAAAAGGAATTACAAGGCTCGCGGAAAGCCCTGGCCGATGTCGCGCCCTGAGAAAGAAGGACCGTCTCCCAACGGCTGCAGTCGTAAGAATCGGTCGCGGAGGGGGGGAGCTTCAAGTCCCTTATTCCCGAAACCATTTTCAAGTACTATAATAACGAGGATGCAAGAAAAGCAAAACTAGGGGCACGCCCGGTCCAAAGGCTGCCGGACTAGGAGCTCTTACTGAAGGGGGAGAAAAGAGGGGGGGGGGTTCGGGCTACACGAACCACGAAGAAGAGGTCCCGAACGAGCGGAAAGTAAATTAGGTAGAATGGGTCCGCTGGAGCAGGTCTGGGAAGGCTCTATGAATCCCAGGAGGAAAGGGGGGCCACGTTACGTGTACACGGGGAGGATTTCCTACTCCCTTAGTTCGGAAGGATCGGGGAAAGTGGATGGGTTCTTCCGAACGAAAAGGGGGGCGTTGAAGTCTAGAGGCACCTATCAGGTATCTGAAGAACGAGAGGCACTTTCCTAGCCCTTTCGAAACCCGACATGGCATCGCGCGGATAGGGAAATTCGTAATCGCCCATGAAAGGCTTTCGGAAAGATCGATCTGCAGAAATAAAGAGTTTTGGAATTGAACGACATGTTTACGCTCAATCAATAGGGTTGACTAGAAAGGAGCTGGAATGCAAGGTTTACAGGCGCTTGGAAAACGTTCGGAATAGAAAAAAAAAAATTATGGTCTAGTGTTCCTGGGCTTAAGGAAGGAGGGGAGAGGGCCTAGACGATCACACCGGCAAATACTATAGTGAAAGCATTCGCGAAAGCCGCTGAGCCTTAAATCGGAAAAAGCAACGGCGAATAAAATTCAGGGAGGCGGACAAATGGAAAAAAAGGGTTTCACGTTAACACGAAAGTCACAACACATCACAAGGCTCGAAAGAAAAAGGGACCGGGGCCATCTGGTTGGGGCAGACAGTTTTTCGCAAGATTACTGGCTCGCAAAAGAGATTAAAGGGTTCCTTCATGAGGACCAAAAAGAACAGGGTCAGAAATGTTCAGGGACGAGGAGCGACATGAAGTTAGGTCAGTGATCGGTTCAACCCGAAAGAGGAAGCACGCAAGGGGGGTTGGGAAGACCAGCCGCGTCCTATATGGGAAGACCATGAGTCAGGGAGAATAGGAAGCTGGTCTTAGAAATCGACCACGACGCGGGTCGTCATCTCGGAACGAAAAAAGGGCAGAAGCCAATCCACTTTCTTTAGAAAGGGGGGGGTTTTTGTTTCTGAGAGCGACATCCAAGGCGAAAAAAATCATGAGTGACGCCAAAATTACGGGGCTGACGCCGGATTGCCCAAACCGCCAGCCGAGAGGAGAGGGCTTCAAAGAAAAAGGAAATGGGGGAAGTCTAATTCAAAAAGGGGAGAAAAAACGAAATCGAGAAAAAGGAAAAGAGAAGATTTCGGTTTTGAGCATTTGAATTAGGAAAGGTGGAACTGTAATGCAAAGATTGGGGCATCAGAGGCCATCTGTGTAATTTTGCGAGGAAAAAACATTTTGGGGAATGCATTGTATAATATCATAAACAAAAAAAAAATAAGAAAGTTTCACGGACGCTCACGTGGGGGGGGAAATGGAGAAACAACGACCGTCCTGGAAACGAGGAAAGAACCAGCGTGGCCCGAAGGGAGGATCATGGATTAAAGAATTAAAGCGGGTCTTCAAAATTCGGCGATTAAGAAGGGAGGATGGAACTGACTAAAGGAGATGGTGTCGAAGAATCGGCAAGACATTTGAAAAATGAGGGTCTGTTGGACAAGATGCATAAAGGACTCATGCTGCTCTGAGAGTAGGGCAGTGTGGCTTGAGAAAAAAGAGGCAGGGGAAATTGAGTCGTGGGACGGGGATGGGAAGGAGGGGGGGGTGCCAGCCTCTTTAGTGTTGCCGGAGCATCGAATTGTTCCCTGGACTTGGAAGAACGTTGCTTCACTGCCCAGGGGGGAAACTCGAAGGGTCTATACGACGCGAAAAAGTAAAAAGGGAAGGAAATTTGCCGTGTTATCGGATAGGCTAACGCTAAGAAAGAAAAGAACTCCTGGCAGGGTCAAGAGGTGAAAAAGCGCTGTAAACCTTCCAGCTATAAAGTGCTGCGGGAAAAGAGGGGGGGTGTAGGGTAGATAGTAACAGACGGAAAATTCCACTGACAACACATGTTGCTCTTTAGGCAGAAAAAAGGAAAGAAGGGAAGGCCAGGAACATAAGAGGCATGGTGCGATTAAACGGTGGAGAACGTCGATCGGGCGACAGAAAAACGGCTTTAGGGTATGAAAGGCTCTGGAATGAGAGCAGGTTTTTCCCTGGCGGAGGGGGGGAAAGTAAGGGGGAATCGGGGGCCCTCGCAGCAAGGGGGAAAAAAAGTCTTCAAGAATCAGATTCTTTTCGAAGCAGAAAGCGATCCTGTCAGAAGAAAAGACGGCGGGAAGTTTCCCGGGAGTCCAGTAACTGTCGGGTATCGAACCATTGAGGAAAAAACCAAAGATTCGCTGAGAAGGGGAAAAGAGGTAGGAGCGTAATTCCTCGGGAGGGGGAGGGAAAAGCGGGGTCTCGTACGTGGCTCTCGGACCAATAACAGGGAGATTGGACGTGTACGAGAGCGGGACATCGAACTTTCCTTCTGTGGGACAGGAAGTTTGACTAAAGAGAGGGCAGAAGAGAGTAGTTCGGTTCACGAGTGGAAGGGGAGGGGAAGAACCTTTATAGGGGAAAATGCCTCATCACTCGACTACTTAACACGGTGTCGTCGCAAGGCACCTACCCTGTTCTGTAGGTGGGAGAAAGGCGCATGAAAAAAGTTGCAAAGGGGGACTAGAATGTGAAACTGAAGGGGGGTGTCGAACCTGTCTTACTTTGAACCTTAAAGGGGGAGTCACCGGAACAAAAACGTTGGCCGAGGAAAGGGGAAGAAGCCGGTGGTGACCGGGAGACCTGAAAGGCATGCGAGGGTCTCTTGCACTTATTCGAGGTAATACACCGCAAGGGGGGGGGGGGCAAAACGTGTGTATCGTTTATCAAATGAAAGCGTGTTAGGGGGCAAAAGGGCCTGGGGGTGGGGTTTTTGGGGGGGGGCGTGGAGGGGGGTCCTCCCAAGGGACCCCGAAAAGGAAGGAAGGGCACACACCTGGAAATTCAAAGCGAAGAAAGGAGTCAATACCGATGCGTTCAGAGAAGAAGGGATCGGGCAAGGGGGGGCCTCAAGGAAACTGATTGTCAAGATTTTAGCTCGGGATTCTGTAAGATCGTGATGTGCCAGTGGCATCTTGAGGCTGGACGACGGGGGAAAGTGTAGAAATTTAAAGCCTGGCAAAAAGAGGGGGGGAACCGGGACAGAAGTTGGGAAAATTGGGAAGGTTCTATCACTTCTTAGACTCTAAATAGGGGTGCCCTAAGCTGATGGCTGTTCCCGCGGGGAGGGGACGAGGGGCGTTTTTCGGGGCATTAGGAAATCGCATCGGAAGGGTGTGGACCGGGGGGATGTTCAGGGGGAAAATGGGGAGCCTTTTCTTTCTGGGGATTGGAGGGGGGGGAGGAAGTACGCCGAGGGCCCAGATTAATGCGGACACATCAATGTCAGGTTATTGGTTAGAGGGGAAACCGACCTGGGACCGTCTGCAGGGAAGGGAGTTGCCTTTTTGTCTATGTAGGGGGGTTGTGTGGTTAAGGGGGTTCGGTCGTTTGGTGGGGTGTGTGGGGGTGGGGGGTTGTTTTGTGGCGGTGTTGTGGGGGGGGGGTTTTTGCAGTTTTTGTTTATGTTGTCGTCACGGTTGTGTGGGGAAAGTTGCTCGTCGATTGTTCTACGCCAAAGACAAATGGAGTCAAACGGAACTGTTCTGGGGACCTGCTGCTTCGAACGGACGGGGG
>Ga0179593_1650622_pt1 | contig 19293 bp, 29 predicted proteins | sample CZODoug2_1_08_16_FD_185931 | JGI IMG/M metagenome (GOLD analysis project Ga0179593, IMG submission 185931) | Vadose zone soil fungal communities from Angelo Coast Range Reserve, California, USA - CZODoug2_1_08_16fungal (PacBio error correction) | ecosystem: Environmental > Terrestrial > Soil >...
GCATTGGGAGGGAGAAAGTTAGGGGAACCACCTTCTCTCATGAAGGAGGAGGAAATGGGCCCTGTTTGCACTCTTCTTGGGCAAGAAACGACTCAGTGGGCGGTCGGCGGTCAATTGGGGGGGGGGGGGGGGGGTAGTGGGAAGGAAAAACTAGCCTTCGCCGGAAGTAATGAACGGATGCCCTTTGGGATACGGGGGTTTTAGGCCTAGCTTTGTTGGGGGGAGTAGCGCACGTGAGGGCAGGGGAGTCATGTGCAAGGCAAGCTCCGAGGAAAGGCTTGGGATTACAGTGGCGGCACACCGTGGGGAAAAGAGGGGGAACGCGCGGCAGAAAGGGGGTACGGTCATAGCGAGGGGGAGCGGAAAAAAAAAAACTCTAGGGGGCAGGGGCGTTCTACGGGGAATGGATAGAAAAACAAAGGTGGGACCTGTGTGTGGGGGGGTGGGTGAAGAGAAAGAAGACAAAGGGTAGAGCGCCACGTGTGGAAACGTTGCCTAGAACCGCGGAAATCGTGCCTAAAGGTATACGGAAGAAGGAATGTGTAACACAATGGAAGAAGTAACCCAAGAAAAGACGTAAAAAAGATCTTGGGGCTAGGAAAGAGCCATGCGATCCCGGCACAAAAAAAAAGGGGGCGTCGTGACAGAAGGAGAAGGCTCTAAGGTGTGGGGGGGGGGGTGGGGGGGAACGGGGTCTAAAGAAAAGAGAGGTTTTTTAAAGGAGTTGAACTAGCCGAGAGGACAGGGGGCAGACGAAACTAAGAGCCTGGCCAGGGAAGAAGGAAAGTGTGCCATGGGGGAGGTAAAGGGAACAAAAGAAAAGGCAAGGATAAAAAGATGCGAAAAGGGGAGGAAGCCTCGATAGCAACCTACGGCTGGCCGTCTATGGTATGCCCAAGAGGAACGACCGAATCCTAAATAAATTTGGGTCGCTTGGGTGTGAAAGAAGAAGCTACGCAGTGGGGCGTGTTGGAAGAGGAGCAGAAGGGTATTCTCTGGTAATGGGGACCAACGTTCCGGGGCCAAACCGCCTCGAGGAAACAAAAAAAAACACGGGGTCTCGTGGGAAAAATTCAGCAGAAAAAAAAACAGGCGGAGCAGCAAAAAAAAACCTGTGTAAATCGGGGGGGGCCAAAGGTCTAAAAAGCCTAGAAAACAGGGAGAAAAAAAAAAATCTTATCCGGTGGTTTAAAGGGCGGGATCAAGAGAAGATAGATGAACTTTGTTCTCAAGGGGGCAGGGGAGGGGGGATTTGGTGACTCTGGGGGGACAATCCTCTTGGCTTGGACTATATTGTGGGGGTTATTAAAGTGCCAAGTTACATCAATCGACAATCAGGCAGGTGAGGAAGCAAAAAAAAGAGCGCTTACCCATAACAGTGGTGAAAGCCCGAACTCAAAGTGGGGTCCAACCTGGGGAAAGTTAAATACTTCGGTTAAACACTTTTAAATCAAAAAACGGAGTCTGATTATACGCCGCATCACAAGGCGTTTCGGTTTGGAAAGAATTGCGCATTGACAAGGGGGCGAGACTTAATCCCCCGGCGCACCAATGACCATCGGTCGCAGGCTCCCGCGGAAAAACCAAAGGGAAGAAAGCCTCGGTTTCAAATCATGCATTGTTCAAAAAAAGTTCAGTGACAAAAACCCGAAAATCGCCTGCGTCGCGGGAAAAAAAAAAATCGACGGGGTGCTCACCAAAAACGATCGACCACGCGCAGGAGTGGTTTTCAAAGGGTGTCTGAGGGGAGGTATTGGGCGCAACGAGAGGTGCGGGAAGTAAAAGAAGAGGAAAAACGACTGGACAAGTGGAATCTTTTAGCGGAAGTGAAAGAGACGTTTGCGCCGCGAAGGAGTAGATAGATTGGAGAGCAATTCCGCTGGCAGCACCCGGGCCTTTACAAAAAAGCTCCCAAAGAGGTCAATTCTGGACCTCCAGACGTCGGGGGCGCCGGATTGGTGAAGTGCAAGGGATGGCCGAGAGGAACTGAAAAGCATCGGGACGGTCGAGGGAAGTTTTGGCGGGCGAATTTGAGGGCTTGAGCCACTCTACGTTCAGCAAATGTGCACGGTAACGATCAAGGGATGGGAGCCGGGAGTTAGGGGGCTCGGACGGCTCGGTCGTAAAACTTACAAATCTACCGGGGACAACAACACGGGAAAAACGGTACTTGGATTTCTCCGGAACGCGCAGTCAAAAATATGGAGCGGGACGATGGCGTGGGTTGAAGGGGTTTGAATTATAAGGGCGGCGCCTGGGAGACGGGTCGATATTGAGGGCGCGTCAGTTTTAAAACGAAAAGGGGGCAACGGACCATGCGGGCAAGCTGGGGCGGAGAAGTCTCCGGTATGGTGGTTGGGTCTCGCCCCAACAACAAAGGGTGATTCAATCATGGATGAAAAACCGGAGCTTAGGCAGTCAGCGGACGTGAAAGTGCGGATAAACGACGAGCCCACCTGCGCCTTTCGCGGTAAACGCGGTCGAAACCGCCATTAATTCGATGACATTACCAAAAGCCACCCACTGAAGGGAGAGCTCTCAAATACTGCCGGCGGTCCGGGGCGACTGCACCGTGTGTGGATGTGAGGGGGGTACTCCGCGAAAGGGGGACCCTGCCAGAACACAAGGAGAAAATGCCACAGCTTCGCCCGAAGAAGCCTGGGACAAGCCCGATTCGTCGCCAAGACAACGTGGCCCGGCAACAAGAGGAAATAATTACCACAAGGCGCTCAAGTTCAACACGACAAAACGCGCCACACACAAAGGGGCCAGTCCGGCGGTCCAGAAGGAGAAAACCCACGCTGTGCGTTACGGGGAGGGGGTTTGCACGGCAGGTCCTTGGGGGGGGGACCGCGGAATCACATGCGACCCGTCGGTTCAACAGCGCTGGCGCACGGCGAACGGCGGTCTTAAATAGAACAAAAAGTATCAAGGGGCCAGTCCGATGGCAGGACTTCCGCAAGGGCGCGAAAATACAAAAAGTATTCAAAACCCGACTTCAAGCAAGAAAAAAACCGGGAGCGCGTGGACTGAGGGCATCAAACCCGCGATGGCGTCCCCTAGCAGATTTGGGGAAAGGAATCGGAAATTTTGACGGAGGGAAAAAAGCGTCCTTGACCACCATCCCGTTTCAACTGGAAAAGGGGGGAAGACGGGTGGGCGCCGGGGGATTAAGTGCGCTTCCCGCAGTGGGGCAATTCCACGTTGGGGTGCAACAGACCCGGTGGCCTAAAGGCGAAAAAGTCATCCTCCCCGCCGAAAAAAGAGGCGATTAAAGCCTTAAAACAGGAAGAAAGCAAAATCTGGCCGATTCGGGCTTCAGTAAAAAGGCTTGACTTTTGGTTATAGTTGGTTTGCTTGCGGACATACCGTGGTATATGCTGGAGAATTAGAAAAAAATACACCCCACCAAGTATCCACAGAACATGAGGGGCAACCAACGGAGTTAAACTCAGCCCTGCCTCTCCCTTATCATTTTAAGACAGCGAACCTTGTCCAGAAAGTTAATTAACTGGGACAAGGGTGTTTTCTTGGCTGTCCAGGATGGACCCCAAGAATTAGGGGGGACGAAGGCGCGTTTTAAAAGGTGACTCCGAAGAACAAAGGGGGGCGAAGGGGTAAACAGCGCACTTCTGACCGATCGTTCAAACGCTAACGAACCCTGGACGCAAACTTCTCGAAAAAGGAGGCCAGCGGAGCTCGGGGCAGCGGAAGGGAGGGAGGAGCTTCGTCGTACGCCGCAATAACTCAAAACCCTTGACAGCATGGAAAAGCAACCACGACCGCCACAAACGAATTTTCCCTTGGGAAAACTTGCACGTGGTGGCAGGACGACTTGTTGCGTCTAAGAAAAACAGCATCCCTCGTGCAATGGAGCTAGAGGGGGGGAAGGGGGGATACTTCCCGGGCCCATTTCTAACGGGGGGTTAAACCGGCGCATGGTCTAACCTGAAACTCTAATAACGGTGGACGACCAATAGAGGCAAGACCAGCTCCAATCCACGTTCGCAAGGGGAACAGTCAATACAACGGAGAAAAAGCGAACACGCCGGGTTGAAGCCGATCCTGGGTATCACAAAAAAAAAAAAGGTCCGGAATATGCGACCAAAAAGCGACCCTCAGAAAACGTGGGGCGAGAGACCGCCTCACCGCACAACAACGCTGCATGTGAAGGTGAATAAGCCGTATCCTCGCACGCACCGCAACAAAGAGACTTGACGACGGGCAGAACAAAAAGAGAAGACAATCGCTGTACAAAGGGAGACAACGACGATGAAATGAGGGGAACAACATCAAAACATGGGCAAAATAAAGCAAGGAACTGAGCAAGTATACGGGACAAAGAACTTGAACTGTTCAGGTACAGGGGAATGATGTATTCACGGGAGTACCGCCATTGCAAGGGGGTGACAATCTGTAACAAAAAACAAGTCTACAAGGGAAAGAGTCGTTATTATTCAATAAAACGTAAGGGGCCGGAGGGGGGGGGAAGCAGACCGGGACAATAGCAGGGTCGGAGAGGAAAAAAAGTAAGAATGAGCACAAAACAGGAGAGAAAAACAGAAAAACTAAGCGGTAATTGGGGGCTGTGGAAAATAGAAAGCTCCGTAAGGTAGATGCGGTGGGGTGGGAAAAACTGGGGACACCTGAAGAGGGAGGGGAGCGGAAAGGGAGAGGGGGGTAAGCTGAAGTAAATACCAAGACTCCGGACAGGGGGACGACACGAAAGAAAGGAGGAGAGAGAAAGAGAAGGTGAAATGAGAAAATTGGCAATATCCCGAGGAGGGGAACGTTGAAAAATTAAAGAATATTAAACAGGTCGGGCGCCGACCCACAGGGTTAGTGGGAACAACAAAGTCGAAGGAGAAAGGAAGAGGGGAGAATTACTGTATGAACACCACCCAGGGTGGGAGGGAGAGGGGGGGAAAGAAAGGGAAATTTGTTTTGAAAGAAAGAAAAAAAGTTTTCCCCCATCGCTTCCGCGGGGTAAGGGAGCGTGAAAGGGGACTTTCCACAAAAGAAAAGGGAAGAGAAGGAGGACCTTTTAACGACTCTTCTTCAAACTGGCAGGTCTTCAAGGGGGCTTTGCTTAAAAGTGCCCGAATGGGGTGGAGAGGGCCCGTCTGAGGGAGAGGTTGGTGCTGTGAGGAGGAGGCTTGGTTTTGTGAAACCACAGGAGTTATGGCGGTCTCAGTTCTCGGTGTGTGGGACGATTGGCGGATCGCCGGGTGGGGATTTGTCAAAAGAGCACATGAAAGCATTGGTGTTAACACGGGGGGTATCAGAAGATCAATAGGGACTGTAACCAATCAAGTACCAGGAAGCTGTCCAAATTGTAGAAAATGGCAAAGGGAATATCTCAGAAGAGCAGGGAAACTAGGACGTAGCGACGAAATTCGTCCTGCACAAATTTGAACTTAATTCCGGGGTTTGGAATAATGATCGAAGGGGGGGGGGGGGGATCAGTACCCTTTGGGGGAGGGGCTTTGGACGAAACGAAATGAAATAAAAAAAAACGGATCGGGATTCGTTCGAGTCAAAAACCGGGGGGCTAGAGGGGCGTACAAGGAAAATTCGTGCCGCGTTGACAAAAGGCGAGAAGAGGAAAGTGACACGTTCACCAACCGCCCAGAGGGTCGTGTCAGGGCGACAGTTCAAAAAAAGGAGGAAAAAAAGGGTTAATTTAGAACGGCGAAAGGCCACTCAGAGACGGGCAGAGCCAGGTATGCACAAGGTGAGGGCGGCAAGGGGGGAAAGGCTTACATGGAAAAAATGGAATCCAATAGAGACAGGTGTTGTGGGGAACCAGTCTTATTTGGTCTTACTATATTTGGCGGTGGGAGGTGTTGGGGAAAACAACATCCTCCGTGGTCATGGTAGGGGGGCAAAAACAAACCACATCTTCAAAGACATTCAGTAAAAGCCCGAACTAAAATCGGGAAAGAAAAAATTTTGCGCGTCAAAAAACGGGGAGGGGCGTTGTAGCAGGGATCAGAGGAACAGATGGGGTGGTAAGACTTAGGATCGCTCCTAGGAAACGTGAGGGGAAGTGCCAGTGAAAGCGAAAAACTGGCTCAAAACTGAAAGGAACGAAGGGGTAAGAAACCGTCTACGATGGGAAAAAAGGCAAGTATCCACAAAAGGGTGCTCGCAACTAAGAGCCAAGAGGGGAACAAAATCGATACAGGGTAATCCATCAGTGTAAATCTGCTTCAAGGGACGACCCTCGATGAGTGTCGGAGCACCCAAAGAAAGGAAGAGGGGACAAAAAGAGGGGTTTCTTGCGTAAGGCGGCTTAGGAAATATGTGGAGCAGCGTCACTTGGGGAGAGTCAAAAAAAGCAAGGCAATAGACGGACGAAGGTGTGTTGATTGGTTCTAAGGGGGGGGGGAAAAAAGAGGACGCGCCGCGCCGCTCGTCTTCATGCAAAGGGGGATTTGAGCTATCCATGATTTGTCCGTGCACCCAGGAAATTCGCAAAAAATCAAAAAACCGAGTGAAACACAGAGGCGGTAATTGTCTTGACCAAACCTTAACAGACGGAAAAAGGGGGGGGGGTCCGATTGTCGCGGTGAACAATGAATTGACGCGCGGTGCTGAGAGTTTTACGGCTGTTTGTGGCAAGTTTGCGGTCAGAATGGCGTGACCACTGCTCTTACGTGAGGGGGGGAGGGAGATGGGAAGGGGAAGACAGGGATTATCAAAGGGGGGAAAAAAAGGGGAAGGGCGTCGTAACCCAACAACACTAAAACGGTGAGGCGGGATCTGAAAATCGCGCGGCAGGAGAAGGCTCGGGTAGGGAGGGAACGGTTTGGAAGGTTGAATTAGATGCCTCTTGGACTAAAACAAAAGATAAAAAAAAAAAAAAAAAAAAAAAAAAAAAAAGGGTGTCTGGAGCGAGGTGCAGGGTATCACGACAAACCGAAGAACCAATCGGTCAATCTTGTCGAGCGAAAATCCGAGGGGGTGGCTACAATCTGAAAATCAAAGCAAAAAAGAACAAGAAAAGAGAGGATAGGGGGGAAAAAAACAGAGCAAGGAGCTCGACGCAAAGCCCGAAAGCATCTGTTACTTTAACGGGTGCTTTCGGTGAAAAAAACGACGCGCACCCCTCAAAAAAGGGGGGAACGGGAACATCCTTAGGACCATTGTCATATTGACAAAAATTTCCACCCAACCACTAGGGGTCAGCGATCGACTGCCGCGCGGGGGTAATCCTCCTCCTAGACCGGTTGAGTGGTTTGAATGGGGAGGGGGGGAAAAAGGGAGCTCGGCAATTGGGGGAGGCATACTAGGCCATTCACCTGATAGGGGACCAAATGACCATCTTCTCCCGCCAGGAGAAGGGTCCGGGAAAAAGAAAAAAGGGGAAAAAAAACACAAAACTTTATAACGAGTGGTCCTTAAGCCCCCCAAAGCCTCGCGACAATAAAGGGGGAACTGCCACATCCGCGCAAAACATAATAAAAAAGGCAGCAGAAATTGAGGTAGGGTACGCGCGGGATAGGTTTGGCGACGGGGAGGGAACCGACAACGATAGCTCATATCCAGAAAAAAAAAAGGAGGGAACACTGCGCCAATCTCTGGGCGGGGAGGGGGAAAAAAGCTGTAAAGGTCAAAAATTGTCATTAAAATGTATCGCTCATGGAAGCAGCAACAGCGCGCCGAGTCCTACGCCCGCCTGCATACCACAAACCAGGAGTGGGTCTAGTGGGGGGGCATCATAATGTGGGGGCGGTCAAAGCTAAACAGTACCCGGTTAGGGAGATGGGAAAATGAATCGATTTGAAAATGAAAGGTTTCCTTCGAGGCATGGGGGAGAGGCCAACCATGTTAAAGGGGGAAGAAGATGGGTTCTGAAACTTTTGGCGGACTTGTTATGTGCCAAGTCTCAAGAGAGTCCCGGCTCGGCAGTCAGAATTCACGGGGGCAAACCACAAAAAAAAGGAGAGGAGCCGGACAGCAATCACACTGCAAAATAACGCTGCGAGGGTAAAGGTGGAAAAACAAGTTAGACATTGCACAAGAAAAAAAGTGCACAACTTTTAGGGAGGGGCAGGTCGACTGCTTGATTTGGGGGGAAAAAGAGTTGGGACTGTCGTAAGAACAGACCTGCCTTGAGACGTTAAAACCTAAGGAGCGGTAGTCAAGAAAGGGCCAACATAACCGTCTGTCCAAAAAACTAAAAAAAGTCCATTTTCCCAAAAGCCAGGCGAAAAGGTCAAAAACAGCCCAATTGAAAATGGGACGGGAAAGGGTTTTGAGGGAAGGGAGCTTTCCCCCCGATTAAAGGGGTTGGGAGAAAGGATGCGCTGGGTAGGGAGGAGGTGGAACCGACCCCTCGCGGAGGGGGGAGGTCACCCGCGCCTCCTAACGAGGGCAAAACTGCTGCACTAATTCCTGGTAAGAAAAATCTCGAAGGTTGCTAGCGGGGAAAAGGAAAGGCGTGAGAACGGACTTTGAGTTCGTAGGCCGCAATTGTGAAAATGCAAAAGAGAAATCTTCATGGACCATCACAAAGGCAGGCAAGTACGACTGGGGGGGAAGTACTAATTCTTCGAAGACATCACGAAATACAGAAGCGTTTTGTCAGCCCGGTTTACCTCCATTAGAAATGACGCTGGCAGGAAACGCTTTACTCATTGGGGAACCGAGAACACATTTTTTGACGCAAGAAGGGTACCCAGCGACATAACTCCAGCCAACAAACGCGTGCAACGGGGAAAAAAGTCCGGAACACGAAAAACAGGGTCGCTTGCACAGCCTTCAAAGCGACTAGGCCCAAAAATGGGGGGGGAAGGAAAGTTCGTCTCCCAACAAACGAGAGGACCAAGCCATCGCACCACAGAAAAATATACAAGCAGGAACTGACACAGCGTCAGAGTGAAGGACAACCAAGCCGGGCAAAATGCAGGGGAAAAGGGCGTTTTCAAAAGGGCCGGCTTAAGAGTCGGAGAAAAAAGGGAAAAAAGAACCATTTACATGTACAGCGAAGGACACGTGGATGTGATACTCAACAAGGCTGCTCTCTCACAAAAGACAGTTATTAGGCAAGAGAGAAAAGATGTGGTCTGTCTCAAGTTGTACCCACTTCGCGCCAAATGGATCTGGGCGAGGAGGCCTTCCTGGCCCCTCTATGGCAGGGTGGAGTTGGTTAGGATGGGGGTTCCCGATCCCCCGCCCTCGTCGTTAAAGAAGGTATCTTGGGGCGTCGTGTTGTCCTGACACCCTCCGGCCCGGGGGGAAGTGCGGGCTGGGGGTACCCCGTGTACGAATGTAAAAAGGTGTTTCATGGATGGCTTGTTCGATAATGGGGATAGTAAAACGAATGCTGAGGGGAAAGAAGGGGTTCTCTTGGGTTTGAGGTGTGAGAAGAGACACGGGCACTGGGTGAATTTCCAAAGCAGTTCAACGCATGGGAAGAGGGGTCTGACCACCGGGGCGGGCTCAAAGGGGCTGAGAAATTAAAAGGGAGCCAGAGTAAAAGACAAAGGTAGAAATTCGGCCAGGGGGCGCTCCAAATCAGAAAAATCTAGAATACTCGTGTATGTACTACAATCTTCCCTGAGCCACAAAGGGAGGGCTAACGAAGGGGGATGGGCCATTACGGCGAAGGTTGGAGTCTTGGAACCATGGACGAGTTACCGAAAGGACGGACCAACACGCTCGGGGGAGGGGGACGTCGGGATTGGGAGAAGAAGGCGAAGTAGTTTGCGAGAAACTGAGGGCCCGGACGCTTAGGTAGGCGGGGTGACCGACTCCCCTCCCCGAAGGGGTGAGTATGGTAACCCATGGGGAAAAAAAGAGGAGAAACGTTGTTGGGGGGAAAGTGGAAACCAATCACAATAGACCAAGTTACGGGTAAGGTTCGGGAGAGGTAGATTCTTGCTGTTTGGGGACGCAAAAAAAGGGAATGGGGAAACTTGGAGAAGGGGGGGGGGGAGGAGTTAATTCCTGATTTAGAAGAATCTAACGACAGCTGTCGGGAGGGTGCAAAACAAAACGAAGGAATGGAAAAAGATGGAAGAAGCAGAGAAAGGGGGACTTTTTTCAGAGTAAGGAATTTAAAAAAGGAACGCTTTTAAGTCTCAAGGGGTTGCGTCCGGTGGCGTAGAGCGCAAAAGGGGGAAATCTCTTCACGGCGAGGGGGGAGGGGGTGTCAAAAGTTGCGTGGAAAAATGCCGGTAACTAGAGGTAAAATCCAGTGGCGAAACCCCAGAAGTGACCGGGGAAAGAAAAAGTACCGTGACATGTTTTGCTAGTCAAAGAAGACAGACCTTTGGAAAAAAAGAGGCAATTTTCCGTAGCACCGGGTGAAAATCTGCAGTCCCCGCCCATGGGTGATACCAAAAGAAGCTAACACGCTCTCGGGGGGTGCAATGGGAGGGAGCGATAATATCCCGAAGAGGTCGGGCATGACGCGCGACAAGAAGGATGGTTGAAGAAAAGTGCAGCTAGGGGCAAAGAAACGAAGGAAGAGGGGGGGGCGGAAGGGATAGGAGCGATATTAAGGAAAGAGAAAAGATCCGCTTTAGGATTCACAAAAAGAAGGTAACCACAGCAATGATTAAGAACGACCGGCGGGAAGGAGGGGGGGGGTGCTCCGTCGGTGTGTAGGGGGAAAAAGGGTCTTATCAGGAAAAAGAAGAAGAGGTCTGGGTTTGAGCACGTTTTGGGAGGGCGACTAAGGAAGGGTGAGCCACGGAGCAGGACGGAAGGGCAGGGCATGAACGAGTCAAAAGGGTGTTATATTTCCAACTGGGCAAGAGAAAAGAGATACCGAAAAAAATAACGGGGGGGGAGGGGCCGGATGCTCCTAACCTCTTTGAAGCGGGTGGTTTGAAAAAGGGTTAAAGGAAAATCAGTCTGGCTCCAAGGGGGGGGGTGGGACAAGAAGAAAGGGGAAGAAAGGGAAGGGGGAAAGGGATTTGCATCACTACAATTCACGAAGGAATTCGTCAGCTGGGACTATTACCGCGTGTGGGAGACTCAATCGACAGAGGATTAGTAAAAGAAAGGGAGCCAACTCTTAAGGGGAATAGATAAAAATGGACTACAAATCATGAAAAGGGGGGGGACTTGGGATAAAACCGCGCTAAAAGAGAAAGTTAGGAGGGGGTAAACGTCACAGGCGAAGGCAGACAAACTTCCAACCAAGGAAAAAAGTTCGAATGACTGCCAGACGTTGAAGGGAGGGAAAGAAGCCCCATCAAACCAGAAGGGGGGTTAGGGAAAATTGTAAGGTGACGCAGGCCAATTTGCGCCAAATACCGAACAGAATAAGGAGAAGGGGGGAAAGGCACAATCTCGCCCGCCGTCTCAAAAGGGGGGGGAACTCAGCAAAGCCATCGCCACGACCAAAATGCGCAAACCTCACGCGTCAGGAATTCTTCAGCAATGCCAGAAAGACCCAGGGGGCACCGAAGCAACATCCGGGGAGAAAAAAAAAAAAAGAGGAAGAAAGGGGGGCCGACTGAAAGGAGCAAAGCGTTCTGGAGATTTTTTTTGTCGAGAACGGTACCTTGCCCGCACGCGTAATCATGCGATGCCTAGACCTTCTCATCCGGAAAAAGCGTGGCGTTGCAAGACCGCGCCAAAAATTACAAAAGGTGTAAGTAGCCTCGTCACAGGAGTCCCGCACCGGGAAAAAAAGGAAACCAGCTCACGAAAAAAAAAAGAGCGCGGGAGATTACGGGGACCACAAAGGACCCGCGAGGGTGGGGGGCGGACTAATCCTTTTTTACACGGTGGGGAAAGATAAAAGGGGGGAACTCTATTTGGCATGGGAGGGCGAAAAGGCAGGAAAAATTTTGGAATCAGGTATAGGACAAATTGGGAGGACGTTGGGATTTACCGTCTCCGGCAGTTCGAGGGGAGAAAACACGGGGGACCTCCCCCACTCCGTTCCTAGACAAGGGGAGGAAAGAAAAAGACCAAAACCCAGGAAAGGGAAGGCGATAACCGGAAGAGGAAGAGCATTTCACGAGCAAAAATATCTGAGAGCGGGGCAGGAGGAAACTTTTTTTCATATACTATGGTTTTGAGGGAGGAAAAGAAAAAAAACTCTGTAGGGAGGAAGGGAAGTAAAACTTAGGCCAGAGGTCCAAGAACAAATAGATAACACGCAATAAATAAACGAAGGTTCCAAAGGGACGAAACACGAATCAAGGTAAACTCTAGAGGAAGTTCGCTGCGCTTCTGGGTCCCCCCGATTAAAACGGGGGGGGGGAGATGCTCTTTTTAATTCGAAAACTAAAGAACACCGAAGGGGGACGTTCCCGAGCCTAGGCTGAACCCGGAGAAAAAAGCTTAACGGAAAGAAGACTTGCCCAGGAGACCAACAACTGAATCTTGCGGAAAGGAAGTCGCATTGGCTTAGGGTAAAGAAGCTGGGTAAGAAAAAAAACCTTAGGCAAAGGTGAGCACGCATGGACCAGGGGTACGCAGGAAATGGACGAATTGCGGAGGAAGAAAAAAAAAAAGAAGAAGAAGGGCTCGATTGCAAGGGCCCATTTCACTCTACTGGGGGGAAAGGGGAACGATGCCGGTGTGTGGAAAAGAACAGAAGCTGGGGTTACGAGGTTGGAAAACACTCCCAGCTCAATCAACGGGGGAGAACTGGGGAATCCCCAAGGTGAGACCGGGGGGTGTTGGCCTCATCCCAAACTCGACTTCGGACCCCGCTAAAAGTTTTACGCTCTCAAGGCCAAAAAACGCAGCGACAAAGCCCACAGAAGAAGAAAGAGAACAATGGAACCCAGGAAAAAGGAGAAATCGGAAAGGTTACAACCAAAGGGACCGCAAAAAGAACAGTCAAAAGAGCGGGGTTGGAAACACAAAGGAAAAAGGGGTCACTATTAGACAAGGTAGGTAGGGGGGGCAAAAATCCCTTCAAATCAACTTCGTCCATAGAAGCTCCGTAAAGGGGGGGACTAGCAATAAAAGGCTAACGAGAAACACAAAAACGGAGTGAAAGGAGAGATGGTCGGACTAGAAGTTAGGAAAAAGAAAATTAGCTCATTTAAGTATGGAGAAAATTGAGGTGTTGATTCCTTCAAGAAAGGGGCTCCCGGAAGCTGTCCAAGGGAAAACTACTAAAAACGGTTTAAAAAGGGTCGGCGGTCAGTGCGCACTTGCGCCTCACAGTTCGCCGACGAGGGGGGGGGGGGGGAAATTCCTGACCTTGAGGAGGGGAGGGGGGAGTCATTGAAGGGGGAGGCGTTTTGGAGGAAAAATAAACCACGGGATGGGAGTCGAGGGTTGGTCGGAACAATGACCACGGGGGGAAAAAACACATGTTATGACTTTCACATGCGCACAGAGGGGGAATGTCTGGGGGGGAAAAACGGACGGAGGGCGTCACAAAAGGGGGGGACGTCGCGGAGCGCTCGTGTACGGACAGCTCAGGTAGGGAATGGAAAGAAAGCCCCCAATCTGGGCCCGAAAAAGTTTTTATGGGACAAAGGCGTACACCAGGGTACCAGGGAAAATGCAAACGGGTGCTGGTCCTAGAGGGCTTGGCTTCACTGGGACATTGACAGGAGGGGACGAACCGAGGACTCAGGCCGCCGAGCACGAGAAACGTCAAGGGGGTTCCCCGCAAAAGCGATTTGCGTCACCCATGAAGAGTTTGATGGGGGGGAACGTGGGGAAAATCGGGGCGAACAACCAGAGAGGGGGTTATTTCACGACATTAGTGCGAAAAACAAGCGTCTCAAAAAAAGTTTGGGTGGAAAGACGGGAGAAGGCCAAAAAAAAAAGGAACGTTGAGGGGAAAACTGCGGTTGGGAGAGGCTGGAAGGGGGGGACGGAGAGGCACCGGACGCCGTTTGGGAAGGAGTGAGGTGGGGACTATATGGGAGGGGGGGGTGGTTCCTGAGGTTTAAAGCAGCAAAAAGAACAGAAGAAGGGGGTTACCGAAACAAAACCAGAAAGAATGGAAGAAAACATTGGGAGAAGCCCGAAAAACAAGAAGAATAGTGGCGAGGAACCTAGAAGAGGACGGTGTTAAACGATTTTGACGGTCTGCGCAGGGGGGGAAGGCTGAGAGAAGCCGGCTCCAAAAAGAGAAGGGTGAGTTGCCCCCGTGGGGGAAAAGTGCGGGAAGGCCTAACTGAACGAGGCGTGTGGCGCACACATTCTTAAGGTCGCCAAAGCTACATCTTAAACTGGAATTGGGGGGGGGGGACGACGTCCATACGCTACCTAGAGAAAGGCACGGGCATGCTCTAGAAGGGAAAAGACTACAGGAAAAAGAGCGGGGAGGGGGGGAGGGGGAAGAAAAACAAACTCCGAAAGAGAAAACGAAGAGGGGGTTTTCAGGGGAGGGAGGGCGGAGGACCTGAGAGAGGGGTGCGGGAAAGAACTGCACTCGAGAAGAGGTGTAATATTTGTATCGAGGTTGCGAAACAGGGGGGAAGGGAAAGCCAGGTTCTCCTCTCGTGCGAGAGAGAAGGGGGGGAGCTATCATGATTGAGAAAAAAGAGGGCTTGTCACCAGCGTTAAAAACGGGAAAAAAAAATCGTTCCAAGAGGAACGCACAGCGGTTGCTGGAAGGGGGAGGGGACGCCGGACGGTCTGTGGTGGCGAAATGTAGTGAACAAGGGAGGGGCGGTGGATGAAAAGGGACCGGTGAGGGGGGGGAAAGAACTTGGTCGTGGCGCCTAATGGGAAGGCGGGAAAAGGAAAGGAGACTCAAGGAAAAAAGGAAGAGGGATTTGAGCGGGAGTTATTTCTCAATGATCAATATTAACAAGAACAACACGAACCCGTGCATGGCGGGGGGGGGACCAGGGGGAAAGGAAGACGTATTCTAATCGAGGGGGGGGTTGGGGACGGTTGATTTTATGGCGCGCCCAGGGAAAATACCAGAGAGAAAGTTGAGCGGGAGGGGATCAAACACGGGACACCCAGTTCACGTCCAACGTGCAAGGAGGGGACTCGAGGAAAGAAGGGTTTTAAACTAAGAAAGAAAAAAAAAAAAGGTATAAAGAGGATAGATCACGCTTGTCGCCAGTCGCCCCTGCCCGATCATGCGGGACTGGAAAACGGAGGTGAAGAAAAAAAAAGGAAGGGGGCCACTCTCCACAATTTCGAGGTAAAAAGGTCACATTTCGAAGGGGGAGGGAAAAAAAAACAAAATAAAACCCGTCCAACGACTAGATAATCGACTGACGTGGCCCATAAGGGCAAAGGGGTTTGAGGGGGGGGGTAGGTTCGGCCGAGCCAGGGAGTTTCAAAGAAACTCACATCGGAAAACGAAGCTCGCCAAGCCGACAAGCGAAAGAACAGCCCTTGAAATCGGCCTACCAAACTTTCCTCCAACAGCAAAAAGGCAGGGTCTGTCAAACTCGCGCAATCCCAAGAGCGCAAACATCGGTCGTTACCCAACAAGAGTGAAAAACACTTCGGGAATGATAAGTAGGGGAGGGAAGAGAGGGGAAGATTTTTTGAACGTAAGGTCAATTGCCCCTCCACGTGCGATAACAAATTAAAGCTGGATCATCGCCTCAGAGCGGAAGGGAGGGGTTTATGAAAAATCCATAGCTCAAGTCAAAAGTCACAACGCACCTGGCCATGAAGGAGGGAGCGCGTAATCCGGAAAAACACCCGCCTCTTAAAAATAGTGACAGCCTAACCGCCTCTGACAAAAAAGAGAGGGGTTGTCGAGGGGTCAAGGTGGGGGGGAAAAACAGAACCTCTATTTGGGCGTCCCGATCGGAATTTGTACCCGGGGGGGTCTTAAAGGGAAAACGAGATGGAAGTAAGGGACCGTCAGGAATTTTAGCAACCATTCAAAGGTAAGGTTGTCGAAAGGGGGAAAAAGAAGGGGTGCTTGGGAAGACGAGCGAGAGGCGGCGCGGGCAACCAAAAACAGGGTGAAAGAGAAAGGAATATACTCAGCCTACACCTGCAGAACAAAGAATTAAAGCGGGTTGAAAGGGCGACTAGGCATGCCACTCGAAAGGCTGACGACTTTGTGACGTCGCTTACAAGTAGCTGCTTTTCAATATTCGGGGTGGGGTGAGGTCAAAGAAAAAGAAGTGAAGGGGAACTGTAATCAAAAAAAAAAAAAAAAAGAAAAAAAAAAAAAAAAAACAAAACAAAAAAAAAAAAAAAAAAAAAAAAAAAAGGGCAAGCAATATGTTTAACCCCGGGACAACCACCCTTCAATAGAAACACCTCCTGAGGAAGGACCAAAAACCTTTAAACAGGGAAAAGTGTCAGCATTTTGCTTGCTTTTCAAGCAAGGTCAAAAAAAGAAGTAAAGGTGTGGGGAGAAAAGGTTAATGTGAACTGGATGAAAAAAAACCCTCGCGGGGGAATCCAACAGATCTGCCCGAGAAAAACGAGGCCAAAGGAACACTTACCAAACGACTTCGGCCCGGGGGAGGCCCACGGGAAAAGAAGGGAAAGACGTGCGCGGCTGGGGAATGGGCAGCGGCCAATGGAAAAAAAAATCGGACATAGAGGGGACCCACACTGCATTACCTGGGAAAAAAAACTGGGGGTCGGACAAGGGGGGCAAAAGAAAGAAGAAATAACGATCCCGGGAAAGGAGTGGGGGGGGGATAAGGGTATCCACGCCATCTTTGGGGGGGTAGGGGAATTAAAGGCTGTAAATGCTATAAGGGAGAAAGAAAAACTTTGAAGCCCAAGCCGTGTAGGAGAACAGGGAAAACCAGCAGAAGGGACACCAAAAAAAACCGGTTGATGTATCCCACAAGGGACCGGGTGCGGATGGGGGGGGACCCATCCTACAACCCCCCCGCGACACCCCGGAGAAAGAAAAAAGGGGATCTTCAGAAACAACAAAAGGACTCGGACGACCATAGACAGCAAAGGGATAGACAAAGGAAAAGGGAAAGGCCTTAACACTTCGTCATTCTAGGAAACTAATTCTCAAGAAAAGGACCAAAAAGGGGGAACGAAAAAAAAAGGCGTCTTTCACCGGCGCTTTCGCGGGGTCAGGAAAAACGACTGAGGTGAAAAAAAAAATACCTGCTCCTTATGCGGTAGAAAAGGGGCAGGGGAAGGAAAGGGATTAGAGACATCAAAAACTTCAAGAAAGGAAAACAAAAAGGGAGGAAAGGAGGTATGTGCATGGGCTTCGAGCGTTGAAATCCAAGAAAGTGCGCATGGTCAGGGGGAAATGGGCTTTTGGTGAAATTCACCGTCCTTCAACGGAACTACCCGGTGAAAAAAACGACGAAAAAACGGGGTTCACTGCAGGTCCGGGAGGGGGAACAGGGGGGGGGACAGGGAAACGAAACGTCCGACGGAGTCAAAAAAAGGGGAGGCCCTTGTCGATGGGGTCAAAGTGGGATGGCATGTGCGAACTCAAAAACAAAAGGCGAGGCACAGGGAATTCTAGGTGGTGGGATGAAAGGGGAAAGAGTGTGGGGGGATGACTTTCACTAACCCGTGGGAGGGAAATATGGGTAAAAGGTAAAGGGGAGGGGACGTCCAAAAATTGGGACTTCGAGAAGAACCAATGTTAACAGCCGGGGGAAAAGAAAATCCAGGAGAAATGGAAAGGATAAAAAAAAGGCGCCACCAAGCGCCGAGATCGCGTGTATAGAGAAGCAAAAAAGGAACGTGCACAAAAGGGCACGTACAGGACGGAAGGTGTTTCTTTTCATGAGAACGGGAGAAGGGTTTTGGGGAGGAAGGGGTACCGTGACTTAACAGGAAAAAGGCCCATCCACAAAGGAATCCCCCCACCCCCCGGGAAACCACTGAATCTTTGGGGCAAGGACCCCAAGTTTCTCCACCCCAACACCCCCAAAACGGTATTGTTGTTTTTTTTTTTTTTTTATTTGTGCACCCCCAAAACCCGCTGGTTTTCTCCCAAACCCACCGGTGAGACGCCGGGGGAACAGGTTGGCAAGCCCATTGGGGTTTGCGAGAACTTCGGAATCTTGGAGGGGCGAGAAGAGGGAGGAACTGGTGACCGGGACTCCCCGCCCTCGATGGGTAGGACGGGGAAACTAATTTCATCAGGAAGAAGCAGAGGGGGGAGAAAAACCGGTGGAATCGGGGAAGAGGAGAAAGCCAAAAATGCGCGACCAGTTCAATGTACGGTCTTTCGAAGGGGCTGGAAAAACTGGAAAACTGGGACTAAGGTGAAGGGGGAAAGAATTCTTGGGGCTATATTGGGCCAGGGGGGGGGTTAGTAAAGGGGGGGGGGACAGCAAGACCCCAATGGAGTATTGGAAAGAAAGCAAGACCCTACGCCCCATGAAGCAGTGACGGAAAAGGAAAAAGGAGTCCAGATATTGAGACTTCCTATTTCCGAGAGGTGAAACTCTTGGAACGGACAGGGCGGTCGCGGCAGGGGGGAGGTTTATTCGAAAAGCCGCAGCCTAGCACGGGCGGGTGGAGTGGTTGTACCAAGGAATGGGGGGGGCGACTGCAAGAACTGGAAGAACTAGAGTTTTAAAAAATCCCCACGGAGTAAAAGGACGGGAAAGAAAAGAGAAAAAATAAACGGGAAAGGGGGGGGGGAAAACAACTCGCCTGACCTTCGAAAAAAACGAGGCATTTTCCGAGAGTCACCCGGGGGGTAAAAAAAATAGGAGGAGCTGACATCGCGGGAGTGAGGTCTAAAAAAAAAGGCGGGAACCAGAATTTGTTTCTCAGGGGGAAGGCGTAGGCTAGGTGGCACACCAAAGTTGGGGGAGGGGGGGAAGGAAGGAACCCCTATGAGGTGAAAGGGGGGGCGCACGGGTGGCAAAACCGGAGCGCCTGGCGCCCTCAGGCCGGAGAGGAAGATTTGGGAGAGAGGACTGATGTCAGGAGAGGGGAAGGCACCAGTTCGCCAAAAATAGAAAGAATCGGGACTCACAGGAAGGGGGGGAAAAGCGGAACCCCGCGGCGGACTTAGGTGTGGAAAGGGATTGGAAACAAGGGATTGCAGGCCTGGCTGACGAGGGGGAAAGGGGAAAAAGTTAGGGCGGAAGTGGGGGGGAGGCAATGAAATGTCTTGAGGACAAAAAAAAAACTATTTAAGAGGGGGGGGGGAAAGATCCTATGTGAGTGGAGTGGGCAGAATTGACGGCAGAGGGACATCCACATCACGAAAGGGGGAGGGAAAGGGTAAAATGAACAGCCGAAAACGAGAGAGAAGATCTGGGATAAGATTGAAGTGTTTTGAGGGGGGGTAGAGAAAAGGGGGGGGCGCCTGGAAACCATGAGACTCGAAGTCGTCTGTTTCGAGTCGTGAAAAAGACAAGCACGTTCACTTCACAGGGGGACAAGGGGGGCGCAGGTATAGATCCGCGGGGGTGGCAG